>NPIE01000480.1_pt1 | contig 152940 bp, 142 predicted proteins | sample 8637661 | NCBI WGS metagenome assembly NPIE01 (sample SAMN07420842, study PRJNA396082) | bioreactor metagenome | isolation source: sample BA12 brine-fed electro-methanogenic bioreactor BA | place: Japan: Kochi | collected 2016-12-09
GCCATCAACAACGGCATCAGTGAGCGCAATGGAGAGTTATAAGCATCATGGTTGATTTATTGCTTTCACCGACAGCCTGGCTGGTGGCCACCGGGATTTTCCTGGCTCGCACAGTCAATATCGCTCTGGATACCTTACGGTTCATGTTCACCTTGCGCGAAAAGCGTGGTTTGGCCTGGGTGCTGGGCTTTATCCAATCGGTGATTTTTGTGGTGGTGATCGGGTCGGTGCTGACCAATCTTGAAAACCCCCTCAATATCATTGGATATTCAGCAGGGTTTGCCACTGGCAATGTGCTGGGTATGGCGATTGAAAAGCGGCTGGCTATCGGTTACACACACTTTAACATCATCAGCCGCAACCGCAGCACAGAGATCGCAGACGCGTTGCGCGGGGCCGGGTTTGGTGTGACGGAAATCCCGGCCAGGGGGCGCGAAAGCAGTTTTATGCTGATCGATTGCCGGGTCAGGCGCAAGGATACGGAGGAGGTAGAATCCCTCGTGCTGGAGATTGACCCGGATGCCTTTATCACCGCCGAGGATATCGTCCCCCGGCGGAGCGGTGTCTGGCGGGTCTGACTCTTTATCAATAACATCGAGGCTGCGGTCATATTGACCGCAGCCTTTTTTATCGCTGCAAACCGGGCAGGTGGCATGGACCAAAGCTTCGAACTGGGGACGGCCGACCTCATTTCGGCTGCCTGTGACAAACCTGCATAAGCCATATGGCTTAACTGGCTTATCTACCTTAATCCCAGCTGAAGGATGTTGTATACTATTAAGAGCATTAAACGTACAGGAGGAACCATGCCCAGAGACAACAACGATTTTTTCCTTGGCAAAGCTTACGACCTTGAAGCAGGTGAGATGCGGGAGGAACGGGTCTTTTACGACCCGGATGACCTGACCACACATGCCGTGATCACCGGTATGACTGGCTCGGGTAAGACCGGCCTGGGTGTGATCATCCTCGAGGAAGCCGCCTTGCAGGGCATCCCGGCCATTATCGTGGACCCCAAGGGCGACCTGACCAATTTATTGCTGCATTTTCCTGACCTGCTGCCAGGAGACTTTCAGCCCTGGGTGGATAAAGACGCCGCCCGGCGCGATGGGGTCAGTGTGGAGGAGGCTGCGGAAAAGGCGGCCGGGTTGTGGAATAAAGGCCTGGCATCCTATGGACTGGGCAAGGCGGATCTTGAAGCTTTGCGCGATTCAGCCGAATTTGCTGTGTACACGCCCGGGTCGGATGCAGGTTTGCCCGTCAGCATTATGGCTTCGCTGTCTGCACCGGATATCCCCTGGGAGGGCAACCGCGAGATCCTGCGCGAGCGCATCTCCAGCACGGTCACCGCGATCTTGGGCCTGATCGGCATGCGCAATATCGACCCCGTCCAATCGAAAGAGCATATCCTGCTTTCAAACATCTTCGAGCAAGCCTGGAAATCCGGGCGTGACCTCGATATGGCCACCCTGATCACCCATGTGCAGTCGCCGCCCTTTGATAAGCTGGGCGTCTTCTCTCTGGATCAGTTCTACCCGGAAAAAGACCGCTTCAGCCTGGCCATGCAGTTGAACAACTTCCTGGCTGCGCCCAGCTTCCACACCTGGCTGGAAGGCCAGCCGCTGGATATCAAACAATTGCTGTGGTCACCAGCCGGTAAGCCGCGCCACAGCATCTTCTACCTGGCGCATTTGAATGACCAGGAGCGGATGTTCTTTGTGACCCTGCTGTATACCGCCATTGAGAGCTGGATGCGCACGCAGAAGGGCTCCAGCGGCCTGCGGGCCCTGGTATATTTTGATGAGATCGTGGGGTACCTGCCGCCGACCATGAACCCGCCCAGCAAGAATATCATCCTGCGCATGCTCAAGCAGGCCCGTGCCTTTGGCGTCGGGCTGATCCTGGCCACGCAGAACCCGATTGACCTGGATTACAAGGCACTTTCGAACGCCGGTACGTGGATGATCGGCCGATTGCAGACGGAACAGGATAAAGCCCGCCTGCTGGATGGTCTTGAGGGTGCCGCGCCTGGCGTGGACCGACGTTCCTATGACCGTATGATCTCATTGTTGGGCAAACGGGTCTTCTTGCTGCACAATGTGCACGATTCAGGGGCGCAGACCTTCCATACCCGCTGGGCGATGAATTACCTGCCCGGCCCGATGACCCGTGCCCAGATCCCGGCGGTTAACGCCCTGGCCAAAGCCATGGAACGACGGTCTGAGCAGGCTGTTTCCGTGCTTGGCAGCACGCAAAAGGATGAAAGTGTGTCGGGATTGGGCCGCGATGTTGCGCCGGTGGCGCCCGGTTCCGTCCCGGTGTTTTATTATCCTGTGAACCGCGGCATCTCGGATGCCCTGCAGGAGGCTGCAAGCCAATTGCCGGGTGAAGCCACGCGGCCGCAGTACCTTTACAAGGCCGAACTGGTCGGGCAGGCGCGCGTGGTCTACTTGGCGCGCAAGTACAACATCAGTGAAGAAAAGACCTTCACCATCCGCATCGAGGAATTGCGCCGACGCGGGCTGGTGCGCTGGGAAGACTTCACTGTCGACCCGCTCGAACTGCGCGCCCTGGAGGACGACCCGCTGCCTGAAGCCAACTTTGACACCCTGGAGAACCTCAGTATCGTCGATGCCAGATTCCTTAAGGACCTGGAGAGCGATTTTGCGGACTGGATCTACCGCACCCAAAGCATGAACCTGCGATTGAATGAAACCCTGGACGTGGTGGTGGGGCCAAACGTCTCGGATGAGGAATTCAGGCGTATGTGTGAGCAGGCGGTAGAGAAAAAGAAGGCCGCCGACATTCAAGCGCTGGAAAAGAAATTTAATCGCGATTTGGACACCCTGGAGACCCGGTTGGCTCGAGAGGAAAACCGCCTGGAGGGTTATAAGGATCAGCTTGGTCACCGCCGGATGGAGGAGGTTGGCAAAGGCGTGGAAAATGTGCTGGGCTTGTTCACCGGCAGCCGCCGCACTGTGAGTACATCGCTCACCAAGCGCCGGATGACCAGCCAGGCCAAGGCTAATGTGGACAAAAGCGAGCTGGAGATCAAAAATATTCAGAAGAACATTGAGGAGCTCAAAGCTGACCTTGCTGATGCCCTGGCAAAACTGGACCAGAAGTGGGCTGATGCGCTTGACCAGGTTGTGGAGGAGCCGGTTTCGCCTTTTAAAAAGGATATTTACATTGAAAAATTTGGTCTCCTGTGGCTGCCCTATTATGCCTTTGAAAAAGAGGGCGGCTGGGTGACTGTGCCGGCCTATCGCTGGGGGGCGCGGTAGCGGCCTCCAGGGGAGGTTGGGCTGAAAAAAGTATTGCCTGACAGATTGGATTTACCGCAGGGGCAGGCCATCAACGCTGCCCCTGCGGTTTGTTTTAATTAATTGCTTAAAACCACTAAAACAATCAACATTATCTGATATACCTTTAACAATCGCTGTGTATACTTAATTATTGATAGATAATAAATAATCAAAGGAGTAAATGATGATCAAAAGGACAGCAGTAGCCGTATGGCAGGGCGACCTCAAGCAAGGCAGCGGTTCACTGGAATTGGGCAGCGGCGCGTTTAGCGGGAAGTATTCCTTCACCTCGCGCTTTGAAGATGGGGCTGGGACCAACCCGGAAGAGCTGATCGGCGCGGCGCATGCCGGCTGCTTTTCCATGGCACTCAGTGGGGAGCTATCCAAAGCGGGCTATACCGTGGATGAGATCAACACTGAAGCGGTTGTCTCGATGGAGAAGGGCGAAGCGGGTTTCGCGATCACAGGCGTCAAGCTGATCACTAAAGCCCGTGTGAAGGGCATCGAGATGGAAGAGTTCGCCAAATTCGCCTCAGGCGCAAAACAGAATTGCCCTGTTTCCCGGGCTTTATCGGCGGTGGATATTTACCTTGAAGCCCATCTGTTGAAATAAACCCGACCTGACCATGACCACAGGGATGCCATAATGCGCGTCCCTTTTTTGTTTGAGCTTTTGCGCCAGGCACGGGTATGGATTGGGCGTGGTTGAGGATTAACCGGCCTAAACCATCTTTCTGCCAAGACCCCTACAGGGAGGTGAGGTCAATCAGTTTGACGGTCTGCCAGGATTTGTGTGATCATGGCGGTATGTTCGCCCATGTGATCGGCCAGCATGGCAATCATTTTTTCGAAGGTCATTTCGGATAACTTTTCCCCGGCTTCATTGTGAAAGCAAACCGGGTTGTCCCAGCGATCTGGAAAGCGGCTGACCGGCTCAGCCAGGAACTGGTTTTGGGCGTGAAGCAGATTCCAATTAGCTATCATTTTAGATGAACTAACGCGTTGTCTTGACTTCCTTTTCAAATCGTTGCTATACTAGATTTAGGATTGATTCTCAGCCTTTCTTCAATAAATTCCAGCTCACCTTGATTTATTTTTTCCAATCCATCACCGAAGTGTGACAATGAACAAATGGCTTATTACAACTCCACTGTTCAACGATCTGGGATTGATCACTTGCTTGCATCCATTTGCCCTTTTGCAGCAAGAATGTAGTTGCCCTTGGTGCGATTTCGCAGATTTTTTAGTAGAGGTTGATTGATATGGAGACTTCACCCCTTTTACCTGGCGTTGGATTACACAAGCTGTTTTCGTCGATTCTTGATCAGGATTTGTGTTTGTATGTGAAACTGCCTAGGTCTTATGAACGTACAGAGGATGATTACCAGGTACTATATTGTTTAGATGCAAACCGTTCCTTTCCAATCTACGCGACAACTTCTTTGATTTATGAGACCCCAGCCTTTGGGACAAAAGAGATCGTGATGGTGGGTATAGGCTACACTGTAGACCCGGATAACCTCAAAGGGTTAGCCCAATGGGGGGCGTGGCGCACCCGTGATCTAACACCGGTCAACCGTCCTGATGTCGACAGCCATATGCAAAAGGTCCTATCAAAAATTCCTGGCGTGAATGAGATTTCAATCCTCACGGGCGGTGCACCCCGATTTTTAGATTGTTTACTGAAAGAAGTCATCCCAAGCATTGAGGTTAACTTCAGAGTTTCAAGGGAAGACCGGGGGTTGGCTGGCTACTCGTACGGTGGGTTGTTCACCTTGTATACCCTGTTCCATGCGCCTGCAACCTTCCAGCGCTACTTTGCCGGCAGTCCTTCGATGTGGGACGAGGTGTTCGAATACGAGAAAGCCTACGCAGATTCGCATTCGGATTTATCCGCTAAGTTACTGATGACAGCTGGCAGCCGCGAGACTGACATGCTTGAGCGGTTCTTACGTATGGCCGGTAACCTGGAATCGCGCCGCTATCCAAGGTTGGAGCTGCAAGCCCAAATTATTGAAGGGGAAGGGCATGTCTCCGGAGGTGTTTCCGCCATCAGTCGGGCTTTGGGGTTGCTATATTATGAAGATGTTTTTAACCGCTAATCCCTGATCGCAATCTACCAGCTTGGGTGGCAATCTGCTACATTTCTCATGATCTCGCTGGTCCCTACAGGAGGCTACGCACTTTCCTGACCAGGGTGGGCCTGTGACCGTACTTCTCCAGTATTATCATCAAGGATATTGGATTGCACCGGTCCTTTCCTTACAGGATATGCCGCAATTGCAAATGAGATTGCCATTCGAATTTAATAACCATTGCAATGATTAAAATCCCGGGAGTCTGGGATGCCTACGATGGTTTGGGTCACATCGTGTTTGAATTGAGTCTACTGATGCAATATATGCGAAACTTTATGTGATAACAAACATCCAGGGTGATAAAATTATTGTTGATCGGAGGTAAACGCCCATGCAGATTGAATTAATGACCGGTGTCACCGATGAAATCGTGGCTGCATTTGCGCGCTTAATCCCCCAACTTACGCAATACAGTCCCCCGCCAGACCGCGCGGACCTGGCCGCAATGGCGGACTCGGATTCGGTGTATGTGTTTTTGGCGCGCCTGCCGAACCAGCACGGGGAGATTATCGGCAGCGCCACATTGGCCACCTTCCGCTCGCCGACGGGCCTGCATGGCTGGATTGAAGATGTGATCGTCGACCGGGGCGCCCGTCGCCAGGGGGTCGGAAAAGCCCTGACGGAGGCCTGTCTGGAACAGGCACGCACATTGGGCCTGTGCGATGTCAACCTGACCTCGCGTTCAACCCGCAGCGCGGCCAACCAGCTTTACCAGGCAATGGGCTTCATCCGGCGGGAGACAAACCTGTACTGCTACCCGCTTCACACAGATTAAACCGGTTCGTTCAGGGCGTTGTTGCCGGGGCGGGCAGGGTATAGGTGGGAACGCCGCCCGGGGTTTCCGTTGGGGTGGGCTGTTGGGGTGCCAGTTCAGGCTCGGTTTCCGGGAAAAGGCTTGAACTCTGTAAGGCCGCTGCCAGCAGCGCCAGGGCGCGGGCTTCCGCATCCTGGCCTTCCGCCAGTGCCCTCTGGGCGTGCGAGCCAAGGGCGATAATCGGGTCGGGGTCTTCCAGCAGCGTCAACCGCAGGGCGGCACGCTGGAGGTCCCCAGTGACGGCATAAACCTGGGCAATGGTGCTGCGGTAGAAATCCTTATGCGCATCGCCCAGGCTGGCCGGGGCCGTATTTTCGTACACCACAGGGTTGATCAGCCAGGCATACACCAGCCCGAGGATAAGCCCCAAGATCAGGCCGGTCACCAGGTACAGCGGGCTGCGCTTTTGCGGAGGCGGGTAATCGGTGCGTAATTCCTGGGTATCGTTCAACGTCATGGCAGGCTCCCTCAATCAGTTGATCCCGCCCAGGGCCAGGTGAATATCCGCAGCCAGGTTGCGCATGCGTGCCAGGTCGGCCAGGGCATAGCCATGGGTCTCACCATAATCAATAGCCCGGTTAACCGTTTCCACGGGAGGTGCCCCTCCCAGGAAGTCCAGCCGGGCTAAGGCCAGGGCCAGGTCGCCTTCGGCCTGGTACAGTTCTGCGACCATCAGGACCAGGTCGGCCTGGTAATCCACACGCAGGGAGTCAGGGCTGGTGCTGCTGTACTGCACCGGGTTGATCCCCCAGCCGTAACCCAGCCCGGCAGCAAACCCCGCCAGGATCGCCAGGCCGAAAAAGACAAATCGCCAGGTCCGTTTTGTCACTTCAATCCTCTTTGAGCATGGGGATGTGCATCCCATGGCGTTTGGCTGCCTCGATGGCCAGATCGTAGCCCGCATCCGCATGCCGGGCGACGCCCATGCCGGGGTCGACCGTCAGGACGCGTTCCAGCCGCCGGGCTGCTGCTTCGGTGCCGTCTGCCACGATCACCTGTCCGGCGTGCTGGCTGAAGCCGATCCCAACCCCGCCGCCGTGATGGAACGAGACCCAGGTGGCACCGTTGACCGCGTTGATGAGCGCGTTCAGGATCGGCCAGTCGCTGACGGCGTCGGTGCCGTCCAGCATGCTCTCGGTTTCGCGGTTGGGCGAGGCCACAGAACCCGAGTCGAGATGGTCACGGCCGATCACGATCGGCGCGGAGACAATTCCCTCAGCGACCAGATTATTGAAGACCAACCCGGCCTGGGCACGTTGGCCGTAGCCCAGCCAGCAGATGCGGGAGGGCAATCCCTGGAAGGGGACCTTTTCCCTGGCCATGTCCAGCCAGCGGTGGAGATGCTCGTCTTCCGGGAAGAGCTCTTTGATGGCCCGGTCGGTGGCATAAATGTCTTCGGGGTCGCCCGAAAGCGCCACCCAGCGGAAGGGGCCTTTGCCCTCGCAAAACAGCGGGCGGATATAGGCAGGGACAAACCCCGGAAAGTCGAAGGCGTTCTTTACGCCGTAATCATATGCCCTCTGGCGGAGGTTGTTGCCGTAATCAAACACCTCGGCGCCGGCTTTCTGGAAATCGAGCATCGCCTGGACGTGTTTGGCCATAGAGGCTTGCGATCGCTGCTGATAGGCTTCGGGGTCCTGGGTGCGCAGCGCGTCGGCTTCGGCCAGCGATAGCCCTTCGGGGACGTAGCTGAGCAGGTCGTGGGCGGGCGTCTGGTCTGTGACCACATCGGGGATCACGCCGCGGATGACCAGTTCGGGGAAGATCTCAGCCGCGTTGCCGATCAGGCCGATCGATTTGGGCGTCTCTGAATCCAGGGCCTCTTCCACCAGGGTCATCGCTTCTTCAAGGGTATCCACGACCGCATCCACATAACCGATCTCCAGCCGGCGCCGGGCACGGTCAGGGTCGATTTCGACGACCAGGCCCACACCCTCGTTCATGGTGATGGCGAGGGGCTGGGCACCGCCCATGCCGCCCAAACCTGCGGTGAGCACGAACTTGCCTTTGAGCGACGGCCAGCCCTGCAGTTTGGCCAGGGAGCCGAGGGTCTCGTAGGTGCCCTGCAGGATGCCCTGGGTGCCGATGTAGATCCACGAACCAGCGGTCATCTGGCCGTACATGATCAGCCCCTTGGCGGCCAGGTCGTCAAAGTGTTCCTGGGTGGCCCAATGCGGGACGAGGTTGGAGTTGGCGATCAGCACCCGGGGGGCATCTGGGTGGGATTTGAACACGACCACGGGTTTACCGGACTGCACCAGCAGGGTTTCATCGTCTTCCAGGTCTTTTAATGTGGCCAGGATGGCGTCAAATGCTTCCCAGGAACGGGCAGCCTGCCCGCGCCCGCCGTAAACCACCAGGTCTTCGGGGCGTTCGGCCACCTCGGGATCGAGGTTGTTTTGGATCATGCGGTAAGCGGCTTCGGTCAGCCAGGATTTGCAGGTCAGTTGTGTGCCGCGCGGGGCGCGCACCGGTCGGGGTTTGGACATAGAGAGCCTCCTTGTATGCATCTGAATTCTATTTAATACGATTATAGTCGCTTCTGCGGGATGGCGGAAAAGATTTAACCAAAAACCAGGTGTGAAATCAAAAATTGCTTAATTAGCGCGTAAGGCTGCCCAGAGGTGTTTAAGCGCCGCAGGTTTGGGGTTTGAATCCACATATGCCCTGATCTGCTGGACGGTCTCCTACGGAGCAGATCGGCCGGTATCGACCTGAAAGTCATACACATTGTGGGCGTGGACCAGGCCAAATTGTGCCCGCGCCTGCCCGAGGGTGCGGTCACGGCGGATTTGCTCGCGCTGTTCGAGGATCGCCAGATCGCACCGCAGGCCGATCAGATGGGCGTCCAGGTCGCGGAACAGCATGGCGCGGCGCGACCCTGGAAGATTTTACCCAGTGGTTTACGAATCCCTTCTGTGGGAATGCCTGCACCTGTTCTTTCAATTCTCACCGCCTGATTTCGCGATGATGCTGTGTTTCTCCACTCTGGCGATGATGAACGACCGCGAGGCCGGGTACCCCCTGGGCGGTTCGCTGCCGATCGCCAAATCGCTCGAAGCGCGCTCCCTCAGCCTGGGCGGCCAGGTGAAGTATCGATCCCGGGTGATGGAAATCCTCGTGGAGGATGACCGGGCGGTCGGGCTGGCGCTGGAAGGCGGCGAGGTGGTCTTCGGTGACATCATCCTCTCCGCAGCTGACGGGCGCACCACCATCTTTGACCTGCTGGGCGGGAAGTACACCGACCGTAAACTGGTGGATATCTACCAGGGCGGGATGTGATCAAGGATGTCTGCCGGGATGTGGGCGTGCCCTTTGTGCCCAATGAAGCGGTCAGCAGATAAACAACCCTTAACCGTTTTTCCCTTGACAGGATTCTAAAAAAGCATAGAATTGTGCCAGTGTTATGCGATTAACCATGTTCTTGGGTTCCCCTACTGAGCATTTCTCTGCGCCGCCCGTGGCGATCAATTTACCATTCACAGAGAGCCTTTACCGGCTCTCTTTTTTTGTACCCGGAGGCTGTCCATGCGCATTCCCGGATTGATTGACCCCCACGTGCACATGCGCGAGCCCGGCGCTACCCACAAGGAGGACTGGGCCAGCGGGACGGCGGCTGCCCTGGCAGGCGGCTTCACCCAGGTGCTGGCCATGCCCAACACCAATCCGCCGATAGTGGACCGAGCCTCTCTGACAGGTGCGGAGGCCTGCGCGGCCCGTAGCGCACGCTGTGATTACGGGATGTACCTGGGCGCAGGCGCAGACAACCTGTCTGAGGCTGCCGCACTGGCAGGGGATGTGGCGGGCCTGAAGCTCTACATGGACCAGACCTACGGACCTTTGCGGCTGGATGATATGACATTGTGGCGGGAACATTTCATGGCCTGGCCCAAATCGCGGCCCCTTGTGGCGCATGCCGAGGGGCGCACCCTGGCGGCGGCCATCCTGGCGGCGGCATTGGCCGGCCGTTCGCTGCACATCGCTCATGTGGCCACCCGGGAGGAAATCCTCCTGGTACGGGCAGCCAAGGAGCGAGGGTTCAAGGTCACCTGCGAGGTCACCCCCCATCACCTGTTTCTAACTGCTGATGATTTACCGGGCGGACGGGGTGAGGTGCGCCCGCGCCTGGGAACCCAGGCAGATGTGGCGGCCTTGTGGGCGAACATGGACATCATTGATTGCTTTGCCACCGACCACGCCCCGCACACCGCCGCCGAGAAGGCGGCAAAAAACCCGCCCCCGGGCTTCCCCGGGCTGGAGACGGCTTTGCCCCTGCTGCTGACGGCCGTGCACGAGGGGCGTTTGACCCTGGCGGATCTACTGGACCGTATGGATGGGAACGTTCGGCGCATCTTCAGGGTGCCACCCCAGCTGGAGACCTGGGTTGAGGTGGACCCGGAAGCGGAACAGACCCTTACCGCCCAGGGGATGTTCAGTAAAGCCGGCTGGACGCCCTTTGAAGGCTTGACAGTGCGTGGCGCGGTGCGTGAAGTGATATTGCGCGGTGAGATCGTTTTTCGTGACGGGCAGGTGCTGGCCCAGCCCGGGTTTGGCAGCAAGATAGCATGGATTTAGGACGCTCACGGCTCAGTGCGTACCAATACTGGCATTTTCGCGATTTAAATTTATAGCATGATCAACAGGAGTAACTTATGACCTCATTTCAACCCCCTAACCACAATCGAAGCCCGCATTTGCCCTTTGGCGACCGGCAGGATTCGCCCTTTTATGGCAAGGATATTATCTCGGTCAACCAGTTTGACCGTGGGCAATTGACTTATATTTTCGATGTCGCCCACGAGATGTACGAAATGGTTGCCCGCGTGGGTTCCTTTGACCTTTTGAAAGGCAAAATCCTGGCCAACCTGTTCTACGAACCTTCCACGCGCACCTCGTCCTCCTTCACATCGGCTATGGAGCGCCTGGGCGGGAGCGTGATCCCGATCAACAACGTGAGCTACTCTTCGGTGACCAAGGGCGAATCGCTGCCGGACACCGTCCGCACCCTGGAGGCCTATGCCGATGTGATCGTTCTGCGCCACCCGGAGACCGGTTCATCTGCGCTGGCGGCCAAGTACGCCAAAAAACCAATCATCAACGCCGGCGATGGCATCGGTGAGCATCCCACCCAGGCTCTGCTTGACCTGTTCACCATCCAGGAGGAACTGGGGCGTGTGGACGGGCTGAACGTCACCATGATGGGCGACCTTAAATATGGTCGCACGGTGCATTCGCTGGTGCGCTTGCTGAGCCTGTATGACGTCCGCATTAACTACGTCTCCCCGGCGCTGCTCAGCATGCCGGCCGAGATCCAGGCGGAGATCGGCGCCAAAGGCATCCCGCAGCAGACCTTCACCGACCTGATGGAAATCTTCCCGGATACCGATGTGCTCTATGTGACCCGGGTGCAAAAGGAACGCTTTGAAGACCCTGCCCAACACGAGAACCTGAAGGGCAGCTATGTGGTCACGGCAGAGACCATGTCCCATGCCAAGGATGAGATGATCGTCATGCACCCCCTGCCGCGTGTTTGGGAGATTGACATGGCAGTAGATGACGACCCCCGGGCCGCATATTTCCGCCAGATGGAATATGGGCAGTATATCCGCATGGCGCTGCTGGCGATGGTGCTGGGCAAAGCCTGATCGGTGCGTCTGCCGGACATTAACAAAACTAACCACCCCTTCGTGTGCAGGTTCACCCCGGCTTGAGCTATCCCGGGGAGTGCCTGCACAGCAACATAAGCACCTCACGGGGCAGCCCGCCGTGGCTGCCCCGATCATTTTGCAGCGAAGCAGGTACACGCAGGAGGTGAAAGACCCAGCAGAAAGGACACACGCGCCTTTGGGACTGATTCACACTGCGTTTCATATTACAATAAAGCCATCACAATCCACGCATCCCGGGAGGATCCCATGCCCACATTTTTTGAGAGATTAGATCAGCGCGCCAAAAAAATCGATTCCCTGCTATGTGTTGGCCTGGACCCGCACCCGGAGGATATCCCGGAGCAGAGCCCTGCGGCGGCCCGGGAATTTTGTGTGCGGCTGATAAACGCCACCCGGGAATCGGCCCTGGCGTTCAAGCCGAACGCCGCCTTTTTTGAAGCCCTCGGCCCGGAGGGCTGGGAGGCGCTGCACAGCGTGATCCGGGCAGTACCGGATGATATCCCCGTGATCCTGGATGCCAAGCGCGGTGACATCTCCTCGACCGCGCAGGCTTATGCCCGGTCGGCATTTGAGATGCTGGGTGCCGATGCGATCACCCTCAGCCCGTACCTTGGCTACGATTCGCTGGCGCCTTTTATGAGCGACCCTGAAAAAGGCATCTTCCTGCTGTGCAAGACCAGCAACCCCGGATCGGTTGACCTGCAGGACCTGCCCCTCGGCGGGCATTACCCTTTGATGATGGTGTATGAAAAAGTGGCCGGGCTTGCGCACGAGTGGGGCGCCAAGGGCAACCTGGGCCTGGTGGTAGGCGCAACCTTCCCGGATGCGCTGCGGCGGGTGCGTCAGTTAGCCCCTGACCAGTGGTTTTTGGCCCCCGGGCTGGGCGCCCAGGGCGCAGACCTGGCCGCAGCCATGGAGGCCGGGCTGCGTTCGGATGGACTGGGCTTGCTGATCAACGTCAGCCGCGGTATCTCACGCGCTGAGGACCCGCGTGTGGCCGCGCGTGCCCTGGTGGAACGCTTCCGCCAGGCACAGGCTGAAAACCACATCGCTGAATCACCGCAGGAGGCCCGTACGCCGCGCCTGGTCGCGCCGCTGGTTGAGGGCTTGCTCTCGATGGGTTGTGTCCAGTTTGGGGAGTTCACCCTCAAATCGGGGCTGACCTCGCCCATCTACATTGACCTGCGCCGCCTGGTGGCCTTCCCGGGATGGATGACCCAGGTGGCGGCGGCTTACGTCCGCCAGCTGGCCCAGCTGACCTTTGACCGGATTGCCGGCCTGCCCTACGCTGCCCTGCCCATCGCCACAGCTGTCAGCCTGCAGGGCAATTACCCCATGATCTACCCCCGTAAAGACACCAAAGACTACGGCACCGCTGCTGCAGTGGAGGGGATTTTTCACCCGGGCGAGACGGTTGCGGTGATCGATGACCTGGCCACCACCGGCGGCAGCAAATTCGAGGCCATTGAAAAGCTAACCGAAGTGGGCCTGCAGGTGCGCGATGTGGTCGTGCTGATCGACCGCGAATCCGGAGCCAGAGAAGCTTTGAACGCGCGGGGATACAGCCTGCATGCCCTGTTCACCCTTTCGCAGCTCTTGGATTACTGGGAGGCAACCCAGCGCCTGCCTGCTGAACAAATCGCCAGTGCGCGTGCCTTCCTTAACGAAACCAGCCAAGCGGCCTGAGACGGGCAATGTACCGCTCGCGCGCTTATCGCTACGACAACGAGGGGGTTGTCCTGGTCTTAACGGTCCTGCTGGTGCTGGCCGTGATTGTCCTGACCTCCACGGTGACCTTCTGCCTGAGCGGCGCCTTCATTGTGGCGATGTTCTTGCTGAGCGCCATCTTGATCCGTTCCCACCACCAGTCGCTGATGCGCAGCGCCCACCGGGTTGATCATCACCGCACACCTGAACTGGCCGGCCTGGTGGCCAGGTGCGGTCTGAAGCTGCAGCCCGGGCAGGTGGATGTGTTTTTGGTCAATCAAAAGCAGATCAATGCCTATACCTTCGGCGTGAGCAGCCCGAAAGTGCTGGTATTGTTCACGCCGCTGCTCAAGGTGATGGATGCCGGAGAGTTGAGCTTCATCATCGGGCATGAGATGGGGCACGTTGCATTGGGGCACACCTGGCTGAACACCATCATCGGCGGGATGGCCGGGGTGCCCGCACCTTTTGGCGCAGCAGTGCTCCTGTATACGGCATTTCGCTGGTGGAACCGGATGTGTGAGTTCTCAGCAGATCGGGCTGGATTGCTGGCTTGCGGCGATATCCACATCGCGGTCTCTGCCCTGGTCAAGCTGGCCGCGCCTGAGATCCGCAACCAGCGGGATTTTGAGCGCGCCCTGGCCGCCATTGACGCCGAGGATGACCTGGCATCCAACCGCGTGGCCGAAGCCTTCCAGAGCCACCCGCTGCTGATCCGCCGCATCGATGCCCTGCGGGCATATGCCCGCACAGCAGAATACCAGCGCATCCTGGCCGGGATGAACAGCAACGTGGGCGGCCGAATTGCATCGGTGCAGCCGCGGTTCACCGTCCCGGTACAAACCGATTCAATGCCGGCCAGGGAACCGGAACCCGAGCTTTCGCCTGAAGAGCGCTGGCCGTGGTTGAAACCCAAGGACCTGCCTTAAAATGCACCCGATGAACAAAAATCGCCCTGGCTATGCACTTGCCAGGGCGTCAGTGTGTTAAAACGGCTTTGTGTTTCAGGAGACAGGCCAAACCTCGGAGGGCTTTTTAGGAAACAGGGCATTCAGGAGCTGTTGGCTGTCTGCATTCTTTGGGTAGCAATCGGCAAAGGCATGATCCAGTTCGTCCATGCTGCGGTAACCGAACAGGAGCTGCAAAAAGACCCTGCCCGGGAAGACAGCCGTCGCATTTTCCAGCGAATATTGACCCAATTTTTCGACCACCTCCAGACGGCCATTTTCAAAGCCCAGTTTCAGACCATCACGGTAAAAATTCAGCTTGACCTCGCCGCTGTAATGCGCAAAGGCCGAGTCGACCAGGCGGTTTTCAAGCGCAGGGCTGATTTCGCGGATCAATGCCGCCAGATCGGGCACACGAACATAATAAGCATACGGAGTGCGGACTTCGGGCAGCCGTGACCCGTAGACATCGTACGCTGGGTGCGCGGCACCCAGCCACAAACCGAACTTTTCCTGGGGTTGATTTTGTTCCTCTGCAAGCCTTTCGCCGGTTTCCCATAGAAAGCGGATCACGCTGGGCGTCACCGCCGACCACGAAAAACCCGGGGCAAGCTCGTAAACGGTCAAAACAGAAATATCGCCCCATTTTACAGGGGGGATCCCGATAAAGCCGGCTGGACGCCCGTCCTGGCCTTCAATGATGTAAATGTCTCGCCGGTTGATGTTGTAGGCGCGCTTTCCGGCGATTTCATATTGCCAGAGGCCTTCGTCCCATACTGCAGAGACCAAAGACCGCTGACAGCCGCGGCTATACGCGTTCATCAGGAAGGGGATGTCCTCCCGGGTTGCATTTCGGAAGGTGTAGGGCTCGGTTTCGCTATCCTGCAGTTTGGGCAGGTTGCTTTTGAAGCCTGAGCGGCCGCCACCCAGGTTGATGGCCATTTCGTAGCCAAACTGGCGGTAATAATAAGGGATGCCGGTGATGACCTGGAGGAGCTCTCCCCGTGCGGCGCTCCATTGATGGAGGACATCCATCTGTTCCCGCACCAGCCCGCGCCGGCGATAGTCCTGTAGTGTCCCGACCAGTTCAGGACGGCCTACTTTAATCGGTATGCCCTCATAAGCCCAGGTTTGCGAAATCAGGCAGCAGCTCGAGATGATCTCACCGCCCCGGGTGTCTTCCACGATGGTGAAATCGCCCGCCCCGAAGGTGGGACCCTCACCGCTGATCAGGTCCAGGGTCCAATCTTCCAAGCCGCGTGCATCCCATTCGTCCTCACCGTGGATCTCCCGGTTGAACTTCGCCAGGGCTTGGGCATCTTCTGGGGTTGAGTGGCGAAGGACAAGGCCATCGCCCAGGTCGCGTGGGATTGTGTGGGTCATCCGGTTTTGCTCCTAATCTATTTGATTGACGCCCATTGTAATTCATTTTTTGCCCAGTGTTGAAGGTATACTTGTGAGGTGTTTACAAACCAAATGAATCTAAAATTTAAAGTCTTCCTGTTTGTGCAATATTTCGCCTTAGGGATCTGGGCGCCATACCTGCCCGTATATCTGCAGGAAAAGAGCTTTTCCAGCCTGCAGATCGGGTTACTGCTGGGCAGCATGCCGATCGCGATGATGATCTCCCAACCTGTGTGGGGCTATCTGAGCGATATCTGGGGCACACGGCGGAATCTGCTGTTGATCAGCAACCTGGGCGCGGCGCTGACAGGGATCGCTTTAGGCTCGGCTAACACCTTCGTTTTCGCGTTTATGTGGGCAGTCCTGTTTTCTGCCTTATGGACACCGGTTAACCCGATCAGCACTGCCATCCTGCTCGAAACCCTGGAAGAGGCTGGGGAGATGGACAAATTCAGCGTGATCCGTTTGTGGGGCTCGATCGGGTTTGCCGTTTCCAGCCTGGTGATCGGGAGCTTTTTTTTGGATCAGATTGTGGCCTACCTGGCCTGGTTCACCGGCGGCGGTTTTCTCCTGCTGAGCGCCATCAGCCTGCTGCTGCCGGAGAAACCCGGGGGGATAGCAGTTCGTGAGGGGAAAAGCAAGCAGATTTTGGCGGGAAACCCGCACCTGGTCATCTACTTGATTGGCAGCGTTTTCATCGGTGCCACTTTAGGAATTTATAACAATTACCAGACGCTGTTTCTGCAATTCCTGGGCGCCCAGGAGTGGCTGGTGGGGGTGACGGTTTCACTCCAGGCGGTGGTGGAAGTCCCGTTTATGCTCCTGGTTCCCCTTTCTGTAAAGCGCTTCGGCGCCAAGGCCGTGATCCTGGCGGGCGCTGTCCTGCTCCCGTTGCGGTGGGCATTGTATTATTTTATCGATCATCCGGGGTGGGTGGCGCCGAGCCAGTTGATCCACGGGGTGGCGATGGTGAGCTTTTTTGTGGTCGGCGTGGCTTACATCGACCACTTGATCAGCCCCAGGTGGCGTGCGACAGGCCAGGCCTTGTATGGCACTGCCATGTTCGGCGTTGGGTCGGCGCTGGGAGTCTACCTGGCCGGGTTTGCCCTGGAATGGTTTGATCTACGCTCGGTGTGGGCGCTGAGCTTTGTCTTGGGCCTGATCGGATTGGGGCTGCTGCTGTATGCATTCAGCCGCAAAAACCCCGCAGAAGAACGCAAAACCATCGGTTCGGATACACCTGGCAAAGAAGCGGCCAGTCAAGGGTAACGGCAGACTACCTTTACCCTTTCAGGGCCGCTTCAGAACGCTGCCACAGAAACTCAGGCTTAAGTCAAGTTCTCCAGGGTGTCTACCATCTCTCCGATAACATCGAAACCGCCCTGCCAGAACGCAGCCCGGGTCACATCGATGCCGGCTTTGGCCAGCAGTTCCACCGGGGCGACGGAACCGCCGGCGGCCAGGATATCCATATAGCGGGGTTTGAAGGCGTCGCCCTCAGCCTTGTATTGCTTGTAGAGCGAGAGCACCAGCAGTTGCCCGAAAGCATAGGCATACACATAGAAGGGAACGCCGTAAAAGTGGGGGATCATCACCCATTCCCAGCGGAACTCATCGGCAATGTCGACAGAATCGCCAAATTCGCTTTTCAGGTTTTCCATATAGGCTTGTGACAGGTCTTTGACTTGGGCGCCCTGGGCGATCATCTGGTGGGCGGTTTGTTCGAACATCGAGAAGTAGTTCTGGCGCAGGATGGTGGCAAATGCATCGTCCATCTGGCGGAAGAGCAGGTCACGGCGCACGGCTTGATCGGTCTCCTGGGCCAGAAGCTTGTCGATCAGCATCATTTCGCCAAAGGTTGAAGCTGTCTCTGCCAGGGGCAGGCAGGCGTGCTGGGTCAGGGCGGTGTGATCACTTGCCATCAGGGCGTGGATGCCGTGCCCCAGTTCATGGGCCATGGTGGCCACATCGTCCGGTTTACCCTGGTAGTTCAGCAGCACCCAGGGGCTCAGGTCGGGGGCGATCGTGGCGCAAAAGGCCCCGCTCATCTTTCCCTTGCGGACTTCGCTGTCGATATGGCTGGCATCAAAAATCTGCCTGGCCAGGTCGGCAAATTTCGGGTCAAACTCGTGGAAGGATTCGAGCACGATTTCGGCGGCCTGGTTGAATGCATAGCGCTTGTCGGATTTCTCCACCGGGGCATAAATGTCATAGCGGCGGAGCACGTCCATGCCGATCCGCTTGGCTTTAAGCCGGAAAAACCGCTGGAAGTGCTTTGCATTCTGACGGGTGACCTCCAGCAAGGTCTCGATGACCGGGTCGGGCAGGTCGTTGACCAAGTTGCGCACGGAGATCGGCTGTTTGAAGCCCCGCAGGTCGAGGTTTTCGTTGCGCCAGTCCCGCGCGATGGCCTGATAGATTTGCCCCAGGATGGGGGCGTCCTCTTCGTAAACTTTGAACAGGGTTTGGTATGCCCGGGCTCTGAGGTCGGGGTCGGGTTCGCGCACCAACGCGGTCACCTCACCGCGGGTCAGCTCTTTAACCTCGCCATCGACCTCGATCTTGAAGGTGTAGCGGTTGGTGATCGAGTCGTAGAGCATGTTGAGCGCATTGAAGCCGGTCACATCTTTGATATTGATGACCTTTTCCTCAGGTTCGGTGAGGGTGTAGTCCTTGAAATTGCGCATGGCGACCAGCCAGTAGCGGAAATCGCCGGAGGCCTGTAACAGGCGTTCGGCGTGGGCATCGTCAAGGGCTTTCCACCACAGGTTGAAGAACAGCGTCAGGTTGCTGATTTCTGCCTGGAACTGGTCCACGCGGGCGACCTGTGCTTGGGCGGCCTGGTCCTGGGTGTCTGCAGCGAAGGCGAGCTGAGCAAACCCCTGCAGCCGGCTCATCAGGCGGTAGAAGTGTTCATATTCGGTGATGATGCTGACAAACAGGTCTTCGCTGATGTCTGGCACCAGTTGTTCCCGGTGGCCCTGAAAATTTCGTGCGCCATTTTTGATCTCTTCAAAAGCGGCTTCGTATTTGGGATCATCGAACCCCTGGAAGAGGTCTGCAAGGCTCCAGGGTGCTTGCGTGTAGGCGTTTTGAGTGGTCATTTTGATTTCCTTTGTCTGTTTTCCGGCTGAATGTACAGTGTTGCCCTATCTCACAGGTTGGTATAGAGGTTGTTTTCATCCCGCAGGCGTTGGCGCAGATCATCGATCGGCGCGCGCTGGCCCGAAGCCGGGTCCAGGTAATACCACAGGTGCCAGCCGTTGCTGGGCGCATTCCGGATCAGCTTGGCGATCTGATGAATCGAGCCGCGCTGACCTTGATAAATAAGTTTACCATCGGCAAGGACTTTTGCGCTCACTTGGCTTTCTGAGCCGAAATAGAGGGTCTGTCCCGGTTCCAGCAAGCCATTTTCAAGCAGGTTCCCGAAGGGGATGCGCTTTTCTCGGCGGGGGTTGGGTGTAGTGAAGACCAGGGGGTCGAATGCGGTTTGGCTGACCGCTTCCATCCGTTCGGTTGCGATCTGGGCATAGGCCGGGCTGACCTCAATCCCGATGAAGCGGCGGTGCAACTGCCGGGCGACAGCCCCGGTGGTGCCTGTGCCGAAGAAGGGGTCCAGGATCACATCATCCGGTTGCGAGCTGGCGAGAATCACCCGGTAGAGCAGGGCTTCTGGCTTCTGCGTCGGATGGGCTTTGCCACCGTCGGCGTCTTTCTGCCGCTCGGCCCCGGTGCAGATCGGGATATGCCAATCGCTGCGCATTTGCAGGTCGTCATTCAAGCCTTTCATGGCGTGATAGTTAAACGTGTATTTGGCGCCTTTTACCTTCTGCGCCCACAGCAGAGTCTCGTGGGCGTTGGTGAAGCGCACGCCCTGGAAGTTTGGCATGGGGTTGGTTTTGACCCACACCACATCGTTGAGGATCCAAAAATCCAGGTCCTGCAGGATCTTACCCACCCGGTAGATATTGTGGTACGAGCCGATCACCCATAAGGTACCTGTGGGCTTGAGGACCCGCCGGCAAGCGGCCAGCCACTGGCGGGTGAACCGGTCGTAATGGCTGAAGTTGTCGAACTGGTCCCAATCTTCATCGACCGCGTTGACCCGGGTTTGGTCCGGGCGCCACAGTTCTCCTTCAAGCTGGAGGTTGTAGGGCGGGTCGGCGAAGACCAGGTCAACCGAGTTTTCAGGCAAACCGGGCAAAATCTCGCGGCAGTCGCCGATCAGCACCTGGTCGAGGGGCAGGTCTGGATGTGGAGAGGGCATAATGCCATAATTGTAATGGTATTTGGCTGCTTTAGGGAGAAAACACAAGTGGGTGAAAGGGGTTTAGGCGCGGTAGGCAGCAGTGGCGAGCACCTGGATTTTTGATGTCAAGGCAAAAGTCTTTTTTGCAGCGGGGAACTGCTACAAGCAGATTCGATTTACCATGAACCTCCGGGGGATTTACCCGATTCCATCGGTTATAATCGGTATGTTCAACCGTTAAACCGCACACCAGAAATGAGTTTATGACCGCATTCCCTGAACTTGCACCTGTGCCCAAAAGCTGGCGTGTCCAGCCGCGCATTCCCCAGGATGTCGACCTTGCCCTGAACGGCTTTTCGGCCTTCATGCGTCAATTGCTCTATAACCGGGGTTTTATGGACTACGACGCCGCTGCCAGTTTCGTTGCCGGTGAGATGAACTTCCCCACCGACCCCTTTTTGCTCAAAGATATGGATGCAGCTGTAGCGCGGCTGCAGGCAGCGGTTGCCAACGGTGAGTACATCGCGGTGTATGGTGATTACGATGCCGACGGCGTCACTGCGGCTGCCCTGATGTTTGAGTTCCTCTCAAACCTGGGTGTGAATCGGCGCGTTTACATCCCCAACCGCTATGATGAGGGCTACGGGCTGAACGAGGAGGCGATCACCAGCCTGGCTGAAGAAGGGGTTGGTCTGGTCATCACCGTGGATTGCGGCGTCAGAGCGCTGCGCGAAGTTGCCCTGGCAGCGGCGTTGGGGATGGATATGATCATCACCGACCACCACCAGCCGGGTAAGCACCTGCCCCAGGCATCCGCGGTGATCAATCCCAAACAGCCCGGGGATGCCTATCCGGAGAAGAACCTGGCGGGGGTGGGATTGGCCTATAAGTTTGCCCAGGCCTATCTCGAGGTACATCCCCGGCCGGAAGTTGACCCTGAAACCTGGCTGGATCTGGTCGCCATCGGCACCGTGGCCGACCTGGCCCCACTGACCGGCGAGAACCGCACCCTGGTCAAAACGGGGTTAACGCGCATCCGCCAGCATCCCCGCCCGGGTTTATCGGCCCTGGCCAGGCTGGCCGGGATCAACCTCACAGCCTGCGACGCCTCTACGATCGGATTCGGGCTGGGACCCCGGCTGAACGCGGCCGGGCGGATGGATTCGGCCATGATTGCGTTTGCATTGTTGACCGCACAGGATTTCAGGGAGGCCGGCGAACTGGCGCAAGTCCTGGAATCCCAGAACAGCCAGCGCCAGGACGAGACCCACATGATCCGCGAAATGGCAGCGGCACGGGTCCTTGAGCAGGATCCGGATGCACTGCTGTTTTTTGCATCCGACCCCGGTTTCAGCGAAGGGGTGGTGGGGCTGGCGGCTTCACGCCTGTCGGAGATCTATTACCGGCCGGCGATCGTTGCCCACCAGGGCGAGGAGTTCACCGTGGCATCCTGCCGATCAATCCCGGAATTCCACATCACCCAGGCACTGGATGAGTGCGCTGATTTACTGGTGCGCCACGGGGGGCATGCCGCTGCAGCGGGGTTCACCGTCCGCAACCAGGATGTCGAGACGCTGGTCGAGCAGCTCGCTGGGATTGCCGCGCGTGAACTGGCCGACGTATTGCTCACCCCTGTGATCGATATCGACCGCGAAATTATCCTTGAGAAGCTGGACCGGCGCTATCTACCGATGATCTTCAATGACCTGCACCTGCTGGAACCCACGGGGCGCGGCAACCCCGAGCCGCTGTTTGCATCCTTTGGCGTGACGGTGGAGTCCGCCCGGACCGTGGGCAAGGAGGGCAAGCACCTCAAATTGAAGCTGAAACCCGGCTTTGATGCGATCGCCTTCCAGCAGGGGCATTGGGCAGCGGACATGCCGGAGCGCATCGATATTGCCTACCGGATTGAAGAGAATGTCTATATGGGCCGGGTGAACGTGCAGTTGAATATCAAGGATATTAAGGCTTCTGAGCAGGCTGGGTGAAGATAATCGATAACTGGGGGAAATTATGCGCCCTGAAGCGAAGCGCACCCGAGGCGCACCGTCCGCTACAAGCCACCATCCACCCACCACCAGCAACTCCCGCACCAATTGGTTTTAGCGCGTATAATTGAGCCCATGCTCATCACCTATCTCCTCTCCGCTGCTGCGATCGGCTTCTCGGCGGGGGTTACCCCTGGGCCGCTGCAGGCGGTGTTCCTTTCTTACGCCATCAAGGGCGGCTGGAAAAAAGCCCTCCCTGCAGCCTTTGCGCCGCTGGTCACGGATGGGCCGGTGGTCCTGCTGGTGTTGGTGATCCTCAACACCCTTCCGCACACCTTCTTGCGCATCCTCCAAATCGGCGGGGCGCTTTTCATTTTTTACCTGGCCTGGGAATCCTTTAACGCCTACCGCCATTTCCGTGATATCCAGCCTGCAGGGGAAACCAGCACATGGGGAACCTTGCTGAAGGCGGCCACGATGAACATCCTGGGGCCCGGTCCCTGGTTGTTCTGGAGCCTGATCAACGGGCCCAACCTGCTGCTCATGTGGGGCGTCTCGCCCTGGTGGGGCGCAGCTTACCTGGTCTGCTTCTATGGGGTCTTCATCCTCAGCAATATCGGCCTGATCCTGGTATTCTCAAGTATGCGGCGCATGGGTGAGCAGGTCCGCCGGACCCTGCTGCTGGTTTCGGCCATCATCCTGGCGGGGTTTGGGATTTACCAGCTATTGCAGGGCCTGCGCCTGATCTGACCGATCGGCCGTGATTCCCCGGCGCAAAGGTGGTAAACTGTGCTCTGTCACAAAACTGAGACGAGGTGAATTGATGTACCCGATTGCGCACCCCAAAGTCATCCAGAGAGCCCAACAATTCCTGGCTTTTGACCCGCTGTTTCTTGACACCGAGACCACGGGCATCTCCCCGCAGGACGTTGTTATCGAAGTGGGCGTGGTTGACCTGGAAGGGGAGACCGTGTACGAAACGCTCATCAGGCCTTCGGACTCCATCCCGGCCGAGGCGGTGGCAATTCACGGCATCACTAACGCAATGGTCGTCGGTGCGCCTGCCTGGAAGGATATCTGGGAGGACCTGCGAACCGTTCTGGATGGCCGTTATGTGGGGGTCTACAATGCCGATTTCGACTTGCGCATGATGAAGCAGACCCACCGGCGCTACTGGCTCGATTGGACCCTGGATGACCAGCGCTTTTTCTGTGTGATGAAGCTCTATTCGGCCTTCTATGGCGAGCGCAGCCTGCGCGGCAACAGCTTCCGCTTTCATAAACTGGAGGCAGCCGGCGCGGCATGCCGCATCCCGCTGCCCAACTCCCATCGGGCGGTCGATGATGCCCGCCTGACGGCAGCCCTGTTCAAGCACATAGCCCATTACCCCGGCTGATCTTCATCGAAAAGGAGACCCGCATGCCGATTCCCTATCCGGACACGCGCACAGAAAACCTGGTTGAGGAAATTCACGGTCATTCGGTCCCGGATCCCTACCGATGGATGGAAGACCTGGAATCTGATGAGATCCGGGCGTGGATAGAAGCGCAGAACGCCCTGACCTTCAGTATCCTGGAAAGCTCGCCGCTGCGCGAGAAAATCCAGGCGCGCATGCTCGAATTATGGGATTATGAGAAGTATTCCCCGCCCGTCAAGCGTGGCGGGCGCTACTTTTACACCTACAACACCGGAGTGCTCAACCAGGATATCCTGTACTGGCTGGAGGACCTCACTGGCGAGCCGCAGGTTCTGCTGGACCCGAACAGCCTCTCGGCGGACGGCACCGTGGCGTTAAGCGGAGCGGCAGTCAGCCGTGACGGGCGGTTTTTAGCTTACGGGTTGGCAGAGGCAGGCTCCGACTGGCAGACCTGGCACGTCCGTTGCGTGGACGACGGCCAGGACCTGGAGGATGAAGTAGCCTGGGTCAAGTTCTCGGGTGCCAGCTGGGATAAAACCAATACGGGTTTCTTTTACAGCCGCTATGACGCGCCTGAAGGCGACGCCCTCAAATCGGCCAATTATCACCACAAGCTCTACTTTCACCGTTTGGGCACACCGCAATCAGCGGACCGACTGATCTATGCCCGTTCTGACCAAAGAGAGTGGGGTTTCAATGGCGAGGTCACGGAGGATGGCCGCTATCTGGTGATCTATGCCTGGCATGGGACTGCGGAGGAAAACGCGGTCTTCTACCTCGACCTGGATGACCCCCAGGGCGAAGTGCAGGGCTTGCTGACGGATTTTGACGCGGCTTATGCCCTGGTATGGAATGATGACGGGCGGTTTTTCTTCATCACGGACCACAGCGCACCCCTAAACAGGGTAATTGTCATCGACATTGACCGCCCAGCACCCGCTCACTGGGAGACGGTGATTCCCGAAGCGGCGGACAAGCTGGAAGGCGCTGAATTTGTGGGCGGGCATTTTGTGGGCATCTATTTACACCATGCTGCCCACCAGGTGCGCTTCTTTAAGCCTGACGGGTCACCGGACGGGGAGTTGGGCCTGCCAGGCATCGGCACAGTGACGGGGTTCCGCGGGCAAAGCGATGACCCGGAGACGTTTTATGCCTTTTCCAGCTTCAACACACCCGGGACGGTCTTTAGCCTGGACGTTGAACAGCGCCGCGTTGAGGAATTTCGCTCGCCGGTTTTGGCCTTTGACCCCGGGGCATATGTGACGGAGCAGGTTTTTTACGAGAGCAAGGACGGCACCCGTGTGCCCCTGTTTATCAGCCGCCGGGCCGATGTGGAATTAAACGGCCAAGTGCCCACCTACCTGTACGGTTACGGCGGATTCAATATCGCAGTGCCGGTCAGCTTCAGTGTGCCGAACCTGGTGTGGATGGAAATGGGCGGCATTTACGCGCAGGCGCATCTGCGCGGCGGCGGTGAGTTTGGGCGAGAGTGGCACGAAGGCGGCATGAAGGCCAATAAGCAAAATGTGTTCGACGATTTCATTGCTGCGGCCGAGTACCTGATCGGCGAGGGCTACACGGCTACGCCTTACCTGACGATCGGCGGGCGCAGCAATGGCGGCTTGCTCGTCGGCGCCTGCCTGACCCAGCGGCCAGACCTATTTGGGGTGGGCCTGCCCAACGTAGGCGTGCTGGATATGCTGCGCTTCCATAAATTCACCATCGGGTGGGCCTGGGCATCCGATTATGGCTCGCCAGACGACCCCGATGCGTTTGCCACCCTGCTGGCTTATTCGCCTTATCACAACATCAGAGACGGTGTCGCTTACCCGCCCACCATGGTGCTGACGGGCGATCACGACGACCGTGTTTTCCCGGGTCACAGCTTTAAATTTGCCGCCGCGCTGCAAAAGGCTCAGGCTGGAGACGCGCCGGTCCTGATCCGGGTAGAGACACGCGCCGGGCATGGGGTCGGAAAGCCGACAGCCAAGCTGATTGAAGAGTTCACCGATATGTGGACCTTCGCGTGGATGTTTATGGGGGATAAAGCTGAAAGTTGAGAGGGCTTTGGGTTTGGTGGAAATTGCCCCCCGGTCCGGCTATAATTACGCGCAGGGATGTATGTTAGCACACGCCTGAAATTTAGCAGAAAGGCAAAGGGCTATGGCAGAGCAAGATGAACGCGAACATGGGGATGTGGGTCAGGAGGAGAAGCGATTGACGCGTTGGGTGCGCTTTTATAGCCTGGCCTACCGCATCATCCTGACCGCCGGGTTGCTGATGGTGGTCGCCGCCGCTGTGGTCCTTCTCGTCACTGAGCTGTTCACCGCCTGGATTTTGCTGGTACCCGCTGCGTTGATCACCCTGGGGCTCATTTTGGCGCGAGTTGAGTACCGCCTCGATATGCGCCTGTACGGACTGCAAAATCCGGCAAGCGATGCGGGGGATAAATCACAGTGAGCCCAAGCCAGTGGCTCAGGGCGTAAAATTCCAAAAAGAGGTTGCCAGTAAGGCGAGAGTCACCAGGCTGATGAACACCGTCAGCCCCCAGGCGAGGATATTCTGGATGCGATTGTTCTTCCACTTGCCCATCAAGTGCTCGTTGTTGGAGAGTTTGAGCACCAGCACCAGCAGCACAGGCAGAAAGACGGCATTAAAAGTCTGCGAGAGCCACATGATCGGGAAGAGGGGGATGCCCGGGATCAGCACGATCAGCACGCTAACGCCAATAATGCCCGCATAAATGCTGTAAAACACGGGGGCTTCATTAAAGCGGCGGTTCAAGCCGCGTTCAAACCCGAAGGCTTCGCAGAAGGCGTAAGTCGTCGAAAGGGGCAGAACCGATAAGGCCAGCAGGGATGCACCCAGCAAGCCGGCTGAAAATAACAGCTGGGCAGCATCCCCGGCCAGGGGCGCCAGAACCAGGGCAGCCTGTTCAGCCGTCTCCACGGAGATGCCGTAGATGTACAGGGTGGCCGCCGTCGAGATGACGATAAACGCCGAGATGATATTGCCCCAGGCTGCGCCGAAGGTGACATCGAGCTTGGTGTACTGGTAATCTTTGATCGCCAGGCCTTTGTCAGCTACGGATGCCTGCATGTAGATCACCCCCCAGGGCGTGATGGTCGTGCCGATGGTCGCCAGCACGGCCAGGATGAATGCGGGTTCCAGCTCGAATTGCGGCATTATGGTGGCCTGCAGCACCTCACCCCATGGCGGTTTGATCATGATCACGGTGATGACATAGCTGATAGCTGAGAGTGACAGCACCAAAAGGATTTTCTCAATATGCTTGTAAGAGCCCCGCAGCACGGCGAGGCTGACCAGCAGCGCGGCGATCGGGGCGGCTATGTATCGGCTGATGCCGAACAGCTCAGCGGATGCGGCTATGCCCGCGATCTGCGCGACGGTTGTCCCCAGGTTGGCCAGGATCAGGGAGAGCATGGCAAAGGCGGTCACCTTGACGCCAAACCGCTCGCGAATCAGGTCGGCGGTGCCCTTGCCGGTCACCACGCCCATGCGGGCGGCGATCTCCTGGATCACGACTTCGCCAATGGTCACGATCAGGATGATGGAAAGGAACTGGTACCCATAAGTGGAACCTGCCATGGAATAGGTGGCGATGCCGGGGGCGTCGTTATCAGCGCTGGCAGTGATCAGGCCGGGGCCAAGCACGGCCAGGTAAATGCCAGCTTTTCTCAACCAAAGGGGCGCTTTGAATTTCTTCAGCATACAGATGCTCCAGCCAGAACTTTTAGAACAAGCGCGGCAGGCGTTTCTTCCATGCCGTTGGGAGGACGATGTCGATAGCGTCATCGACGGTGACAATGCCCAGCATCTCCTTGCTCTCGGGGTTGATCACCGGGATGGAGCGCAGGTTGTATTTGGCGATCAGGTAAGCCACTTCCTTCTGCGGCGTCAGCGGTTCGACGGCCAGCTCTTCCATTTCCACCCACTGGCGCAGATCGCTGGCGGGGTGTGCCATCACCAGGTCGCGCAGGGTGACAACCCCCCGCAAGCGTCCGTCTCGATCGAGGATGTGCACATAGTACATGACCTCATCGTCCTGGGCGTCTTCGGATGTGCGCAGGAAGTCTAAGGCCTGGCCTACGGTGAGGTCTTCTGTGACAAAGGCAAACTCCGTGGTCATGATTCCGCCGGCGGTATCTTCGGGGTAGGTCAGCAAGGAGCGCACTTCCCGGGCTTCTTCCTGCTCCATCAGCTCGAGCAGGGCTTCGCTCGTGTCGTCGGGCAGGTCGGCCAGCAGGTCCGCCGCTTCGTCGGGGTCCATTTCCTCCAGGATGTCGGCTGCGCGCTCAGGGGACATGTTCGAGAGGATCGTCATCTGCAGTTCCGAGGAGGATTCTTCCAGCGTATCTGCCAGGGCCTGGTTATCGAAGCCTTCCAGCAGGGCGGTGGTGGTGTGCCGGTCGAGTTCGTCCACGATGGCGGCAATGTCCGCCGGGGGCATTTTTACCAGCTTGTTCTGTGATACGCTCAGGCGCAAGGGGTCATCATGTTCGATGGAGGCCACAAACTCCCAGGGGATCACCACGGATTTTGGCGGGCGATTGACCGCCTGACCGATGGTGCGGCCGACTTTTTCCAACCCCAGCCTGCGCAGCAAGCCCGTACCGCTCACATCCACGCCGGTGAGCACAAACTGCTCACCTGCCCTGGCGATCTGCAAGTCGTTGACCCGCACCAGGCGCTTTCCCTCCATATCCACAATTTGCTGGTCCAGCACGCGATCCAACAAGAAGAGTTCATGACCGGTCGGTTGATACGGCCTGATTTTACTCACGCCAACCTTTAATGTGATGCTGGGCCACAGGCTGGCAATCTGATTGGCTGGGATCAGGTCGATCCCGGCGGGATTTTTCTTCAAGGCAAGCGCCACGATGGGCGGCATGGTTTTATCGGTTCCATTGATCAGGATGTCTTCCAGTTTTCCCACTACGCCCCCATAGCCATCCCAAATTTGCTGATTGAGCAGTTGGCTGAAATAAATCATTGCGCACCTCTTTTCGCAGGATCTTTTGTGTGCCTGTGAAGAGACAAAAAACTGGAGCCTGACGCAAACAGGCTCCAGCCACGATCCGGAGGTGGAATCAGCCTATTCGATATGCATCTGGCAATCCTTCAGTGTTCCCCGGCCATAACGGCCGCCGGAACTGTCACTATCTATGGCACTTGTTTCTTTGTTCTCTGTCATTTCTTCCAAGAATCGCTAATTTTTCGTCGCTTGCGTTCAGTCGATGGCGTTATCCATTGTTTTCTTCGACTCATCATCGGCTGATTTGAATTATACACCAAATAATGGGTCAGCGCTTGACAAATTTCCGCAAAGGGGCTATATTTTTATATATGAATAAGTGCTCACATATTCAAGGATGGCAAGATGCAAGCCGAAATTACCCCAATAGCACCATTTGATGATGAGATGCCCTCTGAGGAGGCGATTTATGCCATGGCGGAAGGGTTTAAAGCCCTGGCGGATCCCACCCGATTGAAGATCCTGTCAATGCTTTTTAGCGGTGAGCGCTGTGTGGGCGACATCAGCGACCAGCTTGCCGTTTCACAGAGTGCGGTTTCGCATCAATTGCGCCTGCTGCGCAGCTTGGATATCGTGCGCTATCGCAAAGAGGGCCGCGAAGTATACTACGACCTGGCAGACGACCACATTCGCGATATACTAATGCGGTCCTTTGAACATATTTTACATGATTGAGGTTTAACTGATTAATGGCTGAAACAAGATTAAAAATTACCGGTATGGATTGTATGGACTGCGCCAGGGAACTGGAGGCAGCAGTGTCTGCGCAGCCCAGCGTAGAGGTAGCCCAGATCCAGTTCTTTGACAGCACGTTAACCGTGCAGGGCGAGGTGGACCAGGCAAATCTTCGCAAGCTGATCGCAAAGCTGGGTTACGGTGTCGAGGACGGCGATTCTTCCACGGTCACACCGGCCGAAGAAGCTAACGTCCTGGTGGGATTCTGGCGCTACCTTATCCAGCAGATCGAAACGCGCCTGGCGTTGATCGCGGGTGGGGTGATCCTGCTGTCCTTTGCTGCCGGGTGGCTGGGTGCGCCAGTCTGGCTGGCGACGGTCTTGCAAATCGCTGCGCTGATCCTGGCGGGCTGGCCGATCGCACGCAGCGGCGTGGTCAACTTATGGGTCAACCGCACCTTCAACATCAATTTCCTGATGGCCCTGGCCGGGGTGGGTGCTGTGGTCATCGGTGAGTACGCAGAGGCCGCCGCACTGATCCTGCTGTTCGACCTGGCAGAAGCGCTGGAAGGCTTCACGAACGAACGCGCCAGGGGGGCTATCTCAAAACTCAAGCAGCTCTCGCCCACCCACGCCGTCAGGCTCAGCGAAGGCGAAGAAAAACTTGTGCCGGTTGAATTCCTCTCTCCGGGCGAGATCATCATGGTCAGCCCGGGAGAGCGCATACCCATCGACGGGGTGGTTATCGAAGGCGCAGGCGATGTCAACCAGGCACCGATCACCGGAGAGAGCATCCCTGTGTGGAAGCAAGACGGTGACGAGGTCTTTAGCGGCACGGTCAACGGGGGCAGCCGCCTGCTGATCGAGGTGGCCCGTGTGGCCGCCGACAGCACCTTGCACCGCATCATCGAGATGGTCATGGAAGCCCAATCGCGACAATCGCGCAGCCAAAAATTCATCGATAAATTTGCCCATTACTACACCCCTGCCATGGTTTTGCTGGCCGTACTGATGGCCGTGGTGCCGCCGCTCTTCCTGGGTGCGCCCCTGCTGAACCTAGCCGATGGCACCCGCGGCTGGCTGTACCGCTCGCTGGCCTTGCTGATCATCAGCTGTCCCTGTGCGCTGGTGATCTCGACGCCGGTGACAATGGTGGCCAGCCTGACCCGGGCTGTGCGTGACGGGGTGCTGTTCAAAGGCGGCATCTTTGTCGAAACCCTGGCAAATGTGGATGTGTTCGCCTTTGACAAGACCGGCACATTGACACTCGGTGAGCCGCGGGTGGTTGAGAGCAGAGACCTGGATTGCCTGGGGCATGAGGGCTGTGAGCCATGTAATGATTTGCTCGCCCTGGCCTATGCCCTGGAGCGGCACAGCACACATCCCCTGGCCCAAGCCGTGGTCAGGGAAGCTGAGGCTCGCGGGCTGACGGACTGCTACCCGGCGGCGCACAATCTGGTGACACGGGGCGGGTTGGGCGTTGAAGGCCAGGTCAACGGCCATAAGATGACCATCGGCAGCCTGCGCTTATTTGAATCTGAGCACGATATCCCACCCATCGTTCATACCTGGGTAGACCAGGCGGAGGCGGAGGGCAGAACAGCCATGCTCCTGTGCGACGGCGACCGGGTGCGCGGCTTCATCGCCGTGGCGGATACACTACGGGAGGACTCCCGGGCTGTGATCGCTGAATTGAATGGGATGAAGAAGAAAACCATCATGCTTACTGGTGACAATGCGGCCGTGGCCAGCGCTGTGGGCACGAGCATTGGGCTGGACGCAGTCCGCTCAAACCTGTTGCCCGGCGATAAACAGGCGGCCGTTGATCGGCTGCGGGATGCTTTCGGGCCGATCGCCATGGTGGGTGATGGGATCAACGACGCGCCAGCCCTGGCGGCAGCTGACCTGGGAATCGCCATGGGCGGCAGCGGCAGCGCCCAGGCCATGGAAACCGCCGACGTGGTGCTGATGGCCGATGATATCCGCAAATTACCCTTTGCGATCAAACTCTCGGCCTTTGCCAACCGCCTGATCCGTCAAAACATTGTTTTCAGCCTGGGCAGTAAGCTGTTGGTGGCTTTGTTCGCCCTGTTCGGTTATGCGCCTTTGTGGATGGCGGTCCTGGCGGATATGGGCGTCTCCCTGCTGGTGACGCTGAATGGCTTGCGGGCGATGCGCTTTAAGGCTTAACTGGGGGATACGCGCGCAACAAGGCGGTATTTTAAAGGGTTAACCGTGAAAGATGTCTTTCGGCCTGGTGTGCGGGGATGGCGCCCATTTTTAGCCATTATTTGCTGCGTTTAAGCTGGATGACTGCCCGGCGGCGCTGTTCAATCCGGGGTCAATGAGGCAAACAGCTTAGCCCAATACCGATGACCGGTTTGTTCTGACCCGATGGCTTCAAAGGTCACCCGGGCTGGGGTTGGATGCGCAAGGGCAGCCAGGCAGATCTCGGCCAGGTCGGCCCGGCTGAGCGTCCCCCGGATGGTATCACCCTGGCCGAACAGCAGAATCTGCCTGCCGTCGGGCACGTCAGTCAGCCCGCCGGGGCGCACGATGGCATACTCCAGGCCGCTTTCCCGCAAGACCTGTTCGCTTTTTAACTTCCAATCCAGAACCCGGCCAAACCGGTTGAGGGGGTGCTCAGGGTGGGTGACCGCAATCGTCGAGATGAGGACAAAACGTTTGACCGCGGCTATTTGGGCTGCCCTGATGAGGTTGGCAATACCCTGGTAGTCCACACGTTTGGGGCAGTTCTTTCCCACCGGCGTGCGGGTGCCCAATGCCGAAATGACTGCATCCATACCCTGCATGGGCGTGAGGAGGGCATCCACATTACCAATGTCGGCTTCATGCACGGCAGCACCCTCACCGAAAAGGGCGTACGCTTTTGCGGGGTCTCGAACGATGAGGTTCGGGTGAATGCCTTGGGCAATCAGGTTTTTGACGATGATCTGGCCGGTGCGGCCTGTACCGCCCGCAATCAGGATATTATTCCACATGGTTCTACCAGTAATCTACTCAATATTTACCAATAATGTTGCGTTGCGGTCTTAATCTTCTTCCTTGTTGATCTCATCCAACAGGGTGAGGATGTGTTTATTTTCTGGGATATCAGACATAGACCGGGCATAATGGACAAAACGCACGATCCCGTGTTTATCAATGATCATCTGGGCAGGCACCCGGCCGAATTTTAACAGGGCCACTTCCTGCTCATACAGGCGGGCAGCTTTGTGTTCTGGGTCTGCCAGGCCGATGAAGGGAATCTGATGGTGCTTCCAGTATTCCTGGAAGGCTTCGTGGGAATCGGGGCCAACCGCTATCACTGCCGTGTTGTGTTCAACGTATTTCTCGTAATCCTGGCGCAACTGCGCCATGTGCCGGCGGCAGTACGGTCAGGTAAAGCCCCGGTTGAACACCAATAAGACGTTCTGCTCTCCCTCGAAGTCGGAGAGGGTGACGGGTTTCCCCTGTGTGTCGGTTAATGTGAAGTCGCGTGCGTGCTCGCCTTTCCGGATGCGATTATTGGGCATGGGTTTCCTCCGATAGTGTCTCTAAAAATGAATGGATAGCCGCCAGGAACTCACCAGGGCATTCTTCCTGGGGCAAATGACCGCATTGGTCGATTACAGTCAGCTGTGCCCCGGGGATGTCATCAGCCAGCCGAAGGCTGTTTTCCACCGGAACAATTTGGTCATATGCGCCGCTGATCACCAGGGTGGGAGCCTGGATTTCGCCCAGGCGTTCGGCCAGCCCTGGGGGTTGGGATGCTTTGGTGTGTTCCCATAAGGCACGGTCCCAGTTGTCTGCCCTGAGGGGCTTTCGATACCCAGCGGTGATTTCCGGGTTTGCATCGATTGGGCTGGGGTCATACCAGGCGCTGCGGATGAAGGCATCGCCCTGTTCGCCAGCCAGCTGACGGGCGGTCAGGGGGCCGATGCGATCCACCTGGGGCGTATTGAGCAGCCAGCCCAGCAGGCGCGAATTGGGCCGTGTTTGGTAAATTGCGGCGCTGACCTGAATTAGCGCCAGGACCCGGTCGGGGTGCTCGATGGTGAACGCGGTTCCCAGGGTGCCGCCGGCCGAATTGCCGACCAGGATGGCGCGATCAACGCCCATGGCATCCATCAAACCCAGCAGCAGGCTGATGTTGCCCTCCTGGCTGTAGGGGTTGGTCCCCTGCCAGTCGAGGGGCCGTTCGGTCAGCCCGAAGGCAGGCCGGTCGTAGGCGATCACCGTGCCGTAGGCCGAAAGCGGGCCCATGACCTCGCGCCACGAGAAGGCGCTGGCGCCAAACCCATGCAGCAGGATGAATACCGGTGTGCCGGTCCCTGTGCGCTTGAAGTGTACGTTCAGGCCGTTGATCTCCATGAAAACGCTGTCGGTGTCGGCCAGAGCTTCGGGCGGCATGGTGTTTGCCGGAGGGCGCACGGGCACCAGGAAGGGCCCAATCAGCGCCAGAACCAGCAGCGCCGCCAGGGCAATTAACGTGATCTTCCAGCCTGTTTTCATCGCCTCTCCAAAGGTTATCGGCTCAAGGTGGACAATAATTCAACCGTCACCTGGACGATCTGGTCTTGTTGCGTGGATTTTTCCAGGGTGGCCCTACCATCGCCGGATTGATCGCCATACCAGCCAAAACCGGCATGATTCCCGCCCATGATCCGGGCAAACACGGTCTGATCTGGCAGGCGTGCGCGTGAGCTGTCGATATCGTCCAATGTTGCCAGGCCGTCCTGGTCAGCAAACACCGACAAGACCGGGATGGTTGTGTCAGACAGGTCGTTGTTCTCGCCAGGGTAAGAGGCCCACAACACCAGCCCATCCACCCGGCCGGGGTTGTTGCGGACATATTCAGCAGCCATAGCCCCGCCCAGGGAGTGGCCGCCGATTGCCCAGGTTTCGATTTGCGGAAACGCCGTGATGACCTCATCGGCACGGTTGATGCCTAAAAACGCAAAATTGAGGGGCATGGGCACGATGATGACGGCAAATCCCTCACTGGCGATTGCGCGGGCATGGGGGGCATAGGCGCGGTAGTCCACGCGCCCGCCCGGGTAGAATATTAATCCTGTTTGTGGCTCTGCATCGGCCGGCGTGAAGATCAGCCAGCCGTCGAGCTCCTCAAAAAGTGCGCCATCGCCGGACTGCAGGCTATTGAACGCTTGGGCTTCGGGCTGGGCGGGGTTGGATGCCCACAGGACGAACCCGCCCGTTGCAGCCAGCAGCAGCGCCAGCAGACCGATGAGCAGGTAGCGCCAGATGGTTTTTGTGGCAAGCCTGCGGTTATTTTCCATGCTTTTATTATAAGAAAGCAGAGGTTTCCACGCAAGCCAAAAGGTTTTACGACGCAAAAACCCTCGGAGTTTGGAGCCAGCGGTTAAAACCCTGGGGATCTGAAGTCGTGTTGAAGTGGTATGGGGTAGTGGATAAAAGACGACCCATTGATAAAGATCCCCAGGGTTTCCGTTAAAACACTCAAAAAACCGATACTTCAGATCACACGCTCACCGGAGGCAAGCGGTCGCACGGATGCGCATCTCAGCGGTCAGGCATTCGTCCATTCATTGCGCCGAATTAGAAGCCTGCCAGCAGCCCGATGTGAATTTGGGCGTCAGGCACCGAAAAATTTGCCCGATGAGCCTGCCTAATTTTTAGCGGAATTGATTCATGTTACAATCGTAGCGGACGCAAAATTTTTCCACGATGTTATCAGGAGGACATTACCCCTATGACAACTGACACCACATTCAAACTCACCTATTCAACCATGTTCAACCCGCCTGAAGTGCTGCACACACACTTCGCTGAAGCGATGGCAGCATTGAAAGCCAACCTCGGCAAGGAAATTCCCATGTTCATCGGCGGAGAGGAGCGGGTGGTCGCTGAAAAATATCATGAGTACTCGCCTATCAACACCGATCTGCACCTGGCGACCTTCCAGAAAGGCGGCACCCAGGATGCCCTGGATGCCATTGCAGCAGCCCGCCAGGCTTTCCCGAGCTGGAGCCGAATGTACTGGGACGAGCGGGTCTACCTGCTGCGCAAGGCAGCGGAGTTGATTGACCGGCGCCTGTTCGAGATGGGTGCTGTGGTCACCCTGGAGGTCGGAAAGAACCGCATGGAAGCCCTCGGCGATGTGGCTGAGATGGCTGAGCTGATCCGGTACGCCTGCGACCAGATGGAAGCCCATCATGGCTACCGGGCGAAGATGGCCAAAGACCCCCTGCCCGGGTTTGATTCTTCAAACACTTCGGTGCTCAAGCCCTACGGCGTTTGGGTGGTGATCAGCCCCTTCAACTTCCCGGCGGCGCTCACGGGCGGACCTGTCGGCGCAGCCCTGGTGGCAGGCAACACCGTGGTGATCAAACCCGCATCAGTCACCACCTGGACCACAGCGCTGCTGGTGGATTGCATGCGCCAGGCGGGCATCCCGGATGGCGTGGTCAATTTTGTCTCCGGCCCGGGTTCAACGGTTGGTGCTGCCCTGGTGGAGAGCAAGGATGTGGACGGGATCACCTTTACCGGGTCCCTCGAGGTGGGCATGGGCATTTATCGTTCCTTTGCACAGGGCGATTACGTCCGCCCCATCATCCTTGAGATGGGCGGCAAGAACCCGGCCATCGTCTCGAAGCACGCTGATCTTGAAGATGCGGCCATGGGCATCGTGCGCTCGGCCTTTGGCTTGCAGGGGCAAAAATGCTCCGCCTGCTCGCGAGTGTTTGTTGAATCAGAGGTGTACGATGACCTGGTTGAGCGCCTGGTTGACCTGACCAGCAAGCTCGCCGTTGGCGACCCGGCTGAACGCGAGACCTACATGGGCCCTGTGATCACCAAGAGCGCCTACGAGGACTTCAGGGCCTTCTGCGCAGAGCTGAAGGAAGCCGGAAAAGTAGTGGCGGGCGGCGACGTGGTCACCGGCGGTGACCTCGGCAAGGGATACTTCTGCCAGCCGACGATCGCAGTGGATGTTCCCTTGGAGCACCGCCTGTGGCGTCACGAGATGTTCCTGCCGATCACCTTGGTCCACCCAGTTAAGAACCTGGACGAGGCGATGACCCTGGCCAACGATACCCTTTACGGACTGACAGCGGGTTTTTACGGCTCCGAAGCAGAGGTCACCTGGTTCTTTGACAACATCAAAGCCGGCGTTGTGTATGCCAACCGCCCCCAGGGTGCCACAACCGGTGCCTGGCCGGGCTATCAGCCCTTCGGCGGGTGGAAGGGCTCTGGCGCTAGCGGTAAAAACGCGGGCGGCCTCTATTACCTGCCGCTCTACCTGCATGAACAAAGCCAGACCCAAATCCGCCGGGCGTGACTGTCTGCAAATAACACCCTGAGAGACCAACCGGATGGCGAGTCCGTCAGCCATCCGGTTTTTAAACTGACCACATGATTCGTTACCTGCTCTCCCGCATTGGCTGTCTGATGATGATCTTTGGAGTCATCGTCCTTGTGGTGGGCGCGGCCGCAGCCCAATCCGGGCAGCCAGCCTTATCCTTACTGTTTGTGGGATTTGTTGTGAGCTTCGCGGGGTTCCTGCTTTGGAATCGGCTGCGCGAAAAGCAGCCCAGGAGCACGCGTTTTTCACTGTTCAGAAAAAGAGACCGCCGTGCAGACCGCAGAAAGGACGACGGCTGGGAGGACCATTTTGATGACTAAACTGGTTTCATTGCCCGATGCGATCAAAACCCACCTCCACAACGATGACCTTTTGTACGCCAGCGGGTTCACCCACCTGATTCCCTTTGCTGCCGCGCATGAGATCATCCGCCAGGGGATCACGGGCCTGATCCTGGCGCGGGCCACCCCGGACCTGATCTACGACCAAATGGTGGCGGCCGGGTGCGCCCGTAAGCTGATTTTTTCCTATATGGGCAACCCTGGCGTGGGCTCCTTGCGACGTTTGCGGGCGGCGATCGAATCGGGTGAGCTGGCATGGGAAGAATACTCCCATTTTGGCATGATCAGCCGCCTCAGGGCGGGTGCCAGCGGGCTGCCCTTTATGCCCATGAAGCCAACAGGCGCAGAGGACCTGGCCTCGAAGAACCCCCAATACCGCCAGGTGAGCGACCCTTACACCGGGGAACGAGTCATTGTGGTGCCCCCGCTGACGCCTGATGTGGCCATCATCCACGTCCAACGCGCCGATGTCCAGGGCAACGCCCAGGTGTGGGGCATATTGGGTGAGCAGCAGCTGGCCGCCTTTGCGAGCCAGCGCGTCATTCTGACCGTCGAAGAGATCGTTGACGAGGCTGTAATCCGTTCTGACCCCAACCGCACCCTGATTCCCGGCATGGTGGTGGACGCCGTCTGCCATGTGCCCCATTGCGCACACCCCTCCTACACCCAGGGTTATTATGACCGGGACAATGACTTCTACCTCGCCTGGGATGAGGTCAGTAAAACCCAGGAAAGCGTGCAGGCCTATCTGGACGAATGGGTCTATGGGGTGCCGGACAGGCAGGCTTATTGGGAAAAACTGGGGCCTGAGGTTCACGCGCGTCTGCGCGCCGGTGAGCGGCTTTCTCAGCCCGTGAATTATGGCGAATATTAATCATAAGGCAAAGCGCATGGAACCATTAAATTACAATTCTCAGGAACTGATGGTGGTGAACGCCGCCCGACTGTTGAAGGACCATGATGTGGTTTTTGTGGGTGTCGGCATCCCCAACCTGGCATGCAACCTGGCCATGCGGACGCATGCCCCCCACCTCCAGATGATCTATGAAGCCGGGGTGATCGGCGCACAGCCTGCCCGGCTGCCCCTGTCCATCGGGGATCCCTCGCTGGTCACCGGTGCGACCGCTGTGTGCAGCATGTACGATATCTTTTCGCTTTACCTGCAGCGCGGCAATGTTGATGTGGGTTTTTTGGGCGGGGCGCAGATCGACCAGTTTGGCAACATCAACGCCACGGTGATCGGCGATTACGATCATCCCAAAGTGCGCCTGCCCGGGTCAGGAGGCGCGATGGAGATCGCCGCCTGGGCGAACCGCTGTTACATCATCACGCCCCATCAAAAGCGGCGCTTCCCGGCCAGGGTGGATTTCTATACCTCGATCGGTTTTCTCACCGGGGGCGATGCCCGGGCCAGTACAGGGGTGCGCGGCGGCGGTCCGCAGGCTGTGGTCACGGACCTGGGGGTGCTCAAGCCGGATCAGGGCGGCGAGCTGGTCCTGGCGGCGATGCACCCGGAGGTGGCCTACGATGTCGTGGCGGAACATACCGGCTGGCCTTTGAAGAAAGCGGCCGATTGCCAGGTCACTGAACCGCCCAATGAGGAGGAACTGCGCATCCTGCGGGAAGAGCTTGACCCGCAGCGCATTTATATCTGACCGGTTTGATGGGGTAGAATTCAGGAAAAGCAAACCGGAAGGAACAATGAAACCAGAAATCCACATCTTAGCCACGTTACCCTTGCCCGATGGCGGCGAAGCCCGCATCAAAGCGATATCCGATAAGTTCAAATTAACCGTCACCCGGGCCAGTCAGCCCGAAGACATCCCGGATTCAACCTGGGAAAGCGTTAATGTACTCTACACCTGGAACGTACTGCCGGACCCGGCCAAAGCGCCCAATCTCAAATGGGTGCAGTTTAAGAGCGCAGGTGTGGATTCTCATTTAGATCACCCCCTGTTGAGCGGCGGGGATGTGACCATCACATCGATGAGCGGTGTGATCACCAGCCAGATTGCCGAATATGTCTTGATGGCTATGCTGGCTTTTGGGCAGAAGCTCCCCAAGCTGCTGCGCCATCAGCGGGATCATCACTGGCCTGAACCCAAGGAAAAATGGCGTGATTTTATGCCAATTGAGCTGCGTCACAGCACGGTAGGCATTTTGGGTTATGGCAGCATCGGCCGCCAGGTGGCCCGTTTGTTACAGCCCTTTGGCACCAAGGTGCTGGCGGCGAAAAAAGATGCCATGCACCCGGAAGACACCGGCTATACCCGTGAGGGTATGGGCGACCCGCATGGTGATTTCTTCGACCGCCTTTACCCGTTTGAAGCGCTGCACAGCCTTTTGAGCGAAAGTGACTTTGTGGTGGTGGCCTTGCCCCTGACAGACGCTACCCACCATATCCTGGATGCCGAAGCCTTCGAGGCCATGATGGACTCGGCGTACCTGATCAACGTGGGGCGCGGTGAATTGATCGATGAGGACGCCCTCGTTCAGGCTCTCAAGAGCAATGCCATCGCCGGGGCGGCCCTGGATGTGTTTGAAGAGGAACCCCTGGCCAAGGAAAGTCCCTTGTGGGACATGGAGAACGTGATCATCAGCCCGCATGTCTCGGGGATCAGCCCGTACCTGGACGAGGACACCCTGGACCTGTTCATTGAAAACCTCAACCGTTACCTGGCAGAACTGCCCCTTTATAACCAGGTGGACCTTAAGCGGGGCTACTGAGTTGCTTTGTGCACAAATGTTCCAATTTTGATGTCCGCATGGTAGAATTTGCGCATGGATTTATTTGATCACGCCCTGCAGGAACGGTTATCCCACGAGGCCCCCCTGGCTGACCGGATGCGCCCGCAGACCCTGGATGAGATCCTGGGTCAGGACCACATCATCGGGGAGGGACGGCTCCTGCGGCGCGCGATCCAGGCAGACAGGCTGTTTTCGTCGATCATCCTTTACGGCCCGCCCGGTACCGGAAAAACGACGCTGGCAAGGGTCATCTCCAACCTGACCAAAGCCCATTTTGAGAGCCTTTCAGCGGTTCTGGCCGGTGTGGGGGACTTGCGGCGGGTGATCGCGGAGGCCATTGAGCGGCGCCGGCTTTACCAGCGCCGCACGATCCTGTTTATCGACGAAGTTCACCGCTGGAACAAATCGCAGCAGGATGCGCTCCTGCCCCATGTGGAGACCGGCCTGTTGACGCTGATCGGCGCCACCACGCAAAACCCCTATTTTGATGTCATCAAAGCCCTTGTTTCCCGCTCGCGCATCTTCGAAATCAAGGCGTTGGAGGAAGAGGATATCCGCAAGATCCTGCTTAACGCGTTGCAGGACCCGGAACGCGGGTATGGCAGGCTGAATGTGCGCCTTGAGCCAGATGCGCTGGCCCACCTCAGCCGCATGGCTGGCGGGGATGCCCGCAACGCCCTCAATGCGCTCGAGCTGGCTGTAGAAACCACAGCCCCAGGAGAAGATGGGGCCATAAGCATCAGCCTGGATGTCGCCCAGGAGTCCATTCAAAAACGGGCGGTGCTGTACGACAAGGGCGACGATGCCCATTACGATACGATTTCCGCTTTTATCAAATCCGTGCGCGGCTCTGACCCTGACGCAGCACTCTACTGGCTGGCAAAAATGCTGTATGCCGGAGAAGACCCGCGCTTTATCCTGCGGCGCCTGATCGTGCTGGCTGGTGAGGACATTGGCATGGCCGACCCGATGGGATTGGTGGTGGCCAACGCGGCCGCGCAGGCCTATGAGTACATCGGCTTGCCTGAAGGGATCTTCCCGATCACGGAAGCAACCCTCTACCTGGCGACGGCGCCGAAATCCAACTCGGCTTTTGCCTACCACGCGGCCCTGCGCGAAATTGAGGAAAATGGCGCCGGGCCGGTGCCGATTCACCTGATGGATGCCTCCCGCGATGCGAAGGGTTTTGGACACGGGCAGGGGTATGATTACCCCCATTCACACGCAGGGCACTGGACGCCCCAGCAGTACCTGCCGGAAAATTTGATCGGCAGCGTCTTTTATAACCCGTCTGACCAGGGGTACGAAGCCCAGGTGGCCGATCGGGTGCGCATGTGGCGGGACGCGCAGGCAAAAGCCCTGGCAGACCTGCAAAAAGAGACAGGAACAGCATAATATGGCGATATTTTTATTGGTAAGGCATGGACAAAATGACATGGTGGGCAAAAAACTGGCCGGCAGGGTGCCAGGAGTGCACCTGAACGACCGGGGTCGCTCCCAGGCACGCCGGCTGGCGGCGGAACTGGCTGAATGGCCGGTTAAAGCGGTGATCTCCAGCCCGCTCGAGCGGGCGCAGGAAACGGCTGAGCCGATTGCCCGCATCCACAACCTGCCAGCGGCGGTTAACGAGGGTTTGATCGAGATTGACTACGGCACCTGGCAGGGAAAGTCCATCACACAGCTCAGGCGCCTGAAGCTGTGGAAGCAGGTTCAAGAGCACCCTAGCACATTTCGCTTCCCTGAGGGCGAATCCTTCGCTGAGGCCCAGACCCGTATTGCCCGAACCCTTGAGGATTTAAGCACAGCCTATGACCACAAGGACATTGTGGTGTGTGTCAGTCACTGCGATGTGATCCGGCTGGCCGCGGCCTGGTTCCTGGCGATGCCCCTGGACGCTTTTCAGCGTTTGCACGTCAGCACCGCATCGGTGACGGTTTTGAGTTTACAGGATGGCAAGGCTGCCCTGGGCGCGATCAATGCCGGTTTCGGTGTCCCCAGGCTCTTTGATTGATTTACCGGCAAGCTGGGGGTGAGCTTTTTGCGCGGCAGGGCGATTATAATTACATCTATTCAACAGAACACAGGAGGCCCAGGCTTATGGATCAATACCGCATTCCCCCCGATACCCAGGTTGACTTAACCCAATTTGATCCCTACTACACCGGTAAGATCAGCAAGAAAAAGGGGCGTAAGCTGCTCAAAGACCAGCGCGAAGCGTTGATGGACCTCCAGGAACTGCTCTACGCTGAAAACAAGCAGCAGGTCCTGATCATCCTGCAGGGCATCGACACCTCTGGTAAGGACGGTGTGATCCGCAATGTGTTCGGTGATGTGAACCCCCAGGGCACGCATGTGGTCAGTTTCAAGGTGCCCACACGGCACGAGCTTGCCCACGATTACCTGTGGCGGGTGCACCTGCATACGCCGGCAAAGGGCGACATCGTGATCTTCAACCGCTCACATTACGAAGATGTGTTGGCCGTCCGGGTGCACAATCTCGTGGCTGAAGCGGTCTGGGAGAAGCGCTATCAGCATATCAACGAGTTTGAGCGCTTATTGGTCGATGAAGGCGCGACGATCCTCAAATTCTTTTTACACATCAGCAAGCAGCGCCAGGCGGAGCGTTTTCTGGCACGTTTGGACCGGCCCCACAAACGCTGGAAGTTCAACCCTGGCGATCTTGATGAGCGAGAGCGCTGGGATGATTACCAGGCCGCATTTGAAGCCATGCTCAGTAAGACCAGCACCCCCTGGGCGCCCTGGTATGTGATCCCCAGCGACCGGAAATGGTACCGCAATATGACCATCGGGTCGATCATTGTTGACAAGCTCAACAGCCTGGGGATGCAGTTCCCCAAGGAAGTGGAAGATATCGACTCGTATCGAGACCAGCTGAAAGGGATGATTGAAGGTTGAACCGCATGCGTGATGAACTACCAGATGACCCCTTGCGGTTTGTTCTGGCCGGCTGTTTGAACCGCGACACCATCCTGCCGGTTTCGGGTCCGCCCCAGATAGATGTTTTTGGTGGCAACCTGGCATATGCGGCGGTAGGGCTCAACATTTGGGGCGGCAAAGCGGGCCTGCTGGCGCGGGTTGGCCCGGATTACCCACTGGAATGGCTTGAACGGTTTAAAAGGCTCGGCTTTGAGCTTTCGGGCGTTAAGGTGATCCAAACCGAAATCGATGCGCGGCGTTTTTTGGCGCATGAAGACTCGGTAACCACCCATTACCATAACCCCATCCAGCACTTTGCAGACCGGGGCCTGCCTTTTCCCCACAGCCTGCTGGGGTATCAGCCGCCCGGACCGGGGCTTGGCAGCCGCACCACACCCCCGAAGGTTTCTATTCAAATCTCAGACATCCCCAGCACCTACCTTGACGCCAGCGCTATTCATATTTGCCCGATTGATTACCATGCGCATATTGTGCTTCCATCGGTGTTTCGCCAGCAGCATGCTGCCACCATCACCCTGGCTTCCCATCCCGGGTATATGGACCCGGCCTATTGGGAAGAGCTGCCCACCCTGCTGACAGACCTGACCGCCTTTATCACCCCTGAGGCGGAGATTCGCAACCTCTTTCAAGGCCGCCAGACAAAATTGTGGGAAATGGCCGAGGTTTTAGCGGGCTTTGGCCCTGAGTTTATCCTCATCCAAACCGAGGATATGGGCTATTACCTGCTGGACCGGGAATCTAATGCAAGATGGGTTATCCCCCAATACGCTTCTCAGGCGGTTGATCCAACCGGCGGGCGAGATGCCTTTGCTGGCGGGTTCCTGGCTGGCTACCGCCAGCATTACGATCCCGTTGAAGCGGCCATCATGGGCAGCATTGCCGCATCAGTGGTGGTTGAGGGCAGCGGCGTATACTATGGTGTGGATGCTATGCCCGAATTGATCACTGGGCGCAAACTGGCTTTGCGCGAGCGAGTACAGCGGTTATGATCTGTGTTGTGGCAGGGGGATAATCGAAGGTTAGACTTTTCTCGGGTTTAATATTCTTCTGAGCCGAGCTTTCCAGGCCAGCCCAAGCACCTTCAGGCCGGCGGATTTGGCGATGGCCTCGTTGATGTAGTGGTTGCTGAATTTATCCAGGTGGTATTCGCTGACAACCTCCAGGGCGGGCTGATAAGCCTGGGGGATCATGTTTGCCAGGGTTTGTGCCCGTTCGGCCGGCGTGTGGGCCGGGTCAAGCGGCAGTCCCAAAAGCTGGATCGAGCGGCATAGGCGCCGGTATGCCCTTTCTGCAGCCGACATTTGGGAAAGGTAGCTCCAGCGGTTAAGCCAATCCGGCACGGCTTTTCCGCGTTCAGTCAGCCACCGCGCCAGGATGACTGGCAAGGGATCGATGTCAATCTGCAGCAGTTCGGGCCGCTGTAGGATGAAAATGGCGGATGCGAGCACAACCAGGAACAGGACCAGCATGATCCAGGCGACACGGGTGCCTTCAACGCGGGGTCCCAACACTTCAGAATCGATGGCCTCTTCCAGTTCGGCCTCATCTAGCTGAGCCAGGGGGTCATCGATGAGATCATCCCTGATGGGGGTATCGGTGCGTTCAGGGGATTGGGGATCTCGGTCTGTTCGGCTGACGCCCGCGGGCAGGATCAGGGCAGGCTGTGAAGCGGTCGGCTCAAAAGGAACCCAGCCGTAGTCTGTGAAGTAAACTTCGGGCCAGGCGTGGCTGTCGAGCTTGCGGACGGTGTAGGTTTGGGTTTCGGAATCGTATTCGCCTTCGGCATACCCAACCACGAAACGGGCAGGGATGCCCAGGGAGCGCAGCATCAGCACCTGGGCGGCCGCGTAGTAGTTGCAAAAGCCAGCCTGTTCTTCAAACAGGAACCATTCGATGGGGTCAGCGCCTGAAGGAACAGGCGGGATGGTGCGGGCATACTCGATATTGATTCGCAAATAGCGTGTGATCTCGGCGGCGATATCATAAGGATGGTCATCGCCAAGGCCGAATTGTGCAGCCAGAGCCGCAACTTCGGGTGAAAAATCGTCCGGAAGCTGCAAATAGCGGTCAAGCCATTGGGGGTAGTCTGTACTCGTTTGGCGCAGTTCACTGGCGGTTGGGCGGCTTGTCAGGGTTTCCACCTGGTAGGTTTCTCCGAAAAACAGTACGGGGTCAGCTAACAGGGCTACCAGGTCCGCTTCGCCTTCAGAGAGGGACAGCATGGTGGTTTCAACCGGCCGGTTGATCCAGGTGGGCATGCCCGTCACGTACAGGTTGCTCAAACGCCCCGTCTGCAAGGTGAAGGTGTAGGCTGCTGGCTGCCAGCCTTCCCATTGTGGGTAGGGGATATCGAAAGTGTCAGGAAACTGCAGGGTGTTGTTCAATCCCGGTGAAGAGGACCACACGCCATCTTGAAACCGGTCATAGCTGCGGGTGAACCAGTAGTTACGGTAGCTGGCAGGCGGGGATTCATTCACGGTCACGGTAAACACAACCTCTTCGCTGATCGGTGTGCCGGTGCCCAAACCGAGGTCATCGCCAAAAGAGGTAACCACCGTTGTTTCTGTGGCCGTATCCAGCACCAGAATATCCGCAAAACGCTCTCTGAACTGGTCCCAGGGTTCGGTGATCTGGTTCCACCATTGGGCATAGCGGCCTCGCTGCTGAGGGGTGATCGGTATGATCCAGGCCAGGACCACCAGCGCCAAAGTCAGCAGGACCAGGGTCCGGGTCAGATCGGCCAGGGATTCGGGGGTGGTATTGATCCCCTCCTGGCGCCATTTTCTGCTGTGGCGCAAAAAGTTCATCCGGCCGACGATCAGCAAGGTGAAGAAGATGAAGGTCATCAGGAAGCGTGCGTTCCGGGATAGGTTCTGGTCATAATGGCTGACCACCAGCAGGGTGATGCCCAACGGGATCAATACCGGCCAAACAGAACCCTGCCGGATGATGATGAACGGAGCGGTTGAGGCCATGATCCACAGCAGGACCGCCATGATCACCAGGAACAGGATGGGGTCGGTGACCGCTTGGTTGGCGCTGAATTGTTCGATGGCAATTTGAAGGCGCCAGCCTAGGTGCTGAATGATGCGCTCACGCCAGGTGAGGTCAAGATTGACTGTCATGCCAAACAGCCATGCCATGCTGAAAAAGCCGTAGCAAGCGGAAAACACAGCAGCCACCAGGGGCGAGAAGCGGCTGTAACCCAGTGCCAGGCCGGTCAGCGCTGCGAGGATTGTCAGGAACACAAGGATATACAGGTCCCGGGTCCATTCAGTGATCCACAATCGCCCAGCAACTACGGTAACCAGGATGATGGAAAAAATGGCGATCCAAACATCCCACCAGCGCTCGGCGGCGACATCTTTAGCCTTGAGCATCATAGATGTAGTGTATTCAATCACCGCAGATTCGTCAATCGGGTTGAGGCGACTGGCTACAATGCCGGGCCGGTCATCACCGCGGGGCGGCCAGGTTGGCTGGGCAGGCATTCAGGCGCAGGATGGGAATAGGATATATAAGAGAAAAACCGCCCATCCCTCCACCGGGAGGTTGGGCGGTCTGATAGATTGGTGGAGTTAACCTGACCAGGCGGCAGGCCCTGGTCAGGCCAGGAGAAAGATCACAGGTGCTTCAGGAACCGTCCGATCTTCTCGAGCGCTTTTTCGATGAGTTCATAATTGGTGGCGTAGGAGCAGCGCACAAAACCTGCCCCGGAGGCACCAAAGGAAGACCCCGGCACAACGGCGACTTCTTCCTCCTTGAGCAGCCGTTCCGCGAAGGTTTCATCGTCCATGCCAGTGGATTGGATATTGGGGAAGACATAGAAGGCGCCGTGGGGTTCAAAGGTGGGCAACCCCAGCGCGTTCATCCCGGAATGGATCAGCATCCGGCGTCGGTTGTACTCCGCCAGCATGTCCTGCACATAAGGCTCGCCAATCCTGAGGGCTTCGAGGGCTGCGTATTGCGAAATGGTCGGCGAGGACATGACTGAATACTGGTGGATGCGCACCAATCCCTTGATGATGTCGGCCGGACCTGCCGCATAGCCGATGCGCCAGCCGGTCATGGCATAGGCCTTGGAGAACCCGCCCAGCAGCACAGTGCGCTCCTGCATCCTCGGCAGGGACGGGAAACAGACATGCTCAAAATCATATACCAGGCGGTCGTAAATCTCGTCCGAGACGACCACCAAATCATGCTTTTCGGCCAGGTCGGCGATGGCTTGAAGGATTTCCCGGTTGACCACCGCGCCAGTGGGGTTATTCGGGTAACCCAACAGGATGGCTTTTGTTTTCGGGGTGATCGCTTTTTCGATCACAGCCGGGTTGGGCTGGAAGTTCTCTTCCATGGTGGTATCGACCTCAACGGGCACACCACCGGCCAGGGCAACCTCTGCCTGGTAGGACACAAAGCAGGGGGTGGGGATGATGACCTCGTCACCCGGGTTGAGCAAAGCGGTAAATGCGAGGTAGAGGGCCTCCGAGACGCCCACAGTGGCGATGATCTCGCTCACGGGGTCGTACTGCACCCCGTATAACTGCTCAAGGTTGTTTGCGATCGCCTGTCGCAGCTCTAAAATGCCCGAGTTGGATGTGTAGTGGGTTTCACCCTGCTCGAGGGAGCGAATCCCGGCATCGATGATGGGCTGGGGTGTGGTGAAATCCGGCTCGCCGATCCCCAGGGAGATGACGTTCTCCATGGTGGCAGCAATGTCGAAAAACTTTCGGATTCCCGAGGGCTTTAGCGACAACACCGACTTGGATAAATAGCTTTTTGGCATTAATTCTCCTTGTGGTTGTGGATGAATGGGTGGTTTTCCATCAACGGCAGCGCCTGCAGGGCGAATCTGCCATTGGTCCTCCGCGATCAGATAAAACAGGTCAAACACGGCCTCACCAGGCATGCAGCGCACCAAAAAACCGACTCCCCGGGGCTCCCGCCGCCGCTCGAGGACGGTCTGGACGGTGTAGCGCTGCCCCTGCCAGGTGAGCGCGCGCGGTGTTTCAGGATGGGTGCTGCCTGAATAACATTCGACGGTGGGGTTCATCGTTGTGCGCGCGAATCGTCGCCCAGGTTGAACGAGCCCGCCAGGCCGCTGATGGTGACGTCGTGGCCGATCAGCGAGGTCTCCAGGCTGCAGGCGGTGATCTTTGAACCGGGGCCGATGATTGAATCCTTGATGATGCTGCCCTCGACCACAGCGCCTTCGCCAAGGGAGACATGCGGGCCAATCACAGAGGCGTGAATGTGCGCCCCGGGGTGGATATTGATCGGCGGGATGATCAGGCTGTCAGTCAGGTCAGCCCAACGGGCGCTGTTGTCCCGCCCGTGATCCATCAGGTAGCGATTGGTTTCGATGATCGCGTCAGTCGTGCCGGCGTCCAGCCAGGTCTCGACTTTTTCCGTGCGCATCTTGAGGCCGCGCTTCAGCATGATATTGATGGCGTCTGCCAGGTAGTATTCGCCTTTGAGGGAAATATCCTGCTCGGCCTGTTCCTTGATGGCTGCGATCAGGTCTTCGGCTTCTTTGAAGTAATAACAGCCGACCACGGCCAGGTTAGTTTGGGGGTCCTGCGGTTTTTCGACCAGTTTGGCAACCCATCCTTCGTCGTTCACTTCAGCGACGCCAAACCGGCGCGGATCGGGCACCGGTTTGACCCAGGCAACCGCATCGGCGGTCTCATCGGCGAGGATTGAGAAGTCATTTTCGATCAGCGTATCGGAGAAGGCCATCAGCATCGGCCCGTGGAGGAACTCACGCGCCTGCCAGAAGGCATCGGACTGCCCGATCATCTCCGGCTGGACGGCGAAGTCGACATGCAGGTGGGGGTAGTGGCGGGCGGTGTGGTCCTCAATCTGCTCGCCCATCATCGGGCCGAGGATGAAGACGTATTCTGCCTTCTCAAAATCTGGAACGGTGCGGAACATGTCCAGTACGTAGTCAAGGACGGTCTTCCCGGCCAGGGACACCAGGGGCTTGGGTTTACTCCAGGTGAGGGGACGCAGGCGGGTGCCGAAACCGGCCATGGGGATCACAATTTTCAAAGGTTGGGTCATTCTCTCTCCTCCTTGTCTGGCTGGTGAACTATAAATATATCGAGAGTCAAGACGGTCAAGGTGGATGTTTCATTGGTTCTTTGTAGCTTAAGGGTGGCGCGCAAGGGAAATCAAGTCATTTTTGTTGAACGCCTCTTGCAATACGCCATTGAACCTGAGGGAGGCTGAATTATCATATCTCCATAAAATAAAGGATAAGTAATCAGACCGTCATGCTGACTGAACCACTGACCATGCGGTGTGGTTAAGTCAGGGATTGCGGCCTTGCTGAACCTTTCACACCAGTAATTATAATATGACTGGCAGAGGATTTCAGACAAATCGGTCCGGATGAACTACGGGCGGTGCCCCTGCGTGACAGGGCAGGCGAGTACCCGCCGCAGACAATTACCAGGTATCAATAAATGGAAATGGTGCATTGATGGTAACATTGGCTGAAACCAAACCCTTCTGGAGCAGTGATGAACAAAACCGGCTTATTTGCACAATTCGAACCCATTCACCATAAACGCCTGCTGACTTATGCCATCACCTATTTTTCCGTGGGAGTCGGCGTCTCGCTGCTCGGACCGATCCTGCCATTCCTGGCGGGGCAGGTCTCTGTGTCCCTGGGGCAGATCAGCTTTGCCTTTACAGCGCAGAACCTGGGCTACCTGCTCGGTTCGGTGGGGGGCGGCTGGCTATATGACCGCTTTCCGAGCCATCGCCTGATGGTTTTCTCCCTATGCCTGATGGCGGTATCGGGGCTGGTGATCCCCCTTGTGCCCTGGTTTTATGCCCTGCTGCTGATCCTGTTCTTCTTTGGACTGGGACTGGGGGTAATGGATGTGGGCGAAAACCTCGTCCTGGTGTGGATGTTTAAATCCCGGGTGGGGCCGTATTTGAATGCGCTTCATTTTATCTTCGGAACGGGCGCATTTTTTACGCCGATCATTATCACTGCGGTTATGGGCTGGACCGGGGGCAGCCTCTCCTGGGCGATGTGGGCGCTGGTTCTCCTGTTTTGCCCTGGGCTGATCGGTTTGACCACCCTGACTTCACCGCGTGAAGATCCGACAGAGGTAGCCGAAGGAGGGGTCTCACAGCACTATACCGGCTTGATCCTGCTGCTGATCCTGCTGTTCTTTATGGCCGTTGGGGTTCAGATCGGGTTTAGCGGCTGGATTTTCACCTATGTTTCGGAGCTTTCCATTGCGGATATCACCGCTGCCTCGCTGATGACCTCGCTGTTTTGGGGCACCCTCACGCTGGGGCGCCTGGTTGCCGTACCCATCTCGAGAAAGGTGCGGCCCGGTTCCCTGGTTTTGTTTAATTGTGCCATCCTGGTGGTGGTGATGGGCCTGATCCTGGTCTGGCCTCAAAGCCCGGCCATGATGTGGGCCGGCTCAGCCGGGATGGGTTTGGGAACCTCACTGATTTTCCCGACCTTGCTGGCATTTGCCAAGACCAGGCTGCCCATGTCGGGCCGTGTGACCGGTTTATTCTTCCTGGGTTCGAGCCTGGGCATGATGGTGGTGCCGATGCTGCTCGGCCAGGTTTTTGACCGGCTGGGCGGTTACGCCATGATGCTGGTCTTGTTTGCTGCGGTCCTGATCGGTTTGGTGATCATGGTTGTGCTTAATTCGAAGCGCTTTTCAGTTAAACAGCGCTTACAGGATATTTAATCACGCATTGCTAAGCCTTCCGCTTCAGGCTGAAATAAAACTCCCGGATGAAATTTGCCATCCGGGAGTTTTGATAGGGTCTTATCCCAGCATAGGCAGGCGGTCTGGCATGCCAACCGATGAGGCGCCAAACAGCATGGCCTGCAACCGTGGCCTGTCCGCAACGTTGAGCAGCACAATCCCCTGCGCCAGGCAGGCCTGAACCAGGTGATGTGTGCAGGGCAACAGAGTCAGTAATGTATACGGGTTATCATCGGCAGCGATGCGGTTGATTGAGAAAGCCCCGCAGGCTTCGCAGCGATGAACAAGCATCAATTCGCCCTGGCGATTGTGCGAGTACTTGTCGCGACTGTTTTTCAGAGTCAGCCCTACAGGAACCATCAATCCTTTGCAGGCGCACAGGCGGTCACCCGCCTTGAAGAGGTCCAGGTGGCGCGAATGCAAGCAGTAAGGACAGTGGTTCCGGTTCACCACGCCAGACGCGGCTTTTTGCGCGCTGACGAAGGCGCCGCAATGTTTGCAGGTGAAATCTGCGTTGATGTTGTTAAAGTAAGTGCGCATCATTCACCTCACAGGTCGGCTTTCAGCCTGAGATAGCTCTTGTAGCGGTACGGGCTGATCTCGCCGGACATCACGGCTTCCCTGATCGCGCACCCGGGTTCCTCATCGTGCTGGCAGCTCAAGCCAAACTTGCACCGGCTGAGCAGCGGCAGCATTTCAGGGAAGCAGTGCGAGATCTCCTCCGGGTCCAGACCCCACAGGCCGAATTCTTGTGTCCCGGGAGTGTCGATCACCGCGCCGCCTTCTGCCAGGGCGATCATTTCCATATTTGTGGTCGTGTGTCGTCCTTTTCCGGTGGTGGGGTTCACAGCCTGGACTCTTAAGCCCAAGCCAGGTTCCAGTAAATTCAGTAAAGTTGTTTTTCCCACCCCCGATTTACCGACCAGGGCTGAGGTTTGTCCCGTCAACACCTGGCGGAACGCATCCAAACCCATTTGATCTACCGCACTGGTCAGGATCACGGGATAGCCGATGTGTTGATAGCGGGCAGCAACAGCTTGCAGCTCACTCATCTGATGGTCCGTTTGGATCAGGTCGATCTTGGTGATCACAACGGTGGCGGGGATGCCCGCAGCTTCCGCAGTGACGAGGTAACGGTCCAGTAACGCCCACTTTGGGGTGAGGTCTGCTGCCGCAAAGATCGGGATGACCTGGTCAAGGTTGGCTGCGATCACCTGCTCAGACGCGTGAGCGCTGGGCATGGGCCTGGCAGACCGCCGCGCCAGGTGGTTGCGGCGCTGGGCGACTGCAGTGATGATTCCCTCCCCATTTTGGGCAGGGCTGTAGGCCACACGGTCACCGATGGCAACCGATTGGATGCTATCCTGGCGCTCGCCCGCGTTACCGGGTTTACGCTTCCTCGACTGTTTCTCCCCTTCCAGCCCATTCCACAGTGCACCGGAGAGGCGGCATACGGTCAATAGACCCTCTTCACGGACGGTATAAAGACCATTTGATTTTTTGATTACAACACCGAATGATTTGGTGTTGGTGTTTTGCGTTTGCATTGCAGTATTTCCTTATTCATTTCAGCACACTTGCTGTCTTGATAGCGGTGTTTTAACGACACGCAGGTCGGTATGGGCAGTGATTGGATTTTCATTGACGCTCTCATAACTTATTTCCGTTTCTTTTGCTATTGCTATTCACCCGGTCAGGGCTGATTAAATAAAACACCGGCCGCAGAAGTCTCCGTGGCCGGCAGTTGATCTCGGGGTGAGGGGGAAACAGGTTGCGCTTGCTGGGTGCTCAGGGAAGAACCTGTGCGCACCCGGCATGCCCGTGATTTAAATCAAAAGGCCACGGTGTATGAACACGCCGCGGCCGATAATTCAGGGCAGGTTAGCCGTTAACCAGCTACTTCGTCATAGAGGCGCGTTCATAGGGGGATTCAATCGCACGAACAATTACTTTAGCCATACAACGAGCCTCTTTCCTTTCTGTAATTTACAACAGCACCTATTTTATCTCAAAAGATGCGTCTGTCAAGAGAAACAAGGGAGGTGGAGAATAAAGCATTTCCTTATTTTCCAAACCCTATCGCAGGGGGATTGATCAAACTAAAAGGCATGAATGTCCCTTGATAGCGGAGATCAATTTACTAAAGTAGACAACAAAGGACTGCCCGGCGCTCCGTTTTCACGAGGGGTGTTAAGCTTATTACCTGATCAGTCCATTGTCCGCATGCAGGGTGTCGCGCAGGGTATGGGTCAACACGCCGAAGGTTTCAGAGTAGCGCATTTCAGGGGTGCGCGGCCGGGGAAGGTTGACGGGGAGATCGAGAACGATGCTGCCCGGCCGGGACGAAAGGGCTAGAACCTGGTCAGAGAGGTAAATGGCTTCGGGGATGGAATGGGTCACCAGCAGGACGGATTTACGGCGTGCCTGCCAGATATGGAGCAGTTCATCCCCCATGCGCTCACGTGTCAGGGCGTCTAAGGCGCCAAAAGGCTCGTCGAGCAGCAGGATGTCGGGGTCCTGCATCAGCGAACGCGCGATGGCCACCCGCTGAGCCATCCCGCCAGACAGGTCACGCGGGTAGGCGTTCTCGAAGCCCTCCAGGCCGACCAACCTGATCAGTTCCTGAGCCCGTGCCTGGATGTCCTCTTTTGGTACACCTTTCAATTCCAGGGGCAGGCTGATGTTGTTGATCACCCTGCGCCAGGGCATCAGGTTGGCTTTCTGGAAAACCATCCCGATTTTTGAGTGATCGGCGCTGAAACGCACACTGCCGCTGGTGGGCGGCACCAGCCCGGCCAGCACCTTTAACAGGGTGCTCTTGCCTGACCCAGAAGGGCCGATCAGCGATACAAACCCATTGGGGGGCAGGCTGAAGGTTAGATCATGCAAGGCATGCACCACGCCGCTGGCATCTCTGAAAGTCACCCCCAGGTTGTGAACTTGGAGTGCAGGTTCAGGGGAGGAATGCATTGGTAAAGGCCTTTTCCAGGTCTTGAGGTTCAGTGAGCAGGCCCATATCGAGCAGCACCCGCTGCATATTGATCCAGCCTGCCGGTTCAGAGTAGCCCAATCGGTCCGTCTGCCACAGCGAGATTGATTCAGCCAGAATCTGGCGCTGGAGGTCCGAGTCAGCTTCAGCCAGGTTTTCAACGAAATTCTTGCTGATCTCGTAGGCTTCGATGGGATTTTCGACCGTGTCTACAATGCCCGCCAGGAGCGCTTCCACAAATGCACGCACCATCTCGGGGTTTTCTGCTACGGTTTTTTCGTTGGTGACCAGGCCGTTGGAGACCAGGTGCATGTAATCGGCCACCCGGATCATATCAACATCGTATCCCTGATAGCGCAGCACCACGGGTTCGTTGGCTATGTAAATCACGGCTGATTCCACCTGGTTGGTGACCAGGGATTCCACCTGGTTGAAACCGATCGAAAGCATGGTGACATCGGCATCCGTCAAGCCGGCAGCATCCAGGAGGGCGATAAACCCGATATAACTGGCACCATACAGCCCGGGAATTCCGATGGTTGCTCCAGCCAGGTTCTCAGGCACCCTGATGTGCTGCTCCCTTAAAGACACCACGCCCACAGGGTATTGGCCGTACCAGGCGGCAACAAAGGTCACCGGCAGCCCCTGGGCGCGCGCCAGCAGGATCTGCTCTCCGCTTGCTATGGCAAAGGTTTGCTCACCAGCGCCGATCAGGGCGACGGCATCCGCTTCATTGCCGTATTCGAGCTGGACTTCAAAACCAGCCTCGCTGAAGTAGCCCTTTTCTATGGCAACGTAGATAGGCGCAAACTGGATATTGGGGATGAACCCCAGGGTCAGCCGCACGGGGATCGGTCCGACCTCGGCTTCGGGCGGGGCAGTTTGGCAGGCCGCCAGGATTGTGCTTAAGATCAAAAGCAGGGTTGCGAATTTGATCAAGGGTTTATTTTTCATCAACACTCCTCCATCAGGAATAGGTCCTGAGATTAACTTTTCCCCTGGCGCCAGTATTGCCAGGATAATAATCGGGTTTCAACCAATAACACCAGGCCGTACAGCGCCATGGCGGTGACGATCAGGGTAAACAGGGCAACAAACACCAGGGCGGTATCGTACTGCCCGCGCCCAACATTGATCAGGAAGCCCAGCCCGCGGTCTGCCCCCACGAGTTCGCCGACCACCGCGCCGATCACCGCCAGGGTGGCACCAACCCGCAGGCCGCCCAGGTACACCGGCAAGGCTGCTGGCACCTCGAGCTTCCAGAAGGTCTGGGAGGGATTGGCCTCCAGCGTGCGCATCAGGTTGCGCAGGTCCTGGGGGACTTCACGTAAGCCGACGAGGGTGTTGATCAAAATTGGGAAGAACACCGTCAGGCTGCAAATAATGATCTTGGAGAGGATACCCGGGCCAAACCAGATTACCAGCAGGGGGGCAATCGCAACAACCGGCAATGACTGGCTGGCCACCAGGTATGGTGAGAGGAGCTTTTCAAGGGTGCTTGATTTGGCCAGCAGGTAGCCCAGGCTGGTGGCAGCCAGGCCGCCGATGAGCAAACCAGCCAGGATTTCATAAAGGGTTACGAGGGTGTGCTGAAAAAGCTGGCCGTCGGCCAGGGACTGGAGAAACCGGCGCCAAACCAGCCCGGGGCCGGGCAGGATGAATACCGGCAGGTCCAGCACCAGGGTCAGCAGTTGCCAGGCTAAAATCCCCATGGCAAGCGAAACCACCAGGTAACCCATGCGCTTGACCATGCTGGGCGGCTGTGTCAGGTTATTCTTATCGCTTGCATTCCTCATAAAAAAAGCCCCGGTTAATCATTCGGGGCAAGGGTTAACATCTGAGAGATGAACCAACCTTCTTTCATTCGGACTGTCACCGCCGGCACCGGCTTTTCACCGGTTCATGCGCCGTGAATGGCGCTCGTGGGCTGTCCCCGTGAAGGGATTACCACCGATCGGGAATTGGGTCATTGACCCTCACCCTGCCCCGAAGGTTATTGATTTGTTTTCATGTCATAGTATATCCGCTGGGTTGTCCCCTGTCAATCAGGATCCGGTCAGGTCGTAGGGCATTATGGCTTTGAGAACGCTTGATATAATGGGTCTGTGGCTTGCCAGCCGTCAAAAGGTATTGTAAAATTATAAAACAAATGTTCCAATTCTCCGCAAGGATAAAATGCCCGTTAACCTGATCGACATTCAAAACAAGTTGCGTGATTTTAGCGCTCAAGTCAAGGCGCGCAAGGAAAAAATCGCTGTCCGCCAGCAGGAAATTGCAGACCTGGTTGCGGCTTATGCGCAGCGGCAGGATGAGCTGCGCGAGCGCGTCAGCCGGGCCGCGGAAGTGCTCCCCCGGCTGCGGTGCGCCGTTCCCGTGGATGAACCGCTGGATGCGGCCGTGTCCAGCCCGGGTTTACCGGAGGCCTTCACCGTATTGGCGGCCGATGGGTCGCAGATCAATCCCAGCCGGCATGCCCGGGTGGAGTTTTGCGTGATCAATGTGGCGGTGGTGAAGATGGTGCGCGGGTCGGGCCAGGCGCCAAAAATCATCACCCGCAGCCAGCTTTTGGATTACGGCGCAGTCTTTCTGCCCGGCGGCGGGATGATTTCTGAGGGGATCGTGGCCCTCAGGCGTGACCTGCGAGAGCGCGAGGCACTGGCCGAGTGGGCCGGGGACCTGGTTTACCCTGCCATTTCGATGACAGACGGCCCCCTGGAACTGTACCGGGAACCCCAGGACGCAGGTGATTTCAACCAGACCCTGGACCGCTACCTGGAAGTCCTGGCTGAGCTGCGGAATCGAGACTTAATCTCCCTGGGCTATGTGGATAAGCCAGGCGGCGATCTGATTGCACGCCTTTTGGAACTGGTCCAGCTCGATGAGACGGAATTGGCCGCTTACAGCCAGCGGCAGCGGCGGTTTGCGGGAGTCTCAGATGTGAGCTTGCTGTCCGGCATCCTGCAGAATCCAGGTGACCGCTCGGCTGTGTTTGCGATCCACTCCGAAATTGCACGCCGCTTCAGGGACGACCTGGCGCTGCATTTCTTTTACCTGAATGTCGGGCGGCCGGGAAAGCCGCATCTGGCCCGGGTTGAGATCCCGGGGTGGGTCGTCCGGGACGCGGCTCTGCTTGGCACCGTCCAAGCGGCATTGGTGGAGCAGGCTGCCATGCTGGGCACACGCCCTTACCCTTACATCCTTCACCGGGCGCATGAGGAAGCCATCGTGACGATGCTTGAAAGCGAGCACGTGGAGGAGATGATCGTGGCAGCCCTGGATAGCCGGGGGATCGCCACTGAAGGAAAATCACACAAACAATATCACAAAGACCTGACAAAGCAGAAAACGAGGTACCAGGGATGAGCGAAATTGAAATAGGCCGCTTGTTACGCTCCGGGACGACCGGGTTTGTGGTCGGGTGCCGGGTGAATCAATTGAACGCGCCCAGCTTTGGCGCCCTTGTGCGGGTACCGCTTGAGCCGGGCTACCAGGTGTACGGCGTGATCGACGACATTCACATCGATGACGACGGGTTGGTACGCCAGCTGATCACGGCTGAGGATGTCCCCGAAGAGGTGCTGCGCGATAACCGCGAGAACCGCAACGTGCCGGTTGAGATCGGGGTGACAGCCGTGGGCTATGAAAAAGATGGGCACATTTATCACCTTTTGCCGCCCCGCCCGCCGCTCAGCCTGGATTCGATCTACTTATGCTCACAAGATGAGGTTGTGGGTTTCACAGGCGTGGGCTTTGGCTATTTCCGTCATCTCCTGAGGGACCGGGATAAGCCTGTGGACGAGCTCATCGCAGCCCACCTGATGGCTGCCCGTATGGCGCACACGGCATCCGGCAGCGCCGAGTGGTACCAATCCGCCCTGGGGGCGCTGATCACCACCCTGCGCGATGACTACCAGGGCTTGATGGACCTCCTGAGCGCAGCCGCGGAGATTAAAACGGGCCACGACCTTGGTCCAGGAGGGAAACTGAGATGAACGAACCTTTACCGGGTGATGCCATGAACGCAGAAACCGGCGTGATCGGTTATATCGTCGGCGGCGGCCTTAAGGCCAACTTGCAGGCACGCCTGACCGTACCCGCCCAGCAGATTCAGGAAGGGGCCTTCGTGGTGGTCGAAAGCGCCGGGTGGTTGTTTTACGGCTTGGTGACCGACCTGCAGCTTGGCGCCACAGACATGCGCTTTGCCGACGAGGGCCGCCCCGCGCGCCTGACGCCGGAGCTGGCGCTGCTTCTGCACGGGCAGACTCTGTACACCAACATCGAAATCCTGGCTGCCCTGATGATGGAACAGGGGCCGGAACCGGGTACGCCGGGTTATGATGCCTGGTTCCAGCAGGTGATGGACGAACAAATTCGGCCAGAGCCAGTAAAAACTGTGCCCCAGCATCACGCTGAGGTGCGCCTGGCGCGGGCCGGCGACATCGCCGAGATTTTCGGCACTGAAGGCAAAAAGGGTTACTTCCAGATCGGGAATACGCTTGAAGGGGGACACCCGGTCTGCGTGGATTTGGATAAGCTCGTGCAGCGATCGGCCGGAATCTTTGGCGCAACCGGTTCCGGGAAGTCGTTTTTAGCACGGGTGATCCTCTCCGGGCTGATCAAACACGACAAGACCTCCGTGCTGATTTTCGACATGCACAACGAATACGGGCCGGACGACACCGCCTCCGATACCGGCGCGCGAGTGCCTGGCTTGAAGGGTAAATTCCCTGCTAAGGTGCGCATGGTCGGGCTTGGCAAGGGGGCGACCATCCGCGGCAAGCAGCCGGATTACAACCTCGAGATCGCCGAGGAGGACATCACCACGGAGGATATTTTGATGCTCTCGCAGGAGTTGAACCTGCGGGAGACCACCCCAGCGACGCTGAACGCCCTGTTTTCCTCATTTGGCACAAAATGGTTCCATGAATTTAAGCATATGAAACCGAATGCTACCGAGTCCGACGAAAAAGGACACCCTCATCCCGCAAAAGACAGTGTAGAAGCCTGGGCGCATGAGGCAAACATTCACCCCCTGGCAGCAAATGGGCTGCATTCGAAGCTTAACCGGCTGTTTAATGCCGATTACATCGTTGAACAGCCCGCAGGTAATGCGCTTAAACAAATCATCGAAAATCTTGATCACGGCCAGCACGTGGTCCTTTCCTTTGGCAAACACGAGAAAGACTTGGATTACCTCCTCGTCACCAACCTGCTCACCCGGCGCATCCGCCAAATCTGGGAAAAGCGCACCAACGACTTCCGCAGCGGGCACCAGGACGCGCAGGAGCCGCGGCCCCTGGTGATCGTGGTGGAAGAGGCGCATAAGCTGCTCAACCGGGAGATGGCCGGGCAGACCACCTTCAGCACCATCGCCCGAGAGATGCGCAAGTATTACGTCACCCTGCTGATCATCGATCAGCGTCCGTCACAGATCTATGATGAGGTCATGTCACAGCTGGGAACGCGCATCACCGGCTGGCTGGGTGATGCCGATGACATCCACGCCGTCTTGACCGGCCTGGCCGGGCGCGAAGCCCTGCGCGGCATGCTGGCCCGCCTGCAGCCCAAAGAGGAGGTGCTCATGCTCGGCTGGGGCGTGAAGATGCCGATCGTGGTGCGCTCGCGACGTTATGACGATGCCTTTTGGGAGGCGATCACCGGCAGGGCCGGCAAACGCAGTAATGCAGACATTCTGGATGAATTAGGTTTTTGAGATGATCCCGGTTAAATTGCACATTGAAGGTTTTCTGTCTTACCGCCAGCCTGTTGAGCTGGATTTCACCGGGTTCAGCCTGGCGTGCATTTCGGGGGCTAACGGGGCGGGGAAGTCCGCCCTGCTGGATGCGATCACCTGGGCGCTGTTCGGGCAGGCACGCAAGCGCGATGAATCGGTGATCAACAACCACCCCTCGGTCAACGCTGCACAGGTCACCCTGGATTTCGATTACGAGGGCAACCGCTACCGGGTGCAGCGGGTCAACCCGCGCGGCAAAACTTCTGCCGTGGAGTTTTTCGTTTTTGCCCGGGGTGGTGAGGGTGAGCCTGGGCGCTGGAAGCCCCTCACTGAGCGCACATTGCGTGAAACGGATGACAAAATCGAAACGACCCTGCGTATGGATTTTGACACCTTTACCAACGCCTCGTTTTTCTTGCAGGGCAAAGCGGACCAGTTCGCCACGGCACGCCCGGCCGACCGCAAGCGCATCCTCAGCAACATCCTCGGCCTGGAAATTTGGGAGACCTACCGCAACGCTGCCAGCCAGCGGCGCAGAGACCTGGAAAAGGAAGTTAACGCACTGGAAGGGCGCTTGAAGGAGATCCAAAATGAGCTGGATGAAGAACCCCAACGGCTTGAAAGGTTGGAAGCGCTTCAAGTCCAGCTGGCTGCGCTGACCAAGCAGCGGCTGGAACGGGCAGCTATCCTGGAGAATGTCCGCAGGCTGCGGGCGGCTTTGGATGAGCAAGCCAATATGCTGCGGACCTATCGGGCCCAGATCGAAAACACCACCCGCAACCGGGATGGAATCCAGGCCACCCTTGAAGCACGCCGCGCCGAGCAGGCAGAGATAAACCACACGCTGGAATCAGCAGAGGAAATTGAGAAGGCCTACCAGAACTGGCAGGCTGCCCGCGCCGCCCTGGAGGCGATGGAAGAGGTGGCAGCCCAATTCCGTCAGCGGGAGGCGCTGCGCCATACGCCCCTGCGTGAGATTGATGCGGAAAAAGCCCGGCTTGAGGAAATCCAGCAGGGATTGCTGCAACAGCGCACAACCCTGGAGACAGCCCTTGGTGAATCGAAAGAGATGAGAGGGCAGCTTGGCACTGCCCGCGAAAAGATTGATGAGGCAAAACAGAAACTGGAACAGCGCCAGGCCCTTCAGGAGAAGGTGCAGCATTTGCAGGCTGATCAGGCTGAGGCAAAAGCGGAAAACCCCCGCCTTCGGGATGAAATGCTGGAGCTCAAAGCGCGCATTGACCAATTAAAGGCCGCGGAGGGTGTTGAGTGCCCGGTGTGTGGTCAGCCCCTCTCTGCTGATGAACGCGCCGCGCTGATTGAGACCCTGACGCAAAAGGGCAACGATCTGGGCGACCGCTTCCGGGAGAACAAGCGCCTGCTGGAGGAATTTGAGGGTTCGCTGAACCAGGTGGGCGCGCAACTGGCCGATCTGAACGGCGTGGAAGCGGCGCTGCGGGAGGCCACCCGCGCGGCTGATCAGCTTGAGCATCAGCTTGAGACCCTGACAGCGCAGGAGAAAGCCTGGAAAGAAGCCGGTGCACCGCGCCTCGCGGAAGTCACAGCGGCCCTGGAGGATAAAACCTTCGCCCTCGAAGCGCGCGGCCGTTTGGAAGCGATCGATAAAGAACTGATTGCATTGGGGTACGACCTGGAAGCGCACGAAGCCCTGCGCCAGGCGGAAAACGCCGGGAGGGTGGCAGAAGAGAGCCTCCGCCACCTGGAACGCGCCCGGGCAGCGCTGGCGCCGATCGAACGCGAGATCGAGGGGCTGGAAGCGCAATGGGCAGATCTGGAGGAGAATCTGGCTGCTTTGACGGCGGCCTACGACGAGGCGGCCGCCCGGTACGCTGCTGCCGAGGTCGATTTACCTGACCTGGAACAGGCTGAGGCCGATCTGCATGACATCCAGGAGCAGGAAAACCGCTTGCGACAGGAGGTCGGGGCGGCCAGGCAGAATGTGGCCGTTTTGGATACCCTCAAAGCGCGCAAGGCCGCGCTGTTGGAGGAACGCGACGATTTGAACCAGCGCATCGCTGACCACAAACGGCTCGAGCGAGCTTTTGGCAAAGACGGCATCCCGGCTTTGCTGATCGAGCAGGCTTTACCTGAGATTGAAGAGACCACCAACACGCTGCTCTCCCGCCTGACCAATGGGCGCATGTCGTTCAGTTTCGTCACCCAGCGGGAATACAAAGATTCCAACCGCGAGGACCTCAAAGAGACCCTGGATATGGTCATCAGCGATGGCGTCGGCGAGCGGGATTACGAAATGTTCTCCGGGGGTGAGGCCTTCCGGGTGAATTTTTCCATCCGGCTGGCGCTTTCGAAGGTGCTGGCCCGGCGTGCGGGTGCCCGCTTGCAGACTCTGGTGATCGATGAGGGTTTTGGCAGCCAGGATGTGCAGGGCCGTCAGCGGTTGGTGGAGGCAATCAACCTGGTGCGGGATGATTTTGAGAAGATAGTGGTCATCACCCACCTGGATGAGCTGAAGGAGGCCTTCCCCACGCGCATCGAGGTGGAGAAAACCGACCAGGGGTCGCAGTTGCAGGTGGTGCAGGGTTGAAGATCATGCCGTTTGTCCTGAAGCACCAACACAAGTAATTGGGGTTCACCCGACTGGATGCGTAGAAAAGACCGTCAAAAGGAGATCTCGCGTGCTTCCTGCGGAGGGCGGGCGCTAACGCTTATATAATTCTTATTAAAATTGCTTATATTAATCCCAGTAGTGAATCAATGATCTGAAAGGGCGTGCACATCCATGACCGATAGCCAACCGATCCCATTTAAAGCGGAAACCCAGCAATTATTGAATATCCTGATCCATTCTCTTTACACCGAGCGGGATATTTTCCTGCGCGAGCTGATCTCCAACGCCTCCGATGCGCTGGCGCGGCTCGATTTTGTCATGCTGACCGAGCGTGACGTGCTTGACCCTGACATCCCGCCTGAAATCCGCATCCGAGCCGATCAGGAGGCCGGGGTGCTGGTCGTTGAGGACACCGGCATTGGGATGACGCGTGACGAACTGGCCGAAAACCTGGGCACGATTGCCCACTCTGGCGCAAAAGCCTTTGTGGAGGCCGCCCGCAGCGCAGAACAAAACCTGACCGAGATCATCGGGCAGTTCGGGGTCGGTTTTTACTCTGCCTTCATGGTGGCCGAGTCGATCCGTGTGGTTTCGCGAGCTTACCAGAAGGAAGCAACATCAGCAGCCTGGGAGGCCACGGGCGAAGACACTTACCTCCTGCTGGAAGGCGACCGCCAGCAGCGCGGCACCGAGGTGCGCATCACCCTGAAGGAGGATGCCAGAGAGTTCCTGGATGAATCCCGCCTGCGCCAGGTGATCAAACGCCACTCCGACTTCATCCAGTACCCCATCTACATCAATGATGGCGAAGAACCCATCAACCGGCAGACTGCGCTCTGGCGCCAGTCCCCGCGCCAGGTGGAGGAAGACGCCTACCAGGAGTTTTACAAACAGCTCACCCTGGACTTCACCGATCCCCTGGCGCATGCTCACATGGCGGTCGATGCACCGGCTCAGATGTACGCCCTGCTGTACCTGCCGCAGGACCCGCGTAACCTGGTCTTCTCGCCGCGCAAGGAGCCTGGCCTGAAGCTGTATGTCCGTAAGGTGCTCATCCAGGAGTTCTGCACCGACCTGCTGCCGCCCTATTTCAACTTCATCCAGGGTGTTGTAGATTCCGAAGACCTGCCCCTGAACGTCTCGCGCGAGAGTGTGCAGTCCAACCGGGTTATGCTGCACCTCAAGCGGCTGGTGACCGGCAAGGTGCTGGAGCAGCTCCAGTCCCTGGGTGCTGAGGACCCGGACAAGTACCGCCAATTCTGGAAGACTTACGGGGGCCTGATTAAGGAAGGGGTCGCCATCGAACAGGACCAGCCGGAAAAATTGTTCCCCCTGCTGCGCTTCCACACAGATAAGGACCCCTCTGGCTGGTCTTCACTGGCAGAGTACCTATCCAGGGCTGACCCCGAACAAGAGCCCATTTATTATTTCCTGGGCGAAGATCAAAGTGCAGTGCGCTTCAGCCCGCATATGGATGCCTTCCGCGCGGCAGATATCGAGGTGCTGGTGCTGACGGACCCAGTGGATCCCTTCATGCTCATGCAGCTCAAATCCTTCCAGGATCACCCCCTGGTTAACGTGGCCGAGGCAGAATTGCCTCAGGCGGGCACCGAATCTGAGCAATCTCCAGAGACCCCTGCCCTCGATCCGGCTGCCGGGGCAGACCTGGTCGTGCGCTTCAAGTCGCTGCTGGGAGAGCGGGTCAGCGATGTACGCATGTCAACGCGGCTGTCGGCCTCGCCTGCCCGCCTGGTAGACCCCGAAGGCGCGCCGGATCAATCCGTCCAAAGGGTGTATAAGCTGATGGATCAGGATTTTGACGTCCCGAAGAAGGTTCTGGAGCTGAACCCGAAACACCCCCTGATGGCCCGGCTGGCGGCACTGCGCCCTGCCGACCCGCGCTTTGACCTGGTGGCCGAGCAGGTGTTCGAAAATACCCTGCTGGTGGAGGGGCTGCACCCCGACCCGGTCAGCATGGTGGCGCGCATCCAGGACCTGATGGCCAGTGCACTGGAGGATGTGGAAGAACAGTGAAGTCGCCCGCGCGGGTTAATCAAGCCATTCGACAATGGTGGCTTCCCCCTGGCCGACGCCCACACACAGCGTCGCCAGCCCGTAAAAGGGCCGGGCAGCAATCCCTGATCTGCGGCGCATCTCGTGCAGCAAGGTGACCATGATGCGTGCGCCGGAGCAGCCCAGAGGGTGCCCGAGGGCGACCGCACCGCCGTTGACGTTGGTGATCTCGTGCGGCAAACCCAGCCCCTGCAAGACCGCCAGGGCCTGAACGGCAAAGGCCTCGTTGACCTCAGCGAGTTGAATATCCCCGATGGTTAACCCAGCCCGTCCGAGGGCTTTTTGGGTCGCCGGGATCGGCCCGGTGCCCATCACCCGCGGCGGCACCCCTGCAGAAGCCATGCTGACCACCCGTGCCAGGGGTTGGAAGCCCAGTTTGGCTGCCCGTTCCGCGCGCATGACCAGCAAGGCGGCAGCACCGTCGCTTAAACCCGAGCTGTTGCCCGCCGTGACCGTGCCATTCGGTTTAAAAACCGGCTTGAGCCTGCTGAGGGCTTCCAGCGAGGTATCCCGGCGGGGACGTTCGTCTGTATCGAAGGAGATCGGGTCGCCTTTGCGCTGGGGCACCGGCACGGGGATGATCTCGGCGGCGAATTTTCCCGAGTCGATGGCGGCAATGGCGCGCTGGTGGCTGGCCAGGGCGAATTCGTCCTGTGCCGTGCGGGTGATGCCGGTTATCTCGGCGATGTTCTCTGCGGTAACGCCCATTGGCTCTGCACCGTAAACTGCTTCAAGGCGGGGGTTGACGAAGCGCCATCCCAGGGCGGTGTCGTAGGCGGTCAGGTTGCCCACCAGCCGGTTGGGTTTGGGCAGGGCGTAGGGTGCGCGGCTCATGCTCTCGACGCCGCCAACGATGAAAGCCTCCCCGTCACCGGCGCGGATGGCCCGGGCTGCCAGGTTGAGGGCGGTCAGCCCGGAGGCGCACAACCGGTTGACCGTCACACCGGGCACAGACACCGGCAGGCCTGCCAGCAAGGCTGCCATGCGGGCGACATTGCGGTTATCCTCACCGGCCTGGTTGGCGCAGCCAAAGTAGACCTCCTCGATCAGGCTGGGGTCAAGGTCGTTGCGGGAAACAAGCGTCTGGATAACCAGCGCGGCCAGGTCATCCGGGCGGATGGCGGCCAGAGCGCCGCCCAGGTTGCCCATCGGGGTGCGCAGGGCATCGACAATCACAGCTTCGGGCATGGCAGTTCTCCTGTTGATGTGCGGTGGTGATAAAATTTTACCACTGGCGCGGCACCCGTTTCCCGGGAGATTGTGCGGTGAAATGCGATTACAATTAATTCAGCAGGCTCAAGGCCGGCACTTTTAATAAACTGGTCAGTGAGGACTGATGGCGCGTTACCTCGAATACATCAACAAACTTCTCCCCATCCACCAGAAGGTGGCGTGGATCAACCCGGCTTTGCGGGACCTGTATCCCGTGGTGATCGCCGAGGACGGGCAGCTTGTTATCCACGATTATGAAAGGGGCCAGGCATGTTACCAGTTCATCAAGCTCAGTCCATCCCCTATGCCGATTCCCAAGGGCGTGCGTGCGGCATTTCAGTTGCAAGATTACAATGGGCGGATCGTGTGCGTGGTCACCCCCGATGTGTTTGATGCACCGGATGGTTATGTGACCATTCTGCACGAATTTGTGCACTGCTACCAGTACGAAACCTGTGAGCAGGAGCTGAAACTCAAGCTGGATGTCGCCAGGCAGGCTTCGGAAGAGGGGGATTTTATGTGGGAGATCCAGCACCCCTTCCCCTATCACTCAAATGTTTTCACCCGGGAGTATGCGGGCTTTTTGACGGCCGTTCAGCAGGCAGACCAGCCTGCTTCGATCCAAGGCGCACGGGGCACCTTGAGGACGTACCTTGGGTTGCACGATTACGAATACATGGTCTGGCAGGAATGGAAGGAAGGGTTTGCGCGCTGGGTGGAGAACGAGGTTCGGCAAACGCTGGGTTTGCCTGGGCGAACCAGCGGTTTGGAAAAGCCATACGACCGCACAACCTTTTACGCCGGGGGCGCGGCTTATATTGAATTTCTACATCAGCAAGACCCATCTCTGGCGCATGACCTCCGGCGCCTGTTTGCCCGTATGCTGGGCTTGTTCAGACCAATGAATGACCAAAATCACCCCTAATTAGTGACACGCACGCAGTGCCTGGCCGATATCCGATACAGATTTAGAGTATACTAAAAGGCGCGCGTCCTGTGAGCGCTCTCACCTCATTATCCAGGACGAAAAAGTTCCGGACCAATAAAGGAGGACGTTGAATGCCCCCGAAGGGATACATTGAAGTTAACGAGTTGTATTGCAAGGCTTGCGAGCTGTGTGTGACGGACTGTCCGCATGGCGTGCTGGCGCTGGATATGGATAGGCTGACCCCGCGTGGTTACCACCCGGCATACATGGTCAACCCTGAAGCCTGCACGGGTTGCATCATTTGTGCGGTGACCTGCCCGGATGCAGCCATCACGGTGTACCGCTACGAAAAGCAGAAAGCGGAGGCGTAAGATGGCCAAAGAACTGATCAAGGGTAACACCGCAGTAGCTGAGGCTGCCCTGCGTGTAGGCCTCGAAGCTTATTTTGGCTACCCGATCACCCCGCAAACAGAGCTGCTCGAACACCTTTCTGCCCGGATGCCCGAATTGGGACGGCCTTTTGTCCAGGCGGAAAGTGAGCTGGGTGCCATCAATATGGTCTATGGCGCGGCTTGCACGGGCAAGCGGGTGATGACCTCCTCCTCCAGCCCGGGCGTCAGCCTGATGATGGAAGGCCTTTCGTACATTGCCGGCACGGAGGTGCCCGCTGTGTTCGTGGATGTGGTGCGCGGCGGCCCGGGTTTGGGCAATATCGCACCGGCCCAGGGTGATTACAACCAGATCGTGCACGGCGGCGGCCATGGGGACTATCACCTGATTGTTTTGGCGCCGGCCTCAGTGCAGGAAGCGGTTGACCTGACTGGCCTGGCCTTCGACCTGGCGGATAAGTACCGCTCGATCGTGTGCATTATGCTGGATGGCAGCCTTGGCCAGATGATGGAACCAGCCGAAATCCCGCCCATGCAGCCGCTCAAATCGGAGATCCCCGATTGGGCAGTGCGCGGCAACCTGGATGGCGATCGGCGCTTCCTGACCTCGATCAATTTGGACCCGCCCGCCCAGGAGCGGATGAATTACCGCCTGATGACCCGCTGGCAGGAGATCGAAGCCAACGAAGTTCGCTTCAAGAGCTATTACCTGGACGATGCCGATTTTGTGGTGGTTGGCTTTGGCACCGCCGGGCGGATCGCGCTCTCTGCGGTACGGGCTGCCCGCGAGAAAGGCATCAACGTCGGCCTGTTGCGGCCGATCACTGTGGCGCCCTTCCCCAAGACGGTGCTGGAAGAGCTGACCGAAAAGGTCAAAGGCTTCCTGGTGGTCGAAATGAATGCCGGGCAGATGCTGGAGGATGTGCGGCTGGTTGTGCGGGGGCGCAAGCCGGTCGAGTTCTTCGGGCGCATGGGCGGCGTAGTGCCCTTCCCGGATGAGGTGCTGACTGAGATCGAACGCCTGGCGGCTGGCCCGTTGACGACCGAAGGTCATCCCCGGGACCGTTGGCTGGCTCGTATGGCTGATGTGATTGGATAAGGAGACTTAATAATGGTGATGATGGATGTTCCGACCAAAGTTGTCTATACCCGGCCCGAAGCGCTTGACCCGCGTGTGACCCACTACTGCCCTGGCTGCACCCACGGTGTTTCACACCGATTGGTGGCGGAAGTGCTGGAAGAAATGGGAGAAGTGGGAAACACGATCGGTGTGGCTTCGGTCGGCTGTTCGGTGTTTGCATACAATTATTTCGAAATTGATTTTGTGGAGGCCGCCCATGGACGGGCACCCGCCATGGCGACTGGTATTAAGCGTGTCCTGCCCGATCGGACGGTGTTTACCTACCAGGGGGATGGCGACCTGGCTTCGATTGGCATGGGCGAGATCGTCGGTGCGGCCTCACGCGGCGAGCTGCTGACGGTGGTTTTCATCAACAATGCCAATTATGGGATGACCGGCGGCCAGATGGCGCCCACCACCCTGCCCGGGCAGGTGACGACATCATCGCCCACCGGTCGAGATGTCAAGCGCCAGGGTCACCCCATCCAAACAGCTGAGCTGCTTTCGACCCTGGATGGCGCCGCTTACATTGTACGCCGCAGCCTTCACAACACGCGCGAGGTGCGCCGGGCCAAGAAAGCCCTGCGGACAGCCTTTGAGGTCCAAAAGCACGGCCTGGGCTTCGCGCTGGTTGAGCTGCTCTCGACCTGCCCGACCAACTGGGGGATGTCCCCCGTTGAGGCACGGGATTGGGTTGAGGAACGAATGTTAACCTACTATCCGCTGGGTGACTACAAAGTTTCACCGGCGGTTGCCGAACTTAACCTATAGGGAGGGTGTGAGCATGCAACAAGAAGTGATTATTGCCGGTTTTGGCGGCCAGGGCGTCCTGTTTGCCGGTCAGTTACTAGCATACACGGCCATGGATGCGGGCAAAGATGTGACGTGGATTCCCTCTTATGGCCCTGAAATGCGCGGCGGTACAGCCAACTGCACCGTGGTCATCTCGGATGAGGAGATCGGATCACCCTTTGTGAAGAATCCAGCGGCTGTGCTGGCGATGAACCTGCCCTCACTGGATAAATACGAGAACCTGGTCAAACCGGGCGGGGTTTTGGTGGTGAACACCTCCATGGTCAACCGGCAGGTGGAGCGGGAGGGTATCAAAGTGGTCAGCGTCGCGGCGAATGAGGTCGCGGAGACGGCGGGCAGCAAGCGCGCAGTTAACATGGTTATGTTAGGCGCCCTGCTGGCCAATGCCGATCTGCTTTCGCTGGAAGCGCTCGAAACCGCCCTGGAAGATCATCTGCCCGAACGGCATAAGAAGTTCCTGCCGGCCAATAAGGCTGCTTTGCGACAGGGTGCAGCCCACAAAGCGGTTGAGGCAGTGCAAGCCTGACGCTGTACGTAATCAAATTGAAAGACCCCGTACCCGCGGGGTCTTTTGTGTTAAGCCCCTATTCGCCGTTATAATTAGACCTGTTATTCAAACCGATCATTAACCAGGGCAGAGCCTGGCGCTGGCAGACCTGCCCTTATGGAATGGAAAAACCGATGAAAATTCCCATGTCTTCCCCTAACTTGAGTGATGCTGACCGCCAGGCCGTGCTGGATGTGGTCAGCACGCCGAATCTTTCCATGGGTCCAAAAATTGACGCCTTTGAACGCGCATTTTGTGACCTGACCGGCGCCCAGCATGCCATTGGGGTGAGCTCAGGCACCGCTGGGCTGCACCTGTGTGTGCGGGCAGCGGAGATCGGCGTGGGTGACCTGGTGATCACAACGCCGTTTTCTTTTGTGGCTTCCACCAATGTGATTTTGTTTGAAAAAGCCATCCCCGTGTTCGTGGACGTGGACCCCCTCACGGGCAATATGGATGTCACGCAACTCAGGCATGCCGTGGATGACCTGTGCCTGGGCGGGGAGGCTGCCCGTGCCTGGCTGCCCCGACGTCTGCCTGAGGTGCACCAGGGGCGGTTAGGCGCAGTGAAGGCGATCCTGCCCGTGGATGTGTTCGGTCAGCCCGCGGATTATGACGCCATCAACGCTGTCGCCCGTCAATACAACTTGACCGTGATCGAAGATTCCTGCGAAGCCCTGGGCGGCGCATACAAAGGCAGAATGGCGGGCACCCTGGCCGATTACGGGGTGTTTGCCTTCTACCCGAACAAGCAGATAACCACAGGCGAGGGCGGCCTGATCATCACCGACGACCCGGCGGCAGCGGATTTCATGCGCGCCTTGCGCAACCAGGGGCGCGCCCCGGGTGATACCTGGCTGCAGCACACCTTCCTGGGCTACAACTACCGCATGGACGAGATGAGCGCTGCATTGGGGCTTTCGCAGCTTGATCGGCTTGAGACGTTGCTGGTCAAACGCGCCCGGGTGGCTGACTGGTACGGGCACTACCTGGCAAAGATTGAACAGGTCACGCCGCCGCACATCGTTGAGAGCACCACCCGGGTGAGCTGGTTTGTGTATGTGATTCGTTTGGAGCGGGACATCAATCGCGATCGCCTGGGTAAAATCCTGGCGCAGCGTGGTGTGCCGGTGCGGCCGTACTTTTCACCCATCCACCTGCAGCCATATATGCGGGAGATGTTCGGCTTCAGAGACGGCGACTACCCGGTGACCGAAGACCTGGGCGAACGCAGCCTGGCGCTGCCGTTTTCTGGTGAAATGACCGAAGAGATGGTGGTGAAGGTGTGCCAGAGCCTGGCGGATGCGCTTGTTGCGGCTGAAAAATGACGATTCAGGAAACAGCAATCTATATTTACCACATGGCCAGTTCTGGAACGCAGCGATTTAAACAAAATTTGACAGAATAGAAGAAGGTTTGTGTGAGCCGAATTACCAGGTATATCTTGCTTGTGGTTAACCCCGTTCTGGCGGTGCTCTTAGCATGGCTTGGGATCAAAACGCTTCCATCCAATCCCATAGGCTGGTTTTTAGTTCTGGTGGGGGTCGCCTACACTTTGGGTGTGGTGATCGTTTATTATATCCGAAGGGATCGCTTCTGGGATCCACACATTAATGGCATCACCACCCATGAAGAGCGGGGTGACCGTTCGCTTTGGTTCGTCACATTGGGGATGATCGCTGTTTTTTACTTGTCACCCGTGGAGTATATCTTTCTACCAACCAACCTGCCCCATGATAATTGGATGGCTTATGCCGGCCTGATTCTTGTAATTGTCGGGACGGTCCTGTTTGTTTGGGCACGACGAGAACTGGGCAAGAACTATTCCGGGCATCTCTCGGTTAAAACTGAGCAAGCCCTGGTGCAAAGCGGTCCTTATCGCCTTATCCGCCACCCTGCGTATGCTGGATATTTTCTTATGGCACTGGGCATCAGCCTGGGCTATGCCAGCATTTTTGGCTTGGCCTCTGTTCTAGGATTGTTGCTGATATTTTCCAATCGGATTAGACTGGAAGAGCAATTATTAATCGCTCATTTTGGTGAAGCTTATCGGCAATATGCTGTCAGAACTAAACGGTTCATCCCCTGGGTATGGTAATGGAAAGAAAGGAACGCACTGTTTGTTACCAAACCCTGTCAGAAGGGTCTATTGCACCTCCTTTTGTGCTGAGCAGATTGCCCAGGGTTTTTCTGACACCACCTGTGTCTGCGAAAATCAACTGGAATACTGAAGGCGCCTATGGAAAATGAATTTCATCCCCCGCGCAATATTGGCGTGCTCTTACAGGGTGGTTTGATGCTGGCCCTGGGAGGCGCAGGCGCTTTTTTCTTCTACCGCGCCACACAGGACCCTTCGGGCGTCAACTTCTTGCTGGATATGCTGATCGCGCTGGTGCTGTTTGCGCCGCTGCCGGTGCTGGCCTACCGGCTGTATGCGTTGGTCAATGCAGTCTATATTTTGCGGCGGGAAGGGCTGATGATCCGCTGGGGCTTGCGGCGCGAGGATATCCCCCTGGAGTCGATCGAGTGGATGCGGCCCGCCAACGAGATCGGCTTTCGGCTGCCCCTGCCCTGGCTGCGCTGGCCGGGCGCACTGCTCGGCAGACGCACGCTTGCTGAGCTGGGGCTGGTGGAATACCTCGGTTCTCACCAGGGGCATTTGATCCTGGTAGCCACGCCGTCCAGGGTGTTTGCCATCTCGCCTGAGGACGCGAAGGGGTTTATGGCTACGTTTCGGCGGGTGAACGAACTCGGCAGCCTGACGCCGATCGAGGCGCAGTCGGTTTACCCGAGCGTGTTCATCGGCCGGGTATGGGAAGACCCCCTGGCGCGCTGGCTGATCCTGGGCGGCTTTTTTGTCGGTGTGATCCTGCTGGGTGGGGCTGCCCTCGCTGTGCCAGGACTGGAAACTATCCAGTGGGTCGAGCCGGGTTCTACGGCACCGGGGGAGCGCTTGCTGTTATTACCCGTGCTGAACGGGCTAATTTGGCTGGTTAACCTGGTGGCTGGCACTTTTCTCTACCGTCGAGGCAGTGATCAGCGCATTGCCGCTTACCTGCTGTGGGGCGCATCGGGGCTGACGGGAGTTTTGCTGTTGATCGGCAGCCTGATGCTGATCTTCTGAGCACGTGCACGCAGGGAAATCTTCACCTGGGGGATTTTCGGTTATGATTATCGCTATGCCTGCGAGGAACCGTCCATGTTTAAATTCGTGATCGGCGTGATTGCCGGTGTGGGGATCGCTTACCTGGCGCACCGCGCCCATGCGCTCAACCGGCATGGCGCAGTAGCGGCGGGAATCCTGGGATCAGTTGTCTTCGGGCTGGGCGGGGCGGCCTGGGCGCTGGTCCTGCTGACTTTCTTTATCTCCTCCAGCGTCCTTTCGAGGCTGTTCAAGGGGCGGAAAGCTGCTGCTGGCAGGGAATTTGCCAAGGGGTCCAACCGGGATGCCTGGCAGGTGGGCGCGAATGGCGGCGCAGCCGGGGTTCTTGCACTCACTTTTTTTATCTTTATGCAGTTCAACCCGCACAGCGGGATGCTGCCCCTGCTATGGGTGGGGTTCGCGGCCAGCCTGGCGGGAGCCAATGCGGATACCTGGGCGACGGAACTGGGCGTGCTCAACCCACGCCAGCCGGTGCTGCTGACGACTCTGCGCCGTGTCCCCCAGGGGACTTCCGGTGGGGTCAGCCTGGTAGGGACGCTGGCAGCGCTGGCGGGGTCGGCCCTGGTGGGTGGGGCGGCCGTTGCGATGGGACAAGCGGGATGGGCGCCGGGGTTTGGGGAGTCGGTGTGGCGCGTATTTGCCATCATCACTGCAGCGGGCCTGTTGGGGTCCCTGGTCGATTCGCTGCTCGGGGCGACCCTGCAAGCGATCTACCACTGCCCTGCTTGCGATAAGGACACCGAAAAGCACCCCGTTCACGCTTGCGGCAAGCCGACCGTGCTCGTGCGCGGTCTACCCTGGCTGAACAATGACGGGGTGAACCTGATGTGCACCCTCAGCGCGGCTGCGGCGGGGATGGCGTTAGTGTTGCTGATCTGACCTGGGGGGGCGAGACCAGGGATGCTGGTTCACCCGAATCGATGGCGATTTGCTCATGGGTGGAGAACCATTGCCTTTTTGCAAAATTACAGGTCTTCATGTAATCTTGCATTGCGAAGATCTTCTATCAATGTCATATTATATGGTCATTCATCTTTGTGTCTCCTTCGCGGAGCACTCTTCGAGTTTTTCGTTTAATAACGCCATTATGAAAGCACAAGATGGCTTTTTCGTCACCTGTTTACACCACTTTATAAGATATTGTCACCCAATTGGTTTGGATTTACTGGAATAAATAGGTGGTGTACTCGTTTATTTAAATCAGCATTTTCATCTGTTCCCAATTTTCTCTTTATGACGTTGATGATCGGATCCCAATCCTCTTCATTTTGAGGACATTCTGCATCATCTCTATGATCTCCATAAAAATACAAAAACAGAAGCCTAGTAGGAATGATAGGATTACACTCTTTCATCAAAAAATATAATACTGCCAACCTATTAGCATATTGATAATATGGTGAAAGCCAATTCTCGATAGGAGGGAGTTGCTTGCAAAAAGCACTGGCAGTTTTTTCAAGTGCGGCTTTAATCAATGCTTTACTGGCTTGACTCGTCGCCCCACAATCGCTTTTTACTTCATTATAATGCGCCTTTGCTTCAATCAGCAGCCATTCTTCATGATCCTCGTAGATGATTTTTCCTACCGCATCCCAATTTTGCGAAGTGCCGGTTTGTGGCCAAAAATATTTCCATTTATTTTTCACATTCCGATCTTTGATGAACTCAATGCCAACAAGCTCTCTATCGTCGTTTAGATAAGCATATTTTTTGGAAAAACGAAAATCTAACCAGGAAATACTTTCACCACCCGTGACGTCCAATATTTCCTGGGACAAATAATTGCGATGATAACCCAAGTACCTTAATAAGTGCCATTCACTGCCATATCCATACCCAATTTTTCCCACGATTTATCCTATCACAGATCGACTATTTTCTTGTTAGTTTGAAATCTACGACTTCAAGTAAGCAAATAAATATGTGAATTCATTCTCCTCCGATGTGTGAATAATGTATTTCACTCGATCTCAATCATGATCCTGCAGTGGTCACTGGGTCCCCATCCATCTGGTTGATTTAAGGCGGTGGCTCTAACTTTATCTGCAATACTCTCAGAAGCAAACACAAAATCAAGCTGACGTGTTGCTGTGGTCGGGTTTTGATGGTTTGTATAATAAGTTGGGACATTCTTGCTTGAATGTGGCAACTCAGAAGGCCAAGGCTTTGCCTGCCGACCATTTGGCGACTGCGGACCAACAAACCGCATACCAAGAGATTGAAATCTTGAGAAAATTGTGGCATATCTTTCTGCCCAATATTTGCTGCCATGCTCGCCATAACCAAATAAAACATTCAAGTCGCCTGAAGCAATAATTCGATGGTTGGATTGACTGCCAATAAAGATCGACAGATCAGATATGACTCCATGGACAGAAGCATCAGCATAAATCCAACTGCGACTCGTCAATGAATGTGGTTTATCCCAAAGCCCGTACATAGAAATCATAATTATCGGTGATTCATCATAATAATTAACCTGTGCGGCGGCAATCGTGCCCGGGCGACTTACAGAAAGCTGGCCTGGAAGAGCCTCCCCTATAGAAATAGGTTTTATCCATTCTAGATCAACCCAGTTGGAAAGTTTGACAACAGCGGTTCGCCAAGGGGAATTTTTCCCTGGCCTTTCGGTTAACCACTGTTCGTTATCCACACTAATTTCTTCAAGGATTTCATGTGGTGGTTTTGATGCCTCTTGAAGAAGAGCGATATCTGCGCCTGAATTAAGTAAGTGGAACCAGGGTTCTATGCAGTGTGCAATATTTCATGAGATAATTTTCAAGTTATAACCCTCAACTATAAAAAATTGAGATTAGTTTTCTTTGGAAGCTAATATCTTCGCTTTTTCAAGTTGCTCTAGTAATTTCTTTGGACCTACACCTCTTGCATGTGTCTGTTTAGCAAACCTTTTTAGTATGTATACTTCTTTATTGTATTCCTTCTTCTTTCGATAAATTTTTGCTAATTCTTCATAATACCAAGGTGCGACACCTTCCCCTTCTTTTTTACTAGCTTCTTCAGTGGCTTGCACAAGTCGTAATAATAATCGCTCCGCATCATCAATTTTGCCGCTTTTTTTTAGTTCATTTACATCCTTCACATAAGTAACATAATGCCGACCCTGCACATAACCTGGAGCTTCAATAGCACAGTCTTCACCAACCACGTCTATCTTTTCCTGAATTCTATTTAAAATTGAAGTATCTGATTTTGAACGAAACCACGTCGCTAATGAATTCAAGAATGTTGCAGTATCAATTATCTCCCCTTCTTTTTTCAAGAATGTACCGGTGGTCAAAGTATGAGCACGCTGTTTCATTGGTTGAAAACGATCGTCGATATATTTTCTCTCATCCTCTGTAAAGGTTGTATACCACCACTCCACCAAATCGTGATAAAGAAGAAGACCTTCTACATCTTTTTGGTTATTATTGTTCAAGGAAGAGTCCTATCTCTAAATTGATTTCATCCCGAAATGAATATTGAAAATAACAGTGCTTCAACACTGAACCTTAAAGAGAATTTTAGGATATTCATTGTTTGTTATTCTTAAAAAGGATCAATTACCCTGATAATGCCAGTACTTGTTGCATTACGACGCAAATCAAATTCTTCAAAACAGCTAACAACGTCAATCTTGTCAAGATTATTAAAGTTGATTTCTTCCCATTTTTTCCGATCTACTTTTGCACTGTAAAGATATTCGTTCTCCAACCTCCCTGTTGATTTGCTGACCCTGAGCGAGTATCCAGAAAATACCACTTTGGTTACAGTCGGTAAGGAGACGAAAACCTCACCAATTAATCTAAACCCAATCGAATGAATATGAGTAATATAATTTTTCCTTTGTTGAGTATTGGAAAATGGGGCAAATGTTAATCGATAATCCCTCTTATTTACTTTAGTATACATTTCTGGCATATCCTCAATTTCGGGAAGATCTACATCCATTAATACTTCAGTTCCTTCATTAAGTATTTCAAAAGATATCTCAGTTTCTTTTGGCCAGATTATTGTTTGCAACACCTCTTCTAGAAATCGTTGCATCGCATCAACGTTATTTAGCCTATCCTGTTCAACAAATTTTTTTCGCTCCTCTTGTTCTCCTTCAAATACATCCAACATTTGATTGAACTCGTCAAGTTTTCCTAGGTACTCCTGATACTTAATATCATACTCTGCCTCATATTTTTCTTTCGCAATGTGCCATTTATCAAGTGCATCCTGATACTTTTCCTGTATTTTGGAATTCCTTTTGTCGATCCTTTTTCTGAATAAGTCAATTATTTTAGCCAGAAAACCATACTCCTTCAGTTTTGGAAAATCTGGTTTAATAGCAATAAAAGTGTTTTTTGGTGGAATCGGTTTTTTTACTTCAAACTCAACAGGCGTATAAGATATTTTTGTATCTGGTGGGGGTGTACTTAAGTGGATTGTTAGAAGAGAATCAATTTCCTCATTCTTATCATCACAATGTTGTGACAGCCAATCTAGAATTATTTCCTTATTTTGGGTTTTTGCTTTCCTAACCCATTCATCAGGCAGAAAATTTCCCTTTTCATCCTTAAAGGTGATTGAACCATCATTAAGTAATGATATTTGAACTCCTACCGTAACTTTGTTAGCAGAACCAGCTTGGTTTTGATGAACTGCTTTTGTTTGGTTTATTTGAGAAGAACCAACAAGTTTTGAGCGATAACTTAACCCTGAACCAGGAATCCCAATGTTTCCATAGACTCCCCTCTTCCCAAAATTCATTGACGCTCCGCGTTTTCCGACCGATATACTCCCGCTCTTTTTCCCGATATTCAGCCTGACACCAGGTGCAATTTTCAAAGATTTTCTAAATCTTGTCGGCATGTTCTCCCTCCAATATTAATCTATTAGCTGAATCATATCCATTGTAGCATAAATCAATTGGTCTTCTGAGAAAAGAACAATATCCTATTGATATGTTTGCTAAATTAATAACAAAATGCCCAAACTTCTCAAAACCATTGAACAGCTGTGCTCTTATTCAATCCGTTAACAGTAATTTCAAAATATAGACAACAAATACTCCACCACCTGCGGAATCAACCCCAACCCCAGTCCAATAAAAAAACTTCTCAAGTCCTTTTTTAGCGCCTGTTCATCTTCCTCACGGGCGTGCTCAACCCACGCCAGCCGGTGCCGCTGACGACTCTGCGCCGTGTCCCCTAGGGGACTTCCGGCGGGGTCAGCCTGGTAGGGACGCTGGCAGCGTTGGCCGGGTCGGCCCTGGTGGCCGTTATGATGGGGCAGGCGGGCTGGGCGCTGGGGTTTGGGGAGTCGGTGTGGCGCGTATTTGCCATCATCACTGCAGCGGGCCTGCTGGGGTCACAGCACGCACGGTCGATACTGACCTGTGCGTAGCCCTTTGCCCGTTTGGTTTGGATGCTCATGTGTTGCTCCTGAGGGGCTTGCCCCCATTGGGACGATGCTGCGTTATCCCTGGGCTACCAGTTCGGCAATTTTCACCAGCGCCTCGACGGCTTTTTCCATGGCGAAGGTGGGAATGAATTCGTATTTGCCGTGCCCATAATGACCGCCGGTGAAGATGTTGGGGGTCGGCAAGCCCATGTACGACAGCCGGCTGCCGTCAGTCCCGCCGCGCACGGGGTCGATCTTGGGGGTGACCCCCACCGCCTTGACAGCCTCGATGGCCGTCTCGATGATCCGCGGATGGGGTTCGATCTGCTCCTGCATGTTGTAGTACTGGTCTTTGATCTCCACATCAATGACCATCTGGCCGTATTTTGCGTTGATATAGTCCACGGCTTTACCCAGCAGGGCTTTTTTTACCTCGAATTTCTCCCGATCGTGGTCGCGAATGATGTACGCCATGCTGGCCTCTTCGACTGTGCCGCCGAACAGGTAAAGGTGGAAAAAGCCCTCGTATTTTTCAGTAAATTCCGGGCGCTCAAACACGGGCAAAAGCTCGTTCAGTTCCATGCCGATCAGCAGGGCATTGCGCATTTTCAGCTTGGCCTTGCCAGGGTGCACGTTGCGGCCGTGGATGGTCAGTTCGGCGCTGGCCGCGTTGAAATTTTCATACTGAATTTCACCCACCTCGCCGCCGTCGACGGTGTAGGCAAAATCGGCGCCAAAACCTGGGACATCGAAGTGGTCCACACCCGAGCCGACCTCTTCGTCGGGTGTGAACCCGATCTTGATCGTGCCGTGTTTGATCTCGGGGTGCTCCACCAGGTACTCGGCAGCCGCCATGATCTCCGCCACGCCGGCTTTGTCGTCCGCGCCCAGCAGGGTGGTGCCATCGGTGGTGATCAGGGTTTTGCCGATGTACTTCTTCAAGTCGGGGAACTCCTCAGGGGACATGCGGATGCCCTTCTCGGCATTCAGGACGATCTCGCCCCCCTCGTAATTCTCGATAAACTGGGGGTTGACGTTCGTGCCGGAGAGGTCCGGGCTGGTGTCCATGTGGGCCAGGAATCCGACCACCGGCACGTCTGGGCTATCGGTGTTGGCGGTCAGCGTGGCGGTGACATAGCCGTACTGATCCATGGCGGCGTCCTCCAGGCCGAGGGCTTTGAGCTCGGCCACTAAAAGGCGGGCCAGATCGAGCTGTTTCTCGGTGCTGGGATATGTGTCGGACTTGCGTACGGATTGGGTGTCGATCTTGATGTAGCGGATAAAGCGGTTAACGACGGATTGCATGTTTACCTCGGTTTATATTATTGACGTGTGGCGCGTGGTGCCTGAGTTCGGGTGCATGATAGGCATGCAGGGCGGCTGACCACAGCAGCGAAAATGATGTGCGCAGTGCCTGTTTACAGGAAAAGTGTACCATAAAGTGCTTTTCTGCCGCCGGTCGGTAAGGCCGCAGATGCGAAGAATCTCAACGGTTTCTTTACAACAATGTTCAAATATGTTCGATTTATTGACAAATATGTTCATTTCCTGTATATTTGAAGTATACAGGCTTAAACGAGGAATTATGCTTTGCTGTGGTGCGCAACAAATCGACATTACACCGCCTGTTGGGACAAAGATGGGAGGGTACGGCGCAAGGGAGGGGAAAAGTGTGGGGATTCCTGATCCCCTGTATGCGCAAGTGCTGTATTTATCAGACACCACGTCAGAAATCCTGCTGATCGGGTTGGATTTACTGGCTGTGGATGCCGATTTTACCCAACAATTACGTTCTGAAATCAGTCATCTGACCGGCATCGACCCTGCTGGGATTCTGGTGGCCTGCACGCACACCCATTCCGGTCCCGATGGATACGCCAGCCTGTTTTCCCTCGGCGAATTGGTTCTTGTGACCGTTCCGGGAGAGCCCTATGCGCAGATCGGCTTGACCCTTAAAGGGGCATTCCCTGACAGGCCTGTTCTGATGATCAGTTATGCCAACGATTATCAGGGCTATTTCCCGATGGGAGACTTGGGTGAGACTTACGAAACGTTGAAAAGCCCCTGGGCGCCGGATATCGGGCGCTTACTGGTTGCTGCAATGGAACAAATCATCCACGAGATGATCGCTTAAGTAGAATGTTCAAGAGAATTGGACGGGACGATGTACAAAGAACGGCGACAGGCACTGATTAAAGACTACCTGGATCAACACCAGCAAGTCGATGTTAAGCAGTTGGCGCAAGAATTCAATGTGTCTGAGATGACCATCCGGCGCGATTTGAACACGTTGGATGAACGCGGATTCTTAAAGAGGACCCATGGCGGGGCGATTAACCATGATGCGTATCCTTCAACCGCCTTCCAGAAGATCTTGAACAGAATTGATCTCCAAAAAGACGAAAAGCAAGCCATCGGTCAATATGTCGCCTCATTGGTCAAGCCTGGTGCAACCATTTACATCGGTGCCGGCACCACCGCTTACTGGGTGGCTAAAAATGTTTTCTCGATTCGTGATTTGACAGTTGTCAGCAATTCCTTATTGATTGCCAACTTAATCTCTCAAAATGACTACATCAACCTGATTATGGTTGGTGGTTACCTGCGGCGCAGGGAATACACCTTCATTGGCAGATTAGCAGAAGTGACAATGCAGGATTTGCATTTTGATATGGTGATTGTGGGTATGGATGGCATCCATCCTGATTATGGTTTGACCAGCCATCACCCTCCCGAATTAATGACCGATCGAACCTTTTTAAGCATGAGCGATAATGTTCTGGTGGTTGCCGACCACACAAAGATTGGTTATGTCTCAACCCATAAAACGGCAGACATTACATCGGTGAGGAGCATCGTCACCACCCATAAGGCGCCTGCGGATATCGTCGCGGCCATACGGGAAAAAGGCTGTAAAGTTACATTATTGTAGATCAATAAATTAACAAGCATGTTTGCTGCTAGCTGTAATGAGAAGTTATTAGGATAAAGCAACGACTAAATCATTGAATAATGGCGAGGTAAATTGAGATTTGGATGTCTATGAGTAAGCAAGTGCGAATCTGATTGTAGAGAAACTGTATGCGACAGAGTTTTGACAAATTTATCCAATCTACTTATTTTTTCATCTCATTAGGTCATTCTCTATTTGTGCATGGTTCAGGAGAATGATTAGAATCATGGATGTGATAGTTTGATTACGAATGTGTTAACAAGTAACGAATTTAGCAAGAAAGTTTTGTGTAAGTTACACAGACAAAGCGCGTATGCTGATAAGCGTATCATTGTCAGCTCTGGACCTAACTATTCTCAGTTATTTGTTCATGGAATGAAATACAAAGGTTAAATAGATACGATTTGGTTTAATACAACAGCTAGAGAGCAACAGGTTATAACAGTAACTATTTGAATATTAAGTTTATGTCAAGAAGGAGGTGGTGAAAATAATTATATACTTTATTTAGCCAATATGCACAAGAGGAAGGAGGTACATTATTAATCGATTTGAGAGCAACTCAGCACATTTATTCTATAAAATTTATTAAGAATGGAGAATAATATGCATATCTCAACAGGATTGGCATTGGTTTTAGCCTTCATTGCAGGGTTTTCGTATTTCGCACGTCGTTTTATGGGAGATTTATATCTCGAGCGCGCGATCATATTAGGCCCATTGACGGGTTTGATCATGGGCGACCTTCCCACAGGTCTTCTAGTTGGGGGTACATTAGAACTTATCTTTATGGGCGCAGCAGATATTGGTGGATCCGTACCTCCAAATCTTCCTATTGGCAGTGTGATCGGTACTGCTTTTGCCATTGCAGCAGGGTTAAGTATTGAAGAAGCTTTGGTAATTGCTATCCCTGCAGCACTTGTAGGCGCCTTCTTTGAACTGCTTGCTAAAACCATTAGTACTGTATTTGTGACAGGTGCAGAAAAATATGCTGATGATGGAAATTCTGCTGGTGTCTCATTAATGGTTCACCTTGGTAACCTCGCACATGCTTTAGCGTTCGCAATTCCCACATTTGTGGCTTTACGATTTGGTGGGGAAGCTGTAGCAGCCATGAGTGCAGGTATTCCTGATCGAGTCCGGAGTGCTATCAGCGTTGTTGGCTCAATTTTGCCTGCATTAGGTTTTGGAATTTTGTTGAGCACTTTGGTGACTCCTGCCCTGTTACCCTGGTTTTTCCTTGGTTTCGTTTTCGCAGCATATGCACAATTTGGTGTGTTAGGGGCTGCATTTGTTGGTTTTATTGCAGCAGCTATTTATATCTACCAAAAGGGAGGTATCTCTCTATTAAAACCTGAAAATGAAACTGAAGGAACTGTTGTAGAGTCTAGAATTTCTAAAGAGGACCGGCGAGTGATCTATTGGCGTTCATTTGCCCTTCAGTCTGCTTTTAGTTTTGATCGTATGCAATCACTTGGTTTCACCTGGACACTAATTCCACTTCTGAAGAAACTATATGGGAAATCTGAAGAATTCACCAAAGCGCTGAAACGCCATTTGACTTTCTTCAATACTCATATGTGGATTCCAGGCCCAATTTTTGCTATGGTTGCAGAGCTGGAAGCTAAACGAGCCGAGAACCCTGACGAAGTTGATGAACAGTCGATTCAGGCTGTCAAAGGTTCTTTGATGGGTCCATTGGCTGGCATCGGCGACTCAATGTTCCATGGTACGTTACGCCCTTTGGTTGGCGGTATTACAGCATCAATGGCATTGAACGGCAACCCACTTGCGCCACTAATTTTCTTTGCTGGCGTCAACTCAGTTCACCTTTATGTTCGTGCTTTAACCCAAAACTGGGGTTTCCGTCTTGGTGGAAATTTGTTTGAGAGAATTGACCAAGAATCCTTAAAGCGCTTGATGCAAGGTGCTGCAATTGCAGGGTTAATGGGCTTAGGTGGTCTTGTTGGAACCTGGTTAAATATTACGACGCCATTGACATACACTATTCAAGACGCATCGGTCTCGATTCAGAGCATGTTGAATAGTATTATGCCCAAATTGCTCCCACTGCTGACGACTTTAGTTGTTTATTGGGCTATTCGTCGCGGAAAGAGCAACTCCGCGATTATGCTGTGGATGGTAGTTGTAGGGCTTGTCTTGGGATTTTTCGGAATCCTTGGTTGATAAATAAATAATGGATTATGTGTGAGGGGATTAGGTAAATCAACCCCTCACACAAGCTTATTTAATGAATTATTTTGTGTTAATGAACTACAAACAGTCGGAGTTTATATATGAAACTTTCACTTATCCGCATTGATGATCGTCTGATTCACGGCCAAGTAACAATGGGTTGGTCCAGATCGGTTGGCGCAAATATCATTATGGTGGCGAATGACGATGTAGCCAACGATGCAATGCAAGTTAACTTAATGAAAATGGCAGTCCCTCCAGGAATTTCTGCTGAAGTGGTGTCAATAGAAAAAGCTGCAGAAATCATAATAAATGAATCTATGCCAAATGCAAACATTTTACTTCTTGTTCGGAATCCGATTGACTTTCTCAAATTGGTAGAAAGCGGCGTATCTGTAGAAAATGTTAATGTAGGTGGGGTTCGCCCGATAGGTGCAACAATTAAATTGACAAAGGAAGTGTCTTCTACCCAAGAAGAACTTGAAGCATGGAAGAGAATTGATGAATTGGGAATCCGGATAGAAGTTCAATTCTTGCCAGGTAAGAACGCCACAATATTGAATGGCATTCTAAAAAAGTATAAGTAGTAAAGGATAAAAAAATGAATGATAAGATACCAGAAGGTGTTCGATCTGCTTTTCTACGCACCGAGCATCCCTTTTTCATGTGGGAGGGAATTAATGACTTGTCTCTAGGTGCTGATGATATTCTCTCAAGCCAGGTTCGCGATCAAGTTGTTAAAGCTGCTCAAGCCATCAATGGAAAAAAGTCAATTAATTTCATTGGCTGCGGGACATCATATTTTGCTGGGATAGCAGCAACTTATGCTTTCCATTCGATGACATTGTTAACTTCATTTGCGCATAATGCCTTTGAATACTTGGCTTATCCACAGCGTGCATCAAAAGATAATGTGCTTGTTGGCATTTCTCACACTGGAGGAACTCCAGTCGTGATTGACGCTATCAAATTAGCCAAACAAAGAGGTGAAGTAACAGTTGGGTATACTGATGTTGACAATTCCGCATTGGCTAGAGTTGCTGATTTTATTATTCAAAGTTCTCTGGGCGTGGAACCCGCACTACCAAAAACTCGAAGTTTCATTGCTGCATTGATGAGAGGGTATCTCCTTGCTGTTGAGTTGGCAAAAATTGAGGGAAATGAAAGTTCGTATCTTGAATCACAATTGTTGTCTGCTCCAGATTTACTCACAAACGTGCTCAATGAAACAAAGGATCAAGCCCAATCAATCGCGGAAGAAATGAAAACCGCGAGAAAGATGATTGTTGTCGGTGGTGGTCCTCAATGGGCTATTGCACAAGAAGGTGCTTTGAAATTGACTGAGGCCGCATTAACAATTGCAGATGCATGGGAATTGGAAGAAGCAGTTCATGGCACTTGGGCGAGCACGAATGAGGATGACCTCATTATTATATTAGCGATGAATGGTCCTAGTTTTGAAAAATCTGCTATATTAGCTGATGGTATGAAAACGATTGGGGCGAAAGTTTGGATAATCACAAACAATTACGATGCCAAGATTGATGCAGACTATATAACCAAATTGCCTGACTCAATGGAAGAAATATTCATGCCCCTGTTATCTGTTGTTCCGCTATATTATTTCACATATTTTACATCGCTGGCGAAAGGGTTGCGCCCTGACAATATGAACTTAATCGACCCTCGTTTCTTAAAGGCACGTCAGATGATGCGAACATCCATCAAGTAGGAAGGTTATCTGGGTCATAGATTAACATTCACACATGTAGTTTCTATAGCTCATTTTATCGAATAATGTTTAGGTGATTGTTTTCAATAGTGAACTGATTAAGCTATAAAAGTTCCCCATATTTTCGAAGGGATCTTCGTGGGTAGACCTAAGCTTTACGCTACTGAGGTCAATAAAGATAAAGTGGTACAACACCTAAATTCTTGTGATGGTGAAAATATTTTCAAAGGTTGATTTGGTGTTGGCCTTCAATTTTCCGATGAGCGAGTTGTTATACTGAAACAAGTTTTGATGTGGTTTCTGGTGTGAAAAACAGAGTTTTCCGTAAACACAATTCAGGTAGACTTTTCTGCCATTAATGAACTGGTTGATGTGGACGTAGAAACAAATCAGACAGGTGCCTTCGGACAAAAGTAGTTATAGGCAGTTAGGATAAAAACAATTAGAGTCAGAGGTTTATGATATGTTTAATTTTGACGTAGGCCTATTATTGATAGTATTTGGATCAGCCTTCATCATAGCTTGGTTAATGGGATTGTTTTGGAATTGGCGCAGTTGGTATTGGCGTTCGCAACGAGCTATTTATGGGTATTTACCCATCGGTTTATTGTTCTTTCTCGCTAATTGGGAAGTGCAACTGCAAAATATCCCTTTTCTGAATATTTGGGTGCTGCGTGGGCTGTATTTATTATTAATCTCGGTTGCGATTTGGTTGACAGTACGTCCACCAGAGTTTATCAAACCAAAATGGATTCAGCAAATTGAGCGAGAACCTAAATGGGTTTATAAAGAAATGGTTAACCAAATTAACAAGGGCTATGATTGGAAAAAGAGATTTGTTGACAATAATAGTCTGGAGAGTTGGATAAAAGAAATTAAACGAAAAAGACCAAAGAAATAATAAACATTTAAGTAAAGGAATCAAGTCACAAGGATTAAAGGTGATGATTATCCTCGTGCAGAGGAAAATGGTTGAGAATTTTCTGTTTGGACATAAGGAAATAAAATATTAGAAATTATGTTCTAGCAGTTTCCTTACTTCTATGTTGTCAATAGTGGAAAAGTTGGAATTGTATTACCTCGAATCTCAATGATGTAACTATTCTGTATGTCCAATTATGTTTCATTTATCGCAGATAGGTTTATAAGAAATCAAGCAAGCAAATATGCACCAGAAATTCTCATTGAATTCGGCACTATACTTAATGGAAATCGTAATATATTTGTTTTTCTTCAATCGAAAAACTAATTGTCGAGCAGAAATGTTTAGGAGAGAATCATCATTGAAAAACCTAAACAAGAAAAACGAGGTTGTGTTCAGTGAAACTTCAAAATACATACTTTAACAATGTAAGGGAAATTGTAACAGCGATTGAAAAGTTTGAAACCGATAAAATTAATTTGGCAGCGGACAAGATTGCTGAAACAACTGCTGCAGGTGGAATAGTTCACTTGTTTGGTTCTGGTCATTCAGTATTATCTGCTCTTGAGGTTTATATTCGTGCTGGGGCATTTTCAAATTCAAAGCCTATTATTAAAGATACCGGCTTTGATCGATTTGAGAGAATTCCCGGGGTTGGTAAGGCATTAATGAAGATGTTTGATGGTCAACCTGGAGAGGTGATTTTCGTTTTCTCCAATTCAGGCAGAAACAATTTGCCAATTGAAATTGCGAAACAGGCAAAAGAAAGAGGCTTGTTTGTTATTGGGATCACATCTTTTGAACACGTCAAGAGGGTTCGGCAAACTCTCGATCACTTAGTAGATTCTGTTGATCTTGCTATTGATACACATGTCCCCTATGGCGACGCAAGTGTCAAACTGCCAAATCAAGATATCAAGATGGCGCCTTTGTCAACCGTAGCAAATGTTACGCTTCTCCACGCAATTTATTGTGAAGCCGCTGAGAGGCTATTAGCACTGGGCGTTGAACCCCCGGTCAGGGTCAGCCGCAATACACCCGAAGGCGATCGCCACAACAAAAAGTTCATCGATTTGTATGCTGACCGTATACCTGAACTGAGATATTAAATGACAACAAACGCCGAGCTGCTGATCAAGCATGTTAATATTGTCCAAAAGGACGGCATTCTGGCCGGATCCGGTTTACTTGTGAATCACGGCATGATCACCTTTGTAGGACCGGTTACGGCTGAGATGGAGCGAACCGCCCTGCAAGTCGTTGACGGGGGCGGGATGTACCTGAGCCCCGGGCTGATTGACTCGCACACGCATGGCGGCGTTGGGCTTGATTTCATCACCGCCAACCCAGACGAAATCAAACAACTGCTTTACTGGTACGCATCCAACGGCGTCACCCGGGTTCTGCCCACCCTTTCCGCAGGGCTTAAACCGGAATTCCTTGCCAGCTGTGAAAAGCTTGAGGCTTTCAGGCGGAATGAACCCTTTGGCGAGCATATCGGCGGCATCCATATTGAAGGCCCATATATTAACCCTGGAAGAAAAGGCGCCCAACCCTATGACGAGAACAACCCCGTCTCTCCTGACCAGGTGGATGACTACCTCGGCTATTTCAAGGACGCCGTCAGGGTGATGACCCTTGCGCCTGAAATTGAAGGCGGCATGGACCTTTTGGCTTCCCTGGCTCAAAAAGGAATCATCTGCAGCATTGGGCATTCGAAGGCCACCTACGAAGAAACGCTGCAAGCAATCGGGCTGGGATTGCAGCGGACTACCCATACCTTCAACGGGATGGATCCCTTCCATCACCGGCAGCCTGGCATTGTCGGCGCGGCCATGGTTTCAGATGCGGTTTATTCAGAAATCACCCTGGACGGTTTTCATGTGCATCCCGGCGCCGCAAAGGCATTGATCCGGGCTAAAGGTTACGAAAAGGTTGTGTTGATCACGGATTCGATGCAGGCCGCCGGGCTTGGTGATGGAGAGTTTGTCCGCCCGGGCAATCGTAAGATTTTTGTCAAGGATGGCATTGCACGCCTGGAAACCGGCAGCATTGCCGGAAGCGTGTTAACGCTCAACAAGGCCGTCGCCAATGCTGTTGACCTGCTGGATATCCCGCTCAACATGGCTGTGGCCATGGCTTCTGAAAATGTGGCCGACAGCCTTGGGCTGACACAGGCGGGGTGGATTGCGGAAGGCTGTGAGGCTGACCTCATTATCCACAACGCTCACATGGAAGTGTTTTATACTTTCAAACAGGGTAAACAGGTTTATTCACGAGAATGAGTTAGTCAGGACATTATGGTTAATCTGATACTGATCACGCACGGAGGTTTTGCCAGGGGGATCATGGATGCTGCCCATCTGATTGTTGGTGAGCAGGATGGGGTAGTCGAAATTTCATTGCGGGAGGATGACTCCATTGATGAAATGCGCAGCCACCTGATGGACGTTGTCTCTAAGCTCTACCCTGAGAGCGACGGCCTGTTGATTTTGGTCGATTTATTCGGCGCTTCGCCATTCAATGCAGCAGCCATGATCGACGACAAAACCTACCCCAATCTCGAGGTCATTTCAGGGCTCAACCTGCCCATGCTTTTAGAAGTGTTGATCGCCCGCGGGCACTTATCCCTGGCGGAGCTTTCCGCACTGGCAGAGGAATCCGGCCATACGGGGATCAAGGTGCTCAGCACAATTAAAGCCAACTTGTGAGCGAATTTCACCCATGATGAGGGCTGAACGTGCTCATTGCGATTGGATTTGGAGGCTGCCCAATGATGAAATTCCCTCGGTGCGTGGATTGAATTGCATCCAGGTTGTTTTTTACCGGTGCGCAAGCGGAAAACCCTTCAGGGAGCGGCTTTTATCGGTATGAGCGGATCCAGATTGGCCTGAAAAATTTGCGAGTGTAAAGGGAGTACGAATGGGTAAGAAAATTGCCATCATCGGGTTGGGCGGAATAGCGAGAAAAGGGTATTTACCGATCCTGAGCGCGTATGATGGCATTGATTTACTGCTGTATAATCGCTCACCGGAACCGCTGAAAGAAATCCAAGCGCGTTACCGCATTGAGCACGGCACGTCGAGCTTGGACGAGGTGATCCATTCAAAGCCTGACGCAGCCTTTGTGTTGACGTCAACCACCAGCCACTTCAGCATTGTCAAAATGCTGCTGGAAAACGATATTGACGTGTTTGTTGAAAAACCGGCCACCTTGCACTCCTGGGAAACGAAAGCATTGGCTGCCCTGGCCGACGAGCGTGAGCGGGTGCTGATGGTTGCCTTCAACCGGCGGTTTACGCCCCTGCATGTTAAAGCCAAACAAGCCTGGGGATCTGCGCCGGTTGGGATGGGCGTGTTCACGAAGTTCCGGCCGAACGCCTCACATCCGAACCTTGAACATCAGTTGATCGACGACACAATCCACCAGATTGACCTGCTGCGGTTTTTTTGCGGTGAGGGAAAGCCCGTGTCGACCACCCACCAAAGCCTCCCCGACAAGTTGTTGGGTGCGGTGTGCGTGGTCAGACTCGACCAGGGCGGGATGGGAATCATCCAAACGCAGCTGCAGGCCGGTCAGTGGCAGGAAAGGTATTCTCTGCTTGGCGGCCAGCAAACCCTGGAAATTGATGCCTTTTCCAAGGTGCGCTTCACCACTGGCGGGGAACACCAGGTGTGGAAGGCGCCTTACGCGTCTTCCTGGCAGACCACGTTGTATGGGCGGGGGTTTGTCGGGCAGATTGAGCACTTTTTCTCCTGTGTTGAGACCCGCAGCCAGCCCCTGACCTCGGGCTGGGATTCGGTGAAGACGCAAGTCCTCGCCGAAGAGATCATCAAACTCGGGCAGGACCAGACCCAATAACCACACTATCTACAAACTAACTCTGCGTGAACTGTGCGGTTTTGTTCACACCAAAGGGCTTCTGTCGCTGATGCGCGCTGTGTACCCGTTTCCCGGGGGTACACGTGCTTATTTATGTCTTATTGACTCGTCATTGAGGCCAAAATAGCCGATCGTGACCTCAAGGCGGAGGAGAGCGGGCGCAGGTTTATTCATGATCGCCGGGGATATACGTGGTATGATTTCGATGGCTGCCATGGCCGATTACTGAGACCTTTTTAGGCCGGCCTTCCCTGCGTTGTGTGTGAGTTTGCGAGAATGCCCGTCGTGAGAATCACCAGAATATGACCCCTTCCCCTGTACCCAAACGAAAATCATCAACGATCCGCTGGCTCCTGGTCATGAGTGTGCTGGTAAGCGGGGCAATCTTGCTGGCCATCCGCTTATGGCCAGCCAGCAGCGCTGGATCTGTCCCTGAATCACTCCCAGCGCACCTGACCTACGAGGTGGTGGAGGCTTACCCCCATGACCCTGGGGCTTTCACCCAGGGGTTGCTCTTCCATGACGGCTTTCTGTACGAAAGCACCGGGCTGTATGGCGAGTCCTCACTGCGCAAGGTCGCCCTGGAGACCGGGGAGGTTTTGGCGCGTGTCGATCTACCCCCAAACACCTTTGGCGAAGGGCTGGCGCTATGGGAAAACCGGCTTGTACAACTGACCTGGCAGGAGAACACGAGTTTCATCTACAACCTGACCGATTTTTCCCTGTTGGGCACCTTTGCCTATCCGACCGAGGGCTGGGGACTGACCCACGATGGCGAGCGGCTGATAATGAGCGATGGGAGCCATCGGCTGTATTTAATCGACCCGGTGGACTTTCAAATCCTTGATACGCTTGAGGTTACCTACGAGGGTGAGCCTGTTGAGCGCCTGAATGAGCTGGAATTCGTCCGCGGCGAGGTGTTTGCCAATGTCTGGCTGACAGATGAGATTGTGCGCATTAACCCTGAGACCGGGGAGGTGCTGGGGTGGATTGATCTAGCTGGCATCCTTTCGGAGGATCTGCGCACACCCGCCACCGATGTGCTGAATGGCATCGCCTTTGATCCTGAAGATAACCGCTTATTTGTCACCGGCAAAAATTGGCCGCTGCTGTTCGAGATCCGTCTGGTGCCTGTATTGCCCGGGGATTAAACGCAGGATGGCCGCCTGAAGCGGCCACCCTGTGTCACTTGTTTGTGTGTGAAATTATTTATTTTTTGATTTGCCTTCGATCACATTCTGTTTGCTTCCGCCTGCAATTTCGATTCGGCGAGGTTTGACTTCTTCCTTCTTGGGCAGGTGGATCTTGAGGACACCATTTTCAGTTTCGGCCTGAATGTTTTCGACATCCACGGTGCCGGGCATCGAAATGGTGCGGGAGAATGTCCCGAAGCGGCGTTCACGGAGATGGTAGCGTCCCTCTTCGCCTTCTTCTTCTCGCTCTTCCCGGGTTTCGCCCTTGATGGAGAGGTTGTTGTCGGTGTAGGAGATTTCGATGTTTTCCGGGTCGATCCCGGCTACGTTTGCTTTGACAACAAATTCATCATCCGTTTCGACCACGTCGAGGGGCATGCGCAAGTTCAGCGGTTCAGCAAAACCCATTTCTCCGTCGTCATAGAAATTCTCGAGCATGCGCTCCATGGCGCGGTTCCAGGAAAGCATTTCACGAATGGGATCACGTCGAATTATATTAGCCATCTTGGTTCCTCCATTTTATTGATGTTTTGATTGATTACATTTTTAATTTAAGAGGGCTGTGTAAGATAAATATCAAAGCAATATCAAAAAAGTGTTAAAGCTTGCCGTGGGGGATGATTGCCACAATGAGGTATCTGCAGGGTGCGCTCCGTTTTTGAGCGCACCATTAATATGTTCACGGGTTAATTGGTGCGCACAAGGCGGTGAGCGATACAAATGATGGCGGATATCGAGATAATTGATTGGTGCGCACAAGGCGGTGCGTGATACAAATGATGGCGGATATCGAGATAATTGATTGGTGCGCACAAAGAAGTGTGCATCCTACGCATGATGGCGGTTGGCGAGATAATTGATTGGTGCGCACAAAGAAGTGCGCACCCTACAAAGATGGCGGTTGGCGGGATAATTGATTGGTGCGCACGAGGCGGTGCGTGATACAAATGATGGCGGATATCGAGATAATTGATTGGTGCGCACAAAGAAGTGCGCACCCTACAAAGATGGCGGTTGGTAAGAGCTTTGCGAGGTGCGAGTATACCAAAAAGCACCTTAATGACGGGTGTGTATGGGTTAGATTTTTTCGACCACCCAAAAATGGGATAAACCTAAGGCTCGTAGGGGCGTGCGCTCCAGCCATTGCAAGACTGCGCGCATTGCGGAACCCAGGCGCGGCCAGCGGGCAATGATATTGTCGTATGCGCCAAAAATGACGGTGCGCTTCACGGTCCGCACGGGCAGCCCGGCGAACAAACGCTCGAGGTCGCGCGCTGTGTAGACGTTCACGTGGGGGGCGAGCCGGTCACGCCAGGCGCGCGGCAGATAGTTGACCAGGGGGATATTGCCGAAGCGGTAACGCCCACGCCAATAGATGCCGTGGGTCTCGAAAGGGTAACCGCGGTTGGGGCAGAATAACACCAACCGGCCTCCAGGCTTTAAACTGCGCACGATCTCACGCAAGGCGGCCCGGTCATCCTGCACGTGTTCCAGCACCTCGTGGCTTAAAACCATGTCAAAGGTCCCGCCGGGGAAGGGCAGTGCCTCACCTCTGGCGTTGACGACCTGTTCAGCCCGGGTTTTTGCCTCCTGGAGGCGTTCGAATTCAATATCCAGCCCGACAGCCTGGCTGGCAGAATCCCCCAGGTGATGCAGGTACATCCCCACGCCGCAGCCATCCACCAGTACGGACCCAAGGGCTCGTTCGCCGGCGGCCTCCAGGATCATATCCAGGCGGCGCTGCTGGCCAGCCCGCCAAACATAGGAGGGCTCGCCCCGCAGGGCGGCTTTGTCGAGGTGGCGTGTTTCGGGGTTGCTGTGGGGTGTGGACACGCATTACTCCATGACGGTGTGGTCGAGGTTTTGAGCGGAGGGAACCCAGGCCATGATGGTGGTGCCTGCGCCAGGTTCGGTGGTGATTTCAAGGTCGCCGCCCACGTTGCGCGCCCGGGTTTGCATGTTCGAGATACCGTGCCCGAGGGTGCGCTGGATCTTCCCCGGGTCAAACCCGCGTCCGTCGTCGTGAACTTCCATCAATACGCGGTCGGCCGTAGCCCAAACCAGCACATCCACCCGGTTGGCTCGGGCATGCTTGGCCACGTTGGCCAGGGCTTCCTGGCAGATATGGAACAAGGCAATCGCTTGCGGGTCAGGCAGGCTTTCAAGCCCCTCTGAAGGTCCGCTGAGGGTCGCTTCGACGAGGGAATTGGCCTGAAATTCGTTCACCAGGCGCTGCAGTCCCTCCATCAGATCCTCTTCGTAGAGCTGGCGGGGGCGCATGTCCATGATGAAGGCGCGCAGGTCGCGGATGGTGCTGTTGAGGTCCTCGATTGATTGGTTGATGCGGGTGCGAGATTGGGACGGATCTTCATTCAGCAGCAGGCGGGCGTGTTCCAAAGTCAGCCCGACAGCATAGATCGATTGAATAATGCCGTCGTGCAGGTCCATCCCGATGCGCTCGCGTTCCTCAAGCACAGCCAGGCGGCGCCCCTGGATGTTAAGGCGCACGTTTTCGATGGTGGTGCCCACCCAGGAGGCGATGGAAGACAGCAATTGCTGGTCCATGGCATCCAGCGGGTCTTCCTGGATGAGGGCAATGCTCAGCACGCCGAGCACTTCGCTGCGGCTGGTGAGCGGGAAACAGGCGATTTGCCGGATGCCGGCATTGATGAGCGCCTGGTTTCGGAGGAAGGGGTCATGCCGGTAGGGGATCCCCACGATCGAAGGGTTGCCGCTGCGGGCCGTCCGCCCGATCAGGCTTTCCTGCAAGGTGAAGCGGTCCTGGCGCCAGAGCGAATCGGCAGCCTCTCCCTGGTGCTGCACCAGGGACAGCGAGTTCTGATCTTCCTGGTTGAGAAAAATCTCTCCAATTTCGACATCAAAATAGTTGATCACCCGGTTCAGGGCGGTTTTGAGCAGCTCGTCCAGTTCGGTGATCGAAGCCAGTGCAGAGGCCAGGTTGTTGAGCAGCGCCAGGTCTTGGTTGCGGCGGGTGAGGGTGCGGTCCCGTTCATGCAGCTCATCGTAGGAATGCGCGTTCGAGATGGCTACTGCGGCGTATGCCGCCAGGGTCTCGATCACGCGTTCGTCGTCAGGGGTGAACCCGTCCTCCGTGATCTTATCCGTGAGGTAGATCTGCCCAAAGCGGCGGTTGCCCAAATAAATGGGCACGCCCAGCAGGGAGGTCATTTTGGGTGGGCTCTCGGGGGAACCTGCCAAAGCGGGCGTGCCGTTGTAGTCCATTACACGCACCGGGCCGTTCGCCTCAGCGATCGCGCTGATCAGGCCTGACCCGATGGGCGGCTGGGGCGTGCTGGCCGGCCAATCTTCTTCGCTGTCGACCGCAATGAAACGGTCAATTTGCCCGTCGTCCCCAAGCACACCGATGGCTGCGTAGGCTGCACCGGCCTGGTAGCGGGCGATGTGGGCAATCCGCCCCAGGAGGGATTCGACCGAAATGTCCTGCACCAGCTCCAGGCTGACCTGGTGCAGGGCAGCCAGGCGCTCTTCGAGCTGTTCGCAGGACAGGGTAGTATTGATCGTCATAGCGGACTTATTTTACCTCAATAAGGAAATTATGTTCAGCCTTCCAAAATGAATCTGATAGCTTTTGGGAGGCCAATCCCGGTATATATTAACCGGAAAGGCTAACGACAGGCCGTCCTTTCAACGCGGACGGTTTCGTGATACAACTTAACCAGGAGGTCGATTGCCATGACTTCTATTAAAGAAACAAGAAAATTTTACAACCTCTCACCGCCAGAACGCCTGGAACGCTTACGCGCGGAAACCAAGCTTTCGGCGGCGGATGCGGCAGCCCTGAGCGGCGAAAGTGGACTTTCCCTGGATGCTGCTGATCACATGATTGAAAACGTGATCGGCACCTTCAGCCTGCCATTGGGGATTGCGCGCTACTTTCGCGTCAACGGTCGTGATGTGCCCGTCCCGATGGTGGTTGAGGAGCCGTCCATTGTTGCCGGGGCGTCGTTTATGGCCAAACTGGCCCGCGCGACAGGGGGGTTCTTTGCCCGCACAACTTCCTCTGAAATGATCGGGCAAGTCCAGGTGTTAGATCTGGACGACCTGCCCTCAGCGCGCCTTAAACTGCTGGCTGAGAAAGACGCCCTGCTGGCTGAGGCGGCCCGGGTGGACCCGGTTCTGATCAAGCTGGGCGGCGGCCCGCGGGAATTGGAGGTGCGGATCATCAATGCATCGCCGATCGGCCCGTTTTTGGTGGTGCATCTGGTTTATGATGTGGTCGATGCCATGGGCGCCAATGCGGTCAACACGGCTGTTGAACGGCTGGCACCGAAAATTGAGCGCATTACCGGGGGACGGGTCTTGCTGAGGATCCTCAGCAACCTGGCTGACCGGCTCCTGGCGCAAGCCCGGGTGACCATCCGCATTGCCGACCTTGCCTTTGATGATTTCAACGGCGAGCAGGTGCGCGATGGTATCATTCAGGCCTGGGCTTTTGCCGCTGCAGACTCCTACCGGGCAGCAACCCATAATAAGGGTATTATGAATGGGGTTGACCCGGTGCTGATAGCCACCGGCAACGATTGGCGGGCCGTGGAAGCCGGAGCGCATGCCTATGCCGCCCGCAGCGGGCGCTATACCAGCCTCTCAAACTGGGGCGTCGATTCGTCCGGAGACCTGGCAGGCACATTGGAGATGCCCCTGGCCATCGGCACGGTTGGCGGCGCCACGCGGGTTCACCCTGGCGCCCAGGCCAGCTTGCGGCTGATGGGCGTGGACTCGGCAACTGAACTGGCTGAGGTGATCGTCTCTGTCGGGTTAGCGCAGAACCTGGCTGCCCTGCGGGCACTGGCGACCGAGGGCATCCAGCGCGGCCATATGAGCCTGCACGCCCGGCAGGTGGCGATTGCCGCCGGGGCCAGAGAAGACCAGATCGACGCCCTGGTAGAACGGTTGGTTGCCGACAAGATCGTCCGCATTGATCATGCGCAGGCGATTTTAGAGGAATGGAATGGAGAACAACATGATTGAAAAGAATGTCACAGCACAGGATCGGGCAGGTTTGATCCAATCGCCGCGCAGGCCGGTTGGAATCGTCGGCTATGGAGCATATGTCCCCCGCTACAGGCTACCCGCCACGGAGATTTCGCGTGTGTGGCTTGGGGAACCCAGGCCTGGCCCGGTTAAAGAAAAGGCTGTGGCCGGGATTGATGAAGATGTGATCACCATGTCGATTGAAGCCGCGCGCAACGCCCTGGCGCGCGCCGGGATTGATCCCCTGGCGCTGCGGGCGGTTTGGGTGGGTTCGGAATCGCACCCGTATGCCGTCAAACCCTCCGGCACGATCGTGGCCGAAGCCATCGGCGCCTCCGAGCATATCCAAGCCGGGGACTGGGAGTTTGCCTGCAAGGCCGGTACGGAAGCCCTGGTGGCGGCCATGGGGTTGGTGGGCTCGCACATGGGGGATTACGCCCTGGCCATCGGGATGGACACCGCCCAGGCCAAGCCGGGCGACGCGCTGGAATACACGGCCTCGTCGGGTGGTGCGGCCTTTATCCTCGGCCCCGCGGATGAGTCCCTGGCAACGATCGACGGGCATTACTCCTTTGTGACCGACACACCGGATTTTTGGCGCCGTGCCCATCAGATATACCCGGAGCATGGTCAGCGCTTCACCGGGGAACCTGCATATTTCCATCACATTCTCTCAGCGTCTCAAACGATCATGGAGCATATGAACCTGGAGCCGTCCGACTTGAAATTTGCTGTTTTTCACCAGCCCAATGAAAAATTCCCCGCCCGGGCAGGAAAACAGTTGGGATTCAAGCCGGAACAGATCAAAGACGGCCTGCTCTCGCCTGTGATCGGGAACACGTACGCCGGCGCTGCCCTGATAGGCTTGACGGCCGTGCTGGATATCGCTGAACCGGGTGACCGCATCCTGGTCACCTCGTATGGGTCTGGCGCCGGGTCAGATTCGTTTATTTTGACCGTCCAGGAAGCCCTGGCTGAGCGGCGCAGCAAGGCCCCCAGCACCCAGGCCTATATCGCGCGGCGCACCGAGATCGATTATGCCACCTACACCCGCTTCCGCGGGATCGTTGCCATGAGATGAGGTTGTCCATGGATCAAAACTACTCAGATGTGATTGTCGCCGGCATTGGCCAGACCGCGGTCGGTGAACATTGGGAGCGCTCGCTGCGCCAGCTTGCCGCAGAGGTGGTCCGGGCTGCCCGCAAGGATGCCGGCAACCTGGTCCCTGAAGTGATGTATGTCGGCAATATGCTGGCGGTTTCCGGCTCGCGCCAGGCGAATTTGGGCGCCCTGCTGTGTGAAGAGGTCGGCCTGGTGGGTACAGAAGGGGTGTCAGTTGAAGCGGCGGATGCCTCGGGCGGGGCGGCGCTGAGGATGGCCTACCTGGCAATTTTGTCCGGAGATGTCGATGTGGCGCTGGCGGTGGGCGTGGAAAAGGTCACTGATATCATCGGCCCGGAGTCAGAGTCGATCATCGCCCACATGCTGGATGCAGATTATGAGGCTGCTGAAGGACTCACCCCGCTCAGCCTGGCAGAACTGTTGTTTCACCGCTACCGGATCGAGTATGAACCCGCGCGCGACGCCTTTGCGGGCTTTGCCGAGGTTGCCCATGTAAACGGCGCCACCAACCCCTATGCGATGTATCAGAAGCCCATCGCTTCTGGCATTTATCAGCGGGCGATCGTCACAGAGGACACCCTGAGCCTGTTCGATGCTGCACCCTATGCAGACGGCGCTGCAGCGGTTATCCTCGCCCGGAAGGACAGCCTGCCCGCAGATTGGGACCAGCCCCTGGTATCCGTGATCGGATCGAGTGTGGTGACGGACACCCTCTCCATTCATGACCGCCATCAGCCGCTGGTATGGGACGCTGCCCGCCTCAGCATCGAACGCGCTTGCCGGATGGCCGGCGTGATGCCCAAAGATGTGGACTTTTTTGAGTATCATGACGCCACCTCGCTGCACGCGGTCCTCTCGCTTGAAGCGGCTGGATTTGCCTCTCAGGGGCAGGGTTGGATGCTGGCTGACCCCAAGGTGATTGGGCTTGAAGGGCAAATCCCGGTGGCGACCTTCGGCGGTCTGAAAGCGCGCGGCAATCCCATTGGCGCAACAGGGCTCTACCAGGCTGTGGAGGCCACCCTGCAACTGCGCGGCCAGGCCGGCCCAAACCAGGTCAGGGATGCCAAGCTGGGTTTGATCCAGTGCCTGGGCGGGATGGCTTCGACGGCCGCAGCCCATGTGCTGGCGGTGTAATTTGTGCACATCCTGCGGCCTTTTGCCAGGTTGTTAATCCCCACCAATTGATGTTACAATCAAAACCTGATGAGAACCACAACACAGGAGTTGATTTCATGAAGGTTTTGATCACCGGCGGCGCAGGCTACATCGGCAGCACGATCTGTTCAGCCCTCGCCGATGTTGGGCATACTCCTATCATCCTCGATTCCCTGGTCACCGGGCAGGAAGTCTTCACCCGGGGCCATATTTTCTACCGGGGCGACATCGCTGACCGAGCCCTGGTTGCCCAGCTTTTTTCTGAACATCCCGATATTTTCGCGACCATTCACTGTGCAGCACTGATCGTGGTGCCCGAATCGGTGGACGAACCTTACGCGTATTACACCGAAAATGTGGTCAAATCGATGGGTTTCTTCTACCAGTTGGCGGAAATGGGCTATCCCCGGGTGGTATTCAGCTCTTCAGCCGCGATCTATGATGTTGTGCCCGGGTTTATGGTCACCGAGGAGTCGCCGCTCAACCCGGGCAGCCCGTATGCGCGCACCAAGTACATGATGGAAATGGTCCTCAAAGATTTCACCCATGCCTACGGACTGAAAGGCATCGCCCTGCGGTATTTCAACCCGATTGGTGCTGACCCGCAAATGCGCACGGGGCTGCATATCAAGGAGCCCAGCCACATCCTCGGCCGGCTGGTGGCTGTGGCCCAGGGTGAAGCGCCCGAGTTTCACATCACCGGGACCGATTGGCCCACGCGTGATGGCACAGGCATCCGTGATTACATCCACGTGTGGGACCTGGCCCTGGCGCACATCCTCGCTGTCGAGAAGTTTGACACCGTCATCGCTGCAGACGCTGACCCCGAGACGCCCTATACGGTGGTCAACCTTGGCACAGGCCAGGGCGTGACCGTGCGCGAGATGGTGGCCGCCTTTGAGCAGGTCTATGGCCAGGAAATTCCCAACCGGGAAATGCCCCCGCGGCCTGGGGACGTGGCCGGCTCGTATGCCAACGCCGACAAAGCCAGGGCACTGTTGGGTTGGACGGCTGAAAAGCCCATCGAGGCGGGCATTGCCGACGCCCTCACCTGGGGCGAAATCCGGGACCAAATCTTGGGGTTTGGGTACTAAATACACGTTGCGTAATCATAAAATCTGTTTAAAGGAAAAGATTACTACCGAAACGGATTTTCGGCTGAAATCGATATATCAGCAAGCCCGTGAAGCCATCTGCTGACACAGTGCTTCGCCAAATCACCAGATGCCCCCCGCTAAATTGCAAATTACCAATAACTAAGGCCTTAACTTTTGCTCCCCTTGCGCTGCAACGCCTTTTGAACTGCGGGCAGGCGCAGCACCATCAGGAGCAGCAGTGCGCCCAGGGCAAGCAGGGGGCGGGTGTAGGCCCCCTGCAGGGTGAGCAGATCCCCTTTGATCGCCAACAGGTAATGTGCGAGCGCCAACCCGGCCGCCAGGTAGACCGTGCGGTGTAACCACCGCCACCCGGAGCGTAGTTTCTTCCGCCAAAAACGAGTCGACGTGGCTGCCAGGACGGCCAGGATGACCAGGGCGGCCAAACCGACCCACAAAAACGGCTTCTGCGTGAATTCCAGCCAGATCAGGCTAAAATTGAGCCCGTAATCCCAAATCGCAAAAGCAGCAAAGTGCAGACCGGCATACAGCGCGGCATACAGCCCCAGGGGCTTGCGCAGCCGTTTGACCCAGGGGAGACCTGTGGCAAGCGCCAGCGGCCGGGCAGACAGGGAAAGCAGCAGCCAGGCCACGGCGGTGCGCCCGCTGCGGTGCAGGGCGGTTTCAACCGGGTTGAATCCCAATCGCCCGAGTGCGGCATCCAGCCCGAACAAGGCCAGGGGCAGCAAGCTCCCCAGGTGCAGGGCTGGCTGGAGCCATTTTGGTGTGCGGGTGTGATTTTGAGGGCGGTCCATGGGTGCCGGTCCGGGGGATGAAGATCAGTATTGGATGGTCAGGTCCATGCCCTCGTAAAGCGGCATGACCTCGTCGGCATAGCCGTTCATGAACAGGGTCGGACGGCGGCCAGACTCACCGATGCGCCGCTCGGTGGCCTGAGACCAGCGGGGGTGATTCACAGACGGGTTGACATTGGCATAGAAGCCGTACTCCTGCGGGGCAACGGTATTCCACAGGGTGGGCGGCTGGTTTTCAACCAGGGTGATGCGCACCAGTGACTTGCTGCTCTTGAAACCGTATTTCCAGGGCACCACCAGGCGGATCGGTGCGCCGTTTTGGGGCGGCAGGTACTCACCGTACAGGCCGGTGGCCAAGAGGGTCAGGTCGTGCTGCGCTTCATCCAGGCGCAGGCCTTCGCGGTACGGAAAGGGGAACATACCCGATTCGGCCGCGTTCATTTGTTCGGGGACGAGTGCGCTCTCAAAGGCGACATAGCGCGCCTCCGGGGTAGGCCTGACCACCGCCAGCAGCTTGTGCAGGGGGAAACCCAGCCAGGGGATGACCATTGACCAGCCCTCCACACAGCGCATACGGTAGATGCGCTCCTCCTGCTCGAAGTTGGCGCGCAATTCATCCAGGCTGAATCGGCGCGGGTTATCCACCAGGCCGCCGACTTCAACCGACCACGGCTCGGTGACAAAATCCTGGGCCAGCTCTGCCACGCCCTCCTTGTTGGTGGTGAACTCGTAAAAATTCACATAGTTGGTGATGGCCTCGTAGCTGGTCAGGGCATCCCTGATGTCTTCTGTGCTGGCAGGGCTATCGGTGGCGGTGCTGAGCGCCGGCGCGCAGCTTGCCAGCAGTGCGCCCAGGCCGGCTATGCCCATCCCTTTGAGGAATTTTCGGCGCGAAAGATAAACTTCCCTGGGGGTCACCTCCTCAGGGCTGACGGGTACGGAGCGATAGTCATTTTGATCCATTTTTAACCGCCTTGAAGGGCTTTGCGAACGAGTTATTCGGTCTCGGCTGCTGAAAAGGCCAGCAAAGTTAGGGTTCCATTTCCAGGCTCAGCCCGGCGCTCTGCCAGGCATTCATCCCACCGGTGAGGACCTTCACGTTGCTGTAACCGGCATCCACCAGCTGCTCGGCAGCGATGTGCGACATAGGGTCATTCAGGCAGTACAGCACGATTTCGGCGTCCTTATCTTCGGGAAATAGGTCGAGATTGGCGCTGGTCTTGTTATAGGGAACAGAAAAATCCGTTGAAGGGATATTTCCTTCAAAGGGGATGTGGGTGTTGACCAGTAAAAAGGATTCGCGCTGTTCATCGATCATTTCGGCGAGGGTCTCGACTCTGATGCTGGTGTAGCCGTCTGCGCGCACCTCGTCCGCCTCGGCAGGGCTGGCGGGACTGCATCCCGCCGCGAGGGTAAGGGCTGCGATTGCCAGGGATAAAATCAAAAGTTTCTTAAGCATAGATGTTCCTTTCATAGTTACACATAAATTATACCATTATTATCTTAATAGGTATAATTTATTATTATACAAGCCCGCGAGGCTCTGTTGCCCTGCGTGTTATAATGACCGCAGTCAAAAATGCGATCGAAAGGCCGTTTACCCGTTTATGCTGTTTAACCTCTCTGTTCCCATCCTGATCTCCCGCATCATCACCCTGCTGATGGCGTTTACCTTTCACGAGTTTGCCCATGCCGCCACAGCCGATGCCCTGGGGGATTCGACGCCCCGGATGCATGGGCGGCTGACCCTCAACCCCCTGGCGCACCTGGATGTGATGGGCACCATCACCCTGCTGTTTGCCGGTTTTGGCTGGGCTAAGCCTGTGCCGATCAACCCCTATGCCCTACGGCGCAAATCCAGCGCTGGTGTGATGCTGGTCTCGATTGCCGGGCCGCTTTCCAACCTGCTGCTGGGCACACTGGCGGCCATCCCGCTGCGCTTGCGCTGGGTGCCCCTGGTGACGGGTTCCGGGCCGATCCTGCCCACCTGGGGGGAGTTCCTGCTTGAGTTTTTGTTCATCAACCTGGCGCTGTTCCTGTTCAACCTGATCCCCCTGGCGCCCCTGGATGGCGAAAAGGTGATCACCTTCTTTCTGCCCGATCACTGGGCCGAATTTTACGACCGTATCCGCCCCTATAGCCCGATGATCTTGCTGGCAATCATCTTCATCCTGCCCATGTTCGGGCTGGACCTGATCAACCTGGTCATCCGACAGCCGTTGATGGGGTTGGCGCGCTTCCTGGTCAAATGGTGAGCCGCATGGCTGAAGACCCTGGTAATGTAACCCGTTATTTTTGTTACATGGTGCGCTGTGGCAACGGCGCCTTTTATACAGGCTGGACCACGGATCCCCGGCGCCGGGTGGCGGAGCACAACGCCGGCCGCGGCGCCCGCTACACCCGCATGCACGGGCCAGTGGCGCTGGTGTATGTTGAAGAGGTGGAAGATCACGTGTCTGCCCTCAAGCGTGAGGTGCAGATCAAGCGCCTGGGGCATGCCCGCAAGGCAGCCCTGGCGGAGGCGAACCCGCTCCCTGAGGCGTTTGCCGGGGAAATCGGGTTGAGGGAGGAAGGCGAAGCTTAAGCCGTGTGGCTTACAGCAGAAACCGCAGTGTTGCCATTACGGGCGAGCGCGGCAGTCTCAGGGGGCTATTTCAAAGGATTCTCGCTGTCCATTTCCCAGTTTTGGGGGTTACACAGCACATACTCATAAATGGATTGGTAATCAGTCTCGTCACGAATAATATGCTCGTAATAATTGCGCTGCCACAGGCGGGTTGAGAACTGAGGCCAATGGGCAGTGCGCACCCCGTCAATATAGCGGCGCGTGGTCAGGGATTTAAATCGCCCCACTACATTGCCCAGGGTCAGTGGGTTTCCTGTAGGGGCAGACCTCCGTGTCTGCCCAGGGCAACCACGGAGGTCTGCCCCTACATGTGATGGGTCTGCCCCTGCATGTGGTGGGTCTTCCCCTACATGTGATGGGTCTGCCCCTACATGTGATGGGTCTGCCCCTGCATGTGATGGGTCTGCCCCTGCATGTGATGGGTCTGCCCCTGCGGCATTGTGCAATTCAACCAGTGCATGAAAATGGTTAGGCATGATCTGAAAGATTCTCCAGCGCATACTCTGAATGACGTGCGGCATTTCAAAGCACACCTGCGCCACCATCAAACCGGCCTTGTTCAATACCATTTCCCCGTTCGCAATGTTGCCAAACAGGCACGCGCGCCCCTGGGTCACGATGGTGATGAAATAAGCACCATCCTGGGTATAGTCAAACCCTGCCAGGCGGGCGCTGTGGCGGTTCATGGGCAGTTTAGGCGATGCTTGCATAGAGGAATTTTAATCGCAAAACAACTCTCGCAGAGGAATTAATCCAGGTTCACGCCGTTGGTCACCAGAGGCCTCGCTGCGATTTAAAATCAGGGAGCATGTGTGCACTTGCAATGCAGTAACGCCGATGCAGAGTGTGTGTCATCGTCCCTGGGGGACGAAAAATGTTGCCATTGGGGGCGCAGCGCGGCAGTCTCAGGGGGGAAACTGGGGTTGATTCCTTTCAGGACGGTGCGCAGTCAATACCCCCGCGTGATGTTCTCGCGAAGGTAAACGAATAAGCCTGCAAAATGGCCTTAAAATCTCATGGATAACTGCAAATCAAAACAATAGTGCCGATGCGAACCCGCATCGGCACTAGATTAGGGGATTGTGGTCCGCCTGTTGTTTTAATTGTAGCCAAAACCTGCCTAAATGTGAATGGCCTCACCTTCCGCACCTTCGGCGGCCTCCATGATCGCCTCGGTCAGGGTGGGGTGGGCGTGCACGTTGCGGGCGACCTCGTGGGTAGTCAGTTCGAAACGCTGCGCCAGGGTCAGCTCGGGCAGTAATTCCGAAACATCCGGGCCGACCATCTGGGCACCGAGGATTTCGCCGTATTTCTTGTCGCTGACGATCTTCACAAAACCCTGGTAATCGCCTAAACCCAACGCCTTACCATTGGCCTGGAAGGGAAACTCGCCCACGGAGACATCATAGCCCTTCTCTTTGGCCTGGGCTTCGCTGTAGCCGAAGGAGGCAGTCTGCGGGTGGCAGTAGGTGGCACGGGGCATCATATCGTAATCCAGGGTCACGGTGTCAACGCCGGCGATGTTTTCAGCAGCAACAACACCCATAGCCTGGGCGACATGGGCCAGGAGCAGCTTGCCCGTCACATCACCAATCGCCCAGATTCCGTCCACGCTGGTGGCCATGCGCTCATCGATCTCGATGTGGCCCCGGTCGGTCAGCTTCACACCGACCTCTTCCAGCCCCAGCCCCTGGGTGTTGGGCTTGAACCCGATCGCCACAAGGGTCAGCTCGGCGTTGAGGGTCTCTTCGCCGTCCTTGGTCTCAACGGTGACCGTGGTACCCTGCTTGTTGGCTTTCACACCCTTGACCTTGGACTCAGTCATCACGTTTATACCGCGTTTTTTATAGGCCTTTTCGATCTCTTTCCCGACTGATTTATCTTCAAGCGGGAGCAATGAATCCAGCATTTCAACGATGGTTACCCCGACGCCGTAGGCATTCCAGATCGTGGCAAACTCAACACCGATCGCGCCGCCTCCGATGATCACAACGGATTCTGGCAATGTCTCGCGTAAAATTGCGGTTTCATAGTCAATAATCTTCTCGCCATCCAGTTCGACGCCAGGGATGGTGAAGGTGTGCGCACCGGTGGCAATGATGATGTCCTTGGCTTTGAGGATCTCAACATCGCCTTCATCTGGGGTTACTTCCACCGTGTCTTTGGCTGTAAATTTAGCCGCGCCCATGTGGACGTCGATCTTATTTTTCTTCATCAAGAAACCAACGCCGCGCACCAGGCGGTCCGAGACCTTACGGCTGCGCTCGAACGCCACGCTGTAATCCAGCTCGAGGTTATCCATCTTGAAGCCAAATTCTTTGCCCCGTTCGCGCAGGGTATGGGCGACATCAGCGTTTTTCAGCAAGGCTTTGGAGGGGATACAGCCGACATTTAAGCACACGCCGCCCAGGAAGCGCTTCTCAACAATGGCGGTTTTCTTGCCCAGTTGTGCGCTCCTGATGGCGGCAACATAACCGCCCGGCCCGGCGCCAATCACGATCACATCATATTCTTTCATCTAATGAGTTTCCTTTCTTTTTACATTTAAATAATTCCACACGCCTGCTTTGAAACAGTACATGACTGCCTTCATTATACCGAAATTGGGCTCCCAATTGGCATTTTTGTAGACGGGAGTCAAATTCTCACTGCCAGTTTTCAAGAGCCTGCACAACATGGGCCAGGAACCTGTCCGCCGAGGCGCCGTCGAGGATGCGATGGTCAAAGGAATAGCTCAGGTACACCATCGGCTTGATCGCGATGGCATCGTTGACGACAACGGGCCGCTTTTGGATCAAACCGGCACCGAGGATGCCGCTTTGCGGCTGGTTGATGACCGGTGTGGCAAACAATGATCCCGCAGTGCCGTGGTTGGTCAGGGTAAAGGTGCCGTTCTGCACGTCATCCGGTTCGAGCTTGCCAGCACGGGCGCGTTCAGCCAGCTCGTTGATCTTTTTAGCCAGGCCAATCAGTGAAAGCTCATCGGCGTTCTTGATCACGGGGACGATCAACCCGCCTGACGGCAGGGCAACGGCCATGCCAAGGTTGATCCGCTTGTGGACACGGATGCCCGCGTCTGTCCAGGACGAATTCGCCAGGGGCACGGCTTTTAACCCCGCAATGATGGCGGCCAGGAAATAAGCTGTATAAGTCAGGTGCACCCCGCTGCCGGCTTCCTGCTTGGCGGACTCACGGTGGCGTGCCACCCGGCTCATATCCGCTTCCATCACGGTGGTGACGTGGGGGGCTGTGCGCTTGCTCTGCTGCATGTGCTCAGCGATCCGTTTTCGCATGGGGGAAAGCGAGATGGTCTCACCGGGAACCGCGCTGGGCTCAACCCGGCTGACGGCTGACGGCTCTTCTGCCTGCTTTGTGAAAACCATTTCGGTCGGACGGAACAGGTCGCCGTCTGCCGGTGTCTCCCAGATCGGCACGGCAGTCTCACCTTCACCTGTGCGTTCTTTGATGTAGTTCAGGACGTCCTTCTTGGTGATGCGTCCATCCATCCCTGTGCCTTTGACTTTGGATAGATCCACTTTCTTTTCTCGGGCCAAACGGGCCACAACGGGGGAGATGTACCCCAAGTCCTCGTCCCTGCCGGCGGGATGCTGCATGACCGGTTCGTCGGTAATTGACTCGCTATCCGGCTTTTCATGCGGCTCGTGGTCATGTGAGACCTTTTCACCCCCAGCGGGGATTTCTTCACCCGGTTCACCGATCCACGCCAAAACGGTGTCCACTTCGACGGTTTCCCCCACCGGGACAAGGATTTTCAGCAAGGTGCCGCCTGCCGGGCTGGGAACCTCGCTTGTCACCTTATCGGTTTCAACCTCCAGGAGCGATTCGTATTCCTCAATTTTCTCACCCTCTTGTTTGAGCCAGCCGGTGACAGTTCCTTCAACAATCGATTCGCCCAATTTAGGCATAATGACTTTGGTAGGCATTGTTCCTCCTTGGTAGCAAGCGCTTATTAAAATGCAGCCAAATCACGGATGGCATCGGCGATCTTTTCCGGATTGATCATGAACCATTCTTCCATCGGGTGGCTGAAGGGCACTGCTGGCACATCCGGGCCAGCCAGCCTGCGGACGGGTGCGTCCAGGTTCATGAACCCCCACTCCGCGATGGTTGCTGCAACCTCCGCACCGTATCCGCCGGTCAGGTTGGCCTCGTGCACGATCAGGGCTTTGCTCGTTTTTTGAACGGATGCCAGGATCGTTTCCCGGTCAACCGGGTACAGGGTGCGCAGATCGACAACCTCAACGTCGATCCCCTCCTTGGCGACTGCCTCGGCAGCACCCATTGCGTAATGATGCATCATCCCATAGGCAAAAACGGTCAGATCCTGCCCTTGCCTGGTGACTTTGGCCGGCCCGATCGGTACGGTGTATGCTTTATCATCCTCCTGCACCTCGCCTTTGATCAGGCGGTACCCCTTTTTTGGCTCAAAAAACAGCACCGGGTTTGGATCGCGCACCGCAGATTTAAGCAGCCCTTTGGCATCGTAGGGGGTGGAAGGGATCACAACCTTCAACCCGGGCACCTGGGTGAAGAAGGCTTCCACGCTTTGCGAGTGGTACAACCCGCCGCCAATCCCGCCGCCGTACGGGGCGCGGATGACCATCGGGACCGACCACTGGCCGTTGGAGCGGTAGAACATTTTTGCCGCTTCGCTGATGATCTGGTTGAAGGCCGGGAAAATGAAGTCGGCAAACTGGATCTCACAAATGGGGCGCTTCCCATACACCGCTGCCCCGATGCCGACGCCGACAATGGTCAATTCGGCCAGCGGCGAATCGATCACACGTGCTTCGCCGTACTTCTCAAACAGACCCTGGGTGGCCCTGAAGACGCCGCCACGCACACCAACATCCTCGCCTATCACGAAGACGTTCTCATCACGGGCCAGTTCCTCATCCATCGCCTGGCGGATTGCTTCGATCATGGTGATCTCAGTCATTTTTTACCTCCTCAGCATAAACCGGGGTTGCTGCTTCTTTGCCTTTTGGATAGGGGGCTTTGATGGCTTCTTCTACCGCTTCGTCCACCTTCTTTTTGGCTTTGACTTCTAACTCCTGATACGTTTCTTCCGTCATTAGCCCCTGCTCGATGAAGAGGTCTTTCATCACGATGAGCGGATCTTGCTTTTTATGTGCTTCAACTTCATCGCGGGTGCGGTAACTCCGGTCGTCATCATCGGAGGAGTGGGGGGTCAGGCGGTACATTTTTGCCTCGATGACTGATGGTCCCTTCCCTTGCCTGGCAAGTGCCACAGCTTCTGCGACGGCATCGTACACTTCGAACAGGTGAGTTCCATCCACCTCGATGCCAGGCAGACCCAATCCGCAGGCTTTGTCGGCTGCACTGCTCACCGCCATTTGCTTCTCCTGGGGGACGGATATGGCATACTGGTTGTTTTCTACCAGGAAGATCACGGGCAGGCTGTGGATTGCCGCGAAGTTGACTGCCTCGTACCACTCACCCTGGGATGTCGCACCTTCCCCGATTGTGGTGAGCACGACCTCATCGCCGCCATCCAGCTTGATGCCGAGGCCAATGCCCGAAGCATGCGGCGATTGTGTGGCCACGGGTGCGGAATGGCTGAGGATGTTGGCGCGGCGAAGGCTGAAGTGGCTGGGCATCTGCCGTGCACCGGATGTGGGTTCACCGGCTTTACCCATCAAACTTTTTACAAATTCGGTCGGGCTCATACCCATGGCGATCACCATCGCTAAATCTCGGTAATAGGGTACCAGCCAGTCCTTGCCTTTTTCAATCGCATAGACGGCACCGACCTGTGCTGCTTCCTGACCGATGCCGGAAATATGAAAGGCGATTTTTCCCTGGCGGTGCAGCACCCAGGCGCGTTCATCTAACCGCCTGGAGAGCAGCATGATCCAGAACATTTCCTTCTTAAGTTCCCTGGAAAGCGGCATTTTTACCTCCTGATATGATGGCCAACCCAATTTTTAATATCACTTCTGAACGGCTCAGCGTTAAGGTGTTTATCCGGTGAATAGATTATTCTGTCATATTACCCGACAAACACCCTGAAAACAAAATGGCCTTGATTAATGATACTATGTTCATTCCCGAGTTTGGAAGGGGTTGAAAGACTGCTGCAGCGATAAGTGCTGACCCATTGCGGCCACGTGACAAAAAATCCCGCATATCAAACTAAATGGCAGCGACTGAGCACTTTGGCGCGCATAACGGTTTGGTCATGGCGATGATGAAGGACACATCCCGTGGGGGAAGGCGGTTTTTGCCTAAAACCTAACCCGGGTTGCCCATCGGCAGATTAATGAGGTAATCCGGTTTGATTAGCGTGATTTGCGGGCAGTTAAGCCGGGATTGGCGGAGAAAAACCATAATCTTGTATAATTAAATGTAAGCTGTGCGGCTGCTGCCATGCAGAACCTTGCGATCCATCCTGACCGTGGTGATGTACCTCTGGAACGGTCCTTGCAAGTACCCACGCAATCCTCATCAAAGCCAGGCTAAGCTGCAATGGTCACGTTAACCCGGCGGGAGAACCTCTGGCTGTTTGTTAATGCCTTATCTGCAATTGAAGGATGATGCGGTGCCTAAAAAGTCAGTCAAGCCGTCAAAAAAGCCAAAAAGCGAAAAACCGGATGACGGGGTGATGCGCCCGTTGTCGACTCAATCCTGGCAGCCCCTGGTGCCAAAATCCCCGCAGGAAGAAGACCTGGCCAGCATCTTCCAGGAGGATTTCTCCGCAGGCCATGAGGAAGAAACTGATGTTGCACATCACTGGCTAAAGGAACCTGCTGAAGAGGGGATGGACACCAGCACCCCATCATTTGATGAAACCCCTGTTGAGCGCTCACGCCGGGACGAGCTGGCCGCCCTGGCAGAAACGGTGTTCGACACCACCTTCTACCTGGTGCCGCGTATGACCGGACACTACCTGCTTGGCGAGCTGGCAGAGAGCCTGCGCCTGTGGTTCCCCGACCTGTCTTCGCGCTACGGCTGGGAGCTGGCTGTGCTCTCTGTCCGCCCGGACTACCTTAAATGGACCCTGGCGGATTTTCCAGAATGCCTGACCGGTGATGTCCTGTCTGTTGTCAGAAAGTGGACTTCTGAACGCGTGTTTGATGCCTTTCCGGCCATGCAGGCGGGGAACCCCAGCGGTGATTTCTGGTCCCCCGGGTACCTGGTGGATACTCAAAAGCGTGAGTTCCCCACCCAGGTCCTGATTGCGCATGTCGCCCGCAGCCAATCAACTTGAACCAGCAGTTTTTCTTTAATTAACTCTAATATAATATTAATATTGATAATCTTGTCAAAACGGTGGAATTATGCTATATTTATGAACGTCAAACGTCTGGGTGCCCCCCTCACCCAGGCGTTTGGCATTTAACTGGCTGTTTTACAGACGATCCCGGTCAAACCGGGGGTCATTTGTCCTACATTTCAAGTTAGAATTAAGCATTGGAAATTGCTTTCATCGGGTGCTGATTAAGCCCGGGAGTTTGCAGGTGTTTGAAGTCCGTCAATGTACACAACCTGAATGCCGCCTGCGCATGCCGATCGATACGGCAGTGCACCGCGGGGCATATTGCCCCAGGTGTGGCGCGCCCATGACGCGGGTTGCCGGGCCTTACAGGCACCGTAAAGGCACGGAAGCAGTGCGCCCGCAAAAGCCCCTCCGTGTGCTGCTGGACAACCTCCGCAGCGCGTATAATACAGGCGCAATCTTTCGCACTGCGGATGGAGTCGGCGCAGAGCACCTTTACCTGTGCGGCATCACGCCCACCCCCGAGAACCACCCCGAGGTGGCAAAAACGGCTCTGGGTGCCGAGCTGGGAACGGCCTGGTCTGCCCATCCCGATGCCGTTGCGGTGGGGCAGGACTTGCACAGTGCCGGTTTCCGCCTGTTGGCGCTGGAGACCGCACCGGATTCTGTGCCCATCTTTGAGGCTGATCCCCGCACCCTGGAAGGGCGTCCCCTTGTTTTGGTCGTCGGGAACGAACAGGCTGGCGTTGACCCGGATCTGCTCAGCCTGTGTGATTCGGCGCTTTCTATTCCCATGATAGGAAAGAAAGCTTCCCTCAATGTCGCAGTGGCCTTCGGTGTGGCAGCCTACTGGCTGGCATTTTCTGGAGATGATTTCAATCCATCGAACACATAGTGAAAAAATGGTTGCGGACATATGATAATTGATACCCAAAAGCTCACGAAAATTTTTACCATCAAAAAAAGCGCGGATATCCCGGCTGTGGTGGACCTGACCTTAAGCGTTCGGGAAGGGGAGGTGTTTGGCTTCCTGGGGCCGAACGGCGCAGGGAAGACCACCACCATCCGCATGCTGACCAGCCTGATCGGGCCGACCTCAGGCTCAGCCCGTGTGTGCGGGTACACGCTGGGCGAGAACGACCAAAGCATCCGCCGTTCGGTGGGCATCCTGACGGAAAGCCCGGGAATGTACGACCGGCTGAGTGCCATGAAGAACCTCTCGATCTATGCAAATTTGTACGATGTAGAAGATGTGGAGGGGCAGTTAAGGAAATACCTGCAGATGCTGGGCTTGTGGTCTCGTCGGGATGACCCGGTGGGCAGTTTTTCAAAAGGCATGCGCCAGAAACTGGCAATTGCCCGGGCGCTATTGCATGAGCCGAAACTGCTCTTCCTGGATGAGCCCACCAGCGGGTTAGACCCAGAAGCCGCCCGTTTAGTGCGCGCCTTCATCGAAGAATTGCGCGCTCAAGGGCGCACGATCTTCATGTGCACCCACAACCTCAACGAAGCAGACCGCTTGTGCGACCGAATCGGCATCTTCCGGACCCGCCTGATCGAAGTCGACACCCCGCAAAACTTGCGCCTGAAGTTGTTCGGCCGCAAGGTTGTCTTCCATCTGCGCGCTGTAGACCCGGCCTGGCTGCCCCTGGTGAGCGGGATCAGCGGCATACAGGAGGTCTCGCAGGTTGAGAATAAGCTGTTGGTCACTACGGAAGACCCTGAAGGCACTAACCCTAAAATCATCCGGGCGCTGGTGGATGCCGGGAGTGACGTGCTTTTTGTCGGCGAATTGCGGCACTCTCTGGAAGATATTTACATGCAAACCATGAACGAGAACCATACTGAGGCGGCTGGATCATGAAACATGTCAGGACGATAATCGATAAAGAATGGGCAGAGGTCTTTCAAAACCGGATGGTTTTGCTGACGATGATCTTCATGCCTGTATTTTTTGTGATCCTGCCCCTGGTGATGTTATATTTCACCGGGCAGGGCATGGGAGGGGATTTGCCGGCCGATGTAGCTGACGTCCCGGCGGAATTCCTGTCGGTGTGCGGGCCGGACATGACCGCTGGCGACTGCATGCAGGTTTATATGGTCAATATGTTCCTGCTGCTGTTTATGATGCTCCCGGTGATCATCCCTGTCACGATTGCCGCCTACAGCGTGGTGGGCGAAAAGACCACCCGCAGCCTGGAGCCCTTACTGGCGACGCCGATCTCCACCTTTGAGCTCCTGGCCGGGAAGAGCCTGGCGGCCGCTATCCCTGCCATTGTTGCAGGCTGGGGTTCGTTTGCGATTTTCGTGCTGGGCCTGCCGTTGATCGGTGCAAGCCCTGCGGTTACCCGCTATATCCTCGGCCCGACCTGGCTGCTGGCGGTGCTGGTGGCCGGTCCGTTAATGGCTGTTACGGCGGTCAATTTTGCCTTGTTCATCTCCTCGCGGGTGAATGATCCCCGTGTAGCCGAGCAAATCTCCGTTTTGCTGGTGATCCCCATTCTGGCTGCGTTGTTCGCCCAGCTGGCAGGAATCATCGTAATTGATATCTTCATGATGTTGAGCTTCATCGGAGGGTTGGCCCTGGTCGATATTGGCATGATTTATCTGGGTGTGACGATCTTTCAACGGGAAAATATCCTGACACGGTGGAAATAAGGGAATTTGAGATGCCAAAAAAGCATATTTTCATCCTTGTCGCTGTTGTGCTGGTCCTGTCATTACTCTGCCCAACGCCCGTGAGCGCTCAGGAGGATGCGTACACTATCAGCCTGCGCCGGGACTTTGGGTATGGCTCGGGCAGCAACGTGCGGGGGACATTATCCATTAGCCTCTCTGGAGATGAGAGCCAGGTGGCATCGGTTGAGTTTTTGATCGACGGCCAGGTGATGGCAGCCCTTGACCATCCGCCGTTCCGGTTTCAGTTTCACACCGACAGCTACGGTTATGGTGAGCATTACCTGAGTGCGCGTGTCCACCTCCAGGATGGTCGCATTGAGACCACGCCTGCCAGGCGCTTGAATTTTGTCACCCCCGAAGAAGAGCGCGGTAGCCTGGTGGTCATCTTTGGTGGCATTGGGGGCGCAATCCTGCTCAGCCTGCTGATCTATGCCGTCGTTCTGATGCGGTCCTCGAAAGGCAAGCCCAAAACAGCCCTCCAAGCCGGCCAGGCGCAGCACTACGGCCTGCTTGGCGGGACAATTTGCTCGAAATGCGGGCGGCCTTTCCCCCGGCATTGGTGGGGCGTCAACCTGGTCGTCGGCCGGCTCGACCGCTGTGAGCATTGCGGCAAATGGAGCATGACGGTTCGGGCAGCACCGGATGCCCTTAGGGCAGCCGAGGCGGCTGAAGCTGACCAGCAACCATCTGATCAGCCGGATACATATTTACAGCGCGGCGCTGAAGACCGACTTGAGGATACAAGATTCATTGATGAGATTTGAACAATATTGAAGGACCGGGAACAGCCCCTGGGATTTAAAACGGGCCGGGTTTGATTGTCCGTTAACCGCCCGCGTGGTAGAATTCGTGTGAAAACTTTTTTCGGAGGTGTTATGGAACAACAGGTCGCAACTTTTAAAGTCAAAAAGGGGCTGGCGCAGATGTTAAAAGGTGGGGTGATCATGGACGTGGTCACGCCCGAGCATGCGAAAATCGCTGAAGATGCAGGCGCAGTGGCCGTCATGGCGCTGGAGCGCGTCCCGGCAGATATTCGAGCCTACGGCGGTGTTGCCCGAATGAGCGACCCTGAATTGATCATCCAGATTATGGAAACCGTTTCCATCCCTGTGATGGCAAAGTGCCGCATCGGGCATTTTGTTGAAGCGCAGATCCTTGAAGCCCTCGGTGTGGATTACATCGATGAATCAGAGGTGCTGACCCCGGCCGATGAAGAACATCACATCTACAAACACGATTTCAAAGTGCCCTTTGTATGCGGATGCCGCAACCTGGGCGAAGCTTTGCGCCGCATTGGTGAAGGCGCAGCGATGATTCGCACCAAGGGTGAAGCTGGCACGGGTGATGTGGTCGAGGCCGTTCGGCATGCACGCAGCGTTCTGGGTGAAATCCGCCGTTTACAGAACATGCGCGAAGAGGAACTGATGTCCTATGCCAAGGAGATCGGCGCCCCCTTTGAGCTGATCAAAGAAACACGTGAGCTTGGCCGCTTGCCCGTGGTGAATTTTGCCGCAGGCGGGATTGCCACCCCAGCGGATGCTGCTTTGATGATGCAATTGGGCGTGGACGGCGTTTTTGTTGGGTCCGGGATCTTTAAATCCGGTGACCCGGCTAAACGAGCCGAAGCCATCGTTAAAGCCACAACCCATTACCAGGACGCAAAGATCCTGGGTGAAGTCAGCCGTAACCTGGGTGAGCCGATGGTCGGCCGCCAGGTGACGGATATCCCTGAATCGGATCTCATCTCTACCCGCGGCTGGTAAAAGCTGCCCGGTCGGGTGTAAAAAATGGAAATCGGCGTTCTTGCCCTGCAGGGCGATTTCAGTGAACACTTCCAGGTTCTGGAAACACTGGATGTGAACCCGCGCTTGGTCAGGCTGCCCGGGGATCTGACGGGACTGGACGGGCTGATCATCCCGGGCGGCGAATCGACCACGATTGGCAAATTGGCTGCTGCTTACGGCTTGATTGATCCCTTGCGCCAATTCGGCAGGGAGCATGCGATCTGGGGCACCTGTGCAGGCGCCATCTTTTTATCGAAAGATGCCCACCGGGACCAGCCTTTGCTCGAGCTGATGGATATCAGGGTGGAGCGCAACGCATTCGGGCGCCAGGTGGACAGCTTTGAGATTGACCTGGAAGTCCCCTTTTTTGAGGACGGCCTTGAACACCTCTACCATGCCATTTTCATCCGGGCGCCGATCATCTCAGCCGTGGATGGCGGCGCACGCGCGTTGCTGACCCTGCCGGATGGGCGCATCGTCGCTGCCCAGCAGGGTAAACTGCTGGCCACATCCTTTCATCCAGAGCTGACACCAGACACTCGCTTTCACCAGTATTTCCTGAATTTAGCAAGGTCGTAAGCGTGCGTTCACTCCAATGGCAAGACTGGCTGTACCTTTATCGACATCGCCGCCACATCACCTGCCTGGATAACGTGCTCCTCCTTACACGCGGCAACCCCCTTTCACTGACGCATTTGCTGCTTGCCATTCACCCCACCGACCACGTTTTCACAGGGGTGGTAGAACCTTCGGAAAGCGAAGGCAAGTGCATTGCGCAAGTTTATCAATCGCCAAAGATGAGCAATGCGCACATCAACTACCTGCTTCATCCTGGCGGAGATGGCGGGCACCTGGTGTCTCTGTTGGACGGGCTCACCAAGCGTGCAGGTGAGTGGGGCGCAAAGCAAATCGTGGCCGATGTGGAAATTGACTCTCCCCATTTTTTGCAGTTTCGGCAGGCATGTTTCTCGGTTTTGGCCAAGCAAACGGTGTTTGCCTGCTCGGAGAAGGGCATGGCAGTCAGAAATGGGGAAAAGGGCTGGCGGATCTGGTCCAGCGGGGATATCCCGGCCATGCGGTGCCTTTATCACACCCTGGTGCCGCCTTTGGTTCAGCCAGTTGAGCCGTTAACGCGGCGCGAGACCCTGGGTCTGGTGTATTACGACCCGAAGGGCGACCTCCTGGCCTACGCGGATTTGGTGTATGGCCTGCTCGGCATTTGGGCTCTGCCGGTGATCCACCCCAACACCAAGGAGGATACAACCGGTCTGCTCGCCAAGATGGTGGCGTCGATGCCCGACCGCAAAGGACGGCCGGTGTATGTGACCTCCCGTTCCTATCAACCCTGGGTGGAGCATGCGTTGCTGGACCTTTCTGCTGAACCGGGTCCCGAGCAAGCCCTGCTAGTGCGCTATATCGCGCTGCGCCAGCGCGCCAAAGCCGAATTTGCCTTTACACCCATCGAGAACGGGAAACGAGAGCCGACCCTGCCCCTGGCGCCGATTAAAAATCACCGCGATTGAGCTGATTTTGGCGCAATCCGACCATCAAAGGCATTATTAATAAATTTGGGATAAAATTAATAGCGATGCCAGGGTAATAAAGCGCCTGCCGGGCATGAAAAATACGAAAAGAAGATTGATTAATAACCATATGCGTAAACACGAAAAAATAACTGATGACCTGGATTTACTGCTGGATATCCTTCCGCACCACATCTCTGATGAGCTGCGCGAATTGGATGACAGCGACAATCTTTTAGAAGTTGTAATGGACCTGGGGCGTTTGCCCACGGCGCGTTTTGTCCAGCGCGAAGCCCTGCTGAGCGATGAGGAGGTCACCTATGAAGATATCAAGGCGATCACCGATGCAATCAGCCAGTTTGACGCGGATAACCGTGCCGGCATCGAGCGCACCCTGCATCGCATCTCTGCCATCCGCAACCGCCGCCAGGAAGTGGTGGGTCTGACCCTGCGGATCGGCCGCGCCGTGTACGGTACCAGCGATATTATTCAGGACCTGATCGAATCGGGCTCAAGTATCCTGATTTTGGGGCGCCCTGGGGTAGGTAAAACCACCATCCTGCGGGAGGCCGCCCGCATCCTGGCTGAAAGCGCTCGGGTGATTATTGTGGACACCAGTAATGAGATCGGCGGTGACGGTGATGTTCCCCACCCCGCCATCGGTGCGGCACGCCGCATGCAGGTTGCCAAGCCTTCGCTTCAGCACGAGGTGATGATCGAGGCCGTGGAAAACCACAACCCCGAAGTGATCGTGATCGATGAGATCGGCCGTGAATTGGAGGCGATGGCGGCCCGTACGATTGCAGAGCGCGGGGTACAGCTGATCGGCACTGCGCACGGCAACACCCTGGAGAACCTGCTTCTCAACCCGACACTTTCGGACCTGGTGGGCGGGATTGAATCGGTGACACTTTCAGATGAAGAAGCCCGCCGGCGGGGCACCCAGAAGACCGTGCTCGAGCGGCGGGCGCCGCCAACCTTTGATGTACTGGTCGAGATCCAGGACCGCAACCGGATCGCTGTGCAGAGCGATGTTTCTGCGGCTGTTGACGCGCTGCTGCGCGGCTACCCCCTCCCGCCCGAGATTCGCTACCGCGATGACGAAAACAAGATCCACATCCAAAAGCCGGCGCCGGCAAGGGTCGGCACTGCCGCACAGGCCCTCGGCCGGGGAGGCAAGCGCGATACCGCGCCCTTCAGCCGCTCGCCGGGTGTTCAACGCGGCGCAACCAGCGGCCAGCGCATGGAACCTGTGGAAGAGGCCATGGCTCTGGTCGAACAGGAAGGCAAGGCGCTCAAGCCGGTTGATATCTACCCCTTTGGGGTGGCGCGCAACCGCCTTTTGCAGGCTGCCAAGCAGCTCAACGTGCCGGCCAGGATTGTACGCAACCTGAAAGATGCCGACACCCTGCTGACCCTGCGCCGGTATTACCGCGAGCGTCAGCAGCCGGTTGTAGAAGCCGAACAGCGCGGCATGCCGATATTTGTCCTGCGCTCCAACACCAGCCAGCAGATGGAGCAGTTCCTTGTGGATCTATTCAACCTGGCCAGCAGCGAGGGAAAGCCAAACCAGGAACAGGCTGTGGTCGACCAGACCCAGGCAGCCATCCAGGCTGTGCTGAACGGCGAGCGCTGGATTGACCTGGCGCCCGCCTCGTCGACAATTCGGCGTTTGCAGCACGAAATGGCACGCCAGGCCGAATTGGTCTCCCATTCTTACGGTAAGGAACCCAACCGGCACGTGAGGATCTTTCGAGAATAGCCATGTTTATCACTTTAGAAGGGCCTGAAGGCAGCGGAAAGACATCCCAGCTCCCTGAACTGGCAGCATTTTTGCGTGAGTCGGGTTATGAGGTGCTCGTCACGCGTGAACCCGGCGGAACCCCCGTGGGAGACCAGATCCGTGAGATCCTGATGAACCTGAAAAATGTGTCCATCGTCCCACGCACGGAGATCCTGCTGTTCCTGGCGGCCCGAGCCCAGCACGTGGACGAGGTGATCCGGCCGGCATTAGCGGCGGGCAAGATTGTGCTGTGTGACCGCTTTGGTGATTCAACCCTGGCCTACCAGGGCTTTGGCCATAAGACCGACCTGGCCATCCTGCAATCCCTGCTGGATTTTTCAACTGGCGGCTTGAAGCCCGACCTGACCTTGCTGGTGGATGTGCCTGTGGAGCAGGGGATGGCACGCAAACGAGAGAACAGCTCAGAGTGGAACCGGCTGGATGCCTATACCCTGGCTTTTCACGAGCGTGTTCGGCAGGGGTATTTCGCCCTGGCTGAGGCTGAACCAGAACGGTGGATGATCATTGACGCCACCAAAGACAAAGACAGCGTCCAACAAGCCCTGCGCACGGCCATTTTGAGCCGGTTTGAGCAGCGTTAAGTGTTACGCCCGCATGGGCTGATTCCCTGCGGATGATTGATTTGAGAACAACCATTGGAAAGGTGTTTAGATGCATAAGAAAATTTTATTCGTGATTTTGCTGGGTGCACTACTGCTTGCCGCCTGTGCGCCGAGGACGCCTGAGCCCGTAGATACCCCCGCACCCCAGCCGGAAGCCACCGATGAACCAGTCCAGGAGGAAGCGGAAGTTGAAACCCCGCCGGAGGCTGAGGCTGGCCCGTCCGATGAGCTGATGCCCTGCACCACAGTTTTTGGCTACCAGACGACCCCGGAAACCGACATCTACCAGGCGGTGGCAGACCAATTGCCGCCGGTAACCGATGACGATTGGGTGCATGGCAACCCGGAAGGCGGCATCACGATCATTGAGTATGCGGATTTTCAATGCCCTGCCTGCGCGAACTTCTCTTTATATCTGAATGCGCTCATGGAGGCATTTCCAAATTCCATCAGGGTGGCCTTCCGGCATTTGCCCCTGCCTTCCATTCACGACAAGGCGTACATCACCGCCATGGCCGCTGAGGCAGCTGGCGCCCAGGATAAGTTCTGGGAGATGCACGACCTCCTGTTCCAGACCCAGGCTGAGTGGTTCAATTTTACGGAAGCCCAGTTCATTGAATGGGTCAAAGCCCAGGCGGATGTTTTGGGTCTCGACGGGGCTCAGTTTGAAGACGACCTGCTCGACAGCGACGCACGGGCAGCCCTGGAAGCGCAAACAGAAGCCTTGCTCGATTCTGGCCTGCATTACACGCCGTTTGTGATCGTCAACGGGCGTATTTTCAGGGAGAACAAGCCAGACCTCCTGAGCCTGGTGGGGATCCACGAGTTCGGCGGTTCTGAATCCTGCCCGCCCTGGGTAATTGATCCTGACCTTTCTTACACCGCCCGCCTGGATACCAGCGCCGGCGAAATCGAGATCGAATTGTTCGCCGATGTTGCGCCGATTGCTGTTAATTCGTTTGTGTTCCTCGCGCAGAACGGCTGGTATGACGGCGTGTATTTCCACCGCGTTATCCCCGGTTTTGTGGCCCAGGCTGGCGATCCTTCAGGGCTGGGTGTGGTTGGCCCGGGGTATAAATTCGTCAACGAGACCGACAGCGCGCTTTCCTTTGACCAGCCCGGGGTTTTGGGTATGGCCAATGCCGGAGTTGATACGAACGGAAGCCAGTTTTTCATCACCTATGCGCCTGTGACCGAGTTGGATGGCGGGTATACGATTTTCGGCCAGGTCACAGAGGAGAGCTTGACTGTCCTGGATGCCATCGCCTCGCGTGACCCCCAGACGGCAGTGGGCTTTGATACTGCGACCGTCATCCATGGCGTAGAGATCATCGAAAATTAACCCCGGGAAGGCATTTCCTTTATGGTAGAACCGAAGACCCCAGGGAAAAACTGGCCGATCATTCTCACATTGGTGACCAGTGCGTTAGGCATCCTGTTTTTTATCGTGCAGGCCTTTTCCCTGGGAGTCTTGTGGTTCATTTCGCTATTAAACCCCGCCGTCAGCCTGGGGGAGTCCACTTCCTTCGGTTTATTGTTGTGGACATCCATCCTGGGTGGGATATTGCTCGTCCCGCTGCTGCTGATCAGCATCTATCAGCTGCGTGGGTCGGCGCCCCCGGTCTGGCTGGATGCAAGCCATCCTGTGGTAACAAAAGTGACCCGGTGGGTGATCCTGGCCTGGCCCCTTGTGGTTCTGCTGGGCTGGTTCGTTTCCGGCCGAGAAAGGCTGGCCATGATTTTTCTGGGCCCCATCAATGTGCTGGTGGCCGGGCTGCCTATCCTCTGGGTTTTGCAGATGGCGCAATCCGGGCTGTCGGGGGGACCACAGATCAGGAAATGGCGCGTTTTCGGCTTCAGCATTGCCCTGCTGCCGATCATCGTTATTATTGTTGAACTGATTGCCCTGGTGGCTGTGGGCGGGTTAGGGCTGCTGTGGGTGGGCCTGCAGGTGAACTTTGATCCGCAAATCCAGGCGGAAATCTCCAACCTGGCCATGCAGATCGAACAGCTTGGCCAGGACGTGGATGCCATCATTGCTTTTCTTGAGCCCTTATTGATGCAGCCCACCGTGCTTTATGGGTTGCTGGCCTTGTTTGGCGGGATCATTCCCATCATTGAAGAGGTGTTCAAACCCGTAGCTTTGTGGACCCTGGCTGGACGTAAGATCACCCCGCAGGAAGGTTTTGTGGGCGGATTGCTGTGCGGCGCGGGATTTGCGCTGATGGAGAATGTGTTTTTCTTCACTACAGTCCTCATGGCTGAAGAATGGCTGTTTATGGCCATCGGGCGTGCGGGTACCGGGGTGCTGCATATGCTCGCCTCCGGCCTGATTGGCTGGGGGTTGGCCAAAGCCTGGCAGGAAGGAAAGTGGGCTTTCCTGGGAATGACCACCCTGGGCGCCTTCGGTTTACACGGGCTGTGGAATGTGCTTGCCGTTGTTTCCGGCCTGGCGCCGCTTCTGATATTGGATTCTGAGCCCTCGCTGGGCCAGTCGCTGCTCTTCCACTCACCGGTGGTTTTGCTGCTGCTGGTTTCCGTCCTGTGGCTCGTGATCATCAACCGGCATTTGCGAACGCCTGCCACCCACGAGGTTGTGAGCGATTAGACCATAGCGGGTATGGTGGTTCCTGAGGTCAGTAGAACTTTTCGCCTGTTTACGGGTTATTAAATGGGAAGGAGGTTGATTTCGATCATGCCAGAGAAGCCTTTGTTTTCCGTGGTTAAATTTCTGATCAGGTCCCTGACCCGTTACCAGGTGGTGAATCGCGATCTGATCCCGCCACAGGATGGCCTGCTGATGACAACCAACCACATCAGCCGCTTGGACGTTCCTTTCCTGATGGCGATGACCGATCGCACTGACCTGGTGGCCATTGTTGCCAGAAAGTATCAGAAAAAGCCTTTCTTTAAATGGATTTTGGAGAAAATCGGCACCATCATCTGGATGGATCGAGATCGAACCGATTTTTCTGCCTTGCGCGAGGTGCTGGAGTATTTGCGCAAAGGCCACGTGGTCGGGATTGCCCCGGAAGGCACCCGCAGTCATGGAGCTGTGGGCATGCTGGAGGGCAAACAGGGTGCAGCCTTAATGGCCGCCCGGGCAGCGGTGACGATTTTACCGGTGGGCATCACCGGGACAGACAATATTTATGAGCATTGGATGCGCCTGCGCCGCCCACCGGTCACCATCCGGGTTGGTGAGCCTTACCAGCTGCCAGAAATGGATATGGAAAATAGGCAAGCCTGGCTTGAGCGTAATACCGATGAAATCATGTGCCGCATTGCGGCCCTGCTCCCACCTGAGTATCGGGGTTTCTATGCAGACCATCCCAGGGTGAAGGCATTGCTGGCGGAACGGCCGGATTAGTTGGAAGTTTGTCCCGGGAGTACGCCCAACCTGGCATGGGGCAGCCTGACGGGCTGAATGGTATAATCCAAAACGTGTTACAGGATCTCGGCTTAGGCGATATCGTGCGCTTGCGCAAACCTCACCCCTGCGGGGGGTATGCGTGGCGCGTCGTCCGCCTGGGGGCGGATATTGGCATTGAATGCCTCACCTGCAGCCGGCGGGTATTGCTCGAGCGTCGGGTGCTTAAAAACCGGATTAAGACCATAATTCCCAAAGCAGACCAAGCTGATTCGTCCGATGGATAAGAAACCGCATATCCTTTTTCTCTTCTCCGATACTGGCGCCGGCCATCGCAGTGCCGCGCAGGCGATCATCGAAGCGTTGGACATCTACTTTCCGGGGCAGGTCACCACGGAAATGCTGGATTTTTTTGCCAAGTATGCCCCCCCGCCTTTTAATAAAGCGGCTGATACCTATGCCCATATGGCCCAGGTGCCCAACCTGTGGGAGTTGGGATACAAGCTCAGCGATGGCAAATACCGATCGAAAATGGTTCATGATGTGCTCTGGCCGTATATCCGCAATGCCGCCAAACATCTGGTCCGTGACCATCCGTGCGACCTATTCATCTCCGTGCATCCGATTATCAACACCCCCATCCTGCGGATTTTAGAGAATGACACCACGCCTTACATGATCGTGATCACCGATATGGTTTCCACTCACGCCTTCTGGTATAACAACCACGCCACCGTGACACTGGCGCCGACAAACGAAGCCCGTCAGCGCGGTATCGAGATGGGTATGGACGCCGACCGCATCGAGGTGGTCGGGCAGCCTATTTCAGATAAATATTGCCATCCAGGGGCGCCGAAAGCAGCCTTGCGTGCAAAATTTGGCTGGCCGGCCTCGGTGCCGGTCGCTTTGATGGTGGGCGGCGGGGAAGGGATGGGGCCAATCGAGGATGTGGTGCGTGCTGTTGACCGCGCCCACCTGGATGTGATGATGGTGATTGTCGCCGGGCGGAACCAGGCCCTGCAAAAGCACCTCAGGGAGAAGCCCTTGCAGACGGCACACGAGATCCTTGGCTTTGTTGAAAACATGCCCGATCTGATGAACGCGGCCGATATCATCGTTACCAAAGCCGGTCCCGGCACAATCTCAGAAGCCTTCACAGCAGGGTTGCCGATCATTTTGTACACGCGCATGCCCGGCCAGGAGGAAGGCAATGTGGCCTACGTTGTGGACAAAGGCGCCGGTGTATGGGCGCCTACACCTACCTTGGTGGTGAATACGCTGCGCGACTGGGTCGAAAACCCCGGTCGCCGGGAGGCAATCGCTGCTGTTTCGAAGCGCTTAGCCCGCCCCGAGGCTGCCAAGAACATTGCCCGGAGGATAATTGAGATGGTTAATCCATCCTAAATCTGATATGATTGTATTGATGAATTATGCCTATTTTAGATGACCGAATTTTTGAGTTTTTTAGCCACAGCGCCGATCAGACCCGGCGGTTAGGCATCCACCTGGGCGGGCACCTCAAGCGCGGCGATATCATCTGCCTGGAGGGCAACCTGGGTGCGGGGAAAACGACGCTGGTCCAGGGGATGGGCCAGGGATGGGGCACACTCGACCCCGTCATCAGCCCGACCTATGTGATTGTGAACGAGTATCGCCGGCCAGACCAGGAGCGGTTATTCCACCTGGACGCCTACCGCCTTGAAAATGCCATGGAAGCTGAACACCTGGACCTCGACCAGATGATGGTTGAAGGCCCGCTTGTGATCGAATGGGCTGAACGCATCAAAGACGCCCTCCCTGAGCAGCACCTGTGGATTCGGTTTGCTTATTCATCCGTTGAACACCGCACCATGCTGCTGCGGGCTGAGGGCGCGCGTTATGAAGCCATTGTTGAGCAATTACGGCGCAAGATATACGGAGATTTCTAGTGTTATTAGCCCTTGATACATCCACAACATGGATCAGCCTGGCGCTGCATGATGGCACCTTTGTCCGCTATGAATCCACCTGGGAGAGCCAGCATCACCACACGGTTGAGCTGGCGCCTGCCGTCCAGCGCTTATTTGCCCAGACCGGCACCGCCCAGAGCAACCTGACAGGCCTGGCCGTGGCCGTCGGCCCCGGTTCCTTCACCAGCCTGCGAATCGGGCTGGCTTATGCCAAAGGGATGGCTCTGGCCCTGAACATTCCCCTGGTGGGTGTGCCTTCCCTGGACGTGATCGCCCAGGCCCAGCCGCTGGACGAACGGCCGATGATTGCGGTCTTGCATGCGGGACGGCGGCGTTTGGCCTATGCCACATACCAGGTAGAGGGTGACCGCTGGGTTGCCCAGGAGGACCCTGCCGTGATCGACGCCCGGGAACTGGTGAAGACGATCGAATCGCCCACACTGGTCTGCGGCGAGCTCTCGCAGGAAGCCCGCACCATCATCGGGCGCCGCTGGAAAAACGCCATCCTTGCCCCACCCGAACGCTGTCTGCGGCGGGCAGGTTTCCTGGCGTCATTGGGATGGGCGCGCCTGGCAGCAGGCGGCGCTGATGACCCTGTCAGCCTGGCGCCGATTTACCTGAGCACAGCAGCCAATCCTATCCCCGATTGAGATGACAACCTCCCCCGAGGGGACGCGCATGATTCTGCGCCCGATGGCCCTGGCCGATTTGGACCAGGTTGAAGAGATCGAGCAGGAATCCTTTCCCACACCCTGGCCAAAGAACGCCTTTCATTACGAGCTGACCCGCAATCCCCACGCGCTGTGCAGGGTGGCGGAATGGATTGAACCCGATCAACCTGCCGTTGTTGTGGCCGATATTGTGATCTGGCTGGTGGTCGACGAGGCGCATATCGGCACCCTGGCCGTCAGACCCGGTTACCGCGGTCGTGGGATTGGAAAGCGTCTGTTGGCTCTGGCTTTGCTGGAATCGGCCAGGGGTGGGGCAACACGTGCTTTGCTGGAGGTTCGGGCAAGCAACCAGGTGGCTCAAAACCTTTACCTGAAGTTTGGTTTTGAGCAGGTTGGGATACGCGCAGGCTACTACGCTGACACGCAGGAAGACGCCCTCTTGTTGACTTTACCCGCCCTGGACGTGGACAGGCTTGCTGAAATGGCTCAACCCGGATAGGATTACTCGTTGATTTACTACACAGGAGGTCAATTTTGAAACCCGAAGAGGTTTTACAGGAAGTCGCAGATCAAACCAGGGTCTGTACACGTTGTAAATTACACCATTCACGCAAAAATGCCGTCCCAGGCGTTGGGAGCCCCTACACACAGGTGATGTTTATTGGTGAGGGACCTGGCTTTCATGAAAACGAGCAGGGACTGCCCTTTGTGGGTGCCGCCGGCAAGTTCCTGGATGAACTGCTGGGGGATGCCAGGCTTGAACGGGATGGGGTGTTTATCACCAATGTGGTCAAGTGCCGTCCGCCGGGAAACCGAGACCCTGAGGCTGAGGAACTGAACGCGTGCAAGCCCTACCTTGAGCGGCAGATCGCGGCGGTCAACCCGGATGTGATCGTCACCTTGGGGCGGGTATCCATGGGCTACTTTATCGATAACGGCAAGATCAGTACAATCCACGGCAGGGATTTTTGGGCGCATGGCCGGATGGTGGTGCCGATGTATCACCCGGCAGCAGCGCTGCACCAGCCCTCTTTACGCGGTGTGGTCAAGGAGGATTTCTCCAAGCTGCCTGTGTTGATCAAAAAAGCGCAAAAAGCGCGTCACACAACCATCGAGACCCAGGAGGCGCTGCAAGACCTCTCTGTGCAGGAACCCGGGGATGAGGACAACGCTGAACAGCTCAGCCTTTTTTAGGCTGACTGGCCCGCCAGGACCCCCCTTTAGCGTTTACAAAATGGCTATGCTGAGACAAACACAAGGTTTATGGCTGGCTGCTGGCAGGGTGCGTTAACGCCATTTAGCAGCTTTGCATTTTCATTAATCGGGTTGCAGGTCTGTGATAAAATGGCTTTCGAGTTTGAATTTTAAGCGATCAAGGACAAATCAATGAACACAACGAAAGAAAAACTGCTACAGAAACTGCTTGACCGAACGGCGCAGATCGGCGTGGTTGGGATTGGCTATGTTGGCCTGCCCCTGGCCGTCGTTTTTGGTGAAGCCGGTTTTAACGTGGTCGGAGTGGACCCCGATGCAGACAAGGTGGCCGCCATCAATCGTGGTGAGAGCTACATCCTGGATGTGGCCTCCGAGCGGGTCAAAGCCTTGGTGGATGCCGGCAGGCTTTCTGCCACCACCGATTACGCCATGCTGGCGGATTCGGATGCCGTATCCATTTGTGTTCCCACGCCCCTGCGAAAAACAGGCGACCCGGATCTCTCATTTATCGCTTCGGCCACGCAGTCCCTGGCCCCCTACCTGCATACCGGCATGGTGGTCGTCCTGGAATCGAGCACCTACCCCGGCACAACCCGCGAGATGATCCTGCCCGTGCTCGAAGGTGAGAGCGGTTTATCGGTGTGTGACGACTTTTACCTGGCCTTCTCACCGGAGCGGGTTGACCCGGGCCGCGAAGATTGGACCACCATCAACACGCCCAAGGTGATCGGCGGGATCACAGCCGATTGCGGCGAGGTGGCGGCGGCCTGGTATGATCAAGCCCTCGAAACGATCGTACCCGTCACCACCTGTGAGGTGGCAGAAATGACCAAACTGCTTGAAAACACCTTCAGGATGATCAATATAGGTATGGTCAACGAACTGGCGATCATGTGCGACCGGCTCGGCATCGACGTATGGGAGGTGATTGATGCAGCTGCGACCAAACCGTTTGGCTTCATGAAGTTCACCCCCGGACCTGGCCTGGGCGGGCACTGTATCCCGATTGACCCGCTGTACCTCTCGTGGAAACTGCGATCTTTGAATTACACCGCCCGGTTCATTGAGCTGGCCTCGGAAATTAACACCAACATGCCCCGCTATGCCCTGGGCAAGATCCAGGATGCGCTCAACTTGCAAAAGAAGCCCCTCAATGGCAGCCGTGTGCTGATCCTGGGGGTAGCCTACAAGCCGGACATCGACGACTTGCGCGAATCGCCCGCGCTGGATGTGATCCACCTGTTGCTTGAAAAAGGCGCCAAGGTACACTATCATGATCCCTTCATCCAACATCTAGACCACGATGGCTTGAAGATGAACTCGGTCCCCGACTTGCTGGCTGAGGTCAGCACAGCGGATTGTGTGGCCATTATCACCAATCATACGCAATATGATTACGCCGCCATCCTCGACAAGGCGCAATTGATCGTCGATACCCGCAATGCCCTGGGCAGGGCGGGAAAAAACCATCCCAAGGTGGTCAGGCTCTGATGGCAAACTACCTGCTGACAGGTGCGGCCGGCTTTATTGCCTTCCGCGTGGCGGAGCTGCTGATTGAATCCGGTCACCATGTGTACGGCGTGGATAATCTAAACGATGCCTATGATGTGCGTTTAAAGTCGTATCGACTGAAACGGCTCCAGGCCCTGCAGAATTTCCACTTTTTAAAGACGGATATCTCAGCACGGACGGCCATTGACGAGCTGACCGACTGGCTGCCCGAACAGGTTGACGGTGTGATCAACCTGGCTGCCCGCGCGGGCGTGCGCACCAGCCTGACGGACCCCTGGGTGTATGTGGACACCAACATGACCGGCACCCTGAACCTGCTTGAGCTGTGCCGCCGGCACCCTGTGGGCAAGTTTATCCTGGCTTCAACATCCAGCCTGTATGCGGAGGAATCCGAACCGCCGTTTGGTGAGGAGGATGACACCGATCACCCCCTGCAGCCCTACGCGGCCAGTAAAAAAGGCGCTGAGGCCATGGCCCATGCATACCACCACCTCTACGACATTGATGTGTCTGTGCTGCGCTATTTTACGGTCTACGGCCCTGCCGGCCGGCCGGATATGGTCATGTTCCGCTTCTGCCAGTGGATCGCTGAGGGTAAACCGGTGGTCGTGAACGGCAATGGGGAGCAGTCGCGCGGCTTTACCTATTTGGACGATATCGCCCGCGGCACCATCCAGGCCCTCAAACCCCTTGGCTACCAGGTGATCAACCTGGGCGGCCACGAGGTCATCACCATCAATCATCTGATCAGCATGCTGGAAGCGCGCATTGGCCAGCGCGCAAAGGTGACCTATCAGCCCTTTCATCCCGCAGATGTGCATACCAACCAGGCCGATGTGACCCGTGCCCAGCAGCTTTTGGGCTGGGCGCCCCAGGTGAGCCTTGAGGAGGGGGTCACCCGGCTGGTGGATTGGTACATGGCGGAACGGGCATGGGCCAGCCAGGTCGACACCCCATGAAACTCCCGCAGCGTAAGCGAGACGGAGGGAAACTCCCGCAAGATGATCAAGACAGCGGAAACAGCCCGCAGGGGGAACAGAAAGGCAAAAAAGGCCTGTTTTCAGGCCTCCAAACCTGGGGCAAAGACGTCATCCTAAAGAAGGTGATCAGCAATTCAGCCTACTTATTTGCCAGCCAGGCAGTCAGCGCAGTGCTGAGCATCCTGGCAGCCAACCTGCTGGGTGTGGCGAGTTTCGGCGAACTGGGGGTGGTGATCAGCTTTGTGACCAATATCAACCGCCTGCTGTCCTTCAGGATGGGCGATTTCGTTGTGCGCTATATGGGCGGATTTTTGGCGCAGGATAAGCGGAAGAACAGCGCGGCCATTCTCAAGGTGGCCGGATTAACCGAACTTTCAACCTCGCTGCTGGCTTACCTGGTGCTGGTTGCCCTGTCACGGTGGGGCGCATTGACCTTTGCCAAGGACATCACAACCCAACCCCTTTTTATCATCTACGGCATCACCATCCTTGGCAATGTGATCACCGAAACCGCTACTGGCGCGCTCCAGGTTATGGGGCATTTCAAGTCTCTGGCGTTGTTGAACTTTCTGCAAAGCCTGGTGACGATTGGTTTGTTTGCGGTAGTGTTCATCAACCGGGGCGGCGTGTTTTCCGTCATGCTGGTTTACCTGGTGGGCAAGATGATCCTGGGTTTGGGGCCAGTGTTCTTGGCGCTGTACTGGCTGCCCAAAACCCTGGGGCCGGGCTGGTGGCGCACACCGATGCGTGGAAACCTCCCTGAGCGCAAGGAGATGGTCCGCTTTGCCGTCAATTCCAACTTCAGCGGCACTGTGACAATCCTGGCTCGCGATAGCGAGCTGCTGTGGGTGAGCTATTTCTTTGATACCACGGTGGCAGGCTTCTTCAAGGTGGCCCTGGCGGTGATCAATCTGGTGGTCATGCCGATCACGCCCTTTATCAGCACCACTTTCCCGGAGATCACCCGGCATGTAGCCAAACGAGAATGGGCCAGGTTGAAACAGCTTCTGGTGCGTGTGACCATCATCTCAAGCGCCTGGACGGGCGCAGTGGCTGCAGGGCTGTTGCTGCTGGGCCGGCAGCTTCTCTTTTCGCCCTGGTCGCTGTTCGGGCGCACGATCTTCATCTACAAGGAGGCTTACGGGCCAGCCTATGTGGTGTTGATGGTGCTGCTGATTGGTTTTGGGGTGGCCAATATCTTCTACTGGGACCGGTCTTTGCTGCTGGCTTTCGGCAAGGCAGAGCTGCCCTTAAGAGTGAGCTTTTTTGCCATGGTGGGTAAGGTCGGGCTGGCCTTCCTGATCGTGCCGGTGCTGGGTTACCTGGCGGAGGCAGCGTTGTTCAGTGCATATTTTGTGGTCACCGTGGGGATATTGGTCCACAAAGGCCTGGCGGAGCTTAAGGTGCGGTCAGCGGTAGAGAATAGTTCATAAAAGAATGTTCTAAGTAAAGCTGAGATGTGTTAACAGCGTAGTTTACATCAGTTTTTGTTTACCCAGATCTACTGGTTGTCGATGGAATCAAACAAATCCGATGTGCTGGCGCGCTACAAGATCAGCGACCTGATCCGTGCGTATGAACCGCCCTACTTCCGCTGCATTGGCAGGGCGCGCTGGTTTACACCGCTGATGCACACCTGGCGGATGGTCAAAACCTTGGTTTTTGGCGGGGGTAAGGTTTATTTTCGTCTCTGGACCAGGGCATTGGCCAGCGAGGCCAGGCCCAAGCCGATCAGGATAAACGGCCAAACAAGCTGCCAGCCGAAGATCCCGTTCAGGCCGATGCCCAGGAAGATGGCCGCCAGGAAGTAATTACCCCCGGTTGAGGAGCGGTAAGCCGGCACGAAGGTGCGGGTCAGCGCTTCGACAAACAGGATCAGACCTGCCCCAAGCGCGATTACCGACCAGGTGCGCAGCCCTAGAAACTCGAGCCCGTCTGGCATTGCAAACTGCACCTGGATGCGGTCCAGCCAGCCGAGGTTTGAGGCGAGGAATACCAAACCAGCCCAGATCAGGATCAGTGCCCATGCCAGGGCGCTGAGGGAGTCCTGGTTGGACTTTTCCTCTTGTTTCTTGTGCTCTTTTTCGTAATACTTTTCTTCGGCTTTTTCGTCGTAGTATGGAGGTCGTTGCTGAGGTTCGGGTTGCGGGTGTTCTTGGTCGTTCATGGGGGTGTCCTTATCTTTTAGTGGATAGGAAGCTGATAGAGGGGGTCACTCAGCATCAAAACAAACAGGTTTTTGGATGGCTATCCGGTGGATAATTAAGGTGGGGCGTGCAGCGGGGGATTAAGCCTGCCAGCCTCCGACATCCTGCCAGCAGTAATCCAGATGTTCGGCCATGATCGGTTTGAGCTTGCGTTTGATGTGCGCCCTGGCCGCCTGCATTAGTTCTAAACCCCCGATCTGGTGCAATTTCTGCCCGATCCGGCGTGCCCCCACATGGTGGCAGCGGATATCGAATTGGCCGCCCGGCTGAACCGAGAGGAAATCATCCAACTGGCCGATCTTGACCAGGTCCGCCAACAGTCGGTTGACCTCTTTTTTCTGCTCTGAGGGCAGCGAACGGATGGCAGGATGGCCGAAAATTAAATCCCAGATGCTCATGAGTGCAATTCCTTTGTCTAGTGCTTATCCTTATTATAGACGATTTGCTGCAGACTTTATGGGGCTGGGGTGAGGGGGATCAGGTGTTGGGAATTGGGTGTTGGTTATTTGGCTATGGGAAGCAGGGGGGCTCATGTGTGCTGCCCTGGGAGGATAGTTATGCGGGATGACGGACTGATGCTATTGTGAGGAACTCCCTTAGCGACGATGGTTGCCCAGCAACCTGAAAGGAAGCCATCTCTGGATGCTGTCAATCGGGTCCAATTTGCTGAATGTAAGCCCCGCACCCTTCTTGTCATTGCGAGCGAAGCAAAGCAATCTTAAGCTCCACCGGGAGACTGCTACACTGCGTTCGCAGTGACAACATTTTTAGTCTTGCAGGGATGGTGGCTGCGCAGTGCCCTGAAAGGAAGTCATCTCTGATAGCTGTCAATCAGGTCCAATTTGCTGAATGTAAGCCCTGCACCCTTCTTGTCATTGCGAGCGAAGCGAAGCAAACTCAAGCTCCACCCGGAGACTGCCACATTGCGTTCGCAGTGACAATATTTTTAGTCTTGCAGGGATGGTGGCTGCGCAGTGCCCTGAAAGGAAGCCATCTCTGATAGCTGTCAATCGGGTCCAATTTGCTGCACGCAAGCCCCGCACCCTTCTTGTCATTGCGAGCGAAGCGAAGCAAACTCAAGCTACACCTGGTGTCTGCTACACTGCGCATATTTTAACAACATTTCGACACCCCAGCTGGGCACTGCACGCAACGCCGCTACAAAGAAACCGCCTTTTATTAATGCTGGAAGCGAGACCTGCGTCTGTGATCCCCCTTCACCTGATCCCTGCTTCACGTCCCCCTACTTCAGGCGAGACGAAGTGAAGAACAGCAGCGCGATTCCGAACAGGCTCACGGCAACCAGGCCGATGCCGACCCACAGGGTATCCCCGCAGAAGATGTTGGCCAGCACATTCCCGGCCGGGTTGGGCGCCTCGGTGGGCGTGGGGGCGGCCTCATCAACCTGGGGCAGGGGCGTGCGCGTCGGCGTGCGGGTGGGTGTCGGGGTCGGCTCCTCGGTGGGCGTGGGTGTCGCTTCAGTATCGTCCTCTGCGAGCACCTCCTCAACCTCAAGGTTTGCGGGCACGATCAACAGCTCCTGGTTGGGGTAGATGGCTGAATCCTCGGTCAGGTAATTTTGCTCGAGCAATTTCACCATGGAGATCTCATAAGCCTCGGCGATGGCCCACAGGGTTTGCCCGAACTGAACGATATGGATCACCGAGCCGTCGGGGTTGGGCTGGGCGGTAGCCACGGCCTGAATTAATGGCGCAGGGGTGCCGGTCGGCGCACTGGGGCCGGATGGCGGCTGCTGGGGGGCGCTGCCGACCACGTGGCCAAATTTGACCACATACACGGTCATCCCCTGACCGTCGAGGGCCACACCGGCGCCGAATTCATTGTGCCAGGTGGTGAGCATGTTGTTGATGTGCGCAGAGGAGGGTGCCCACATATCGTAAACACAGCTATAGGCGGTCAACCCCGGTCCCCGAGCCCAGTTTTCGGTGACTCTCACCGAAGCGCCTTCGCCATACCCGACGGCCAATGCCCGGTCTGCGGGCGAGCTGCCGCCTGCGCCGGTATGCCCGCCCTGACCGGTGGCAGCGATCCAATCCGCATGATTCTGGGCCGCGATATTGAGGTATTGGTTTTCGTTCAGTGGCGCCATGCCATTGGCAATCCGTAGGCCGTTGATCTCCGCGAGCACCTCGAATGGCGTGCCAGCCTGTGCGCGGGCGGATTTCGGCGCGCCAGCCAGGGGAAGCAACAGGAAAACAATCGTCAGAAGCGCTAAAACGCGGAGTTTTTGATGCGTGGTCATTGGGGTTTGGTGATGGGGGGTCCGTTTTTGGGAAAAACAGCGGACTTGCCCGGTGATTTGTTCATGAGAGGCTGGATTCTACTCAAGATTCAGGAAAAACACAAACGCGGCACGCCCGGCGGATCAGCTTTCGATGGCAATCCGGTTGCCGGGCACCACTTCACCGATGACCCAGGCAGGCTGGCCGGAAGCCTGGGCTGCGGCTAAAAAGACGTCTACCTGTTCCTCGGGGACGCCCAGCAGCAGTCCGCCGCTGGTTTGCGGGTCGAAGAGCAGCAGGCCTTCTTCTTCGGAAATCGCCGGGTCAAAGCTGATGTGCTCGCTGTAATAAAGCCTGTTGTCAAACGCCCCGCCCGGAAAAGACCAGGCATCGGCATATTTCTTTGCACAGGAGATGAAGGGCACGTCGCTGAAGCGAATCCGCAGGCCAACGCCGGCCCCGCTGGCCATTTCCCAGGCATGGCCCAATAAGCTGAACCCCGTGATATCGGTGGCCGCGCGCAGTTTAAACCTGACGGCCAGTTCGGCGGCACCGCGATTGAGCAATTTCATCCAGCTGACCACCTCATCCACGTCCTCCGGTGTGGCTTTATCTCCCTTCAGGGCGGTTGTGGTCACGCCGAAGCCGAGGGGCTTGGTCAGCACCAGGCGGTCGCCTATGCTCAGCCCGTCTTTGCGCAGCAGTTCGTCTTCTGCTGCAAAGCCGAGCACCACCAGGCCGATCTTGGGCTCTTTGTCCTGGATGGTGTGCCCGCCAGCGATCACCGCACCGGCCTCGGCGGCTTTTTCTGCCAGGCCGCGCGTGATCTCCCGCATGATGTAGGGGTCGAGGTCGGGCGGCAGGGCAGCCACGGTCAGCGCCATGAAGGGTGTTGCGCCCATGGCATACACATCCGAGAGGCTGTTGGCCGCAGAGATTGCACCATAGTCGTAGGGGTCGTCCACGATAGGCGTGAAGAAATCTGTGGTGGCCACCAAGGCGCGGCCTTCACCCAGGCGCCACACGGCGGCATCATCCGGCGAATCCAGGCCGACCAGCAGGTCGGGGTATTGATCTGCTTTGAAGATGTGGGTAAGCGGCTGCAGAACCTGCGCCAGCGCTTCCGCGCGCAGTTTGGACGCTCAACCTGCGCAGCTTGAGAGTGAAGTCAGGCGGATCTGGCGGCCAGAGGGGGTTTTTTCAGACATGGGTTCCGTTCATTCAAGCGGTGTTGATCAAATCGTCAGCAGGTGAGATTTGACCAGGGAATAGGTGATCTTCGTGCTACCGCAGCAGACTCGCTCGATCTTTATGAAAGCCTGCCTTGGTTTTTTCAAAACTCTCCCGAAATTATACCCAATAACGGGGTCAGGTTGATGGAACGCGGGCCAGTTAACGGTCAGGCGGCTCAGGCTTGATCCGTTTGTACCTGATCGCGCGTGTCCAAACTGCCTTCCCACAGGTTTTGCATCTCCGGGCTGGCGCTTCGCAGTTCGTCCAGACGGCCTGCGGCTTCGATGCGGCCGCCCTTAAGCAGGATGATCTGGTCGGCCCGCTCAAGGGCGGGTTTGCGGTGGCTGACCACCAGGCAGGTGGCATCAGCCTGGTGGGGTTCAATGGGAGGCCGCGTGCTTGTCCGGGGGTGGGCACTCGGTGTATCCAGTGCGCCAGGCTCAGGCAGGGATGGCCTGGCCGCGCAGGGATATGCCCCCCAACAGGAACAGTTGCACCCTTGAGTCGGGCTTACCTTTGAGTGATCCTGCTGTTACGGGTTGATCGCCCTGCGAATCAGGCTTTCGTCGATCAGCCCGACCCGGCCGTCAACAGCGTAGGCATACACTGAGGCGGAGAAGATCCCGCTGAGGGTGCTGTTGAGCAGCGAGACCACCATGATAAAGAGGACCGTCAGGAGCCCGAACACGATGCCCGGGACAAAGCTTTCAATCAGAATGGACAACCCAACGCCGATGCCAATCATCAGGAGGCTGCCCAGTACACCGATCAAACCGAACACCAGGCCGATCGAGAGGGTGCCCGAGATTTGTTCACCCCATGACCGTTTGAGCAGTTCCCAGCTGCGATGCACGGCTTTGATGGGCCCCAGGCCTTCCACAGCCACCACGGGCACGACCAGGAAGGTGATCACATTCCAGGCTGCCCCCAGCAGCGAAGCGACGATCTGGCCGATGCCCCTGCCCTGCTTTTTTGAATTGTTGGAGAGGACATTGAGAACCAATCCCACAGTGGCGGAGAGCAGTGACCAGCCGAGGATCGGCAGGAACCGGGAGGCCGCAATCCTGTAGCCATCCCGGACGGTCGGGTCACCGCCGCGCAGGCGGATCAGGGCTGCGCCCACCAGGGCAGTGCCGTTGTAGTACACCACAGTATATTGCACCAGGTAAAACAGGAACAGCACAATGTAACCGAACACCGGCATCCCCGTATTGAGGATCGAGTCCAGCACATTTCCCACCAGGGTTGGGATCAGGAAGGTCAGCGTGATGAAGATCATCACAATGGATGAGATCAGGGGAAAGATGAGCAGCTCTTTATCGAGTTTGAGGACGTCCACACTGGCTTTGACCAGTTCCCAACTGCGTTTGATGCGTTCCATGTTCAGCCCTTTCGGTGTTTAATTAGCGAATATGACCATTATATGTTAGGGCGATGAGGGCTGTCAAAGGAGGAAATCAGCCACTGATCTCATAGATCGCGCCGGAGACGGGCGGCAGATCCAACACCCAGCCCTTATCTGACCGAACGAGGCTGGCCGTATCGGGTGCATCGATGGCGATGGGCTGCGCAGCGATTATCTCAACGGGGACCACTACGCTGGCCGGACGCCCAGCGGGGTTGACGGCCACCAGCAGGCGTTGCCCCTCTTTGGCACGGGCGTACACAAAAGGCAGCTTGCCGCTTTCCGCATAGACCACATTAAATTCAGCGTCCGCATCCAGCGCGGGCAGGGATTGGCGGATGCGGATCAGCGACCGCACGCGGTTCAGCAGGGAGTCGGGGTCGGCTTCCTGGGCGGCGACCGTGGGGCGGTCGGGGGCAGGGTCGACCGGCAGGTAGAGGGACTCTTCAGGCCCAGCCGAGAAACCCGCGTTGGCTCCGTCACCCCACTGCATGGGGGTGCGGGCCCCGGTGCGGGCATACCCGCCCTCTTTGGAGGGCAGACGCTGGTAGCGCATGCCGATCTCATCGCCATAGTAGATGAAGGGCGTCCCGGGCATGGTCAGCAGGAACAGATAGACCAGTTTCAACTGGGCGGCATCGCGGCCGTCGGCAAGGCGCGGGGTTTCATCATGGTTTCCGGTGATCAGCGCGATAAACCCTTCGGCCTGCGTGGCTTCGTAATGGTGCAGGTATTCATCCAGGAACTGCCGGATGTCCCCGTGGCCAGCCGCATCGAAGAACGGCCAGGCATACGGGTCACGCCAGCGGCCCTTACCGCGCTTTCTGAACAGGGATACCCAGCCCGGGTTGTTGAACCCCAGCATGAAGTCCGCGTGGAAACCGGCCTTAATGGCCTGGGCAGGGTTGCCCCATTCGGCGACCAACACGGCTTCGGGATAGTTTTCGTCCATCCAGTCCCTGATGCTGCGCCAGAAGAGCGCCGTTTCCCGCTTTTCGGGGTCGCGCTTGACCAGCGAGGCGGCCATATCGACGCGAAAACCACTGGCGCCAAGCTCCAGCCAGAATGCGATGATGTTCTTAATCTCCTGGCGGACCTGCTGCGGTCCGGGGGCGTCCACAGGCTGCATCCAGGGGTGCTCAGGGTCGGGCTGGGCAAAGCCGTAGTTGAGTGCCGGCTGGATGGCAAAGAAGTTGGTCACAAAGGCGGCATCGCGCTGGGAAAGGCCGCGGATGATGGGCAGGTCACGTTGGGGCACCTCCCACACCGAGCTGTTCCACACATAATAGTCGGTGTATGGGTTTGGCGCGGCTTGCTGGGATTGCTTGAACCAGGGGTGCTCGATGGAGGTGTGCCCGGGCACCAGGTCCAGCAAAATGCGGATGCCGCGCCGGCTGGCCTCGGAAAACAGGCGTTCCAGGTCTGCGTTGGTCCCGTAGCGGGGGGCTACCTGGTAGTAATCCGCCACATCGTAGCCGGCATCAGCAAAGGGAGAGACGAAACACGGGTTGATCCACACCGCGTTGACGCCCAGGGAGGCGATGTAATCCAGCTTAGCGATGATGCCGGGGATATCCCCGATGCCATCGGCATTGGAATCGTAGAACGATTGGGGGTAGATCTGGTAAAAAATTGCCTTTTTCAGCCAGGCGGGTGATTGTTTACGCATCAGGAGTCCTCCAGGGGTTCATAGGTTTAGAAGAAGTAATCTGGCAGCAGGTTGGTCCGCTGGGCTGCGAAGGCTGCCCGCAGCAGGGTGAAATCGCGGTCTTCCCCGGTGCTGATTTGCGCCAGACGGTGAATTATATTTTTTTCTGCCGAGGTCATCTCACGGTAAGGTCTTCGGATCAGCTTGAAATCATCCCAGGGCAGGATCTCGATTTTGTTCAGGGAGAGGAAGTCGCGGATCACATTACCTTTGATGAAGTCCAGCCCGTGCATGTTGAAAATACCAAAGTGGCGCGGATCAGCCGCCTGCGACCGGCACAGCAGCCAGGCCTGGCCCCCAGTGATGAATTTGCCCTCCGGCATGTCCAGGGGGTTGAAGCCGAGGCCCAGGGCTTGTGACTGCAGGGTGTCGAGCTGTGGGTCGACCCGCACCCAGCGGGCTTCATCCGGATTCCAGTATTCACACACCCAGTGGTCTTCGTAGCGGTTGGGGGTGAAGTAGGTGCCGAAGCCGGCACGTGCCCGGGCGGGAACCCCGCGGTGACGCAGGATCGCAGTCAGCAGCAGGGAAAAATCCCGGCAGGTTCCGACCGTCTTTTTTGAGTGGGGGCGGGGGTCGGTCAGGGGTGTGCCATCGAGGGCGAGGATTTTTCCCAGCCTGTCCCGAACGGTGCGAAGGTTGGCTTCCTCCTGGCGGACACGGTTGAGGGTGACCCCGTAGCGCCCGGCCCAATGCAGGTGCAGCATCAAGCCCTGGATGCAGGCGATAATGCCCGGGATGTCCGGGGGCAGGCCAGCCAGGCAGGCTGTGTGTTCAGCGGGGTCGCTGATCTGGCCCTGCTGTGCATAAAACCGCTGTGGATGCAAGCTGTTTGTGTTGGTCATTTTGCTGGTTCCATTATAACCGCTCAGACTGGTGCGACAGGCATCAACCGCTGTGATGAAGTGCTGATTGGTATGATAATTGTGCCTATGGCTGCTCTCAGCTGACGCCAGATTTTCATCCCCAGGTGTTTCACGCCATTTCTGCCAGTTGGGGTGGGGAAGACGATTATGCTATAATGATTCAACCAGGTTTAAACAGTCGGGGAGTTTTGTTTGAAAAAATAAAAACAACCTGATTTCTCAAGTGTGGTTTTTATTGGTGGTTCACCGGTAATATTCGTTACATGAATTAGGAGTGCCAATGAACCTCGACAAGCACGACCTCTACCGCTTACCCTGGTCCATGAACGACAACCCCATTGCCTGGCTCGAAGTTTCAGACATTTGCAACCTGAACTGTGAGGGCTGCTACCGCTCAACCCTCACCGGACACAAACCCCTGGACGAAGTAAAAGAAGAATTGCGCTTTTTTAAACGCTGGCGTAATCCTGACAATGTCTCGATTGCCGGGGGAGAGCCGCTTTTGCACCCACAGATTTGTGAGATTATCGCGTATATTGACGAGCTGGGCATGAAGCCGATCGTGCTGACGAATGCAGACAAGCTGACGCCATCTTTCCTGGCAGAGTTGAAAAAAGCTGGCTTGAAGGGGTTCACGATCCACATCGACAGCCATCAAAGCCGTCCGGGGTGGGACGGGAAATCAGAAGCAGAACACAATCTGCTGCGGCAATACTACGCGGAGATGATCGACACTGCGGGCGGGTTTTATACCATTTTCAATGCCACGGTTTTTCCATCCACATACGAGTCCATTCCGGATATTGTGCGTTGGGGGCAGGAGAACATTGAGATCGTCCAGGGGCTGGTCTTCATCACCTATCGCACAGCAGCAACAGATACTTACGAAGGAATCAGCGCCGAGGCAGGGCAGGTGGAACTATCCCAGCTCAGCTATATCCGTGATCACTTTGATGAAACCTTTGTCACCGGCCCGGAGGTGTATGCAAAGATCAAATCGGTTATACCGGCCTATGAAGCTTCCGGGTATCTCGGCGGCACACAGCGGCATGATTCAATCAAGTGGCTGGTGTCTGCGATGATCGGTTCGCGGTATGGGGTGTACGGTTCTGTAGGGCGCAAAACGATGGAACTCGCGCAGACGCTGCATCACCTGTTTAAAGGCACCTACCTGGCTTATCTTTCGAATGCCGGCATCGGTTCAACAGCTTTATTAACCTGGCCGTGGGACCCTGCTGTCCGCATGGCTTTGGGAAACAGACTTAAGGACGTCCTGAGGCACCCCTGGCGGCTGTTTACACCGATCAAAATGCAAAGCATCGGCATCATCCAGGCACCTGACTTGCAGGCCTCCGGTTTAGCGGATATGTGCGATTCCTGCCCAGATATGACCGTATATAACGGAAGGCTGATCAACTCCTGCCGGATGGATGAGTACCGCTTATTTGGCGACATGGTTTCTGTGGTTAAAAAACAACACTCGGGCCAGATGGAAGGCGGCAATGGCTGATCCACCTCACGCCATACGAGGTTTCATTCAGAGCCTGGTGCGCATTCTCACCGGCAAGCCCAGAGTCCCCCAGGGGCTCGAGGACAATGCGTGTCTGCAAATGCTCCTGATGCGGCGCAGCACCCGTAATTTTCTTTCAAAACCAGTTCCGGAGACGCTCATCGATGCGATCATTGAAGCGGGCCGTTTAGCGCCTTCGGCGGTCAACCTGCAAACCTGGACCTTTATCTGTTTCAATCCGGGAGAATGGCAGGATACATTTGGAGACTGCCTCCCTTTTAATGGCCAATATGCCATTCTGGTGCTGAGTGATCTGCACCGCCTGGATTATGCCGCAAAAGGGCTGGATTTCCCGCAAGAGCCATTGGTTCTCCACACGATGGCCGTGTTCAACGCGGGTTTGGCGGCCATGAACATGACCCAGGCCGCAGAAGCATGTGGACTGTCCTCGATCATGCTTTCTGAGACAGGGCAGACGGGGTTGCTTGATGCGGGCATGTTGTGTGAACGCTTATCACTGCCCGCAGGTGTGGTGCCCTTAACAACCCTTGTGTTGGGCTATGCGCGCAAAGGTTTAGCCCCCATGCCCCCCAAACTGCCCATGGACGCCATCCACGGTCAGGCAAGGTACCCGGGTGTAGACAAATCAGTCCAGGCGGCCTGGCTGGCGGATATGAAGGCTGGATACCGCGCCATGCGCCCCTGGAGCTCATTCGAAAGCCAGGTGCGTACTTATGCCAGCAAGATCAATCAGGCGGAAGCGGATTTGCAGTCGATCGTGTATAAGGACACATAAAACAGATTGGTCCCAAGGGATTATCACCAGGCGGTTATTAAGGATGACCATGCCATTACCTGCTCCCTGGGCTTCGCGGAATACCATCACCAGTATGCTAAATACCCGCGCCCTATGATATACTAAGCAAAGGTTCAATTAGACCCGAGCAGCCAATGAAACTGATCATTCAAATTCCATGCTACAACGAAGCGCAGATCCTCCCCAAGACCCTGGCGCAGCTTCCGAAATCTATGGCAGGTTTTGACAGCGTAGAGGTCCTGGTGGTGGATGATGGCAGCACGGATAACACCTCCGAAGCCGCACGTGAGGCCGGTGCTGACCATATTGTGCACCTCAGCCGGCACCTGGGCCTGGCCCAGGCTTTCACCCACGGCCTGGATGCCAGCCTGCGGCTGGGCGCGGATGTGATTGTCAACACCGACGCCGATAACCAGTACCGCGCCGAGGATATTGAGAAACTTGTCCAGCCGATTTTGACGGGTGAGGCGGAGATGGTGATCGGCGACCGGGGCGTGGGTTCCCTGGCGCATTTTCCGCCGCATAAGCGAGCCCTGCAGACCATCGGCAGCCGGGTGGTCTCGGCTACTGCCGGGTTTGAGATCCCGGATGCCACCAGCGGCTTCCGAGCAGTCACCCGGAAAGTGGCGCTGGAAACCATGGTGCTGAGCAACTACTCCTACACCCTCGAGACCCTGATCCAGGCCGGGGTAAGGCAGGTGCGGGTAGCGTTCGTCCCCATCGAGACCAACCCGCCTGAACGCCCTTCCCGCCTGATCAGCAGCATCCGCCATTACTTGGTCAATTCGAGCGTCACCATTTTACGCTCATTTGCCATGTACCGGGCTTTACGGATTTTCACGGCCATCAGCGCGGTGATGCTCCTGGCGGGTACCGCCATTGGGGTGCGCTTCCTGGTGGCTTACTTCCGGGGGACAGGGGCCGGCATGGTGCAGTCCCTGATTCTGGCGGCAGTGTTCCTGATCGTAGGTTTCATCACTTTTCTGATTGGGTTACTGGCCGATTTGGTCAGCTTCAACCGGAAAATCCTCGAAGAAGTCCTGTACCGGCTGCGTGAACACGACAGCGGCGCACCCGAAGAACCCCAGGACCCTCCCCAAGTTTAATGTCCGGTTAAATGTCCTCTTTAGCCGATGTCAACTGTATAAATCAATGTAAAATGGCCATACAATCTGCGTGTTCAATGGATGGAGGTGGCTTTTGTTTGAACCCTTAAGACAGCGCATTGCAGCGGAGGGTGAGAGTCTGAGCGGCGGGATTTTGAAGGTGGATAATTTCATCAATCACCAGGTTGATCCGCTGCTGATGGATGCCTGTGGTGCGGAGTTTGCCCGCCTATTTGCCGGGACCCGGCCCACCAAGGTGCTGACGGCTGAAATTTCCGGTATCGCGCCGGCTTTGATGACGGCCAAGTACCTGGAACTGCCGGTGGTGTATGCCCGCAAGCATAAACCAATCACCATGCCCGACACGGTTTTCCTGACCCTGGCGCCTTCGCACACCAAGGGGCGCATGGTGGAGCTGATCGTCTCGCCCGAATACCTGGGGAACGGCGAACGGGTGCTGATCATCGATGACTTCCTGGCCTCCGGGGCAACAATTGCCGGCCTCGTACGCCTGGCGCAAACTGCGGGGGCTGTGCTGGTGGGCATCGGCGCGCTGATCGAAAAGACTTTTGAGGGCGGCCGTGACTTGCTGGCGCCTCTGAACGTACCGATCGAAGCTTTGGTGCCGATCTCATCACTGGATCATGGCCAGATCACCTTCGCTGAAGACTGAATTCCTGGCGCTGATCCTCAGGTTTGCGCGCTTGCGGCCTGTGCGGCCGCTGGTGCCCGTTTTCATTCAACATTTACACCGTTTTCTGCCCGTTCACCGGTTAGGGGAAAACGCCCATTGGATTGCGTTGTATCACCCCAGCCCGGATTACCCATTGCATATCCTGATCCTGCCCAAACAGGCGCTTCTCTCCCTGGCCTGCGCGCCGGATGACCAGCCTGTTTTGTTTACTGATCTTTTTTCCCTTCTGCAAGCCCTGATCCGTGACCTCCAGCTGGAGGAGCGCGGTTACCGCCTGATCACCAATGGCGGACCGAACCAGTCGTCCCTGTGTGGCATTGGCACCTGGTCAGTGAAGCACCTTGCAAGGAGGGCGACTTACCCGGAGAAAACCATGACTGAAACCATTGTTATCCTTGATTTTGGCTCCCAATACAGCCAGCTGATCGTCCGCCGGGTGCGTGAAGCCCAGGTGTACGCTGAGCTGCTGCCCTGGGATGCGCCTGAGGAATCCGTGATGGGGCTGGCTCCGAAGGGTTTTATCCTGTCTGGCGGGCCGCGGTCGGTCTACGAGCCGGGTGCGCCGTTTTTGCCGGCCTATGTACTGGCCTCTGGTGTGCCCATCCTGGGGATCTGCTACGGTATGCAGGCCCTGGTGGATGCCCTGGGCGGAAAAGTTGCCCCGGCCGATGACCGTGAGTACGGGTTCGCTGAGCTTGATATCACCCAAAACGCCCCTTTGCTGCGGGAGGATGATCATGCCCAGGTGTGGATGTCCCACGGTGATAGGATTGAAGTCATGCCCCCGGGGTTCACCATCCTGGCGAAAACGGACAACAGCCCCCTGGCCGCTCTGGGCGATCATGCGCGCGGGTATTACGGGCTGCAATTTCACCCGGAGGTGGGGCATACGCCGGCGGGCGGACAGATCCTGGCGCGGTTTGTGCGTGAGGTTTGCGGCTGCAGAGGCGATTGGACGCCCGAGTCGATTATCGACCAGGCAGTCCGGCGCATCCAGGCTCAGGTGGGCGCAGCCCGGGTACTGTCCGCGGTCAGCGGGGGCGTCGATTCAAGCGTGGCAACAGCCCTGGTGCAGCGGGCCGTTGGGGACCAGCTGGCTGCAGTTTTTGTGGATACGGGATTAATGCGCCAGGATGAAAGCGCGTGGGTTGAAGCAGCCTTCCGCGATAACCAGGGTGGTAACCTGGTGATGGTGAACGCGGCCGACATATTTTTCAGCGCCCTGGCTGGAGTGACTGCTCCAGAAGAAAAACGCCGCATCATCGGCGAAACCTTTATCCGGGTTTTTGAATCTGCCGCACATGACCTGGGCGCTCCGCCCTTCCTGGTGCAGGGCACGATTTACCCGGATGTGATCGAATCGCGCGCGCCGGAACGCGGTCACGCCCAGCGCATCAAGACCCATCACAATGTAGGCGGCTTGCCGGAGCGGATGGAATTTGCGCTGGTCGAACCGCTGCGCTACCTGTTTAAAGACGAGGTGCGCATTGTGGGTGAGTCCCTGGGCCTTCCGGACGCGCTGGTGTGGCGGCAGCCGTTCCCCGGGCCGGGGCTGGCGGTGCGCTGCCTGGGCGAGGTGACCCCTGAGCGGGTCGAGAAGCTGCGCCAGGCAGATGCGATTTTCACGGCAGAATTGGCTTCTGCGGGCTTGCTGGTATATCGCCAGGGACAGGCCGGCGGGGAAGCCGGTACCGCACAGGCTTTTGCCGTCTTGCTGCCGGTGAAGGCTGTGGGTGTGATGGGCGACCAGCGCACCTACGAAGAAGTGATCGCCCTGCGTGCGGTGACCACCGCGGATTTCATGACTGCGGATTGGGCGCGCCTGCCCGACTCGCTGCTGGCCCGAGTCGCCAACCGGATTGTCAATGAGGTGCAGGGGGTCAACCGGGTGGTGTATGATATCACCAGCAAGCCACCGGGGACGATTGAATGGGAGTGAGCCGCTTCAGGCACAGCTAAACTTGCAGGGGCGTGGTGTGCAGCAGCGTATGGGGGCCCAGTCGATGCATTGAATGGCCCGCCCTGCGTTTTTATATGAGAGGATTGTGCATAATGAAGCTTTTGAGGTTAGGAACAGGGAAATATTTCGTCTTTCCGGTCATTTTGATCACCATTGTGCTTTCGGGGTGCCGCGGGCAGGCTCTTTCGCCGATTTTTAACGCCGAAGCGGTGGAGCAGACTGCACAAGAAGTCGTATTCCTGCTCAACCAGCAGGATTCTGAAGGACTGCTGGCGTTGTCGGATGCTCGTTTGGCAGAAGTGCTCACAGAGGACATGCTGGCGCAAATTTACGATGCCCTGGCTGAAGGGGGCGCCTTTGATAAATTTGGGCAGGTCAGGATATCGGGGATGACCGACGAGACCTCAGGGGAGGATTTTGCTGTCGTGGTCTTGGTGGGCAAGTATCAAAACCGATCGTTTGTTTATACGATCTCATTCAACGAACAGATGGAACTGGCCGGTTTGTATTATCGATAGCCTTCAAGAAAAACAACCTGCCTGGCTGTGACGCACGCAGTTCCTTTTGCTGGCAGGCAAAAACCATATATAATGAGAAGGGGGCACATTTCCATTTTTTCAACGCGTAACGAACAGAGAGGAGCACAAGCATGAATTATGGCGAAATTCTTTCAAAAGCATGGAAAACCATCTGGAAGCACAAGATCCTGTGGTTGTTTGGCGTGCTGGCGGGCTGTGCTGCCAGCGGCGGGGGAGGCGGGGGCGGCGGTGCGGGGGGCGGGAGCAGCACAAGTTTCACAATACAGCCCGGTTCACTGGATTTTCTCGCGCCATCAACCCAGGCGTGGTTGAATGATTTAGGTCAATTTATTGTGGATGTCCCGGTTTGGGTCTGGGTCCTGCTGGTGATTGGCCTGGTGGCCGTGGGATTTTTCCTCTCGGTGGCCTTCCTGATGGCTGGCTCGCTGGGCCAGGCTGGGGTGATCGCGGGCACCAGCATGGCTGACCAGGCCGATCCGGAGGACAAACCCCTCTCGTTTGGGACGATTTTCAACGCGCTCAAGCCGCACTACTGGAAAGTGTTCCTGTTCAACATCGGGTTCAGGCTGGCCGGGTTTATTGTGACGATTGTATTGATCTTGCCGATCATCTTGCTGGCGGTTTGCACCTGCTGCCTGGGCTTGCTGCTGCTGGTCCCGATCGGGTGGTTAATCGATACGCTGGTGAATTTTGTCGTGATTGCCATCATTGAGGAGAACATCGGTGTATTTGAGGCGATTGGCCGTGCCTGGAAGGTGATCACCCGCAACCTGTTGAGCGTGCTGGTGATGTTCCTGATCCTTGGCGTGGGCGGGTTGATCGTCGGGTTAATCATCGGGCTGCCACTCTTGATCATCCCTGTACCGCTGGTGGCAAATGTGATCATCACGGGCGGCCAGGCGATTACCGTAGGCCTGGTTATCAGCCTACTGTTTTCCCTGGTGCTTATCCCGCCGATCGTGTTCCTGGCTGGCGTTCTGAGAGCCTTTATCCTGGCGAGCTGGACGCTGACTTACAGGCGTTTGGTGCTGGCGAGCGAGCTTGCCCCGACAGTCCTGAATGAAAAGTCTGACGAGGATTAGCGAGAACCAAAACTGGCTGATGATGAAAACCTGAATGGCCGACTTTAGAATGTCGTCATATCACCACAAATACCAGGGGCAACTTACCGCCCCTGGCTATTTTTCCCTCAGGCATTGGCTGATGAGGGGCTTGCTGCTGGCCGCTGTCCTGCTTGGCCTGGGCGTACCCGCGTCAATTTCTGCCCAGGATGGGGATGGGCTGGTTGTTTTGCCGCCGGACTGCTTGGCCTTCCCGATTCTCAGCACCCAGGTAAAACCGGCGCCGGGATCCATCGCAGTCGGCGCTGAAGTGGGTATCGACGATCTGACCGTGCTGGAAGATGGGCTGAGCGTCCCGGTTTTGGACTTTGAACAGCAGCGCGCCGGCGCGCACTTCACCCTGGCGATCAACGGCGACCGGCGGTTTGACCTTCGCGACGCTGAAGGCATCTCTCCCTTTGACCGCATCCGCCAGGCCCTGTCCGACTGGGTGGAGGGGCACCGTCTGGCACCGGGGGATACGCTCACTCTGGTCACCCACGAAGGTGTGCCCGCCCGCAACACGGCCAGCAAGGCAGTTTGGACGGAGGCTTTGGAAGGCTACCAGCCCGACTTCCGCAGCCTGACCCCCAACCTGGCCAGCCTCGAATCAGCGCTGCGTTTATCAGAAGAGCGTGTGGTGCCCTTTGGGGTGGATAAGGTGGTTTTGTACATCACCCCGCCGCCAGCACCGGAAGAGATCACCCCGCTGTTCACCTTGACGGAGGCTGCCCGGTTGGCAGGCATCCGGGTGTATGTGTGGATGCTCGGTGAGGATTATTTCCTCGCCAACGATCAGGGCGGCGCATTGATCAACCTGGCTGAACGGACGGGGGGGCAATTCTTCCGGTACACAGGTACGGAAGCCCTGCCCAACCCGGAAAGCTACCTGGACGGCCTGGGGGTGTATTTCGACCTGCGCTACGAATCACGGATTCATGCAGAAGGCACCTATATCATCAGCGTGACCATCGACACCGACACCGGCAGCCTGCGTGGAGAAAGCGGTGAATTTTACATCAACGTTCAGCCGCCTAAACCCATTTTGCTCTCGCCGCCGTCAGGGATTGAGCGTGCAGCGCCCCAGGGCTGGGAGGGCAGCCCGGAAGACCTCACACCTGACCGGCTGGACATCGAATTCATGCTGGAGTTCCCCGACCAGCACTCGCGTGAACTCGCAGCAAGCCGTCTGTACGTGGACGGCCGCCTTGCGGACGAACGCACCGAGCCTCCGTTTGAGCCCCTCACATGGGACCTGGCGAACCTGGTTGAGCCGGGTGAATATATGCTCCAAGTCGCTGTGGAGGACACCTTGGGACTGTCGGGTGAAACGATCCTCTTGCCCCTTCAGGTGACGGTGAACTTACCCGAACCTGAACCCCCAGTGTCGAGCCAGAAAATCGGGATGGCGGCCGTAATAGTGATCCTCGCGGCGGCTGGCGTCCTTTTGGCAGTTTGGCTGGCGCGCCACGGCTTGCAGTCCGCGTTTGCTCAGCGGCTGGCCAGGAGGATTTTTGATGCCCGCAGCAGGCCGGTCAGCCCTGCTTCAGCCAGGCCAGCCCAGGAGGGCGGGGTTTTCGCAACCCTGCTCCCGCTTGAGGCCGGGGCCACAGACTTACTGGGCGGTGCGGTCAGGATTACCCGGCGGCACACTTCCATTGGCAGCGACCCAGAACGGGCCAACCAGGTGCTGAAGGAAACCCGGGTCGATAGCTTGCATGCCCGTTTGCGTGCAGTAGAGGGGGAATTCTGGCTGGCCGACAGCGGATCGGTTGCGGGCACCTGGGTCAATTACGCCCCGGTTGGCAGGGAACCGGTGCAGATCTTCCCGGGCGACATCATCCATTTTGGTCCTGTGGGATTTCGGTTTACAATCATAGATACTGACTCGCCGCCCCAGGCGACCGTTTCGAAATACGAACCGATCTTATGACCAGAATTGACCACGCACATCTCGATATTGCCGCTGCCACCCACCCGGGTATGATCGGCAAGAAAAATGAAGACCGCTACAGCGTCTCTGCCTTTCAAACCGGGCCCGAACAGAAGACTCCGGCTGTGCTGGCTGTTTTGTGTGACGGCATCGGCGGGCACCGTGCCGGAGAAGTTGCAGCCCAAATGGGGGTCGACCTGATCACCCGGGAGGCCGCTGCCGGTGATGGCCAGCATCCGATCAAAACCCTGGAAAAAGCCATCCAGACAGCCAGCCATGCAATCTACGAGGCATCCTTGTCAGACCCGGGGCGCATCGGCATGGGCGCAACCTGTGCCTGCGTCTGGGTGATTGGCGACCGGCTCTACACGGCCAACCTTGGGGATTCGCGCATCTACCTGCTGCGTGGCGGGCATATCCTCCAGCTCTCAACGGACCACACCTGGCTGCAAGAGGCCTATGACGCTGGCATCATCGATGAGATCGAGGCCGATGAGCACCCGAACGCGCATGTCATCCGCCGCTACCTGGGATCTTCCAAAGCGCCCCGGCCTGACTTCCGCTTGTGGTTTTTTGAGGGGGAGAGCGACGCCGACGCGCTTGATAACCAGGGCCTGCTCCTGGAGCCTGGCGATGTGTTGCTACTGTGCAGCGACGGCCTGACAGATCTGGTCTCGGATGAGGAGATTCAAACCCTGGTCAGGTCAACACCTTTGCGCGATGCGCCTGCTGCTTTGATCGACTTAGCCAATACCCGCGGCGGGCACGATAACACCACGCTGGTTTTGCTGGAGGTGCCTGCCGAACAGGCCGGTGACTTGCGCACAAGCCCAAACCGGTGCCGACTGACGGCCTGCCTGGCGGGCCTGGTCATCCTGGCTTTGCTGGCGGCCGCCGTGGTTGTGGGCCTGCGCTGGCGCGCAGACCGGCTTGATGCCCTGGCCACATCCCAGCCCACGGTCACACAGGCTGTGCCCACCGAGCCAGCGGAAACCGTCCCGGCTGAGGTGACGGCCACACCGCGTGAAGTCACTCACACACCGGAAGCCGAGGCGGGTGAGACCGAGCCGCTCCCGACGATAACGCCCTGGCCAACGCATACCCCCGCGCCGTGATCGGCCTGCTGCCCAGTGGCCGCCCTGACTGAGCAGGCTTGCAGATCGGTCTTTATTGGATAATATGGATCGCAGACAGATTGTTGAGAAAACGACAAAGAGGGACACGGAAAAATGAAAAACCAGCCACACGCGTACCAGACCCTGCCTGAAGGTTACCAGCTGCATCAGCGGTTGGACCTGATTAAAGACCGTAAGCTGCTCCTCTCTCTGAGCCTGGCCAGCCTGGTGCTGTTTGCCGTGTGCGGGTTGGGGCTGATTTGGCTTTTGTTCGTCCTGCGTCCGGATTTTGCCGCCAGGGGTCTGAGCTTTTCACTCACAGCAGGCAGTGGCGGGTCGCTATTACTGGGTTTGATCGTTTTGCTGGGGGTGATCTTTGCCATGGTGGTGCTGCATGAGGCCGTGCACGGTTTGTTTTTCAAGCTGCTGACTGGGGGGACGGTCAATTTTGCCTTCAAGGGCGCTTATGCTTATGCAGCCGCGCCCGATTGGTATCTGCACAAAGGCCCCTATCTGGCTGTCAGCCTGGCGCCGCTTATCCTGATCACGGTGTTGGGGGTGTTCCTGCTTTGGTTTGCCCCTGGGAGCTGGCTTTTCCCGCTCATGCTGCTTGTGGCCATGAACGCATCGGGCGCGGTGGGGGATCTGTATGTGTTTTTCCTGCTTGTGCGCATGTCTGGGGATGTGCTGGTGCGGGATTTTGGAGAGCAGATGGAAATCTATACCCACCAGAACGGGAACGGCAGCGCATAACAGCAGCGGTGACCCGGGTTGTGCGGGTTATGTCAAAATCATAGCTGTTTCAGTGTTGTTTTTGCGGGGAAAAGCCAGGTTTAGCCGTAACGGCCTTCAATATAGCGCTGGGTACGGGATTTGGTAGGTTTCGTGAACAGATCTGCGCCTATGCCGACTTCTATCAGTTCGCCCTGCAGGAAAAATGCTGCCATGTCCGCTGTCCGTGCTGCCTGCTGGACGGAATGGGGCACCAGCACGATGGTGTAGTCCTTTTTAAGCTCCTGGAGGGAGTTTTCCACCTTGAGGGTGGAGATCGGGTCAAGCCCGGAGGTGGGCTCATCCAGCAGGATCACATCGGGCTGCTGGATCAGGCTGCGCGCCAGACACAGCCGCTGCTGCTGGCCGCCCGAGAGGGCGTTGGCAGCGTCATCCAGCCGGTCTTTGACCTCGTCCCACAGCGCGGCCTGGGCCAGGCTGCGTTCAACGCTTTCTTCGATCAAGGCGGCATCACGGATGCCTGCCAGTTCGAACCCATAGGTCAGGTTGCGCCGGATGCTGAAGGGGAGCACCACCGGACGGGCGAACACCATACCGACCTTTCGGCGCAGGTTGTTGGTGTCCAGTTTCTTATCTAATACGTTGACCCCGTCCAGCAGGATCTTTCCCTGGGTGACCTTGACATCGGCCAGGTCGTTGAGGCGGTTGATGCTGCGCAGCAGGGTGGACTTGCCGCCGCCGGCAGGGCCGAACAGCACCGTCAGCTGGTTGGCGGGGATGCGCAGGTTGATATCCCGCAGGGACTCGGTGCCGTCAGAGTATTCCAGAGAGAAGTGTTCAATGATGATTTTATCCATAGGTCACCATTGGCGTTTTGCCCGGGCGCGGGAGCGGATGATCGAGGCGACCAGGTTCATCCCCAGCACGAACACCAGCAAAACCAGGGCGGTGCCGAACTGGATCTGGATGGGCATACCCGGCACCTGGGTGGAGATCACAAACAGGTGGTAGGGCAGGGCCATGGTCGCGTCGGTGAGGGATGTGGGCAACTGCGGGAGGAAAAACGCTGCCCCGGTGAACATGATCGGCGCGGTTTCACCCGCCGCCCGTTCCAGGCCGAGGATCACACCGGTGAGGATACCCGGCATGGCTTCCGGCAGCACGATCTTGCGGATGGTCTGCCAGCGGGTGCCCCCCAGGGAGATGCTGACCACCCGGAAGGATTGGGGCACGGTGCGCAGGGCTTCCTCAGCCGTGCTGATGATCACCGGCAGGGTCATGATCGCCAGGGTCATTGAGGCTGCCAGGATGCTGGTACCCAGCTGGAGGAAGAGCACAAACAAGCCCAAACCAAACAGGCCGTAAACCACCGAAGGGATGCCGGAGAGGTTGGTGATCGCAATTCTGATGATGCGGGTCATTTGGTTGTCGGGGGCATATTCTGAAAGGAAGATGGCCGCCCCCAGCCCGAGGGGCACGGCCAGGGCAGCGGTGCCCAGGGTCAGGTAAAAGGTGCCGATGATAGCCGGTAAAATGCCCCCTGAGCGCATGCCGTCGTAGGGCATGCTGAAGATGAATTCAAATGAAATCGCGCTGGCACCCATGCTGACGATGTAGATCACGATCATCACGATGAAGATCACGGTCAGGCTGGCGACCAGGCTCATCACGGCAAAAGCCAGGTTTTGAGCAACCATGCGCTGTTTGGATGAGTGCTTCATGACAGGATCCGTTCTGCGCGTTTCTTGACGCGAAACACCATGGCAGAGGCGATGATATTCACGACTAAGGAGATCAGGAACAGGATGATCCCGATCAGGAACAGCACATGATAATGCACGCTGCCCTTGGCAACCTCGCCCATCTCAGCCGCGATGGTGGCGGTCATGGTGCGGGTTGGCATGAAAATAGCGCTCAATCCCCTGGCCACAATCGGTGCATTCCCGGTGACCATCATCACCGTCATGGTCTCTCCGATGGCGCGGCCGATGCCGAGCATGACCGCCGTCAGCACGCCGGAGCGGGCGGCCGGCAGGGTCACCCGCCAGATGGTCTGCCACTTGGTGGCGCCGATGGCCAGGGCAGCATCGCGGTAGGAGCGGGGTACGCCATCCAGCGCATCTTCGGCAATGGAGACGATGGTGGGGATGGCGATGATCCCCAGCAGGATGGACCCGGCCAGCGCCGTCAGGCCGGTGGGCAGGTTGAACAGGACCCGCAATTGGGGCGCCAGGGCGATGATGCCGATGAAACCGAGCACCACCGAGGGCAGTCCCGCCAGAATCTCAACGACGGGTTTGAAGATCTCGCGCATCCAGCGCGGGGCGATCTCTGCAACAAAGATGGCTGTGGCTAAACCGATGGGAACGGCAAACAGGGTCGCGCCAATGGTGACCAGCAGCGACCCGCTGATCAACGGCAAAATGCCGTAATACGCCTCAATGGGGTACCAGCGTGCGGAAAACAAGACATTCAGCGGCACTTCCCCCACGGCTGCCATGCCTTCGCTCATCAGGAAATAAAAGATCATGATCACAAAGACGATCGCCGAATACCCCATGGCCTTGATGACCGCGCTGATCAGGGTTTCTGCCGCCTGGGAAAAGGCGGTTTTGGCGTCACGTTTTTTGGGTCCGGGTATCAGGTGTGTGTCCATGGATTAAGGCTTTACGGTGCGGCGGAAACAAAACCGAGCTCTTCGACAATCTGCTGGCCGGGGCTTGTGAGGATCCAGTCAATATAGGTTTGAATGGCGCCCTGGGGCTCGCCGTTGGTGTAAGCGAACAGCTCGCGGGCGATGGGATACGTCCCCTGGCTGACGGATTCAATCGAGGGGATCACGATGGGCGCGCCTGGGCCAGGCTGGATGCCCAGCACCTTCACTTCTGGTGTGACATACCCCAGCCCGTCGTAACCGATGGCATTGGGGTTGTCCCTGACTTCGGCAATGATCCCTTCGGAGGAAGGCAATAACAGGGTGTTAGGATGGAACAGCGCTTTGTTGTCTTTCTCGCCAAGGCGCAGCACGGTTTCGAGGAAATACACATGGGTCCCCGAGTTGGATTCCCGGGATACCCGCACAATCGGCCGGTCTTCGCCGCCGAGTTCAGACCAGTTTTGATACTTCCCCTGGAAAATATCCGAGATCTGCTGCATGGTGAGGTGGTCGATGGGGTTGGAGGGGTTGACGATCACGGCCACGGCATCGCGGGCGACGACGATCTCGTAGGGTTCGATGCCCAGGCTGAGCGCCTGGTTGACCTCTTCTTCCTTGATGCTGCGCGAGGCGTTGGCGATATCAACGGTGTTGTTGAGCAGGGAGGCGATCCCGGTGCCCGAACCCCCGCCAGTGATGGAAATGCTGATGTTCACGTTTTCCTTTTGGTAAGCTTCAGCCCAAGCCAGGGCCAAATTGACCATGGTGTCGGAGCCTTTGACATCGATGTGGGCATTGGCCTGCTCGTTAATCGGTGAATCAGTGCCGGGTGATTGGGGAACGCAGGAAACCGTGAGGATAACTATCAAAAGGGTTGAGATCAAGAGTCGTAATTTGAGCATCGTTACGATTATAGCCCAAAAACAAAAATTGATGATGCTGAAACCCAATTAAGGTAAAATAATCCCATGAGCGGAATGACCCCCCCAATTTTATCGATCTCCCATCTGAATGTTTATTACGGCCAGGGTTTGGCATTGCGCGACATCAACATGTCGATTTTGCCTAACCAGGTGACCGCGCTGATCGGCCCCTCGGGCTGCGGAAAGTCCACTTTCCTGCGCTGCCTGAACCGCATGAACGACACGATCAAGGACGCCAGGGTCGAGGGGGAGGTTCTGTTTGAGGGTCAGGACATTTACGAGCCTGAAACGGACCTGGCTGAATTGCGCCAGCGCATCGGGATGGTGTTCCAAAAGCCCAATCCCTTCCCAAAATCGATTTACGATAACGTGGCTTTCGGCCCCCGCGTGACAGGTATGGGTCTGACCAGGGCCGAGCTGGATGCGCTGGTTGAACGCTGTCTGCACCAGGCTGCTTTGTGGGAGGATGTGGGCGGTATGCTTCACGAAGATGCCATGAACCTCTCCCTTGGGCAGCAGCAGCGCCTGTGCATCGCCCGGGTGCTGGCGGTGCAACCAGAGGTGATCCTGATGGACGAGCCGGCTTCGGCCTTAGACCCGATCGCCACAGAACACATTGAAGCATTAATCGCAACTTTGAAAAATGATTACACGATCGTGATCGTGACCCACAACATGCAGCAGGC
>NPIE01000344.1_pt5 | contig 152723 bp, 155 predicted proteins | sample 8637661 | NCBI WGS metagenome assembly NPIE01 (sample SAMN07420842, study PRJNA396082) | bioreactor metagenome | isolation source: sample BA12 brine-fed electro-methanogenic bioreactor BA | place: Japan: Kochi | collected 2016-12-09
GCGGGAGTCCCACCCCTTCCGCCCATAAGTGTTTGCCCTTCTTTTGGTCTCCTGATATATTATTTTTATGAAGTTATTAAAGTTTAAGTCTTTGAAAAAAAGAGCCCTAGAAGAAATAAAGTCTGATCAAGATCTAATTTTACTTTCTGTTTTTTCGGCTTTGATTGCTTCTTTTGGAGTCAAGGCGAATAGCGCTTATCTAATTATTGGTTCGATGTTGGTGGCTCCCTTTATTGACCCAATTGTTTCTTTAGTAGTTTTACTAAAGTCAGGAAGTATGAAAGAAGCCTTAAGGGCAGCCTGGTCTTTACTTTTAGTGATTGGCATAACCTTTTTAACTAGTTTTATTTTTTGGCTATTAAATTCAGTTTTTTTTGGTTTAGGTCAAGTAGTACCGCCACCAGAGCTTTTATCAATTGACAATTTTTTTGCCGCTATTATTATCGGCATGATTAGCGCCTTGTTATGGATTTGGCCAAAAACTTCCGATACTAGCGCCGGTATTGCTGTGGCCATTTCTTTGGTGCCGCCAATTGCTTATGCCATGTTTTATCTAGTAGCCCAAGACACGGTTAACTTTATGGATCAAATTAATAATTTTATTATTAATTTTGTTGGTATTATTTTGGGGGCAAAGCTAACAATGTTTTTTTACGCTAAGAGCAATCACAAGAACCGTCTTTAACTTTTTACCTTCCGCCCCGAAACCAGTCCCCAATATTGAACATTATAGGACTATTTGATATAATTTAGCTTAATTTTCGCAATAGCGCGAAAAGGTTTTGACAAATAGGGAGGAGGCCAAGGTGGAGGAGTATCAGTCTTTTGGTAGGTGCTTTCTTTACTGCTTGAGTCTTGTTTTCTTTTTATTTTTAGTGATTTCCGGGATAGCTATGGTGGTGGTCGGGGTTTACTTGTTCGCAAGAGACCTTGAGCTGAGTGTTATCCCCATGAGAAAGATTGGTCTTTCTCAAGAGATAGCTTTGGGACTATCGATCATGACATCGCTGTCCGAGATCTTAGCGGCCCTACTTTTCCTAGACCTTAAGGAGGTCGAGAAAGCAATTAAGAATGAGAGCGTTTATCGAATTATTCTTCCCGTCTTAAACGAGAAAACTCTAGTTGGAGCGAGAATTTTTTTCGTTTTAATGTTCCTATATGACTTGGGGACAAACATTTGGGGAAGTTATCTTAGCAATCCTAATCCAATCACCTTTTCTCTGGAGACCATTTTTTTAACCCTATCAGAATATTTTCTGATTTTGGGGTTAGCAATCGTTTTAGCGATTGTTTGGTTTGGCCAGAGAACTCTTTCTCAGATGAGACAAGGAGGACGACAAGTTTCTGACTTATCGTCAGAGGTTTAGGACTTTCTCCTTTTATTTTTTTTAGGTCTTATCGACCACGGGGAAGATAGTTTTTTTGGATTGCTTATTTTTAAGCAACTCATCTAAATTTATCTTCCCCGTTTTCTTTTGACTTTAACTTTCGTCTTTTCTTCGCTTCCCTCTTTTTTTCTACTTACCAAAACCTCAAGAGTAAATAATTTATCCAAAAATTTCTTTTTTTCCTATTTTTCATTAATATTTTCAATTAATTCAAAGCTTATTTTAATGAGTTAAAATATAAAGATGAAGATGCTATCTCTTTCGGCTGATCAAAAAAAAGTTTTAGACCAATTATTAACCTGGCAAAAAAAACCTAAAGGGGGTTTTATTACTTTGGGTGGTTATGCCGGTACTGGTAAGACTACTCTAGTTGGAATTTATCGAAAAAAGCTTCACCAAGATTGTCCAAGCTTAAAAGTCGCCTTCGTTAGCTTTACTGGTCGGGCGGCTCGAGTGTTGAAGAAAAGCCTTAGTGATCAAGAGGCTCTTTTAGATCAGGACTTTGTCGGCACTATCCACTCGTTAATTTATTCGCCCATAGTTAGTAAAAAGGGTCAAATTGTTGGTTGGGAAAGGCGGCGGGAAATAAAGTTTGATCTTATTATTATCGACGAGGCCTCGATGGTCGATGAAGCGATTTGGCAAGACTTGGTTTCTTATCAAATTCCCATTATTGCTGTTGGCGATCACGGTCAATTACCCCCAATTAGAGGTCACTTCAATCTAATGAACAAGCCGGATTTACGATTAGAAAACATTCATCGTCAAGCCCAAGACAACCCGATTATAAAAGTGGCGACCGTTGCTCGTCAGCACGGATCAATTCCCGCCCTAGAGTTTAGTTCTCAGGTATTAAAAATTAAGAAAACCAATCCCGAAGCAGCCGAAAGAGTAGCTAATTGGCTGGCTAATTATAAGCCTGGGATGTTAATTTTATGTGGTTATAACAATACTCGGGTTCGCCTTAATACTCAGATCAGAAAAAATTTAGGGCTTGATTCCCCCCTCCCCCAGTCCGGTGATCGGGTAATTTGTTTGCGAAACAATCATGAAAAAGGGATTTATAACGGCATGCTGGGAACAGTTGATTTTATTGAGAAAAAAAATAGTGATTGGTATGTGGCCGAAATTGCCATGGACGAAGAAAAAGACTTGTATGGAGGTTTAGTTTCTGCCGATCAGTTTAATAATAAAGAAACTCTCAATTTTACCAGCCAAAGAAGAAAGCTTAAGGGGGATTTATTTGATTTTGGTTATGCCCTAACTGTTCATAAAGCCCAGGGCACTCAAGCCAAAAAGGTGGTTCTTTTTGAAGAGCGGTTTGCCAAATCAAGCGATGAAGATTGGCGCCGGTGGCTTTATACCGCCGTCACCCGGGCCGAAGAAGAATTGTATATTATCGGCTAATTCTTAGCCAATAAGCTATAATTATATATATGGACCAAGTTGAAGAAGTATTATCAAAGGTTGACATTGTTGAGTTAGTTAACGAACGAGTACCGCTAAAAAAAGCCGGTCGTAATTTTAAGGCTAATTGTCCCTTCCATTCCGAAAAAACTCCCTCGTTTATTGTTTCTCCGGAAAGACAAATTTTCAAATGTTTTGGATGCGGCATGGGAGGAAACGCCTATAAATTTTTAATGGAATATGAAAAGATGGATTTTGGTGAAGCCCTGAAGTATTTGGCTGATCGGGCTGGAGTAAAGCTAAAATCTTACCGGCCCGGTCCCGATGAGGCCAGGCGGCGCCAACTTTATGAAATTAATCACTTAGCCGCTGAAACTTACCATTTTTTATTAACCAAACACGAAGTTGGTCAAAAGGCTAGAGAATATTTATCCGATCGCGGCATTAAGAAGGCAACAATCGAAGAATTTATGCTCGGTTATGCTCCTAATGAATACGAGTTTATCGGTAAATTTTTAGTTGGGAAAAAAGATTTTTCTCCCGAAGAGGCTGAGGCCTCAGGTTTGGTTTTTAAAAATGACCGAGGCAATTTGACTGATCGTTTTCGGGGTCGGATTATGTTTCCTCTTTATGATAATCGCGGCAATATTGTTGGTTTTTCCGGTCGAATAATCACCCCTCAAGAAAATACCGGTAAATATATTAATACTCCGGAAACAAATGTTTACCATAAAAGCCAGCTTCTTTTTGGTTTTAATCAAGCCAAAGAAGCCTTACGGAAAACCAAGCAAGCGATAGTAGTAGAGGGAGAGTTTGATATGATTTCTCCTTATCAAGCGGGGGTAAAAAATATTGTCGCTATTAAGGGCAGTGCCCTAACGGAGGAGCAAATTAAGCTTCTTGACCGTTATGTTGAAGAGCTGGTTTTGGCTTTGGATGCGGACTCGGCCGGCGATGCCGCCGCCAGGCGGGGGCTTCAGCTGGCGGTTAATGAGGGTCTAAATGTTCGGGTGGTTTCTTTGGGTGATAAATTTAAAGACCCCGATGAGGCGGCTCAAGCCAACCCAGAATTTTTTAAAAAACAAATTAAAAAAGCCCAATCAATTTTTGACTTTTATATTTCTTCGGCTCTAAAGCGATTTGATATTAGTACGGCTTGGGGTAAAAAGAAGGTTGTTGACGAAGTGGCCCCGATTTTATCAGGGATTGATGATGAGGTCTTGCGATCCCACTATATTCAAGACTTAGCGGCTAAACTAAAGGTCAATTCAGAGGCAGTTTGGGAGAAAATTCAAAAATCCGGTTCGGCCTTGGCCGCCGAAAAGGATAATCGGCAATCTTTTCATCAAGAAGAAAAAAAGGATCGTCATCAGGTTTTAGCTGATTATCTTTTTGCTCTTTGTCTTCAGGAAAATCGCCAGCAAGAACTAATCGATGATGAACTTAAAAAGTTTGTCGCCAACCCCGGCCTGGTTAGGATTATTGAGGCTTTAGAAGAATATTTATCAGCTGATGAGGATGATGATTTTGATAGTCAAAAATTTGCCAAAAAACTACCAGAAGAGTTGGTAACAATTTTTAATAATTTTTTTGTTTATCCTTTACCGGAAAAATTGGCCGACCCCCAAGCCCAAACTAAGGAGATTGCCCAAATCAAAAGAGAATTGGAGCTAATTTTTTTGGGAGAAAAAAGAAAAAAGCTCTCTGTTGAGGTTCGCCAGGCCGAGGAAGCCGACAAAGAAGAAAAAGTCGAAGAACTATCTGGTCAAATTGACAAAATTGACCAGAAAATCAAGGAACTTCATTAATGGCCCCCTACTTATGATAGAATAAAGGCTATTGATTATGGCTAAAAAAACTACTGCTAAAAAAAAGACAAAAAAGAAAAAGAAGCCCGCTAAGGCCAAAAAGACAACGGCAAAGAAGTCTACCAAGAAAAAATTAGCTCTTCCCTCTGAGGCAAAGAAGCTCCTTGCTAAGGGCGAAGACGAAGGTTTTTTAACTCACGATGAAGTTTTGGCTGTTTTTCCTGACGCTGAAAAAAGAATCGAAGAGTTAGACGAGTTTTATAATCAAGCCCTAAAGAAAAGGGTAGATATTTTTGAGTCTGTTGACCTAGATGAAGGAGAAGAGGAAGATTTTAATAAATTAGCCGCCCAGATTGAAAAGATTATTTCCCAAACTGGTGAAGTTACTGATCCGGTTAGAAATTATTTAAAAGAAATTGGCCGCATTGATCTTTTAAAGGCCAAGGAAGAAATAGAGCTAGCCAAAAAAGTTGAGGCCGGTTCGATTAAGGCTAAAAAGCATCTTACTGAGGCCAATCTTCGCTTAGTGGTTTCCATTGCCAAAAAATATATTGGCCGGGGTCTGCCTTTTTTAGATTTGATTCAGGAGGGCAACAAGGGCCTAATTCGAGCCACGGAAAAATATGACTGGCGCCGAGGCTTTAAGTTTTCTACTTATGCTACTTGGTGGATTCGCCAGGCTATCACCCGAGCCATTGCTGATCAGGCCCGAACGATTAGGATTCCGGTTCATATGGTGGAGACGATTAATAAAGTCTATCGGACTAGCCGCCGGTTAACCCAAAAGCTAAGCCGGGAGCCGACTGAGGAGGAAATTGCCAAAGAATTAGAAATTCCGGTTTCCAAAGTCAAGACGGTTTTTAAAATTTCCCAAGATACGGCTTCTCTGCAGGCCCCGGTTGGGGAAGAAGGCGATTCGGTTTTGGGTGATTTTATTGAAGACGATTCCCGCCTTTCCCCTTATGAGGAGGCGGCCAGAGAATTATTAAAAGAAAATGTTGATGAGGTCTTATCCAGTTTAAGCGATCGGGAAGCCAAGGTGTTGAAGTTAAGATTTGCCCTAGATGGCGACCGGCCCCGAACCCTGGAAGAGGTGGGCAAGCATTTTGGTGTTACCCGCGAGCGAATCAGACAAATTGAATCCAAGGCTTTAAGAAAACTAAAGCACCCCTCAAGGCGTAAAAAGCTCCAGGATTATTTGGATTAATTTATTCTAGCTTCTCTTAATTACTGCGTGTTATAATTTAAGCGCTCGTTGATATTAAAAAAATTATTCCTCGGTAGCTCAATGGTAGACCTGCCTGCCGGCAGGCAGGGCGTCCGCTGTTTTTTGTATAATTTGAGTATGTATTATGTTTATGTGATACAAAGCGAAAAAGACAGCAGCCTTTATAAGGGAATTACTAATAATTTACCGAGGAGGTTAAGAGATCATAATTTAGGAAAAAATCAATCAACTAAAAGCAGAATCCCCTATTGCTTAGTTTATTATGAGACTTTTGAAACTAGAAAAGAAGCAAGAGAAAGAGAAAAATGGTTAAAAAGCGGCGTGGGGAGAGAATTTTTAAAAAAGCTTATTAAGGAAAACAATATTCCTCGGTAGCTCAATGGTAGAGCGTCCGCCTGTTAAGCGGAGGGTTCTTGGTTCGAGTCCAAGCCGAGGAGCTGATTAGTTCTTATTATAACCTCCTGATTTTCCCGTAATATCGCGAAAATTGGAGTCGGTTCAATTCTAGCGATTTTGCGATTTTTAATAAATATCTTGTCAAAGAAGAACCGCAAATAGTGACGTTTCAAAAAATCCGGAGCCTCTTTATAAGTTTTGTAGATGTTTTTGGTGAACGATAAGACTTCCTCAATTAAATTAATATCAATATTATTTTTGCTTTCGAGCTCTTCAATCCGGTCATTGATTTTGTAGATCTTATCTTGGATTTTGGCGTGCAATCTTTTATAAGCGTCAGGGTCAATGGTTTCATCTAGAAAGGAATCTTCAAGCTTGTTTCTTTTTGTTTCAAGAGAGGTTTTTTTGTTTATCAGCTGTATTCTTTGGGATTTAAGAGATTGGCGGTTATTACCGATTTCTTCTTTTGTCTTTGCGATGACAGTATTAACAAACTTTGGCGAAAACTGCATCGTTTTAAACAATTCTTCTACTTGATGTTCGAGCTCTACGAGCTCTACATAGGGCGCAGGACAACCGTTTCGGTTATGCTTAGGACAATGATAGTAAGCAATTTTACCACCTCTATTTTTTAATTTGTGGGCGTTGTAATGCCATTCAGCGGTATATCGCTGACCGCACACATCGCAAAATGCAAACCCTCTCAATAAAAAATTATACTTGCGTTTTCTAATTAAGAAACTACGGTGTTTAGCCAGAACATATTGACAGGTATCAAAAAGGTTTTTATTAATGATAGGTTCGTGTTTGCCCGTTTTTGATCGCCCTTTCCAGCGGATAAGTCCGTAGTAAAAGGGGTTTTTTAGGATGTTGTTAATTACTGAATGTCCGATGGGAGATCCACTTTTAGACACAATGTCTTTTTGGCTTAACCATTCTTGGAGCTCTAAAAGGGAATAGCTTCCCGTGGCATATAACTCAAAAAGCTCTTTGATAATTGGAGCGGTATAAGGGTCGGGTTCGCAAGTTTTTTTCTCCCTCTCTCCGCCAACGCTTCTATAGCCAATTGGGGGTGGGGTAGGTTGCCAGCCCGTTCTGAATTTCTGTTCTAGGGCGTCTTTAGTCCTTTTACCGTTAACTTCAGACTCCCACTCAGCAACCGAAGCGAAGATGTTAGCAATAAGGCTCGAGCCATTACTTAAATCACCTTCGATAACAGAATGGAATTCTATTCCGGTTTCGATAAACTCTCTTCTTATTCTTGAAAAGTCGGTAATATTGCGAGCGAAACGGTCGATTTTATAAATGACAACAGCTTCAGCTTTTTTATCTTTAAGTCTTGTTAACATTTCTTGAAATTCAGGACGGTTGGCGGTTCTGCCAGACTTGCCATCATCGACAAAAACTTCTTTTGGATGGAATCCTTTGTTCACTGCGTATTCCCGGCAGGCCCGTTTTTGATTATCTAAGGAGTAGCCCTCGGTAGCCTGCTCATCGGTCGAAACACGGATATAAATATAACAATTTTTCATTTTCTAACCACAGTATATGTTCTTATACTTAATTATAATAAATATAACTTAATTAAGCAAGTATTTTGACACTCTCATTTTTTGTTAGCTAAAAGTTAGCTAAAAGTTCATTTTTCAAGGCTAGATTTGTCTTTATGGTTCATATGGGACAATCAGTTTTGCGACTTGTTCATACATTCTGTCTATTGCCTTCTGAGCTTTTTTACCAAGAGAGGGTTTTGTTCTCCGAAAATATCGCTCTTTGATACTATTTTCAAGCTCTGTCATAAGAACCTCAGAGATAAGAGCCTGAACCCTCTTTTTGTCTTTAAACCATTCCCTTTTTGCTGATACTTTTTTGATTTTGCTATAGCTGAACCCATACTTATCAGCCACGTCTTTTAATGACATTGAGTAGTCAAGTAAAAATTCCCTTTTCGCTTCAAGCCAGTCAATTCTAATTCTTTTCATAAGTCTTATTTTTTTAAGTTATAAGCGACTTCTTTTAGCTTTTTATATCCATCGCTTTCTAATTTATTAAAAAAATCATAACTGGTTATACTAGATTGATTGTTTCTAAATTGATTTTCTTCTAATACTGGACAGTTATTGTTACCGGGGCTATCACTACTATTAGTGGTAGGGGTAGGATATTTATTATTGGCTGGGGTATTGGGGGTTTCAAGCAAAAACCAATCATTTGCAAGATTTTGCTTACCATTCTTTCTCGCTTGTTTAAATAGCAACCCTAAAGATATTAAATGGTTACAATAATTTTTAATCGTAGAGACAGATTTACCAGCCATTCTGGCAATCGTTTTATTACACGCTAAGAATGAATCTGCTGAATTATTATTGCTATGTAGCTCAGCCAAACAAAGATACACGACTAAGCAGGTTGCCATACGCTTGTGACTTTCTTTAAATTCTTCTCTAATTAGCCTTAGGGCCGCCTTGTCCTGCCAGCACCAACTGCAGTTATTGATATCTCTTATTTTTATATTCATAGGTTTTTGTTTTTATTTAGCGTTGCTTATATAGCTGTCATCGTAAAGCAGTGTTTTTAGCTCTTTTTGATTAGTAAAAAAACTTCTTGGCTCAACAGATCCACTTCCCTCCCAAAAGATTTTTGTTAACTTTTCTCTTTTAGCTGTGTCTTCAAAGTGGAAAGTTGCGTGTCTGGGGTTATCTTTAGAAATATGCAGAAGTTCGCACTTTTTGGTTTTGAGATACACTGCTAGGCAGAAATTGTCCGTAGAGAACAATGGTTTACGCTGTTTAGTATTCATTTTTTTTCTTATTCTGATTAAGTGTTTGTTTTTTATGTTGTAAGCTGAACAAGCAGACCCTAAGCCATGCCTCAGCTGCTTTTTCAAGCGAACTTATAGAATTTTCTTTCTTATTGGTTTTATTTTTATTAGTCTTTTCCATACTGGTAGCCCTTTCCCCTTTGTTAATAGAGAATAGAAACTATCAATAAAAAAGTTTAGGGTGGAAAAAGGGTTAAGATGGAGGGGTGCGTTATTTAGCCTGACAAAACCTTACTTGCTTTATCCCGGATATTTTTTACCAGTTGGGAAACTCTCCCCCTGCTTATTGAAAGGTTATCAGCTATATCAGTGTTTTTAAGCCCCCGTAACATTAAGGGAAAAACATCATTTTCTCTAGGAGTTAATTTGGCTTTAATATCTTCGATAGAACCTTTGACCCCTATTGGAGAATAATCCTGATTTTGATTTGGGTTATACCAATCTTCATATTTATCAAAAGAAACCAAAGGTCTTCTTTTTAATTCTTTCCTCTTATACAAATTACTAAGTTCCCAGGCAAGATACTTTTCAATGTAAGTAGTAAAATTTACCCCTCTATAGCTTTCGTATTTCTCATTTTTATAGCAACCCTTTTTATATTTTTCATACCCTCTTGCAAAAAATAAGATGTTTTTTCCAATTAGAGCATAGAATAGATCATTATCTTTTAGAATTTTCTGTAGTTTAGCTATATCCTTTTGATATTTATTAGCCTGTTTTTGATTTTTAACGAGTTTTAAGGATAAACGATTTTGTCTAAGCTTAATCTGACGGTTAATAGTTGCCCTTACCCAGTTAGGAAAAGAGAGCGTTGGTTGATTAATCCAGTCCCCGAGGCGTTTCATATCTTCCTGAAAAAGAAACTCTGTGAGCTTTATATCCTCGGGGTGTAAATTTGCTTTTTTGAGGACATTAACAAGTTGGCTTAGGCTTGATTGAACTTCTTTTTTTGTTTTGTGTATCTGTATATTTGAAAGAGCGGCTTTTGTTTCGTGGGATGGGTTTTCTTGGTTTGCAAACGCCTCAATAGCCCAGGGCGTGTCTCCAGTAATTAATCTCCAAAACAATTGTTGAGCATAACTTTTAACATCATTGAAATCTACCTGATTGTCGTATTTAATAACACAGCCTTTGGCAATGCGTTCAATTAAATCTTTATACAGATTTGAAAGGCAAAGAAGACCGCTCCACGCCCAATTTTTATCTTTAACCGAAAGTCCGAGCCCCAAAAACCCTTTTTGGCATAGAATGACTAACTCATCTCGTAATTTATAATATTCTTCTTTTTTTTCAACACTTTCACCAGAATTGTTCTTGAGCCCATTAAGCCTTTTTGATAAATAGTCAACTCTTGCAGAGCACAATCCGTTTATTTTTTCTTGAAGGCGGGCTTCTTCTTTTTCCGCCTGTTGCCACAATATTGGATTGAAATCCGATAAGACTCTATTCTTATTCTTATTTTTTTTCATTTGTTGTCAGTAATGCTTATTTTATGTATAATTTAGCATAATTGAGCAAAATTATTAATGAGATGGAAGGTAAAAACAATAAATTACCAAAACTAATAGGGATAAAAGAGGCTGCTGAAATACTTGATGTTCATCCAGCCACCTTAAGGCGTTGGCACAAACGCAAGAAGTTAATTCCTGTGATTGTTAGCAAGCGTGGCGACAGGCGTTACCGACTCGAGGATATTGAAAAATTTATTACTGATTTATTAAAAAGGCAATTTTAATTTGTGCACCGCTTGCACGAGCATAAGCATAAAAATATTCATATTTTTAAGAGAATTTCTGGCTTCAGGCCAGGTAAATGGTGGAAGGCACACATCGCCTCAGTTGTTTACTTTTTTATTTTTATTACTACTTTAGCTTTAGATAAAATTGGCCCTACCAATAAAAACTCTATCTTACTCTTTTAAAAATAGACCATAGCTAGTAAAATTCTTTGGTTTAACTATAAAATAAGGTTTTCAATTTTGCGATTTTTTAGATTTTCCGGAATGGTTGGTATAAAATCAAATTAACTGGGTTAACTGACAAATTTCAGACAACAAATATTCCCTGTTTTTTATATGAAAAACAACCCTATGAGTAGGATAAATAAACTAACCTTGCCTATGACAATTTTAATGGCAAGTCTTATTTTGGGGGGGTTTCTACTATGCGAGTCAAATAAATAAACAAAGGTCTATCGAGAGACAGCAAGAGATTAAATTGCAAGACGACAAAAGAACAGAAGAAACAAAAACAGAGCAAGAAAAAAAAGAATATATAGCAAGACGGAAAAGCGAATGTTATGAGATTTATGAAAAAGAACGGGATAGGTGGAATAATGTAGAAGACCTTGTTTACAGTGAGGTAAGAGATGTTTGCATTGTCAAGTACAAATCAAGTGACCCAGCAAGAACGGAAGAGGAGTGTAAGGAAATAACCAAAAACATTGCAAACATGGAAAGCGATTACTTTAAAGATATAATGTTGAATAATTATTTTGATTGTTTGGCTAATTGGTTTAGTAAAGAATTTTAATTTTATTTTCTATTATCTCTAGGTCTTTATAATAACAAGGGGGCCGGATGAGAAGTTAATATAACCTTCAGGCCTGGGGGGTGTGAAGCTATTCTGTTCCAGGGGCGTGAAACTACTAAAGGTTCGAAGCTGTTTCACTCTAAGGGTCGGGTTGCTTAATAGAAAGTTTCTTAGAGGATTCCCCCTATAATTTTAAATAACTAGCCCGAATGTCATTCACTAGGCGGAGTCATAGAATACTGTATAATAAAACAAGATGAAACCTTTGGGCAGGGTTTTAATTTTATTCTTCTCTTTATCGCTTATTCTTTTATTTCCTTCTTTAATTGAAGCTCGTTCAGGTTGCTGTTCTAGTCATGGGGGAGTTTGTTGTGAATGTGGGCCACAAGCTAATGGGAGAGTAATTTGTAATGACGGCTGGAGGGGTTCCTCTTGTAGTTACGCTGGTATGGTAAAGTGTAGAGGTTCAGTTCAAACCGAGCCAGTAGTATATCCTACTAATACACCATTTGTTATTCCAACGGTAATTCCAACAGTTAAACCAACGGAGGTTCCTACCAATACATTAGTGCCTGCAGATGAACCAACTAAAGTACCTATTGATGTCCCTAATGAGATTCATCAAAATGAAGAACCAAAAGTTAAAGGAGAGACAACATCGACGCTTACAACTGCTGAAACAATAACGGCTTTAAGTATGTTAAGTGGTATGGGTTATGGTGGGTATAAGTTAGTTAAGAAATTGTTTATTAGTTAAAATGTAAATGTAATTTTGATAAATGAAAACAAAGCAAACAAATAAACATGAATTTAATAAAAGATAACCTATTCAATGGAATAAAAATTACAGAGGAAAGCCAAAATAATTGGTAATAATATCGTATTTTCTTTGCTTTTGTAGATTAAAGTCAATAAAAATGTTAATAAAACTTACTTTGGTAAAATAGAAATCACATGAAAATTATAAAAAGAATTTTACAGATCTTACTTTTAATTATGTTTTATTTGCAACTTATATTTGGAGTAATATACCAGTCAATAAAACATTTCCATTTGGTCATCAAAAACCCTTTATCTCCAGCACAACTTCTCGCAATAGCCCCTTCACTTTTTTGGTTATGGTTAATAATTTTTCTATATAGCAAAATTAAACCAAGATCTAAAAGTAAACCTTTTAGGCAAATAAACGAGTTTTCCGAGGGTGAAAAAATGACTAGTATTTCGGTTGGAGTTGGGCTTTTAATAATGGGTGTAATGGGCTACTTTTTATTCGGACAGAAATAAAAAGCAATAATTTACCGGCGCAATATTCTTAAATGAAATTTATAAAAACAACAGGACACATAATTTTTGACGATAGGTTTGACAACTATTTTCTTATTAAGATTAAAACCAAAGTAAAAGATACTTCAACTAGATATGAGCCCATAATAGAATTAACTGACCAAATAAAGGTTAATTACAAAAAAGACTCAATAGACAACAAAATGAAGTTGGCAACCAACAAATTAGATGAATTAATAAAAAACCACCCCTATTTTCTTCTGCAAAAATGCGAATCCCCCATTGAGATAAGATTTTATGTATACGCATTAAGCAAAATTCCAGGAATAAAACCCCAAATTTGGGTTGATGAATATAGGGTAGATTTCGCAATACCGGATAAAAAGTTTGTAATTGAGCTTGATGGGCATGAATATCATAAAACTAGAGAACAAAGAACAAGCGATGCTAAAAGGGAGAGACATTTGATTAACAAGGGTTGGCAAGTATTACGCTTTACTGGTTCAGAAATTTATGAGGATGTTACAGGGCGCATCGAGGAAATTAAGACAATGATTAAAAAAGCTTAGTTGATGGAAGAGAACAATAAAAACATCTAATATCAAAACCCAGAAAAGCGGTGTTGTTAAGGGCATGGGGTGGTTTTTTCCACCCCAAGGTTTGCCTCGTTTTTAGAAATAATGAGTAGCAAGGTGGGCTAGAAAGATAAATATAACTCTTTTTGCTTGAAAAAGTAATCTTTTAATCCACTTAATCCATTCTCTAGTTCTCGTATAGGGTGCAATAATTTTCTACGGCAATAAATTCACCCCGAGGCGTATTGACCACAGCTTCTGCTACTCCGAGGACACCTTGTTCATTTTTGTCAACACCCAAATCGGAATATAAATACTCCGTAAAGGGTTCGGTGGAATTTCTCATATTTTCGGTAATATCCGAATTGGAAAAGTGTTTCTCGAGCAGTAAACCCTTTTTGGTATTCATAGTTCCGTCTTCCGAACCGTAAAGATAAAAATCAATAGAAATGTTCAAATCCTTTGGATACCTAATCGTTTCGTCTTCTGTATGGAAGATTAAAGTAAAATCACTTCCAATAGGCTCTCCACAAAGATAGCATTTATCCACATAATCTCGACTTAGCTTAACCCCTGCCAAATTATTTATCAAGGATTCTTGGTCAGATTCCCCAGCCTCATTGCTATTGTTATAATCATTAGTATCATCAATCTCCGCAAGAGGCAAAGCAGGAGACTGTGTTGAAGTTGGTGTTGATGAAATCTGGTTGATCTCTTCGATTTTTTTCTGGGCCTCAGCATAATTGGGGTCGTTTATAGCCATTTGTCGGAAGTAATTTTTGGCCTCATTAAGGTTGCCGGATTTATAAGCGCTGATTCCTTTTTGGTAGTGCTCAGCAGATCGTATCATTATCTTGGCTCTTCTCATCTTTTCAAGCAACTCAGTTCTGGCTAGACCAGGACTTATATTGTCCAACAGCCACCATTTGTTAGCAGTATTAAAGAATTCAAGAGACCTTTCGTAATTACCGTTCTTATAGAAAGATGACCCTTTCACCATTGCTGCTGTTGAAATTGCAATTGAACCTATAAAACCCAGAAATAAAATGGAAGTAATTAGAGAAGCGGAGATTACCCAATATTTAATAAACTTCAAAAGTTTATTAACAGTTTTTTGCTGGAATAACATTGTTAATAATTATATCAAAGTGGCATATTTGAAAGGTGGTTTTTAAGTAAACTAGTTCTAACTTCCTGTAGTATGCGGGGCTAAGTCATTCTTTCCATAAAACTAGGGTGTGTATCTCTCCTGTGTCTTCTTTGATAGGGTAGAAGTAATAATCACCGTCTTCAACCATATCTGTCATTTTGATTACATTCATATCTCCTTTTTTCACGAACCTGTAGTTAAAGCTTCTAAATTTATGTTCGCCATAGATCTTTGTGGCAATTGCCCCATACATATTTAAAATAATACTATCTTTATTCGGGAGAAATGGCTTGAACGAGGCCACATAACGAGAATCGCCCTCGCCCTTGATCACTTCATATTCATAATCTAGAAGACTGCCTGAAGCCACAACCTTCGCTTCTGTTGGAGCTGTTTTTGGACTGATTATAGAGTTTTCTTCCGAATTACTAGGAGAATTTGTGTTTTCAGTACCCCCTAATTGTGCGACAATTCCTATTAAATAGGGAACAACAATCATTGCTATTATTATTGAGGCAATCGGATGTTTTTTAAACCAACTCCTAAAATCTTTCCCGCAATATGGGCATTTTGTAGCACTCGAAGAAACATCTTCTTGACAAGAAGGGCATTTTTTAGCCATTGATTGATTTTCCATATTTGTTTAGCTGATGACTTATTTTTGAGCCTTCTTTGAGTCTTTTTTCTCCCTTTCCATAATTACTTGAATTACATTTGGTTTCTTGCCCAACAACGCTAAGGGCAAAAACAAAGCACCAAGGCAACAAGTTTTATCAAAATTCCAACCTTGTTGAGTTACCTCTTTGCTTTTAAGTTCCCAACCCTGGTTAGCAAGCAAGTCAATTTCTTGTCCCATTTCTTGACGCCCTTGAAGCGTATCCTCAAAAGTTAGCGTTTTATACTCCTTTGCCATAAACAGTCTCCTTTTATTTATTTCTCAAGTATGCATTTATGGGATTGCATTTTAGTAGCCTAATTGTAATTAAAACGGAAGCTTTTAGCCAGTTATTTTGCTCTAAGCAGCTTAGGGCATATTGGGAGCAACTTGGCTTGAACAAGCACCTATAACCCTCTTTTTTGAGAACTGGAGAAAATATCTTCTGGTATTTCTTAATTAGCTTTTTTAATAAGTGTCCCATTTCTTCTTTACTTTGATTATAAAAAACTTTTTTCTAAAAGTCTATGTTTAATGCGTTGCTGTCTTCTGATGATTGTTTGAAAATTAAATTAATATGTTGTCAAAAAAGGAATTTACCGCTGAAGTTGGCAAGAGAATCAAAAAGTGGAGGGAAAAAAGAAACATTTCCCAGGAAGAACTGGCTCATCGTGCAGGGCTCTACCGGACTTACATCGGGCATTTAGAAAACGCCCGCTATTCACCTAGTGCCTACGTGCTTTATAAGATTGCTAAAGTTTTGAAAGTTGATATTTCCGAGTTTTTTGGTTTTTAAGTATTTATGGGCGAAGCATTTCTGCAACTTCATTAAGCGTTAGTCCAAAGTTTCCAGCTATCGATAAGATTAACCTAATCAATTCAATTGCGCTTTTAATGTTTGGAAGTGGTTCTCTTACCTTTTGCAAGAATTTTTTTCCCTTACTGCCTTCTTTAAATTCAGGGAGCTTTTTATCTATTAACCCTTGGATTTCCAGCAACATTTGAATGTTTACACTTTGGGATTGTTGTTGGTTTTGGGTAATGATGGTGCTTGGTGAACCACTGAATGGCTCTGGTTCGTCTGATTCGTCTGAAAAATATTCTGCGTGAAGCCTTGAAATTAAGCCTCCTATTTTTTGGCGATAGTCAATTAAGCTGTAATCTTGATAATTAGCCTCTTGATAATGAGGCGACACTTTGAATTTGTCGTAGTTATCCCCTGAACAAGCATTGAGCTCATCAATTGTTTTGTTTAGTTGCTCAAAAATAGCTGGGTGGTCAATAAGGCTATCTGTGTCTTTTGGTAGGGGAACTTGCAATAAATAACCTTGAAGTTCTTTATAAATCGGTCTAATTTTTTCTTTTATATTTTCGGTCATATTTAAGTTTATTATATCAGTCTTGCCTATATTTTTGCGAAATTAGGATTTAACTGTAGTTTTTTTATCTCCTCCCACCTTTGCCTCATAACACCAATATACGCCACACTTTGGAAGGCTTTTAAGATATTATTGATATTAAGCTCTTTTATAATATCGCAAGAGGTGCGAAGCCAGAGGGGACAGGTTTAGAGTCTTTTTTTTGATGTGCAAATAGAAATCCACATCGGGTGTGGTGTATTATCTTATAGGCGGAATTTAACGTTTAATTACTTAAGCCAGAAAAATGGATAAATGTAACTAGTTCTAATCTCATTTACTCGCTATTGTTTATTCTTTTTATCACGGCTTGAAGAAGAAAATCCTTATTATCAACTGGTGAGAGATCATCAATTATCTTTTCAATAAATTCTTGTTTTCTTGATTTTACCCATTCATCGTTATCTCTCAAATAAATTACAAGTCCCAGTTGGGCTTTGTTATAGCTTTCTTTAAATTCTTTATAATCAACTACCTCTTTTCCTTCTGGATGAGCATAGGCCTTGCGTGCTTTATTGACTATACCAATATGTCTATCTAGTTCTTTTTCAACGATTTTAAGGCTTCTGGCAATATTAACCAACCCCCCAACAGTATATTGCTCCGCATTACCCAAAACCCTATTTTGATAAAGCTCAGCTTTTCTTGACTTAAATGAACCGAACATGTAAGCAAGGATGCATTTTAAAAGAAGGTTTTCTATCACCGATGCTCTTTGGAAAACCTTACCTACTGTTGCATGTTGTTCTTCTGACCTTCGCCATATGTTTCTAAGCCATTCAGGATAAAGGATTTCGAGAAGTACGCCATCTACTCCCTTCATGTAATTTTTAACCGCTTTTTGAATCTTGCTTTCCTGAGCCTGCTGTCTATTGTTATTCATTATGCCAATGATACCAGATAATTATGCTATTATAAAAATAATAGATTTAGAATTTGGCTATCGGGACATGGCTTAAGGACAGAATATATTATGAAAGAATAATGAAGAGATTTTATTATTCACCGTAACAATATAGTCGGTTACTAAATAAATTTTTATGTACATTCCAATTTGGCTAGTTATATTATTAATTTTTGGGGCAATATATTTTTATTTCAAGAGGAGTGGGGATAACAAGCCTAATACCGTAGAAGAACTATGGAAACGCGCTGATTATCTAAAGAAAAGTGTTATGGAAAAGAGCATGATAGCTTCACTTGAAGAAATGAATGATTTTGAAAATTTAAGAGAAATGATTAGAGCTATGGAGACGGACTCGCTAAGATTGCGTGAACGCTATAAGTATAATCAAGAAAAACAAAAACAAGTTGCCCAAGACTGGATGAATTATGCTAATGCTATTAGACAAATAAAATTCGCTAGCGAGCTATTGGATACCGACATGGAAAAAGGCGCTCATGATAGATTCAACGAAAGAGTTAAAGGGAGCTACGCATCAATTTGGGAAATAACTAAGCGCATGGAAGATGAACTTGGAAAGGAGTCGCATTTGAAAGCGGTAAATGATTTATTACACCCTTAAGGTGTAGAGAGGAAGGTGCAAGGGAAATAAAACTACGAGGCTTTGCCATCGCATCTTTTATACGACATATAGGATTATTAGAAATACTGGTGGATGCTAAAGGTCCGAAGCTATTTCACCCTAAGGATCGGGTTATATTGTAGTGGGTAATTTAAAGTGGTGTTCGAAGAAGCTAAAAATCAGATAGATCTGGAGAAAGAAAACTCAAAAAAATAAGAAAAATAAATTTTATAATAAATCAATATGTTATCTAATATTAACGGATATAAAACAAAAGAAGAGTGGTTTTTAGGTAAGGGCACTTATGGGTCAGTTTATAAAGCTGAAAAAGATGGAAAGTTTTATGCGATAAAGATATTTCAAACAGAGTTTTTGAAATCTGAGTACGGTAAAGATAGGTTAGATAGGGAGATAAAGGCAATTCAGAAGATATCTCATCCCAATGTTGTCAAACTCTATGAGTATGGAACCTTTAAAGATAAAGAGTTTGAATATTTCTACATTATCATGGATTTAATCGAAGGTAAGACCTTAATTGATTATATCGGTGTTGTAGAGGAAGATAGATGTGTTGAAATCATAAAATCTATTCTAAATACCCTTGATACAGTTCATAAAAATGGCATACTACATCGTGATTTAAAGCCTGATAATGTAAAAGTCAATCACGAAGGAACCCCTATTATTTTAGATTTTGGCCTTGCCAAATTGATAGATTATAGTTCTATTACGCAAACAGGAGAGAGGGTGGGGACATATTATTATATGTCGCCCGAACAGATCACAGATAGTAAAAATATTAATGCTCTTTCTGATTATTTTGCTGTTGGGGTAATTTTTTATCAGCTTCTTACGGGGGTCTTACCTTATAACGCTACTAACCTTCCAGCGCTGATAGATCAGATAAAGAACAGATATCCTAAAAATCCATCTGAATTGAATTCAAACATCTCAAATCAAATAGAGAATGTGGTTTTGAAACTATTAGAGAAAGAGCCCTATAAACGATTTCAAACAGTGAATGATATTATCGAGGCCTTGAGTGCAGAGCCTGAGGAGAGGGAAAGGAAGCTAGATTTATCAATAAGAAATTATATTCGTTTACTACATACCGAGAAGACAGTTTTTGAGAAAGCATTAGAAAATAAGCTGGTAGATCGAATCATATTTCCTGCTAACTTTTTCAAATTTTATCATCTTACTGTAAAAATATTGAGAGAGTCTCAGATTTCGTTTACAACAGATCCCGCAACAAATAGATTAGTTTATTCAGCTTTTTCAAAAACTAAAGGTGTTTTGGAGTTGCCATATTCTTCTGGTAGTGAAGTAATGCCAATTCAGAAAAAAGACTTTCATTCAATCTCTCAGGTGCAAGAATATATAAAGAAAGTTATAGATTATCAGATTAAAAATGGAGTGACTGAACTTGCCGCACCCTTTTTCTTTGCCAAGAATTCTAATGATGATTGGTTTAACATCAATTTAAAATTATTAAAAGAAGCGATAGATTATAGAGATGAATACCATGAAGAAATGCCAATTTGGGGTGGAATATGTATGAACGTAGAAAATTGGCATGACGATGAAGAAAAAACAAGAATATTAAATTATTATGTTAAGACTGCACCGGACGGTTTTTTCGTATATGGCGACCCGATTGGCAGTCAGTCAAATCTAACTCAGCTTTACCATTACAGTGATTTATTATTGAAATTACAGACAAACGCTTCGGTTCCTGTTATTTCTTGTAGAATAAACGGCCTTGGTTTAATACTGCTTTGTTTAGGTTTATCTGGAATTTGTTCAGGCATAGGTTCGCTTGACTCTTTTAGAGAATCTATCCTCTCTGATACTCAAGATGGTTACTCAGCAGATCCGAGATACTACATACCAGAATTATTAGGCATGATTTCTCTTAAAAAGCGTGTTACTACAAAACTTATGGATATTGCAAATTCAAGTGTTGGTAGTGAACTAAATTGCAATTGTCCTTACTGTGGAGGAATAGATTCAGGGACGATATCGCAACAGAATATAAAGCTACATTTCCTCCATCGAAGGAAGGAGGAAATTGAAGAGATAGTTTCTTTAGATGCTAATAATAGGCTGACTTTTATAGAATCAAAAGTAAAGAAGGCATTGGAATACAGAAAAATTTTATCTCAAGAGAAAGTCGATATAGGTAATTTTTCTTATTTGAATACTTGGCTGGATTTAATTAGGCAATTTAGAAAGCAAAATTCATAAACCTACTCAGCATCATTTCTTTTGCAAATAAGCTAACCTTTTGTTGATAATGTTGGTTGGTTGGTTGGGGATGTTTTATTTGAACACTGTTTTTAGCACTATCAAAAAGGATTAAGCCAATGTTGTATCTATTGAATTCTTCGAAATCTATTTTATTTTTCGCTTCTTTAAGAATTGCAAGGTAGCTGGAGTTTGCAAAATATTGATATCGGCGTGCTTGAATTAAACCTTTCCTATGATCCGTTAATTTTACTTCTATGGCTACAACTTTATTAATCGGGTTTAGCGTGTTTACCGGTAAAATCTTCCTATAGCTATTTTTACGCGTTTTTTCTATGTAACCACCGGTTATAAGTTTAGAAATGGTTTTCTTTATTTCTCTTTGAGAAAAATATGGAAAGGATTTTATTAGATCATTAAGAGTATAGATTGTGTTTTTTGACAAAGTTAACAATAGGGTTAAACTGTTGAAATCAGTAATAGGTACTCTTTTAATATTACCTTTTTCGAAGGAAAATTCAGGGGCAATAACAAGATCTGCTATACCATATCCAGCTGAAAACTCATGGAAAATTAGATTTGTTCCGAACTCCCTTTTTAAAATATTGTCAAGTTTGTTTACTAGATCTTTTTCATAGAAGCCGGGCATATATTCATATTACATTATTATGTGGTAAAGGAACAACTGCCTTAGTTAGTGACCTCAGTTGATTATCTTGAAATTTTTTAATCTCCTCCCACCTTTGTCTTAAGACACCAATATACGCCACATTTTGAAAGCTTTTTAGGATTTTATTTATGTTAAGCTCTTTTATAATATCGCAAGGGATGCGGAGCAGTGTACCGCGTGGGGTTCATGGTCTAACGACCATGAAACCGGAGTGGTGAATGGTAGTAAACACCACGTGGTTTACTGCAGTATTTATCTGTCAAATTAACTTTCATGTTCTACGTCTATGTTCTACAAGGCCTAAAGGATAACAAATTTTATGTTGGGATAAACCCCAAAACATTAACAAATATCAGGGGTCCGAAGCTAGCCGACCCCTGGGGTCGGAACCTATATTAATTATATCCGCAATCCTTCTCTTGCCGCCATCGAGGCGGTCCTTAATCCTCAAAAAACAGACTGCTTTTATTATCTTCACGACTCTAGTAGAGCCATTCATTGCGCCGTTACTTACGAAGAGCACTTGGAAAATATTGAGAATTACCTAAAAAGGTAAGAGTTTTTCTTGGGTTCTAATAGTCTTAGGCCTTAGTTTTGCTTTTATTAATTTTTTAGGGTGAGTAAATGGCGTGAGGGAGGCAAATTATTGCCGCTAAACTAAGAAGAATAGAAAAGATGACCCAGGTTTTCAGACTGATTCTTTTAGCGAAAACAAGATATACTGAAGCGATTAAAAAAATAAAATTAGCTAAGATTCCCAGAGGGAAAAAGTCTCTTGGGGAACATCTTGTTGATATTTTTCCTTGGTTAGGAACAAGGACACAGGAATATCTCATTACCGGGAAAGGCAATCGTAATAAACAAGGTTGGCTTTCTCCTAGTGGGATTATTTGCATCGGTTCTTCGACTTGATCTTCCCACCAACTTCCGACTAAATTAGCCACAAGAATGATAGCCAGGTAAAGCAGAAGAAAAGAGATGATTCTTTTTTTTAACAACTTCATTGTTATTAATTATACTCTTTTGTTAAATTTTAAACAGGCCTTTTTAGCCTGACAGCCAGACCATACACCCCGGGTGTAAAATTACTAAAGGTTCGAAGCTATCCAACCCTAAGAGTTGGAAAACAAAATATTTTTTTAAAACCAAAGGTTAATATTTCCTTTTTACAAAATCCTGTAATTTGGAAACGTGGAGAAACAATTAAAATTAAAATATGTAATGCTAGTAGTTATCCAGTGGTAATTGATGATATTCAGGTAATTAATACGCTTAACGAAAAAAAGGGAGAGCTTCACGAACGAGCATTAGATATTATAGACAAGGATGCCTATCTAAAGCAAACAGAAGTGCTTAGTTTTGTCCTAGACAATGCAAAAAATTATCCTTTTGACATCCCTTTAAGAATTGAAGTGTGTTTTAGGTCTTCAGTTGATAATTTTAATAGAACAAGAAGCCTGTTTTCTAATGAAAGAACAATAATAAAGTAAACTTCTTTTTCTTTTTTTGAAGATTAGATTTTATGGGTCATTTAATGCCTTTCTCCATCCGGCTGCAATAGCCTTTTCTTTGCCACAAAACTAATGTTTACCTTGAGTCTCGTTGGTCACTTCTTGATTAAGATCGGGGGTTATAAATCCTATAAGTATTGAAAATAAGCAAGTTGTTTGATAATATCGTGTTATTCTGAAACCAGAAGCTGAATTTACCATCGGAGCCATTAAGCCGTCATCTGTCGTTCTTGGCCAAAGTGAGGCCATTTTACAAGAAGTTTCAGTAAACGGCTTTTCTATTTTAGATAAAAGAGTTATTTCTCTCTCTTCGGAACAGGCTTTAAAAATTTATAATAACGGGGCTAATTTACAAGATTTAATCGGCCATTCTACTTCAGGTGATTGGCTTTTCTTTTTAGCTGAAGGTTCAGCGGCGATAGAACGTTTACGTGTTCTAATAGGAACAACACCTTTGGCAGATCGGCCATCAAGGGGCTTAAGGGGCAAATTTGGTGTTAGCAGAATTAAGAATGCTGTTCACGCTGTTGAAGATGAAAATGAATATCGTGGGCATGTATTGCAGTTTTTCCTAGACATGCAAATGTCAAATCATAAAAGAAGTCCCTTAACTTTTGCGCCTATAGGAGCGAGGGTGGGGACCCACGGGATTGTTAGAAATAATGAAAATGGATCTTTTTCAAAACTTTCTACTTATAGTAATGGAAAATTTCCGGACTTTCTCTATAAAGAATTTTTACTCTTAAGTTCTATTTCTGAATTGGGTATATCTCCTAAGGTCTTATGTTATTGCACGGAATGTATGGGAATAGACGAGCTGTTAATGGAATTTATTCCCGGTGTTCATTTTGGCGATCTTTCGCAAGAAGAAAAAATTTTTTTATTACCCGAAATAGCTAAAAAATTAAAACGCTTGCACCAAGAAACAGTTGTTCATGGTACTTTTGAGTCTATGGGAGAAGGAAAATTTGGTAATTATACCGACTGCTTTGAAGATAATATTGAGATATTGAAATCTTTCGCTAGAAAATCTGATTTTGATGAGGCAACTTTATTTTTAGAAAAAACGAAAGAGCCGTTGCGCTCGTTATTTACAAAAAGGCATTGCTATAGATCTGAAAAATTTTCCTTAATACATTTTGATATTTCTGGCGGTAATGTTATTGTTGGCGAAAGAGGAGCCATTTTTGTCGATTGGGGTTCAGCCCACTTAAATGATCCTGCCTGGGACATTTCTAGGGCTATTGTTAAATTAACTGATGGTTCCGAAAAATCAATCTCTATTTTTTTAGAAAATTATGGCGCAGATGATGAATTGAGAAGAAGAGTTTTTGCTTATTTGCCTCTTGCTTACCTTTCAATTGCAATTGGAAGATCAAAGACAGAGGGAAACTTACCTAAAAGAGCCGCTTTGAGAAATATGGATTGTAAGGCGTTATTAGATTTAGCAGTGTTACAATACAAAAAATCGATGAAACATGAGTAATATTCATTATTATGCTCAAGATCCAGAGACAGGGATAATTTATAGAACTGTTGGGTATACCTATCTTGATGAATTGATAGTTTATCCAAAGTACATCCCAGACCTAGATGGCAGTAGGGGTCAGGAGATAATTAAGTATAGAGGAATGAATTATCCTAATGGAAGTATCAAGTTTATGGCTAGCAATAGTTTCTTGGAAAGCTCAGTTGTTAAGATTAAATTTAGTGATCGTTTTCACACCTTTTTGCCTATCGCTCAAAAAAACAAACTAATTCTCTATGATCCAACAAAAAGACTACTCGAAAGAATAAAAGAAAACAGCGAAAGAGGAAGGATGCTAAATAATCTTGTTTCAAATTTATCCAAAGCCTCCGGTATCGGAAAAAATAATTTTGGGCTTGATGCCTCTATGCTAGCAGGCATGGACAAAAGAGGCTCAGACATTGATCTTGTTGTCTATGGAAAAGAAAAAGCTAAAGCAGTAAGGGGTTTTTGGGAAAAAGTAAAAAGCGGAAATAAATATTCTATAACTAAACCGAGCGGCAATTCAAAAGCAATAGTAAAGCGGAGAATGTCTTATTCGCCTCTGATGACAGAAGAGGAAATTATATTATGGGAGGAGTGTAAAATCAGTGGCTATTTTAAAGGCGTTAAATTTTCAGTAATGCCAATAGATTGTAATGGCAAATATCATTATCGTTACCTGCCAACAGGCCAATTTTCAGGAATTAGAGTGAAGCTTAAAAAAAATGCGATATTGTGCGATCCAGGAATCTTAGATTTAAGAGAACATGAGATGGAAGTTTTGTACGGCCCCTCAAGTTGTTTAGTTGAGCAGTTTATAACTTTTCTTCCTAGTCGAATGGGCATTTTTCTAAAGAAGGGAGACCAGTTATTTGTTACAGGAAAAATTTATGCACTAGCAGGAGAGGACAATATAACTAATTTTGCCTTAACTCAATTTCCTTGGGATGATAAAAGCTATCGGGGAGAAAGCTATTTTGTAGCTAAAAAAGAAAAATGTGACTTGGCGCACATGATCCCCGCTCTCTTGGGGTTGGAGTTTAATAGTAGCCACTTTACAGAATGAGAATAACCAACAAGATATACCCAAGGGGAACGAGGGTTGTTGGGGTAATTTTGTCTAAAGATAAGGGGAAAGTGGTCTTAATAGAGAGGTATAAAGACGGGAGGCATTATTATGTTTTTCCTGGTGGTGGATTAGAGAGTTCGGATAAAACCAAAAAAGACGCTTTGTTAAGGGAAGTTAAAGAAGAAACAAACACCTCAATAAAAATTATTAGTCAACCCTATAAACTGAAAATCAAGGGTCATAGCAGACAGGTTTTTTATATTTGTCAACATTTAAAGGGTGTGCCATTGGTGGTTGGTGAAGAAAGAAAAAAGCAAAATAAAAATGATCAATACATCGCAAAATGGATTCCTGTTGAAAAACTCACCCAAAAAAAAGTTTATCCGCTAGAAGTAAGAGACTGGTTATTGAAAGACCTGAAGAATAATCGGTGGCAAAAAAGAATCCTAACACTTTCCTCTTTTGATTATCTTAAAAATTAAAGTTTTGTTTCAGAAAAAAGTGCAATTTTTTTAGAGATAATAGTCTTTGTGAAAAAAATGTTCTCGGTTTGAAAAATAATTTTTCAACCACTCCCTTGTTCGAGTATCATCCAATTGTGGGAGCAGTAAACCACGTTGGGTTTACTGCCATGTACCCCAGCGATACATGGCCCCATGATTTACTTTATTTTTATGTTCTACGTTTATGTTCTACAAAGCCTCAAGGATACAAATGCTATAGTGGATTCACTACTCAACAGCCCGTTAAGCGACTTAAAGGCCACAATAAAGGAAACACCAACAGCACCAAGAAAAGAAGACCATTCAAGTTAATTTATTATGAGGCCCATTTATCAGGGTCAGACGCCAGAAGAAGAGAAAAATATTTTAAAACCTCAAAAGGCAAATCAACTTTAAGACAAATATTAGGGGGCTATTTAAGAAAGGATATTTTTTGGTTGATTAAGCATTTCGTAGCCCGGCGAAGGATACCAAGCCGAGGAGTCAAAAGTTCAAATTAACCCCTAAGATGTGAAGCTGTTTTACCCCAGAGGTCGAAGCCCACAAGTAAGCAAATCTTACCCGTATAACAATTTTACTATACACTCGATCGTATCAATATCTGTTGGATTCAAATAATAGCCCTTATGTCTCATTTCTTCAGCGTACCTTCTGCCTTGGGCTTTGAAAAATTTTCCTAATTTTTTTTGGCCAACCCGAACCCTATACTCAATGAAATCTCTGGCAATTTCTGTAAGTATTTGGTGATCTTCTGGAGTTAAGTTTACGGATTGCCCCTCTTCCGACCGAAGTGAGGAAATTATAGTATCAATTTTCCAAGCAATACGAGCATATTCTTCTCGAACTATTTTGAGTTGAGTCGGGGAAATATCGCTATTGTGTGTTAATATAGCAAATGGTAAGTATCTGGCCATAAAGCTTAAACCTATATTTTTAGCTTCTTCTAGAGAAGTATTTGGTATTTTGGGGAGCAATAAATAAGTATGGCGGAAACCGTTTGTTAACACAGACGTATAAGGAATATTGTGTGTCGCTACAGTGGCGCCTTGAGTTAGTGTCAATTCAGATAACTCATACCTTTCGGCAACTAGTTCGGGCATAAGCGCAACGCTTATTTTTGGATCTAAAACATACTCTCCTAGGCCAATTGAATCTAGGGGTAAACCATATTCTCTTACCTTTGAAATCATAATTCTTGATGGCAATTGGTTAAAAATACTATGTATATGCCTGGTGTTTTTGGGATAAATGATTTTGTCTTTTATTAAAGACTCTCTATCTTTTGGAATGTCTACCATCAAAACATTTCTCTTTTCTGAATGAAAACGGCTATTTCCGCATACAGTGCAAGAAGCTAAACTAACGCTGTCGACTGACTGCATATAGCCACAACTGTTGCAAATATTTACACCCACAGAATCTATATAGACAGCACCAGAAGAAAAAAGTTTTTCTATTTTTTTCTCAAGCCAGCTTTTTGTAGTATCGTCATCGTCTCTAATTATATCTCTTCCTTTTTTCGGAATTCCCAGCTCTTTTAATATTGTATATTTGTCAACTAGGAGTGAAGTGGAAAAATCTCTTCTAGAATCATATCGGTCCTGCTGAGCCATAAAAATCTTATCCATTTTCATGCCTACACAATTCCATAAATCTACTCTAGGCATTATTCTTCCAGATTCATATTCAATTACTCTGGTTATATTTTCGGCCACGAGCATGGGGATAAAACGATGGATAACCCTCTCATTTATAGTATCGAGGTTCTCGGCCGCTGATGCAGTAATGATTTTTCGTTCAGACTCTATCATTTTATCAGAATAAAAGTATAGCATAAAATCCTATAATTGTTTAAATTTATGTTTGTTTTTATAAAATTGGTCATATATAATACAACACAATCTAATATTCAATTTAACATTAATTAACGAATTTTTATGAAAAGAAAAGAAAAAATTTGTATATACCAAAATGAAGATGGCAAGCTTTATATGCCTGATTCTGAGGTTAATATTCAGAAAAGGTACCAAGCCCCGATCGATGATGTTTTAAACTTTTTTAAAAAATTAAATAATAAAAATATATATAGTGTTTATTTAAGGGGCTCTATTGTTTTTGGTTTGGGAATAAAAAACATTTCTGATATAGACTTCTTTGTAGTAACCTTAAGGCCCTTAAATGATTTTGACAGACTAACAATTAAAAAACACATGGATGAATTAAATAAAAAATATTCTTTTATAACTAAATTTGATATTGGATATTTTACTTTAGAGCAAATATTGTCGATGAAAGAAAATGTTCTGATAAAATTATCTTCGCTATGTTTATATGGTAAGAATATTAAAGAAAAAATTAAAGACCCTAAGCCTGGTAGAGACGTAGCTATTTCCTTATCACATTTGGAAGAAGAGATACTAAAAACTAAGAATGAAATTGGGATCGGGCTATACGATAAAACGAACACGAAAGCGATGTGTGTATGGATAATGAAGCGCATCGTTAGATCTGGATTAGAGCTCGTGTCTGAGCGAGAAAGATGTTTTACTAGGGATTTGGGCTTGTGCTTTGAGAAATTTTCAAAATATTACCCAGACAAAAAAGAAGATATGAGTAAAGCGTTGGCTCTAGCCTTAGAGCCAACAAATAATACTAAAGCAATAGAAAAGATATTTGATAATTTAGGCAATTGGTTGGTAGTTGAAGGGAAAAATTTAGGGCTAATTTCTATTAATTGCAATGATATAGATAAAATTGTCACAGAAAAGGTTATATCTCTTTTTGGCAGAAATAGAATTCTTTGCCTGTTGTGTTATGGTCCAAAAATCCAGCTTAACGGCACGCCCCCGGCGGATTTTGATTTTTTATTATTACTTGATAAATACCAAGATAAAGATTACTTGTTATTATCATTTTTTAAAAAACTCAATTTTCCGGTAGAAATATTTATTGATTATAAGGATCAAATTCTTTTGAAAGGAATTAAAAATTACCAAAGGGGTCGACATGGGTCATACTTTTTTAAGATTCTTGCTTCGGCAGACACCCTGTTGGGTAAGAATTTTTATAAAGAAAACGAAAGAGAGTTGGATAGAGGCAAAATTAATTCAGACTTGCTATATAGAGTTGAAGAATATTTTTATAGAATACAAAAATCTATGATCAATGAACAAAATTCTAGTAAAAAAGACATAGAAAAATATTTGGGCAGAATTGTAACTGATTTACTTTTAGTGACTGGTGATATTCAGTTCTCAGACATGCATAAATATCACTATACTAGCGTGATGTCTGAGATACTGGAATGGACCGATGTTATAAGCACTGGTACAAAAAAATTAATAGCTAAGTTTCAATCTGAATCAGACATCGATATCAATCTTTTGGGGAAGCTTGTTGGGGCTTTATATAAACAGTATTTAGAAATAAGGCGTAATACTCAAAATTATGAGAGCGATAAAATCATCTCGGTATAAAAAACTGTATTTTACCTATGCCCTGCAGGAACCAAGCCTTTTTTGCGGGGCGGCAATAATACTTGATGGCTTGCCAAGCAACCCGTCTGATAAGGATCAGCTAATGCAAAAGCTATCACATCACCACCTTGATGTATTTTTTCCCAGATATGAAGGAACCTGGGAATCAAAAGGAGAATTTTTAAAAAGAGCCCCGAGCAGGGCTATTATTGAGTTTATCAAAGCATTGCGAAGCGGTATTGTCTTAAATGATAAAAAATATCTTACTCAAAAGATGTTTATTTTAGGAGCAAGTTTTGGTGGTGGGGTTGCTTTAGATATTGCCAGTAAAAATATTGCCAATAAGACTTGCGCCGTCTCGCCGGTAATAAGTTTTAAAAAGGTTGTTGGAGCAGAAACTTTGGAAAACTATTTAAGGACGGAATACCCCAGAGATTATCGCTTTAACTCAAAAAATTGGCGAAAACTTCTAGAAGATGGCCTATGGAGTTTAGACAATAACAAAATAAAAAACCCTTCTGATGTTTTAATTATCGCCGGAGAGGGTGACGATCAGATTAAAAAGACTGATATTCCAAAATTTGGAAAGAAGAACAAAATTATAGTTAGTGTTTATAATTTTGGCCACATAACCCTGGGTAAGATTACAGAACCTATGTTAGAAGAAATTTTAGAATTTTTTTCTAAATAAATCTCACTTCTGCAACGGCCTTTTGGTTATTATCGGCTTTCTGTAGCCACTCTTCATATTCTCTTTTCCTCTCATCTAGCATATCCTCTACTATTTCTGAGGTAATCATTCCTCTAGATTTTTTTATCCTAGGATCTTCGATTCTTTTGCAAACCTCGGCTAGCGCTTCATTGTTTATGCCTAATTCTCGATAAACTCGCATACAGGCTTCGAATAAATGTGGGATTTCTGAAAATCTTTTTATTATTTTGAATAGTTCATCAGCATTTAATGTTCTTGCACTGTCGAGGAAATCTACCCTATCTGATATAAAAATATCGCCATCTCCTTTCACCCTCCTATAAATGCACCTACCGACCATTGCGGCTGACAATAATCTCTCATCTTCCTGCTGGAACCATACCAACCCAAGTCCGGTGTGAGCACAGTGAATAGAAGGACGAATGACTCTATTCGTTAAATCTTCAAGACATTCTTGTGAAAAAAGGAACTGCAAGTGATTTTTGTGTTTAAACATTACTAACTCGTTCATCGTTACATCTCTAGTTCTGAAAAAATGAATAAGGCCTTCTGGTATTGAGTTACAAATTTCTATATCTTTGGGTTCGAAATATTTAGAAAGAGAGGCAATTTGGTTTCTTCTGGCAATTCTTTCTTCTCTGTCTACTGAAGGTGTTTCAAAAATCACAATATCAAGATCATCTAGTTTAGCGTGATTATATTGTGAGCTGAGGCCTAAATTAAATCTGAATAATTCTCTTGCGAAACCACCTTTTACAGCAATTAAACTCTCTACATTTAGAAGTCTGTTGCGGATATCTGGCTCAAGGTTTTCTAAGCTCATTGTTTGAGAGCAAATGAGTACAGGCTCGTAATTTTCAGGTGGAGAATTTTCGCTCATGTTGAGAGAATTATTTATTCTTTCTTTCACAAGAAGGTATTTTATGCGAGTTCTTGAATTTTTTCAAGTTAAAGCGATTAATTCGGTATTTTTTAACGGTAGGCTTTTTCAATTAAATATTCCATGAAGGCTTTTGAACTAAAGACACTGGAGGCCTTTTGATAATATTGTTGAAAGAAAATGCGTTGAGTCGAGGTTTATTGTTTTATGCTGGCGATAAACCTAAACTAGGTTGTTTTGTTAACTTTTTGATTTCTCCCCATCTTTGCCTCAACACTCCAACATAAGCTATATTTTGAAACCCCTTTAATATTTTCTTGATGTTTAAGTTTTTTATAATACTACAAGACTTAGGGAGCAAACCTCAAAATTAACCCCTAAGATGTGGTATTTATATATATCTTGATTGTGATAATAAAATTTTTTTATGTTGGATAAACCCCCAAAACATTAACAAATACCTGAGGTCCGAAGCCATTCGGCCCTTGGGGTCGGAACCCATTATAATTAATTCGATTCTAGGGGCTGAATGGAGTTTATTTTATTTGCCATGTTTATGGTGCTAAAATAAAGTTATGTTGAAGAGATTAGGTCAAAATATTTAGTCATCTCAAACCAGTTACCCGACCGCCCCTCCCCCTCCGCCACCGCTAGAAAATAATCAAAAGAAAGTCCCTCAAGCCCCATTAGCTGTTTTAATAATTGGGTATACCATTACTATTTTGGCTTTAATAATAATAGGTTTATTTACCGCTTCAATCATATTTTACTTTTTTGGCTATGATAATTTTCTATTAGAGTCTCTTCCTTTAGGTCTAATATGTGGTTTTTGGTTACCCATTGGCTTAGGAATTCTTTCTCTTAAAAAATGGTCTTGGTATGGAGGATTGGGAATATTTGGCTATATAAGCACTGTCGCTATTATTAATTTATTTAGCAAGATTAGTTTGGTTGCTTTATCTCAAATTCTAATTAGTTTGATTTTCTTATATTTCTTAATTAAGAACAAAAAACTCTTTGTTTATACTCTGAAGGGATCGAAAAAAATACTATTGATAATTATTTTTTTTCTATTAACAGTTGCTCTGTTTTTTTCTTATTATTTAAGAGGGCTAGGTAGTCAATATCAGTTACCTCAAAACTATGAATTGGTGATTGATGATGAAAAAGTTTCTCTGGAAGACGGCTCATACTATTATGAAACACGCTTTATAAACGAGAAAAATGAAAGTGTGGTAGTAATGAAGCTTCAAAAAACAGAATTTTGCCAGCAACAACCAGAAGAAGGAGGCAGAATAATTGATTATCAAGAGATTTTAGTTAATGGCCAATCCGGTTGTCAGCTTGGCTTGCTTGATCAGCAAACAGGCAAAGAGGAACTCCGCTCAATCAGATGGAATGGTCAGGAACATAGCTACACACTTTTAAGTTATGATTTATCATTGTCTTACTCGGATCTTCGGGAAATCGCTTCGCAGTTTAAATAGTTTGCCTAAGTAAAAGCGGTTTTTTTCCGACTGTTATTTTTTGTTTCTTTTGGGAAGGAACGAAAAATATCGTTAAGGTAATGGCAAGGGCGAGTAGAGAATTTAGAGAAATACTGGCGGATACTAAAGATCCGAAGCTATTCGGCCCCTGGGGATCGGGATCTATTAGACATTTTCAAGATGGAGAATTTATCGCTCGTCAGCATTTTAATTTTGATGTTGATCAAGACGAGGGCATTTACCTTGCCCTAGAGCCTAAAGATTTTTACCTAATATCTAGTTTGGAACAAATAAATAGTTTATTAGCCAGAAAACCCTCTTCCGAATCGGAGATAAATCCGGAAATTAACGGTCAAAACCAATTATTTGTTAGTTATGATAATTTGTTAAATGTAACCTTGTCCGAAGGTAAAGTAGTTGGTTTGCAAACCGTTGCTCTAAAGTCCGCTCCCCAAGAAGATGCGGCCGAAAAAACAGAAATAATTGGCGATGATGTTTTGAACAGGCCAGGAAAAATATTTATTGGTAACTCTCAACAAGAGGCTAATAGCTTTAGTTACTATTTGGCTGATCCTGTTTTTCGCTTGATTAAGCAGAGGCCCCTGCATCTTGATGGTGAGTACCCTAGCTACGGTTATTGTTATTCTTTGGATCAAGGAGCCAGTTTTGATACTCAGCCGCAAGACCCCGGGGCCTGCGCCGATGAAGAAAGCATGGTTTGGGTAATTGATTTATTGCCTCTCGAGGTTTATGACAATCTTGGGGAGTTGGAAATGATCGGCCGAGAGGAGCTGGTGCGAAATAGAGATTTTGTTTATGCCATAACCCATACTAATGGAGATTTACCACCAGATTTGCCCAATTGGCCAACGATTCTAGAGGATATTAAAGATGATTTTAGTGTTCCTCTGGCAAGAGAATTTTTGTCAATTCTCGACTAGGCAGGCGGTTGTTTTTCAATAATTTTTCTGTTATTGTTTAATTATAATGACGAATTTAAAAAAGGTTAGAGGCAATAAAACTGTTCGATTGATTTTGATTGTCATTCTTATTATTGTCGTCGCTTATTTTCTCTACTCTATTTGGTAATTTATGGCTATTCCTAAATTTAAACCTCTAGAAAATATCAGTGGGAAAAGCAAAAAAACTTTTAAGGGTATTTTGATTGGTATTTTAGTTTTATTGTTAGGGGCTTTTGGCCTGGAGGCCTCCAATACTGATTTTGACTTAGGCAAACTTTTGGGTGGTTCTTCCCTGGAGGAGGCAAAAATGGTTCGTGACAAAGAGGGTAACATTATTTTCTTTGATAAAGAAGGCAACGAAACTACTGATCCAAATAAGGGTAAAAAGGCCCAAGATTATAATTGTGATGATTTTTCCACTCAGCCAGAGGCTCAGGCCTTTTTTATTAAAGTTGGTGGTAGGGGTAATGATTTATACCGTCTAGACGGTGATAAAGATGGAGTAGCCTGCGAAAGTCTTCCCAAAGGAGAATAGTAAAATGAAGGGTTTATAAATTTTATTCGTGAACAAGGCGTTGTTGGTTTAGCCGTTGGCTTTATTTTGGGGGGGCGCTGTTTCCGGTTTAGTTAGTTCATTAGTTACCGATATTATTAATCCACTTTTGGGTCTGGCCCTTGGGGCGGTAGGAAACTTGAATGAAGCTTATTTTTCTGTTGGCGGGGCTAAATTAATGTGGGGCAGTTTTGTTAATACCGCCATAGGCTTCTTAGTAATATCTTTGGTCGTTTATTATGGAGTAAGGCTTTTGGGGTTAGATAAATTGGACAAAGAGAAATAACAACGGAGATCTGGGATAAATTAAGCACTTCGATTAGTGGTCGTGTCGTAAAAAAGTTAGATAAATAGTAGGACAATTAACCGATTTGTTCCCAGGCTAAATTTTTTCTTCCGAAATGGCCATTTTTGGCTAGGTCTGTGTAAATTGGTTTTCGCAAGCTAAATCTTTCTATGATGGCAAGGGGGCGACAGTCATAGTCAAAAGAAACTTCCTTGTCATCTACGCAGGCGCTTTTAATAAGCGGCTGGCGATGGCCAATAGCATAGCCAAGCTTCACGATTACTTCCCTCGCTCCATATTTATTCAACAGTTGTAAGGCAATCCAACGGGCCATGTAGGCGGCAGATCGATCTACTTTTGTTGGGTCCTTGCCTGAAAATGCCCCGCCGCCAACCGGAACGCGAGGGCCATAGGCATCAACGACAATTTTGCGGCCGGTGCAGCCGCTATCTGCCTCAAATCCGCCGATTTCAAACGATCCAGTGTTATTTACATAAACACAAGAAGGGTCAATTTTGATCCCGATATTTTTAACACGTTGTCTTAACTTGGTTTGTGTTTTTCCTTGCACCGACAGAACAACACTGGTTATTTTTCCATTTTCAATAGTTACCTGAGATTTTCCATCTCGGTCAAATCCATCAAGAAGCTTTCGACAAAGATACATTTCTTGCGGCAGGCATGATTCATTATCAGAACAAGCATAACCAATCATAATCCCCTGGTCGCCAGCCCCGCCCTGATCTACTCCTTGGGATATTTCTGGAGATTGTTTTACTATATTTGAGTAAACTTTTATATTTTGGCCAGTAATTTTTTTATAATATGTGCGGATGACTGCTTCGTGGTTTACTTTATATTCAGAAGTAACTTCTCCAAATAGGGCGATATTACCGTGTCCTCCGACTGCCTCTATAGCCACTCGGGCATACGGATCACTCTTCAAATAGGCGTCAAGCAAAACATCTGATATTTGATCGCAAATTTTATCAGGATGTAAGTAAGTTACTGATTCAGCAATAAGCTTATTATTTTTGGTATTCATAAAGATATCCTCGGACAATATTAAAAATAAAACAGATACCGAAAGCCTTTATCAAGTGGATAATGAAGATATTGCTTTTTCCTTCATCGAATTTTGGCTGAAGCACCGTAGATGCGAGTGCATCTTGGTTGCTGGTGGATCATAGAGCCAAATCTCTACCCACACTCTTGATAAAAGTAAAATTAGTATAACAAACATTAAAAATTCTAGCAAACGATAATGACGTTTTTTGAGTAAAAATTATTCCACTTTTGGTATTAACGAATATCGATCATTATTTTTTTTAGGTGTAAATTAGATAAACGAATAAGCACGGCATTACACCCCCGGAGTGTAAAAAGTTTGAGAGCAGCACTTTTTTTGTTATTATATTGGAATGAAAAAAGTTTTTATTATTTCCCCTTTTTCTAGAGTTATTTTTATTTCCACAATTTTTTTTATTTAAATTAAGAAAATTCTTTTAAAAATTAGATATCAGAAATTATGAAACGGAAAAAAATTGGTTTGGCTTTGGGTGCAGGTGGTTATCGGGGTTTGGCTCATGTTGGAGTAATTAAGGCCTTAGAGGAAAACAATATCCCCATTGATTGTCTGGCTGGTTCTTCGGCCGGGGCCTTGGTTGGCGGAGCCTATTTGGCTCTTGGTGATATCAAAAATTTGGAAGAGCTTTTTTTGAAACTTGATTTTAAACAGTTGGTGAGTGCCTTGTCCGATTTTTCTATTAAAGCGGGCATATTAAAGGGTGATAAGGCAATTTCCTTTATTGAAGGAAAAATTGGCAAACATAATATCGAAGATTTGCCCAAACCTTTTGCGGCGGTAACAACGAATTTGTTTAGCGGCCAAACCTCCCCAATTATGAGGGGGGATTTGGCGGCGGCAATTAGAGCTTCTGGATCTGTTCCTCTAACTTTTGAGCCAATAACTCATAGGGGTGAGCGTTATATTGATGGGGTGTTTTCTATGCCGGTTCCAGTCAGTATTGCCAAAAGCTTGGGGGCCGAAAAAGTAATTGCTGTTAATTTGTATAATCACATGTTCCCTCTTAAAAAAGAGCCGGAAAAGAAGGACCGAATTTCAATGTTGGAGGTGGGCAAGACAACTCACAATCTTTTGATATATAATCTGGCCTTGAATTGCGCCCGTGGGGCAGAAGTGGTTATTAAACCTAAAGTTAAAAACTCAGGTGGCAATTTTCGTGGCTTTGTGACTAATAAATCAGCAATTAAGGCCGGCTATTTAGCCACCAAAAGGGTAATGAAAAAAATTAAAAAAATTATTTAGCCTCTTTATTCTTAATGTGTATAATAATTTATAGTCTTGCAAGAAAGATTTAATTTTTAAATAGAGTTATTTTTTTTAAAATGGCCATTAACATAGAAAGAGACAAAAGTAATTCTCAAGAGCAAAAAGATGACCAGAATTTTTTTATTGAAAAAAAAGAAGATGGCGTTTTTGTAAGGCAAATTGAAACGGGACAAGTTTATTTTAAAACTAGATCTGGAAGTTGGTTTTGGACAATGGGCCCCGGCAATCCTTTTGGTGAAGACGTTGAGTTGGGAAGATCGTCCTTTCTTGATAGTCTTCTCGATGAGACTCTTAATCCAAATTCAACAAAAGAATTGCCCGATTCTAATTAAGCATTCTTTTTGATGAAAAAAAATCCTTTCTTGACTTAATTGGTCAATATGCTAATCTGAAAATAGATCGGTTTTCTTAAAAAAAGAAAAATGTCTATTTTCCAAGCTTCATTTTCTGACAATAAAGTTAACACCTCCGAATTAAAAACAGAAAAAAATAAAAAGGCCAATCTTTGGCTTCTTATCTTGGTTTTATTTTTATTGTTTTGGGCGATTAGTCTGTCTATTTTTTATTTTTGGCAAACAGGAAACAAGGCGCCAGAGATAGCCACCCAAGAAACAGTAAAAAGCCCAGAAGCAAAACCCGAAGGGATAATGATCCTGATTGAATATAGGGATACAATTGGTCTGGTTAATTTTGTTAATGAACTTCAAAAAAGAAATATTCCCGGCCTTCTCCATGTCTCAGGAGAATTCGTTGAGGCTAATTGCGAGACGATTAAGGAGTTGTTAAACCATGATATGGAAATTATGGCCTCTTTGAGCGGAGAACCCCTTTGGGGTTCGTCTTATGAGAAACAGAAAGAGCAAATAGTTGAAGCAACAGAAAAAATAGAAGCCTGCACCGGCAAGCCGGTAAAAATTATTTCTTCTCCTTATATGGCCTCGGATATTAATACCCTAAAAGCGGCCGACGAATTGGGGATTCCTTACATTACAGCAAGAGGGACAACGGATACTAAAGCAACAGTTTATGAAATAGAAGGCTATGAAACGAAGATATTATCCGTTTCCAACATTCCCAAAGTCCAGTTTAAGTATGGTTCTCTTTGTGATTATTCTTATTATGAGCGGGCAGGAACTCCTGAGGACATGATGGCCGAATTAACCAGAGCAATCCAGCCCTTGACTGATAAAGAAAAGGAAAGATACGGTCCAAATCACAAAATTACTCCGGTAACTCATACTAATATTGGCGGTTATTTAAAACCCTGGACCCAAATGTGGTTGGAGTTTTTTGATCAGACCGCCAATCAAATTGACTGGGTTGATTTAGACACTTTTATGGTGGATTCTGATTGGACTTTGCCTGATTGGCAACTACCAATTAATAAAAATGCTCCTTATACGCCGGAAAAAATTCGGCCGCTTGTTTCTTACGAAGAAGTAGAAAAGGTGCAAAATCCTTGTCGAGTGGAAGATCTTAGCGGAATAGAAGCAGAAATCTCGCCGACAGAAGCCGGAGAAGAGGTTTCGGAGGGCAGATTAATGATGTTTCATAATGGAAAGGGGCCAATGTGTTTGGAGGCGCTAGATTTTTTATCAACAGTTGATTATCCAGTCGAAGAGTTTCTAGACACCCAGGCAGGTTTTAGAGACCAATTGGAAAAGCTTAAAACAGAATTTGGTCAAAGTGAGGGGTTATCAGAATCTTTTGGTTATTACCCAATAATTTTTATTAATGATCGGGCTTTTTCTGGTTTTAATGAGGAAATAAAGGCAGAGATTGTTGAAGAGATAAAGAAAAGATAAACAAAAAGCTTATTTATAAAAAATATTTTATAAGACTTTCCTCAAAACAGACCCCTGACTTCTTTTCAAGATTATAATATTTTTATCTTTGATTATTCTAAAAAGATAGGTAATTGTTAATAATACTTGACATAATGTAAAGCTTATGTTACATTATGTTTGTGAGTAGGAAAAAATATCGGCAAATTCGGATTGTTGTTATCCTTTTTGTTCTTGGTTTGGTGGGGTTGGCTGTTATTCGTGATGACTTTTTTTTGGCGGCAGTCGGCGTTTTAACCGGTATAGTTTTTATGGGCCTGGCCCGTTCTACCGCAGAAATTAGAACTGACGAGCGAGAAATAAGTGTTCAAGAGAAGGCCGCCAGGGCATCCTATGCCATTTTTGCTCCCACTATTGGCCTTACCTCTCTTCTTTTATTGCTTCCGGCTAAGGGGGGTTTTTCGATTTTTGCCAAGGGAGAATGGTTGTTTATTGAGGCAATCGGAATGGTTTTAGCTTATTTAAGCTTTTTCTTGATTTCTCTTTATGCCATCTCTTATTACTTTTTTAATAAAAAATTTGGTGGTGGCAAAAATGGTGAAGAATAAATTAAAAGTGTTTCGGGCGATGAAAAATCTAACTCAGGAGGAGTTGGCTGATCGGGTTGGTGTTACCAGGCAGACGATTATTGCCATTGAGAACAATAAATATTTGCCATCTTTAGAGTTGGCCTTTAAAATTGCCAATTTTTTTAAAGTTGCCCTTGGGGAAATATTTATTTATAAAAAAGAAAAATAACCATGAAAACAAAAAACATTAAACAAGGCATTTTTTATCTTGCCGCTATTGGTTTTAGTATTTTGTTATTATTTTTTTTTATTACTGCTTCTTGGATTGGCCATGAGGCCAAAAGTTTTTGCCGAGAAGCCCAAAGCGAATATAGCAAAGATTTGTTTGTTGATCAAGAAGACTGTGTTAAGGCCCTGATTGCCCTTTTAGAAGATGAGAGTCGAGGCTTTCGAGCCAGAAATAGAGCTATTTGGGGCTTAGGCCAGTTCGGTGATAGCCGGGCTTTACCGGTGCTAGAAAAATATTATACTGGCGATATCCCCGATAGGGAACCACTAGACAAAACCATCAGCCAATATGAGCTTGAAAAAGCAATTACTCTAGTAAGTGGCGGCACTAATATTGCCGCTTGGGTTTGGAGAAACCTTCAATAATGCCTAAGGCCGGAAGTCAATTTCTTAGTTTTGGTGAATCAAGCCACAATCCGGCGATTTTATAGTTAGCGTTTTGTTGGGCAAAAATAAGCCGGATGAGAACAGTTTCTTCTTTGGTAAAAGCCGCCTGGTATTCTAAGATCCAACCATCGCCCTCTTTTGATATTTGAGGATTACCGAGACTAACCAGAGGACCAACCCTATCATTAATTTGATTATGAAGACTCTCGAGCTCTTCGGGGGGCATTTCTTGTTTCATTTGGTCGGTGAAATTGTTGGTGGCTTTCTGATAACTACCCCCGGTCAAATTATCAAAAAAATGTTGAGATAGAGGGATTAGTTGAGCGGTTAAATCTTCCCGGTTGTTTACTAAAATTAGAGGCTTTTTCAACAAAAGGAAAGCCGCCAAAATGGTTGTTATAATTAACCCCAAAATAAAAATAGCCTTATTTTTCATTTAGTTTGGGTAAAAAACTTTATTATATACAACTATATAACTTTTAGTTTTTTTTGCCAATAAATTTTGATTAAAAAGTAGGGTAACTTATTTGCCTTGACAAAGGGAAATAAAGGTATATAATGGGTATATATTCAAATAGTTAATTAAGTTTATGCCTAGAAAAAAGAAAACTCGTCAAGTTAGTTTTTCTCCCCAAGCAACTTACTTTAAGCCGCAAGGGGTTGCCTTATCCTCTTTAAAAGAGGTAAACTTAAGTTTAGATGAGCTAGAAGCCTTGCGGTTGGTAGATTTATCCGGCCAAGAACAAACCACGGCGGCTAAGCAGATGGATATTTCTCAATCAACTTTGCAAAGAATTTTGGTTAAGGCTCATAAAAAAGTTGCTCAAGCCCTAGTTTGTGGCTTTGCAATTAAAGTTAAAGGAGGTGAGGTAATTATGGCTGGATTTGGTCGAGGTCGAGGTCAAGGTCAAGGTGGTGGACGAGGTCGAATGGGAGGGTCATTTGCGGCTGGTCCGGGAGGAACTTGTGTTTGTACTAATCCCGATTGTCAGCATGAGATGGCCCATCAGGCCGGTGTTCCCTGTTATCAGGCAAAATGTCCCAAATGCGGAAGTCCAATGGTCAGAAAACGATAAATTTTTATGAAAATTGCAATTTGTGCTTCAGGACAAGATTTGGAAAGCCTGGTTAATGTTCGTTTTGGCCGCTGTCCTTATTTTTTGTTAGTTGACGACGAAACTGACCAGTTTGAGGTTTTGGAAAATACTGCCGGGAAAGCTTCTCATGGGGCTGGTGTTTCAGCGGCTCAAATGGTGGCTAATAAAAAGGTGGGGGCTGTTTTGGGGGTTAATTTTGGTCCTAACGCGGTTAATGTTTTAGGCTCAGCGGGAATTAAAATTTATTCTCTCCCGCCGGAAAAACCCTCTGTTAGTATTGCCGAAGCCCTGGAATTGCATAAAGAAGGAAAGTTAAAAAAGATTGAAAAGGCAACGGGAATGGGTCGAGGTTGGCAAAGAGGAGGCAGAGGTGGTCGATAACAACAAGAAAAGAACCGGTTTGGCTAAAGGGGAAAAATTGGCCGGTTTGGCTATTTGGTTAGAAGGGTTTTTGGCCATAGCTAAAGCGGTTATTGGTGTTGCCTCCGGGAGCTTAGTCCTTATCTCTGACGCCGTCCATAGTGCCTCTGACTTGCTTTCTATTATTACTTCTTGGTTGGGCCTAAGAATTGCCCAAAAAAAAGCTACCAAGCGTTTTTCTTATGGTTATTACAAGGCGGAGAATATTGGCACCTTAATAATTTCTGGTCTAATTATTTATGGTTTTTGGGAAATGTTTACTCAAGGACTTTCCAGCCTTACTTCTCCATCTCAAGTTTCTATTCCCCTTTTGGCAATGGGCGTTTCTTTGGTTGACGCCCTGTTTTTATTTTTCTTTGGTAATTATGAAGTTCGAGTTGGCGAAGAAATTGGCGCCCAAAGCTTAATTGCCATGGGCAAGGAAAATCGCACCCATATTTTTTCTTCCAGTGCGGTTTTAATCGGCACCTTGGCCGCTTATTATCAAATTCCCTATCTTGAAGGGATAATTACCATAGGGATTTCCTTATTAATTTTAGAAATTGGTTTGTCTTCAGGAAAAGAAGCTGTTTTATCGCTAATGGACGTTAGTCCGGGCAAAGAAGTGGAAGAAAAGATTGCCCAAGCAATTAAAGAATCTCCCGGTGTAGAAGAGTTTTGGGATTTAAAGCTAAGAAGGTCCGGCCCTTACATTTTTGGCCAGGCTAAGGTAGGAGTAAGAAAGTTTGTTGATGTTACCCGGGCCCACGAGATTGCCGATAAAATCGAAAAGAGGGTTAAAGAGGCCGTTCCCAATATTGATTCTTTGGCGGTTCATATTGAGCCGTTCAGAAGTGATTTTCGCCATTTAGTTATTCCAGTCAAAGATAAAAAAGATTTGGCCTCGAGTCTTGACAGCCGCTTTGGTCGGGCCGAATATTTCTTATTTGTAAACTTGAAAAAAGATCAGGTCAAAGGCTTTTACTTTATTGATAATAAATTTAAAGATAAAAAAGTTCGGGCCGGTTTAGCATCGGCAAAGTTGATCGCCGACCAAAAAAGCCAAATTTTACTTGCTAATCAAGTTGGCGAGATCTCTTTTCATATCCTGCGAGATAATTTAGTTGATATTTACCAGGTGAAGAAAGTCAAAACAGCCAAAGAAGCAATTAATTTATTTTTGAAGGGAGAAGCAGATCAGCTGCTTGAGCCAACCAAAGAAAAAAGCTAAATGATTGATCTCAGAACAATTGCTATTACTGGCGGTAAGGGCGGAGTCGGCAAATCAACGATTGCCATTCTTTTGGCTAACAAGTTAAGAGCAGAAGGCAAACGAGTGATTTTGGCTGATTGCGACATTGAATGTCCCAACGACTATCTTCTTTTGGGTCAAAAATTAACCAAATCGATTGGTAAAGTCAAGGCCCAGTTTCCCAAGCTGATAAAGGAAAAGTGCCGAAAGTGCGGTCTTTGTGTTGATAAGTGCCGCTCTAATGCTATTTTTCAGGCTCCTGGCCAATACCCAATTTTTTTAGAAGAGCTTTGTTCCGGTTGCGGCCTTTGTTGGCATCTTTGTCCTTATCAGGCGATCGGCGTTAAAAAGAAAACTATTGGTGAGGTTTTTCAAAATAAAATAGCGGACAATTTTTATTTAGTAACCGGTCGATCAGTGGGGGTAGTCGAAGAATCAGGGCCAATTGTTAGCCAAACCAGAAAAACAGCCCAAGAGCTGGCCAAAAAAGTTGAGGCCGATTATTTATTAGTTGATACGGCGGTGGGCTTGCATTGTGGCGTTATTAGGGCTCTAATGGGGGTTGATTTGGCCTATGCGGTGACTGAGCCGACTCCCCTAGGCGCCCATGATTTAAAATTAATTTTGAAGCTGTTATCTCTTCTTGGGGTAAAGGCTAAAATTATTCTCAATCAGGCCGATTTAGGAGTAAAAGAACCAATTGTGAAAATTGCTCAAAGCAAAAAAATACCCATAGAGCATGAGCTGTCTTATTCTAAAGAATTAGCCAGGGCTTATTCGCAAGGAGAATTAGCTAAAGTAAATATTTTTTAATTTAATTTAAATTTTTATGAAAATCGCCATTGTTTCCGGTAAGGGTGGGGTTGGCAAATCAATGCTTTCCTCTTCTCTTTGTTTGTATTTAGCCAAAAACAAGAAAATTGTTGCTGTTGATGGCGATGTTGATGCTCCTAATCTTCATTTGTGGTTGGGCCAGGGGGAGTTTTGGGATGAGGAAAAGGATATTTCTGTTTTTGAAAAACCGGTTTTTGATTTAGATAAGTGCACTGGTTGTGGGAAGTGCGCCCAAATTTGTGCTTTTGGGGCCATAACTATGAAGAAGGGTAAGCCAAATTTAAATAAATTTATTTGTGAGGGGTGTGGGGCTTGCCAGGTGGTTTGTCCGGTAGGGGCGATCGAGATGAAACCGGTAAAAGGGGCCCAAATCAGGATTAAAAAAGATGCTGGTGGTTTTCCCTTAATATCGGCCCAACTTTATCCGGGCCAAACTGGTTCCGGCAAGGTAGTAGACGAGGCCCTGATTGTTGCTGATAAATTTTCTTATCAGACGATGGTAATTGATGCCCCAGCCGGCACCGGTTGTCCTATTATTGCCGTTTTAAAAGAAACCAATTTTGCTATTTTGGTTACCGAACCGACCCCATCAGGTTTTACCGATTTAAAACGGGTTTTAGGAGTAGTTGATCATTTTGGTCTCCCCTTTGGGGTGGTAGTTAATAAGTGGGATCTTAATCCGGCTTATGCCGATAAGGTGATAGATTTTGCTGGGAAGAACTTTTTAGGGAAAGTCAGCTATGATCAGAAAATTTTTTCTGCTTTATCTGCCTTAAAACCAATTATGACCACCGATTTGCCGGCTAAGAAAGAAATGAAGGAAATTTTTGGCTCTCTTTCCCAAAGGGAGGCCTTCGGCCCTTAACAGGCTAAAATAAGCCCCATTTTTTGTGTTAAAATATAGCCCTGCAAGGATTAAAAAACGGGCTTTTTTTATTCCAAGAAAGCAAAAACTCCGGTTTTTAAACCGGAGATGAAGCGATAGTCAATAATATGAGCAAAGCGAATACAGGGCGGAACAAAATACCACGGCTTTTAAGCCGTATGTATTTTATTAAATGAGAATGACAATAAAAAATTTTTTAGCAAAAATAGCGATTATTTTTTTCTTAATCTTTGGCTTGTTTGCTCCAGGTCAGGTTAGAGCCCAAGAAAAAGCTACTCTTCATTTATTCTGGGCTTACGGTTGTCCTCATTGTGAGAAGGAGAAAGCCTTTTTATCAGAATTAGTGGAAAAATATCCCAAACTAGAGATTAAAGATTATGAGGTTAGCTCTAATCGAGTAAATTCAGCCCTTTTGAAAAAAACTGGTGCCTCTTTAGGGGCAGATGCTTCTGGGGTTCCTTTTACTGTAATTGGCCAAGAATATTTTGTTGGCTATTTGAGTGATGAAACCACAGGTAGGGAAATTGAGGCGGCGGTTAATTGTGCCTTAGAAAATGATTGTCAAGATGTTGTCGGCAGTCTTTTTTCCCAAAATGAGAAAAAGGATCAAGACAAAGTAAGGGGAGTTGCCGACACCATTAATGTGCCGGTTTTTGGCCAATTGGATACCAAAAGCCTTTCTTTGCCTGTTTTGACTTTTGTGATTGCCCTTTTGGATGGTTTTAACCCCTGTGCGATGTGGGTGCTTTTATTTTTGATTAGTCTTCTTTTAGGAATGAAAGATAGGAAGAGGATGTGGATTTTGGGAATAGTTTTTATTGTTTCAAGCGGTTTGGTTTATTTTCTTTTTTTAACCGCCTGGTTAAATTTATTTTTGTTTTTGGGTTTTGTTTTTTGGGTTCGGATTTTGATTGGTTTGGTGGCAATTGGTGCCGGTGGTTATTATCTTTGGGATTATATTACTAATAAAAGCGGGGCTTGTCGGGTGATGGGAAGCAAAAAAAAGCAGAAAGTTTTTGAAAAATTAAAAAAAGTTACCCAAAAAAAACGGTTGGGTTTGGCAGTTTTGGGAATGGTAGTTTTGGCTTTTGCTGTTAATTTAGTCGAACTGATTTGTTCGGCTGGTCTGCCCGCCGTTTATACTCAAATTCTGTCGTTGGCCGATTTACCCACCTGGCAGTATTATCTTTATCTTCTTTTTTATATTTTAATTTTTATGCTTGATGATTTGGTGGTTTTTTTTGTGGCCATGATTACCTTGAAGATGACCGGCCTAAGCACTAAATATAGCCGTTTTTCTCATTTAGCAGGCGGGATATTAATTTTTATTGTTGGTCTTTTGCTAATTTTCAAACCGGAAGTATTAATGTTTGGTTAATTCCTGCTGTTTTACCCTTTTTTTACTCTTTTCTTTTGATTTCTTTAGTTGGTTTTATTATGATGGAGCTAGGGTTGATTATTTATCTTTTTAAAAGTAATTGTTTTATGAAAAGGAGGTGAATAATATGAAAAAATCGATTGTTTTAATTATTGCCGGTGCCTTAGTTGTCATTGGTATTTTGGTCGTGGTGGCCAGACAAAAACCGGAAACGGTTATTGTTGATGAGCCGGCGGCTGAGGAAATGGTTGTTGATGAGGAAGAGGAAATTTTTAGTGGTAGTCTGATGGATGTTATTGCCCGGGGAGTGCCGATGAAATGTTCTTACGAGGTCAATGGTGTTGAGTATGAAGGTCTTGTTAAGGGAGAAAATTATCGGGGCAAGGTTTCCCAAAACGGTCAAACGATGGAGGTTATCGTTATTGACGGTTATAGCTATATTTGGCAAGAAGGCAAAACCCAAGGGATGAAAATGGCTTTTGAGGCCGATATTGCCGAGGAGGCTAGTGACGAAGATACTGCCGCCTTTGCTAGTCCAGACATTGAATATCGCTGTTTCCCAGCGGTAGTTGCCGATAGCCAATTTTCTTTGCCAGAAGACGTTTCTTTTTTAGATCTTGATCAGATGATGAATCAAGACCAGCTATCAGAAGAGCAAATTGAGCAGCTTGAAGAAATGTCGGAGGAAGACTAGAAAACATTTTTTTAAAAAGTTGTTTCGACAGCCTTTTAAGTAAAGCAGGAGTTGTTGTTTTTTTCGTGCGGTTTTTAAGTTATGACTAAAATTAAAAAGTCAGTTGTTGGCCTATTAATTGACTTAATTAATGTCCCCTCTATAAGTGAAAATGAGCAGGCTTTATGCCGATTTATTTATCGGTTTTTGAGTAAACTTTCTTTTGATCAAATTGAAAGACAAGTTGTTGATGATCGGGGTTTTAATATTGTTGCCCAATCCGGGCAGCCCAAAATTATTCTTCAGGCCCATATGGACACGGTTCCCCCTTTTATTAAGGCCAAAAGAAAAGAGGAAAAAATATTTGGTCGGGGAGCTTGTGATACTAAATCTTGTCTTGCCGCCATGATGGTGGCGGCAAGCAGGGCCTTAGATGATAATTTAACCGATTTTGGTTTAATTTTTACTGTTGGTGAGGAAACAAACTTTCGGGGGGTAAAAAAAATAGTCGAAAATTATCAAGGCCTTCCTTTTGTGATTGTCGGTGAGCCAACTAGGTTAAAGCCAGTTAACGGCCATTTCGGTATTGGCACGATAGTAATTAAGGCCAAAGGAAAGGCAGCCCACACCTCTATTCCAGAACAAGGGGTTAATGCCATTGAAAAATTATTAATCGGTTTGAATAAGCTGGCTGGCTTTTCGCCCTCAAAGGGTTCGTTATTAAGCTTGGTAGAAATTTCCGGTGGGGTGGCCGAAAACGTTGTTCCTGATAAGGCTCAGGCTTTATATAATTTTAGAATTTCTCCTCAAGATAAAGGAGCCAATTATCCGGCAAAATTTAAACAAATTTTGTCAGGATTAGACTTATCGGTTGAACCGGGCTTAATTTTGCCGTCGGTAAAATCGGCAATTCCTAAAAATTTGGCTTTTTTAGGATCAGGGAGAACAGTTCCTTATGCGACCGAGTTATCTTTTTTTAAAAAAGGCTTAGTTTTGGGACCGGGAAGCATAAAATGGGCCCATTCTAAAAATGAGTTTATTAAAATAAAAGAACTAGAAGAAGCGGTTAATCTCTATAAAAAAATAATTATTGCTTATCAATAAGGGGTAAGTTTTATTGGTAAAAGCTTGGCCTTTTGGTTAAATAATTATTTGGGCCAGAAGCTTATCTATTTGAGCAGTGGCCATGCCGATGACCTTGTCGCCGCCGCCATAATAGATAAAGAGGGTATTTTTTACTAAGACTGCTCCGCAGGGAAAAACAACATTAGGGACATCACCAATTTGTTCATATTTTTCTGTTGGCTTAATAATGGGATATTTGCCCCGATAAAGAACTTGGCCCAAGTTATTGTGATCAAGAATCATCATGCCGACCCGGTATTGATGGTCGATATTAGAGACGCCGTGATAAAGAAGCAGCCAGCCGGAGTCAATTTTTATTGGCGGACCGGCAATACCAATTTTTTTACTGTCCCAACCGTCAGGTCGAGGATAAATGGCCTGCTCTTTTTTAAGCCAATTAGCTTCCTTTTTTAATTCTTCTAAGCTGTCAACATAATCAATGGCGATATCCCGTCCGCCGGTGCGATGTAAGATAACGTATTGACCGTTAACTTTTTCTGGTAAAAGACAGCTATTTTTATTATGGACGCCAAATTCGGAAATAGCCACCGGGTCCGACCAAGAAAAACGATGATTAATAAAGTCATTAATGGCAATGGAGGACATGGCGACTCGAGGGTGATCAATGCCATTATAGGCAGTGTAGAACATATAAAGATGGTCCCCCATTTTGGTAATTCGAGGGTCTTCGCAGCCGGAAAGTCGACCAGCTTCCTTTTTTTGTTCAAAATCGGCCCTAGGAGCATAAATTGGCTCATTAAAGCGTTGGAAATGGAAGCCATCATCACTTTCGGCCAAACCCAATGTTGAAGTGTGATCGGGTGATTGGGCTCGATAAACTAAATAAAACTTGTCTTTAATATAGACTGCGGCGGGGTTGAAAACGGAATTGGCTTCCCAAAAGTTTTCTTCTTTAGGAGCAAGGATGGGATTATGGTGATATTTGGTGGCCAAGAAAGTTTCTTTAATAGGGTTTTTCTTCATGTTTTTATATAAATCTTTAAGGTTGACTTCGGCTAAAGCACCATAATTATCCGCCGCACCATAATAAAGACGTAAATATTTGCCCTCAACTATAGCTCCAGAAGGAAAAATAACATTATCAACAGCGCCTTTTTTTTCATATTTTTTCTTAGGGGCGATTATTGGCTCGTCGGTTCGAGCAATAATCTGGCGAGGATTATTTTTGTCTAACAGGGCGGCCTCAATACCGAATAGCCGTTTTTCTGGGGTGTAATAATTTTGGATATGGGCATAAACTAACAACCAGCCATCTTTGGTTTTGATAGGGACGGCGCCGACTTCAACTTGGTCGGAATTGATTCGCCGCAAATTAATGGAGTGTCGATAATGGTCAAGACACTTATACCACTTATTCCAAAAACCGGCTGACCAAACATCGGATAATTGGTCAAAAAGAGCCAAGCCAATTCGGGCCGGGGGCCGATCAGTATCGGCAGTTAAAATGGCCGCATATTGGCCGTTAATTTTTTCGGGGAAAAGAGCCATGGCTTTAGCGTTAAAGTGAGTAACCAGGTGCTTGGCCTGAATAGTTTTTAAATCTTTGCTAATGGCCAAACCCACCCTAATCCCCTCCGGCTTTGGTGGATAGCAAGAAAGGGCGGTATAAAAAATAAAATATTTATTGCCTATTTTGGTAATCCGAGGATCTTCACAGCCGTATTTTTCCCAAATTTTTTCTGGTTTAATTAAAATTCCTTTTTTGTCAAAATCTACGCCATTTTTGCTGGTCGCATAGGCAATGGTGGAAACAGACATTTTTTTGTCCTGGTGGTCTTTTTTGGCTGACATGGCTCGGTATAAAAAGTGGTATTGGCCGTCCTTAATGATGGTGGGGTTGAAGGCACCTTCTTTTTCAAAGTTATTTTTAGGGTCAGGAGAAAGGAGGGGATTTTGAGGATGGCGAATAACGAAGGACTTGTTGATCATTTTAATTTTTTATTTCTTGATTTTTCTTTTGGTTTGATAATAGCATTTTTTAGTTTAGCATCACCGGTGGTTTTTAGCTGGTGCAAAAAGTTTTCCAAGTTAGCGGTAGCTACACAAACATAAGAATCAGCCCCGCCATAATAAACAAAAAGAGTGTCGCCAATAATAACCGCCCCACAAGGATAAACCACTCCGGCCTTAAAGCCATCGTTATCATACCACTGATTGGGTTCGATAATCGGTTGTCGAGAACGGTAAAGAACCTTGGTCGGATCATCTAAATCCAAAAGCATCGCTCCGACTTTATAACGATACCCCTCTTTGTCGTCAACAGCCTGGTAAATTAACAACCAGCCGTCTCTAGTCTTTAGGGGTGGAGCGCCAGCACCGATTTTTCGGCTGTCCCACCACATTGGGGAGCGAGGTTTGATTCGGTACTGGCCTTTCAAATATCGGCCGCCAGAAAAATCAAGTGAGTCAACAAAGTCAATTAAGATATCAGGAAAAACACGATGAAAAATAACATATTGGCCGTTAATCTTTTCTGGTAAAAGGCAAGCGCTTTTGTCAACCACACCTGGCGGTGAGATTAAGACCGGTTTTTTCCAAAGCCAGTTTTGGTTTAAGAAATTTTTTAAGGTAATTGAAGTTAGGGCGATTCTTGGTTCGGTTACCCCATCGAAGGCAACATAAGTCATATAAACTCGGTTTTCAACTTGGGTGACTCGAGGATCCTCACAACCGCCACAGCCACCAGAAGTATAGGCAGTGTTTAGTTGACCTGGTTTTTTAGTGCTTTCGAAAGGCTGGGTGGGAGAAAAAATTGGCCAAGGCAATCGTTTATCGATTTTAGTACCATCACTGCTGGTAGCATAGCCAATAGAAGAAACATAATCAAAGCCTTGGGCCCGGTAAAAAATATGGACTTTACCAGCCTCATAAATAGCGGCCGGATTAAAAGTGTTAAAAGCTTCCCAAGCGTTTTTTGATTCGGGACTAATAAGAGGGTTGTTGTTGGGTTTAGTTAATTGATAGCTTTTTCGGATTTTGATCTGCTCATTTATTCGATAATCAGGGTAGATTATGACCCAAATTGCCCCATCGATTAACCAGTAAGATAAAAAACGATCATGGAATTTTAGCAAGTCAATAAAAAGAGTGGGCTGATAACAGCTTTTTGGGGAGATTCCTATTTGCCAAACTGGCTCACTGTTGCGCCAAAGAAGCTGGGGGTTTTCTTCTTTGGTGAAGGCAACGACACCAATTTCGGTTTGGCCGCTTTTAGAGTTTTGGTAGTGGAAAAAGACAAGAAGACCTTCATCGGTGGCAAAAGCGTTTTCGATTGTTAAGGTTTCAGAATTAATGTATTCGCTTCCCGGGGCTAGCAAATGATGATAGCGCTGATTCAAAAAGGCAGTTTTTTTCTCCTTTATTTTAGGATAAGTTTTAACGAATAGGTTTTTGGCTCGAGTTTTTTGAAAATCAAAGCCATTATTACTTTTTAGAATCTGTTGGGTGCAGTTAGTTTTTTTGCTTTTGATGGTTAGATAGATGGCATTTTTATGCCGGCAAAAAAAGAGGCGCTTGTTTTTTAAAGATTTAGTTTTTAACTTAAGAATTTTGAACATGCCGGCAGGGGGAAACGATCATTATTAGTAAATATCAGTATAAATAATGGCCGGCTAAATGGCAAATTTTTTTGTTTTTCAAATTTTAAAAGCTTTGTTTACCCAGCCTATTTGGTTTAGAGGACTTTTTAAGTAGTTAGTAATTTTTGGTTTTTTTTGATATTATAAATTCGATGGCTAAACCAACTAAGTTTGCTCCCCATATTTGTGCTGGTTGTACTGCTTTGGCTCTTTTAGGCGTGATTTTAGGTTTTTGGTTGTCTTCTCCATTAATAATGGTAGTCTTGCTTTTGCCAACGGCCCTTTATGAAGCCTATCGGACCGAAGGCAAATCAACCAAGGCGGCTTCACTTTTGTTGGTAGCAGTTTTGCTAGCGGAAATATTTTTAGTTTTATTTAATATTGATTTTAATTTAGCCAATTTTTTAGGAAATAATCAACAATATATTGCCGGTTATCTAGTTCCCCTGGGTGATATTAGAGTCGTTGGTCCGACCCTAATGGCCGTCTTATCAGTAATCTTATTGGCTCGAACCAGGGGGGTTTATACGCGTTGGCTGGCGGTGGTAATAATAATAACCTCTTTTGCGATTGTTTATGGCCTTGATCCGTTAGTTTTTCAAGATCTTTTTAAGTTGGCCGTAGGCGAAGGGTTAAGGAGAATTCGTTAAAAAAAGTTTTTGATTTTTTAATGTTTTAAGGGGGTGAAAAAATATGGTTGGATATCAAGATAATATTGAAAAGGCAACTTTGGAAAATGAGGATTTTCGTCGGGTTTTGTTTACCGGTGATCATTCTCAATTAGTTTTAATGGCCATTGGTCCGGGTGAAGAAATTGGTCAAGAGGTTCATGATGATGTTGATCAATTTTTTCGTTTCGAAGCCGGTGAGGGCAAGGTTATTATTGAAGGTGAGGAAATAGTCGTTGGTGATGGTGATGCCGTTATTGTTCCAGCGGGAGCAGAACATAACATTATTAGCACTTCGGTTTCAGAAAAACTAAAGCTTTATACTATTTATTCTCCGGCTAATCATCCTGACGGAACAGTTCACAAGAACAAAGCCGAGGCCGATAAGTACGAGGAAGAGCACCACCATTAAGGCTCTTCTTTGTTGGTCTGGTGAAAAATTTTTTTTTGTGATACCCTTTTAATAGTTAGTTTTTACGGAGAGGAGGTGAACTAAAAAGATGCCAGCAACAACTAAAAAATCCACTAATAATAGTGACAACAAGGCTATTGCTCTTTTGAGCTATATTGGCCTTCTAGTTTTGATTCCTCTTTTAACAGAAAAAGACGATGACTTTGTCCAATTCCATGCTAAGCAAGGCTTAGTTCTCTTAATTGCCGCTATTGCTATTAGCGTTATTAACATAATCCCCATTTTGGGTCAGATAATTTTCTTGTTCGGAGGATTGGGCTGTTTAGTTTTATCGTTAATGGGAATTATTAATGTTTTAAATGGTCAGAAAAAACAATTACCGTTAATCGGCCAATTTTCCGACAAGTTTAATATTTAAAAATAAAAAAAAGTTTTTGAATGTTAAATGTAAAAAGCCGCAACTCTCTTTGGAGTTGGCGGCTTTTTTTTTATGATAGAAGATTAAAAAATTTATCCAGCGCCGCCGCCGCCACCGCCCCCTCCCCCACCGCCGCCACCAGAGAAACCTCCCGAAGACCCAGCTCCTGAAGCACCAAAACCGGAAGCGGTTTGAGAGCTGAAGCTATTTAGGGCCGACCCTAAAGAGATTAGACTTTGGCTAAAGTAAGCAGAGCCAGACCCAGAGGCTGTCCCCCAATAATTGTTAGCCAAGTTCTGATCTTTTTTAGGAAAGCTAATGGGCAATTGACTTAAGGTTTTAATAGAAACCCCCAAAACGGTTCCATAAATTAGGTATTTTTCCCAAATCACCAAAGAATCAATTGGATCATGTTTAGTTTTATCATAGTCTTTCAAATGTTTTTTGAAGGCTAACCAGGAAGCCGTCTCTTTTCGGCCTAAGCTAGTTAATTTTTCTCCTCTAGCTTTTAAAATCGTCAAAGCCATTAGTGAGGCAATAAGAACAAAGAATCCCCAGATATTTAAGCTATTAGCCTGATTTTGAGGAAGAAGAAAACCAAAAAAACAAAAAAACTGACCAATAAGCAAAATAAATAACCAAATTAATGGTCTGTTGTTTTGGTTAATCTCATGGGCCTTTTTGTCAAAAAAACCAAGAGCTAAATTTTCTTTAAAAGCGGCTTCTTTTAGATTATTAAAAAAATTATGGCTGACAGCTTGATTTCTTTTTGACCAGTTAATGATTTTCTTTAAGCTTAAGGCGTTATCGATGGTTTGATTTCCATCATTAACTTTGGCAAAGCCGATTTTGTTTAAATAGTCGAGAACTTTTTTTTGAATAGGATCAGGCGATTGTTGATTTTTATTAATTTTTATTAAAAAGTACTGGTAATCTTTTTTGAATAAACCTTGCTTATGAAGGCTTCTTTCTAATTTTAGAAATCTTTTTTGGATTAAAGATAAAATAGTAGCGGTGAATGACTTTGGGGTTAGAGCTTTTTTTCTAGCCAGTAAGGATTCGACTTGAGCGGGGGCAATATTGCTAGGCGGCTCCCAAAGACGATTGGCTAAATTTACTTTAGGTAGAGGCTGGTCTTTTTGGTATTTGAAAAAGACCAGCACCCTTTTGATAAAAATAGCTAAACCAATAAGAGGGATTAAATAACTTAAAAACAAAATAAGAGAAGAAGCAATTAGAGATTGTTTTTGTTTTTTTATGGTTTGATTAATAAATCGCTCTTCTTCAGCGACAATCTCTTTTTGGGTTTTTTGGCCGGAAACGCCTTGATTAAAAATTTCTTTGGGGGCCAAAATTCTGGTCTCAACAAAAGTCTTTGGTTCGACCTGGTTAACTTGATAAGTAACGAGATTATCTTGAGGAATAGTTACGACCCCGTTTAAGGGGCCATGGCCCCAGGCAATAAGGTTTTTATTTTCAATTTCGGGAAAAACAATTTGGACATTAATATTTTCTTGAGGAATTTCCCAGTTGTCGCCCACTAACTGCCAGTAGAATTCAGCGATATCTTGATGGAGGGTGATAGCATTTTTAATTTGGTAGGAGAATAAAAACTCTTTTTCTTGATTATTAGCTTTATAAAACCACTTAATAAAATAGGTTCCTTCTCTTTCCTCAAGGTAAAATGTTCCCGGTGGTCGATCTTTGTCTGCTTGTTTGATATCGGAATTTTTTAATTGTTGATAACATTTAAGCTGATCACAAACCTTAAAATCGGTTAATAAATAGGGCTTTTCTCTTCCTGAGGAGGTTTTGTTAATTTCCTGAAAAGCAAAGGTAAATTTTCCATTAAAATTAAATAGGCGCTTTTCTTCGACTGTCGCTGATCCATCCGGCTCAATGACGATTTTGATATCAACCTGAGGAATAGAGTAGGACTTGGCTTTTACCGAGCCAGATAATAAAAAAGTTAAGGCAATAATCAACATAACCCCAAAGAAGGCCTTACTGATTCTTTTTAACATAATTTTAGTATAGCAAAAAGAGCAAAAATGTCTCTTTGATTGTTTTTGTCTATTTACTTTTATTATTAACCTGTTATAATAGGCCTTAGCAAGTTAAGGAAGAGTTTCTTTTGCTTATTTTCATTACTTATTTTTTGTGCCTGAACTCCGCTTTAATATCTATTTTTTTTGTTTCTTCTAATATTAATTTAATTTCAATATATTTCCAACGCTAGGGGGTGATTATTAATGGTTAAAAAATTGTATGTTGGCAATCTTTCTTATGACGTCGACCGTGACAGAATGAAAGAATTCTTTTCTGAGGCTGGTGAAGTAGTTGATAGTGTAGTTATTACCGATCGAGCTACTGGCCGCTCAAAGGGTTTTGGTTTTGTCGAATTTGCTGATGAGGATCAAGCTAAAAAAGCTCTCGAGATGTTCAATGGTAAAGACTTTGACGGAAGAACGATTAAGGTAGATTATGCCAAACCTCAACAATCAAGATAAATTCTTTTAAAAAAGATTTATCTTTTTAAATTAAGCGCCCAATTTTTTTGGGCGCTTTTTTTATCTCAAGTTAGCAAACAGCCTTAAAATATGTCTGTTACGAGAAAGAGATAAATTTTTTAAAACCCCCGCCCCAGAAGGGACGGAGGAAGCCAATTTTATTTTTTAATATTAACCTTGACTTTTTGTGGTTTAGCCTCCGGCGCCTTAGGAATAGTGATGGTTACTATGCCATTTTCGACGTCTGCTTTAGCTTTTTCTGATAAGACAGGACAGGGAACAGAAGTTGTGTAAAGATATTTTGCTGTTCGGCCTTCTTGATAAATAACCTTTTTGGCTTTTTTTTCTTCGGCACCTTCTTCATGCTCGGCCCGGATTGTTACTACACCTCGATCAATAGAAATGTCGACTTTATCGGCAGGAACGCCGGCAACATTAGCCTTAACAATAAAGTCGTTTTCGGTTTCATAGGAAGTCAGGCTGCTATTTTCGGCAAACCAATCTTCCCCGTCGCCTAAAAAAGGCCGCAAGAAGTTTTTTGTCCAAGGATCAACTTTGACGATAGCCATTGTTTTCACCTCCTTTTTGTTTCTATTAGCAGAGTATCATATTGATTGCTAAAATGTCAAGGCCAAATTGTGTTATAATAAATAAGCAGCAAAAAGAGGCGATTTTTATGAATGAGGAAGATTTAGAGAATTTAAAGGTTGGTGACAAAATTATAGATTTTGGTCGAGTTTATCGTATTTTTAAGGTTAATAAAAAGAAGAAGTCTTCTCAGGGTCGATTAATTCATTTTCGGCCGTTTTATAAAAAAGTTAATAATCGGGATTTGATTTGCACAATTCCCGAAGAGAACTTGTCTAAAACTAATATGCGTCGGCCTTTGAAGAAAAAAGAGATTAAGGAATTGCTAAAAGACTTTTTGTCACCGCTTGAGTCGGCAGAATCAGTTAATTATGATCAAGCCAAGAAAGTTATTGCTACTAATGACCTTTCGGCGATGATCAATTCCACCAAAAACCTTTATTATTCCCGTAAGATTGAGGGGAAAGATTTTACTGTTTCTCAAAAGAGAATTTTTAATTCTTTGATTGGTCGGATTGCCGAAGAATCGGCTTTTGTTTTAGGTAAAAAACCAGAAGAAATTAAGGAAAAAATTAATAATTCTCTTAAGAAAGGGTTAAAAAAGCTACCTCCCAAAGACCCTTCGGAAAAATAGTTATCTTCTTTTTAAAGAACATGAATAAGTTTGCCGAGTTAAAATTATTTTTAACTCAAAATAATCAACCCAGTTATCGCTTTGATCAAATTATTAATAGTATTTTTTCTCAAAAAGAAATTAATTTTTCGGCGATGTTCTTTTTGCCCAAAGAGCTGCGTCAACAGCTAGAAGAAAAGTTTGGTTCTTTTTTGACTGTTAAACTTGCCGAGGAAAAAACTTCCTCTCAAGCGAAAAAGGTTGCCTTTTCTTTAGCGGATGACAAAAAAATTGAGGCAGTAAAAATGAAATATCGCGATTGGCAATCCGTTTGTCTTTCTTCCCAGGTTGGGTGTCCCCTAAAATGTGCCTTTTGTGCTACAGGAAAAATGGGTTTTTCTCGACACCTGACAGTTGACGAAATTATTGATCAACTGCTTTATTTTTATATTGAAGATAGCGGTGTAGACACAGTTTCTTTTATGGGTATGGGTGAGCCTCTGCTTAATAAAAACATTTTTCCCGCTTTGGAAGTAATTATTGATTCTAGCCTTTTTAATATTAGTCAAAGAAAAGTTAATGTTTCCACGGTGGGAATTTTGCCAAGTCTAAAACAATTAATTGACACCTTTCCTTCAGTTAATATTGCCCTTTCTTTGAATAGTCCATTTCCCAAACAGAGGCAATCATTAATGCCAATTGAGAAAAAATTCCCCTTGGGAAAAATCTTCCCTGTCTTGAACTATCACATTCGTACTAATCATCGTAAAGTTTTTTTATCTTATATTTTACTTTCTGGTGTGAATGATACTGTTGGTCATGCTGATGGTTTAGCAGACTTGATTAGAGGACAAGGGGATCAGGCTTATTTGTACCATGTTAATTTAATTACTTATCATCCTGTGTCTGGGGTTTCATTCAAGGCTGTTAGTAGTCAGCAAACTAATTTTTTTCAGAATAGATTGAAAAGAAGAGGGGTTAATGTTACCCTGCGTCGGTCTTTGGGCTTGTCTTTACAGGGGGCTTGTGGTCAGTTAAAAACTTAAATTTTTTTATGCTAAAATTAGTAAAAAGAAAATGCTAAAAGAAAACGGGACCCTAATTGCTCTTTTTGTTCTAGTTTTTTTAATTTTAGGTCTTTTTTGGTGGTTTGATCAGCAAAATCAAAGCCTAATGCCCGGGCTATTAACCTCTTCTTTGTCACCGACTCCCAAAGAAACGATTAACCAAGAAGCAATTAAAGCGGCTTTAGTTAAAAATTATAACCAACCCGAAGGGAAGTTAATTGTTAAAGTTGCTGAAGTTGGGGATTTATTTGCTCGAGGAACAGTTAAAATTGCTTCTGACGATCGGGTTTGGTTGTGGTTAGCCTATCAAGACCAGTCTTTGCAAGATTGGGTTTTGGTTCATGATGGTCAAGGTTTGGCTGATTGTCAAAAACTGACTGAGATTAATTTTCCTGTTAATTTTGCTGGTCAATGTTGGGACGAAGACAAAGAGACGATTATTGATCGTTAGCCTCTTTTTAAGTTAACTTTCCCTTTGTATTCTTTAATTTGTTTTATTACTTGATTTCGAACGGCAATAAGCGTTTTTAGCAGTTCTTTTTCCTTACTTTTTGCAAAAATTTCTTTTTTGGGCAAGCTGATTTTAAGACTAGCCTCAAACCCCCAACGAACCCCTTTTTTTATTTTTAGCCAGCCAACTCTTAGACCTTGATCAAAATTATTCAAATGCTTATCAATTTTTTGGCCAACATGTTTTTTGGCCAAATCTTTTATTTTTGAGTTGATGTCTAGATTGTCACCGTTGATAATTAGCTTCATATTAATAGCGCAATAAGGCGGCCGCTTTGGGGAAATTACCTTTAATTTCCGGATCCAAGATAACGATATCGCCGCCACTAGTCAAAACTTCATGAACCAGCCAAGGAGCAATATTATTAACCAGTCGAGACCCTTTAGCTGGATAATTATAAATTCGATTGTCCCGAGTAACGTAGCCCTTTTTATTGATAACTGGCTTGATAAAAAGTTTCTGGATTTTTCCTTGGTTGGCGGCAGTTAATATTTTTTGCCACTCGTCTTGATAACGACTAAACTCTTCCTTAGCCTCTCTTAGTTGTTTTTTAATTATTTTTTTTCGATCTTGATCAGTTTTTTTAATGACCAATTTTTCTAATTGTTTCGGACTAGTAATATTTTTATCGATTAAAATTGGTTTAGTTTTTGGGAAAAAAGCAACCAATTCTTGAGGGAAATTAGAATTTAATTTAACAAATCTAGTTGACCAGTTGATAATCAAATAGTCAAAAGATTCGGTTAAATCGGCCTGGTCTTTGACAAATTTTTTTAGCTTTTTTAGAAATAACCTGTTTTCTTCTTGTTCTCTTTTGGCGAGACTGTCTTCTCCGGTCCCGTGGAAAATTCCTTTAAGGTTAATCGGGGAGAATTTTTCCAAATAGTGTTTCTCCTCGTCTTTATCAAAGGGGTTTTTTTGGTTGGCGACAGGGAAAAGGCGGTGGTCATCATAAACATAAATGTTGGCCTCTTTTCGATTAATTTGGAAAACTAAACCATCAATTCCTTTGTCAGCTAGCCAAACTAGCTGGTCAAGGTCAAAGCGAGGGCCAAGAAAAGCTTCTTTTTGGGGATTTTTTTCCAGAGGAATGAAAATAAAATTATCTTCAAGAATCGGCTTTTCTTTTTGCCCAGAGTATTTTTCTGGGTTAAATCTAGCAAAAAAGGCTAAGCCGCGGGGCGGGGACTCTAGATTATCAAGGGCTTGATTAACCTGATCAATAATTGCCTTACTAATTTGAGAAGAATTAATTTTTTTGTTGGTTCTTAGCTTAACGAGGATAAAAGATTTTAATTCTTTTTTAAGTCGATTTTTGGGGAAATTTTGGCTGGGAAAATAAACAGTCAAAAAAAGATATTTGGCTTCATTTTTTGGATCTTGTTCTTTTTCGGCCAGAACTTTTAAATACTGGTCGTAGGAAACCATACTTTTATTATATCAGGAGGGAATATTACTCTCAAGAAGATTGCTTTTTAATTTTTTCCGCATAAAAGAAGTCTATTTACATCTTCTCCTAAATTGATTAATATTTAAAGAGAATGGATTTTGATAATTATCAAAAAGAAGCTAAAAAAACGGCTATTTACCCTGATCGGGGAAAGAATTTTATTTATCCTACTCTTGGTTTGGTGGGCGAGACGGGAGAAATAGCCGAAAAGATTAAAAAAATTATTCGTGATGAAAAAGGGCTGGTTAGCGAAAAGAAAAGAAAGGAATTAAATAAAGAGTTGGGCGATGTTCTTTGGTATTTGGCTAATTTAGCCGACGAGCTTAATCTATCCTTAGAAGAAATTGCTAAAACTAATTTAGATAAACTTGCTTCTCGTCAGAAAAGGAACCGTCTTCATGGTGATGGCGATAATCGCTAAGGGGGAGTTTAATAAGAGCGATAGGTGCCTATCTGTCTTCTGGAGTGTTGACCGGTGTCGCCGCCCCTGGCCCTGCCCCAGTCAGGCCTTTTTTTATTCTTGGTTTCTTTAAGGCTTTCTTCGGCACCACTGGCGCGAGCACCGATTAATTTTTTGATTGAACCTTTAAAGCAACCCAGAATCGTTCCCTTAACCCGACCGCTGAGACTGTCATCGACGAATCGGGCAAAAGACTCGGTTGGCGATAGAATTTCATCTTGGCTTTTTTGATTTTCTTCTTGAGCAAAGCTTTTGTTAATAATTTTTTCTATTTCTGGAATGGTGTGGTAGTTATACCGGACTTCTTCATTTTCAACCAAATTTGTTAATTGATCGTCGAATTGCTGGAGTGATTGTTCCCAAGCCGACAATAAGGAAGAAAGATTGCCATTGCGCTTTAATTGTTCTCTGGTTGAGCTGTCTTTTTTAGAATCAGGGTGAAGTGAAGAGCCCCTTATAATTTCAGAAACCAAAGGAGAAATAGCGCTTTGGGGTTCTTGGTCGTTTGAGGTAAACCTTTCTTTGTTAACCATGAGTCTATTATATTACTATGGGACTTTTTTGGCAAGATTTAGCCTAAGCCTATTTTTTTCTGGGCCCGGTCAAGAGTTTTTTGAGAAACTTTTCTTGCTCTTTTAGTCCCATCTTGAAGAATGTTTTCCAAAGAATCTTTATCTTGGTAAATTTTTTGATATCGATCCTGGATTGGGTTTAAGAATTCGGCCAGTTTTTGGGCCAAATCGCTTTTAAGTTGACCATAGTTTTTGTTTTGATATTGGACTTCTAATTGGTTAATACTAGCCTTGCTAATGGCAGAATAAATAGTCAAAAGATTACTAATGCCGGGCTTATCTTTAGCAATTTTTATTTCTTGACCGGAGTCAGTGACGGCACTCATAATCTTGTTTTTGATTACCTTAGGAGAATCTAGTAAATCAATAGTTCCTTTTTTGTCTAAAGATGATTTGCTCATTTTTTGCTTTGGATTTTGCAGGGACATGATTTTAGCCCCAGTTGAGAGCATTTTTGCTTTTGGAATTTTAAAAACAGGGCCAAAACGAGAGTTAAATTTTTGGGCCAAATCTCTGGTCAGTTCAACATGTTGTTTTTGATCTTGACCAACCGGAACCAAATCGGTTTGGTAAAGTAAGATATCGGCCGCCATCAGGACAGGATAATTAAATAAGCCGACACTGGTTTTAGTTTGGTTAGACTTGGTTTTATACTGGGTCATTCTTTCCAGCTGGCCCATTGAGGCTAGGCAATCTAAGATCCAGGTCAGACTAGCATGATCGAGGTTGTGAGATTGGATAAAAATAGTTGATTTTTCTGGATTTAGACCACAGGCAAGATAAAGAGCAGCCAATTTTCTAATTTTTCTATTTAGTTCTTTTGGATCTTGGGGAACAGTAATAGCATGCAAATCCACGATGCAAAAAAAACATTCATATTGGTCTTGCATTTTTATCCATTGACTAATGGCGCCAATATAATTGCCTAAATGAAGATCGCCAGAAGGCTGAATACCGGAAAAAACTCTTTTTTTGCCAGCCATATGGTGATTATAACACTAACAATTTTTCGAGGCTGTTGGTTGATGGCTTAATCCAGACAAGACTTGAGATAATAATTAAGCCAATAATTATTAAGGTAAAAACAGCCAGGAGAATTTTTCCCCAGGAAGAATCAGGCAAAATTAATTCTAGTCCGGTAAAAATTAAAATAACTGGCCAAAATCGCCAAATAGCCGCCCAAATTGACCAAGGCAAAAGGCCGAAGTTATTAAGTAAAAAAATGACACCGGCGGTAATAAGAATTAACGGCCAGGTAAAGTCTTTCATATTTTATGAGCGAAAAAGGAGGGTCAGGCCAAAAGCGATCAGCAGTAAAGGCCAAAGCTGGGAAAAGTCAAAAAATCTTGACAGCAAACCGAAGTTAAGCAAAATAAAATAGCCCCCCAAAAAAACTAGAGCCACCCCAAACCACAATTTAATTCCTTCCTTTCCAGAAGCCTTTTGGGCTTGAGTTTTAATTTCTTGGGCATTTTTTTTGAGGGTTTCTTTATCGTTGGCATTAGTGTCTGATTGATTGGGGATAATCAACCAAAGAATAAGATAAAAGATGACCCCACCGCCAGACAAGCCGAGCAAGACAAATAAAATCCTGATGATGACAGGATCAAGATTGAAATATTCACCCAAACCCCCGGCTACTCCGCCCAAAAGGCGGTTTTTTTCTGAGCGATAAATTTTTTTTGTTGAAAGAACTCCCTTTTTTGGCTTAGTTTTGTTTTGTTCGGCCATGACACTATTTTATTTCAAGAAAGGCGAAATCCATGGGTTATACCCATGGATGAAGCCGATATCAATAGTTCACTCGCCAAAGGCGAGTGCTCAGGGCGAAACAGAGAACCACGGGCTTTGCCCGTGGGTATCTATAAGACGATTAACTTCTTGACAAGAAAAATAAACGTTTATCTTTTCTCTTCGAGGCTTTTGGGATCAGGATAACGATTGCTAATAGTGCGGAATAATCCCGACAAGAAACCATCAGGGGGAATTTGATCAACATGTTCAAGGTTAAATTCGGTGATTTTTTTTCTGGTTAAGTTAGCCTGTTCAAAGCTTTTAGTAAATCCTTGCCGAATTTGGTAAAAGCGGAAAGCTAAATTAATTTGCTCTTCGCTTAAGTTTTCTAAGCTTTGGCTAACTTTTTCTAATTTATTAGGCAAGTTTTCTCCCTGAAGACAGCTATTAATATGGTTGCCCAAAATTTGACTAAAGTTATTTTCAGGAAGAAGAGGGGCGATTCTTTGGGCAATAAACTTGCCTCGGTCAGTGGAGTTGGTTTGATGAATTTGCCTTATTTCTCTTTGGGACCGAGGTCGTCCGCCACTTTTAGTTTTAATATTTTGTTGCCGCTTTTCTTGTCTGGTTTTCCACTCCAGGACAGCATTTTTAGTTTCTGAAGACAAAATTATTCCTAAAGGAACAGTTTTTTCTCTTTCCGGCGCCTTAACCATAACGTATATAGAGATATATTATGTATATTTAAACAAAAAAGAGTTTGATTTGCAAATTAAAAAATATTTTTGCCTTGCTATAATTAAGTTTAGTTTAAAAATGATTAATCCTTTTCGTCGCCCCTACCAGACTCTTAATTTAATTACCATAAGCTCTGAGGCCCTTCTTAATAATTATTCTTTTTGGCAGAAGCAAAACCCTCAGGCCAGAATTGCCCCTGTTTTAAAAAGCAACGCTTATGGTCATGGCTTAGAATTAATTGGTCGCTTTATCGATCAAAAAATGAATCCTCCTTTTATTGCGGTGGACAGTTTATACGAGGCTTGGGAATTGGAAAAAGCGGGAGTAAAAAAACCAATTTTGGTTATTGGCTATACTGTTCCGGATAATTTTAAAATTAGGAAAAAATTAAAATTTCATTTACCAGTTTTTGATCCGGAAACGGCTCTGGCCCTATTACATTATCAGCCCCAAACTAGACTACATCTTAAAATCGATACGGGTATGAACCGGTTGGGAATTAAGCCAAAGCAGGTGGATCGGTTTATTAGGTTTTTAAAAGATCATCAAGCTCAAAAACAGATAGTGGGGATTTATTCTCACTTTGCTTCTGCGGCTAGTGATCAAGATTTTACCCAAAAACAAGTCGAGACATTTAAGAGAGTAGTTAAAAAATTTGAACAGGCTGGTTTTTCTTTTGACTGGAAGCATATTGCCGCCACAGCGGGCAGCTTAATGGTCAAAGATTCAGATTTTAACTTAATTAGGGTAGGTTTGGGCTTTTATGGCTATTCTCCTCCTTCTATCTCTAAAAAGATTTTATCCAAACTTGAACCGGCTCTGAAATTAACCAGCCAAATTGTTCAGGTTAAGGAGATTGCCAAGGGTGAGATAGTCAGTTATGATGGTCAATTTCGGGCGCCCAAGAAAATGCTGATTGGTGCCTTACCCATTGGTTATTATGATGGCCTGGATCGACGGTTATCTGGCCGGGGTCAGGTTAGGGTTGGTCAAAAGTTTTGTCCTCTTGTCGGCCGAATTTGTATGAATATTGCCATGATCGATTTATCTGGCTTAAAAAAACCTCTTGTTGGTCAAAAAATAACGGTTATCAGTAATCGGCCAAAAGATAAAAATTCTTTAGTTTCTTTGGCTTCTTTAGCCAACACAATTCCTTATGATCTTTTGGCGGGTTTAGCTGGGAGTACTAGGAGAGTATTAGGGTGAGGTTTCAAGGGTCGGCCCCGTTGTTGGTTGTTCCTCTTGCTCCTGGATTGTTGTTTTAGCGGTGTTTTCATTTAATATTTGGGCAACAGCATTAATAATGTTTTGATCAGGCAGATAAGAAAAAAGCTCTTTTTGCCAGTTGTCTTTTGAGACAAAAATGTGCGGGTCAACACCCAAACCTTCAATTGGTTGACCATCTTCTCTTAGAGTTAAACTATGAACTAAGAACATGGAGTATGTTTGGTGGGAACTAATTTGATTGTCGAGCTTAAAAACCCTCTCTACTGTTCCCCAACCTCGAGTGGTGTTACCGACCAAAACCCCAACATTATATTTTTTCAAGACCGAAGCCATTACTTCCGCCGAGCTTTGAGAGTTTTCATTAATTAAAATGATCACTTTTTTATATTGAACTAAACTGGGTAGCCAACCAGTTCTAGTTTTATAATCAGTCTTTTCGTCTTGGTGAAAAAACTGATAGGCATATTGGTCTTGGCCAATGAAAGGTCCTAAAAAATAAGGCAAATTATCAATGGCTCCGCCGATATTATCACGAAGATCAAAAATTAACGTCTCTACCCCTGGGCGATCTTGGACTTTTTGACTGACTCTTTGTAATTCGTCGAAGGTGGTTGGAGAAAACTTTTTTAGGTGAATATGGAAAATACTGTCGTTGATTAATTGATAGCTCATGGTTGGTTCCACCCCAGAGAGATTATAAATTTGGCGAGCTTCATCGTCTTTTAAAACTTCATAGGCTTTTTTAATTTGAGCCAATTTTTCTTGGGCTTCTGGAGTATCTTGCTCAGATAGCTCTTGGCTTAAGCTTTGGTAAGTTTCTTTTATTTCTTCTTGATCGGCCTCTTGGTCAACTCCCAAAGTCTGATAATGGTCTTGATCGGTAATGTTACGGACCATATTGTTTAATTCTTGCTCTTCTTCTTGACTGTAAAGATGGCTGCGGCCAAAAGGCTCTAGGTTATTTAAAACTAAATTATTAAGTTGGATAATAAATTCTTCTTTAGTTTCTTCTTCTTCGATTTGCTTTAAAATATTTTTAAGATTGGCCAAAAGAGTTTGACGATTTTTTTCTTTGGGATTTTGGGGCTGGCCGGTTAATTTTTCGGTTGCTAAAAGAAACAAAGAGGTCAAATCTTCGTCGGTAAGTTTTTTCCAGTGATTTTCTTTGATTTTGTCATAAACCTCGCCAGTAAAAGCAAGATAGGAGTTGTCTTCTTCTCCCAAAACGATTGATTGAGGAGCTTTATTTATTTGATAAAAATAACCTCCTGCTCCCCCAATAACGAGGACCAAAATAATAATAATTATCAAAAAAAGAGGGTTGACAGACCACTTTTTCTTAAAAGGCAGGGTGAATAATTTGGTTTTTTTATTCTTTTTTTTCTCAAGAGGCATTATCAATCATAATAGATGATTTATTTTTTTAGCGCAAGAACTTTGAGGAGGAAAGACCAGAGGTGATAAAATTAGTTTTCACGATGAGCAATTTTGTTATTGACACCAAAGACAAGAAAACTTCAGCCAGAAACGGTCAGCTAATGACCAGGCACGGGAAGATTAAGACCCCGGCTTTTATTCCTGATGCTACCTTGGCTTCAGTAAAGCATTTAACTGCCGAGGAAGTTGCTGACACGGGTATTCAAGTTATCTTAGGAAATCTTTATCATTTATGGCTGCGGCCAGGTGCAGAAATAATTTCTCAGGCCGGTGGGTTGCATAAGTTTATGAACTGGTCAGGACCAATTGTTACCGATTCAGGTGGGTTTCAAGTTTATTCTTTGATTCATAAAGGCAGTTCAGGGGGTAAGATTAGGGAAAGAGGGGCTTTTTTTAATTCTCATATTGACGGCAAAGAGAAAGTCTTAACGCCGGAAGAGTCAATTAAGAGACAGTATCAGATGGGGGCGGATATTTTATTAACTTTGGATGAAAGCGTGCCGGCGACGGCCCCAAAGTCCTATTTTGAACGATCGGTTCCCTTAACTGTTCGTTGGGCGGCTCGTTCCAAAGAGCAGTTTTTGAAATTAAATCGGCCTAAAGACCGTTTGCTTTTTGGTATTGTTCAAGGAGGAATATTTCCTGATTTATTAAAGAAAAGCGCCAAGGAAACAGTGGCGATTGGTTTTGATGGCTATGCCCTTGGCGGGGTGGCGGTTGGTTTGGAAAAAACCAAGCTTCATGAAGTTATTGGCTATTCCGTGGCTTGTCTGCCCGAGGATAAACCTCGTTACATGTTAGGGATCGGTTATCCAAAGGAGATTTTAAAAGCGGTTTCGGAAGGGATAGATTTATTTGATTGTGTTATTCCTACTCGCAATGCTCGTCATGGCAGTTTATTTACTCGTCAGGGAAGGATTAATTTACGAAAAAGTCGGTTTATGGCCGATTTTAACCCAATCGAGGCGGGTTGTTCTTGTTTTACTTGTCGTCATTATTCTCGAGCCTATTTAAGACATTTATTTTCTGTTAGTCAGCCCTTAGCTTGTCGTTTGGCCACAATTCACAACCTAGCCTTTTATGCCTCTCTGATGAAGGATATTCGCTTGGCAATCAAAAGAAACAGGCTTGCCAGCTTTGCTAATGAAGTAAAAAACCTGTAAAAGAAAGATTTTTTCTTGTTTTTTAGCCTTGGCTATGGTATAAATTGAGGAAGATATGACCACGAAAGGAACCTACCAGCCTAAGAAAAAACGTCGAGTCAGAAAACATGGTTTTTTAGCTCGAAGGAGTAATTCTGCTGGTCGAAAGGTTTTAAAGAGACGACGAAAGAAGGGTCGAGAAAAACTAACCGTTTCTTCTTAAAGCTTAAAACCTCCTTTTTTTAGATATGGCCATGCTAACCAAAAAACACCGATTGCCCAAAAAGAAAATTGAGAAGGTTAAGCATAATGGTCGTCATCTTAACACCCCTTTTTTTACTTTAGTTTACTTGTCGGGCCGAAAAACCCCTAGCCAGTTCGCCTTTGTTCTTTCTAAAAGAGTTAGCAAAAAAGCCACGGTTAGGAATAGGACCAAAAGATTAATTGCCGGCTCAGTCCGGGAAATAATGACTGATTTGAAAGATGGTTTTTGGTTAGTTTTTTTAGTCAGAAGAGCAGCCCTAGATCAAGACAAAGAGGTTTTGTCAGAAGCAGTTTGGGAATCTTTTGCTAAAATTAATCTTTTAAAAAAGGATGAAAAGCCTAATTCTTAAGGTAATTCGTTATTATCAAGCCCTATCGCCTTTTCGGGGTCGACATTGTCGGTTTGTGCCCACCTGCTCAGAATATTGTCATCAGGCAATTTTTGATCATGGTATACTACGAGGCAGTCTGATGGGACTGAGGCGGATTTTTCGTTGTCATCCTTTAAGCAAAGGGGGAGTGGATTTGCCCTAAGAAATTCTGATGGGATTTTCAGCTTTAAGCTTTGCATTTTGAGTTTCTCTTAATATATGTTCGAAACAATTTTTATTCAGCCTTTAGCTAATTTATTGGTTTTATTTACCAATTTTTTTGGTTCATTAGGCTGGGGAATAATTGCTATTACCCTGCTAATAAAAATAATTCTTATTCCGGTTATGATCCCCAGTTTAAAATCGGGTGAGAAAATGAAGCAATTAGCCCCAAAATTAGAAAAATTAAAAAAGAAATATAAAGACGACAAGGAGGCTTTGGCTAAAGCTCAAATGGCCCTTTATCGTTCTGAAGGGGTTAATCCGGCCGCTGGTTGTTTGCCTTCTATTATCCAATTAGTAATTTTGTTAGCCCTTTTTCAAGTTTTTAATCGGGTTCTTAATCCGGAAGCAATTAGCCAATTGCCTGACCTTCTTTATTCGGGAATTTCTTTACCCGAAGGAGGAGTTAATTTTTCTTTTTGGTATCTTAATTTGGCTAACCCCGATTTAATTATGGGCAAAATTCCCGGGTTTTTTCTAACCATTTCGGCTATATCTCAATTTCTTACCGCTCGGCTGTCTTCGTCAACGATTAAAGGGGCTGGTAAAGCTGCCCAAAAAACCCCACCCAAAAGTGACGATATGATGGTGTCAATGCAAAAACAAATGGTATTTTTGATGCCCATAATGACGATTATTATTGGTTTTCGCTTTCCTTCTGGCTTAACTCTTTATTGGTTTGTTTTTTCTTTGGCGGGCTTAATTCAGCAATATATAATTAGAAAGCAAAGCGAGATTAGTAAAAGGTAGGTGAGTTATGGATAAAAAAATATTAGCTAAAGTCGAAGAATCATTAACCAAGCTTTTAGATAGTTTGGGTATTTCGGCTCAAAAGAAAATAGGCTTTGATGAAGAAAAAACCTCTATTTTAGTGGAATTGTCCTCGGAAGAGGATAATGCTCTTTTGGTTGGTTATCATGGTAAAAATCTATCTGCCCTGCAGACAATTTTGGGCTTGATGACTTTTAAACAAACTGGCCAGTGGTTTCATATTGTTGTTGATGTTGATGACTATCGACAGAAACGACGGGCTCAAGTTGAAGAAATGGCTCGGCGGGCGATTGATCAGGCCAAATCAACCGGACAATCTATTGCCATTGCCAATCTTAGTCCTGGAGAACGGCGCCAAGTTCATTTATTGTTTGCCGATGATGATAGCGTGGAAACCCACTCTGAAGGAGAGGGTCGGAATCGCCAGTTAATTGTTAGTGTTAAATAGGCCTATTTTTTTAAAGATTTTTAGTTTTTATCCTAATTAGGTGACGATTTTATTAGGTTTAGAAAAAATTAAAAAATTCTTTTCTGGCTTATTCTTCTTTTTTCTTCCTACCCAGTTGGCTTATTTTTTTTGGCCGGACTGGTCTTACTTTTGGGGTATAAAAGTTGATTTTTTATCGCCGTCACTTTTTTTAACTGATATTATTTTGCTTTTTTTGTTTTTTATTTTTTGCTTGGAATTTTTTCTAAAATCGCCTCGACCAGATTGGAAAAAAATTTTTTCTTGGCCGATTTTAGCAACGATTGTTTTTTTTCTTCTTAATTTAAGTTTTTCTCTTTTACCTTCCCTTTCTGCTTATCGGTTATTAAAATATTTACAATTGATATTTATTATTAGTTATTTTTCAGTAAACTTTTCTCCTTCTTTGTTAATACCGTTATTTTTTAGTCTTTTTTTAGTTTCTCTTTTGGCTTGGGGACAATTTTTAACTCAAGGGTCAATTCAGGGGGTTTTTTGGCTAGTTGGTGAGCGCTTTTTTAATCTTAGCACTTTGGGAATTGCCAAAATGAACTTGTTTGGTCGATTGTTTGCTAGGCCAATGGCCACTTTTCCTCATCCTAACTCTTTGGCTGGTTTTGTTTTAGTGGCTTTAATTATTTTTTGGTTTTTTAGAAGATTTTTAGTCAAAAAATTGGGGGGATTTTTTTATTTAGGTTTGGCGGTGATGGCGACGGTATTAGTGATTACTTTTTCTGGAGCAGTTTGGTTGGTAATTTTTTTGCTGCTCGTGGGCATCTATTTGATTAAAAATTTGGCTAATCGTTTTTTGGCCTTAATTTTAGCCGGCTTGCTATTGGCAGGATTTGTTTTTTTAAGTTTTCAGCTTGGCCTGTTTGAAGCGGCATCCATCGATGAGCGGTTTTTTTTAGCCCAAAATGCCGGGAGGTTATTTTGGCATCGGCCATTTTTGGGTTGGGGTTGGGGCAGTTTTATTCCGGCCCAAGGCCAATTAGAGCTTTCTCGAGGTAGTTTTAATTTTTACCAACCGGTTCACAATCTTTTTTTATTAGTTTTAGCTGAAGCCGGCTTATGGGGTTTGTTTTGTTTTTTTTATTGGTTGGCCAAATGGTGGTTAAAAGTTAGCTATTATTGGCGTTATCTCTTTTTAGTGATTGTTTTTTTAGGATTTTTTGATCATTACTGGCTAACTCTACAGCAGAATTTTCTTCTTTTGGGAGTAGTCATCGCCATTGCCCTTTCCACCTCGGGGGTGGAAAGGGGGGGAGGTGGTCTAGGTGGAGTTATTGATCAACCTTGTCCAGGGCTTGATTAACTAAAGCGTCGGCTTGCCAATTTTTACTTCGAGGAATATGACGATAAGAAACCGCGGCGGGCAACTCTTTTTCAATTTTTTTGATCTTAGCAGCAAAACCAACTAAGTTAGCCGCCTTGATTTTATAGCGGCCTGATAACTGGGAAGCAATTAATAATGAATCAAGATAGCAAATAATTTGGTCAAAGTCAGCAATTAGCGGGCGATTTTGGTCTAACCAGTCAAAGGCTTTTTTTAGGGCTTCATACTCAGCTTCGTTATTAGTCGCTCGACCAATATAGGCCGAATGAGAAAAAATAGTTTTTTTATTATCTTTAATAACCACGCCAATTCCGGCTGGTCCAGGATTACCACGAGCACCACCGTCAGTAAAAATTTTTAGGATTTTCATGGTTAGCTGTTTAATTTAGGTCTTTGATTTTAACCTTTTAGATAAGGAAATGCCAGTGGAGATGAACATTGATCCTTCGGTGGCTACAGTCACCCAGGCGGCGCCTATGGTGCCAAAAGCGGGAATAAACAACCAGTTACCAGCTAGATTAACTACCAGTGCTCCTAGCGATAGATAAAGCAATTGTTTTTGAGCTCCCAAGGCAATCATCGTGTAGCCAGTGAGGTGGTTTAGGTAACCAAAAACTAAGGCCAAAGAAAGGATTTTTAAAATTCTAATGGCTGGAGAAAAAGCCTCTCCGCCAATTAGGTTAATAATGGTTGGGGCCAGAACAAACATTAGCAAGCCAATTATTATCCCTGTTGTTAATAAAATCCAAAAGCCTTGTTTTAGGGTGGCTGATAAACGATGACGGGGGTTTTTAATGATGATGGGGAAAAGACTGTTCATGAAAAAAGCCGCGCCCAAGATTAGATTGGCATAAATCTTATAAGACAAACCATAAAAGCCAACGGCGCTTGTTCCAATTAAGGTTTTTAGAAAAAAACTATCAATACCGGCATCATAAAGAGCAAAAACCAATTGACGAACGCCAATGGGAATTGATTGATTCAAAAATTCTTTTAAGCCTTTTTTGAATGACAAGGCTGGCAAGGAGATTTGTTTTTTTAGGTGAATTATTGCCGCCGTGGCGCTGAGGCCGGTCGCTAACACCCAAACAAAGAGCGCCCAGCCAAGAGTAATGTTTTGTCTAAGAGCAACAATTAAGCCAATACCAAGAAGTGATACCAATGAAGCGCTAGTTTCGAAAACAGTTTTGGCAAAAAAATTAAGATTAGCCATGAAAAAAGATTCAGCTAAAGTTCGCCAAGTCAAAAAGATAATTACCAAAGCAGAGGCGATGGTGAGGATTCTGATGCCTTGAAATTGATTTAAGGTCAGAGTTAATATTCCCAATAATAGCAGGGCGGCAAAAGAGAAAGCCATTTTAAGAGTAAAGGCCTGGTTGAGAATAGTTTTTTTCTCTTTTGGGCTAGTTTTGGTTTTAGCCAGTTTTTTAACCGTAATAGTGCCAGTACCAAAATCGGCTAAATTAAAAATCATCAAGACAGTGGTGGTAATAAAGATATAGTTTCCCCACGCTTCAACACCAAGAAATTTTGTTAAAAAGTAGGTAACTACTAAAGAACAAGCAAGCATGATTAATCGAGCCAAAGCTTGCCAGGAAGTGTTTTTGATTAGAGAAGCTGTTTCTTTTTTCATTGTTTTTCATTTTACACCAAGCCAATGTTAAATTTTAATACCAGCCTCGTGTTTTTCACCTATCTTGAAATAAATTTAGTAATGAAAAAGATCAGCCTTTTTTGTTATTATTAAAGATAATGAATCGATCATTTTCTCCTGCCAATCCCTTAGCCATAATTTTAAATGGCGCCAACGCCGTTGGTTCTTATTTGGCTGATTCGCTTTTGTCTCAAAACTGCCGAGTTATTTGCCTTGATGAGCTTGACCCCTTAAAAGAAAATAATATCAACCATTTACTTGATAATCGCAATTTTAAAGTCTTATCAGATCTTTCTGACCACCAGCAACAAGCCGATTATGTTTTTTGCTTGGAGCCAAAATGGTCTAAATTTTTAGAAAATGATCAGTTAAGCCAAGCCCGGTGGCTGTTTCTGGATTCGGAATTTGATGATACTGTTTTTGATCAGGCCAAAAAGCTAGACCTTGATTGTCGTTTTGCCTGTGCTGATGGTATTTTTGGTCCCCGGATGGATTTGAATCGCGATTCTTGGACGGCCAAATTAGTAAGTGACATTTTTTTCCGTCATCGAGTAAAGCTGGCTGGTGATGGTTCAAGCTTGGTTTATCCCCTTTTTGTTAAAGATTTAGCCAGTGGTCTGACAGCGGCTCTTTTTATGCCCCAATCAGAAGGACAAGTTTTTTATTTTGCTGGCGAAGAAGTTACTCTTTTTTCCTTTGCCAAATTATGGTCGGACCAAATCGGGCAGGTAAAAATTGAGTTCGATGAAAAAAAATCTCCCCCTAAACTGAATTACCAAAGAGAAGTGGATTTATCTGGGAAAGAACTGGGCTGGAAGATTAATTTTTCTCACCCTGAGGCTGTTGTGGCGACGACTGATTGGCTTAATCGACCCGATGTTGGTCGGTTATTCTCTAGCGCTGGAACTAATTTTTCTCCAGCTGGCTCCGACCAAACCAAAGGAGAAAAAAAGAAGACTAAAGAAAAAAATATTAAGCCTTCGCCAAGCAAGCAAAAAGCTGATCCTGAGTCTTTTTTTGTTTCCCAAAAGGAGGTTTCAGATGATAAACCGGAAGCCGAAAGTGAGGGTCTATGGTTGTCGCGTCAACCAGAAAAAAAGCCGAAAAAAAAAGACTCCTCGCTTTTAATTCATAAAATAAAAATCAGCCAACTCCTTCAAGAAAAATCAACAAAACCCCAGTCCAATCTTGCCCATAAAGAAAAGAATAAGCCCGCCATGGGCAAGGCCTGGCGCTTAGTCGGCTTGGGATTATTATTTTTGCTAATTGTTTTTTCACCGCTTCTTTTTTTAATTAAAGATTTATTTTTGGCCGCCTTTTATCTTAATAAGAGCCAAAATTCTTGTTTTGCCGGCCAATTATCTTTCTGTCAAGAACAAGCTCAAAAAGCCCAAAAACATTTTTATTTATTCTCCAACACTGCCGATAAGCTGACACCGTTGTTGTCGTTTTTATTAGGTCAAGATAATTTTGCCCAAACAATTAAGATAGTAACCTTGGGCCAAGAAGCAGCCGAGGCGCTTGGTTATTTTTCTGAATCGGCTTATCAGTTAGGACAAGTCTTTGAGGCGATTATTAATCCTGATAAAGAAAAAGAGTTTACTAGTCTAATTGAAGCCGGTCAACAATCAGCCCAAAGCGCTTATTTTAAGCTGACCAACGTGGCCGCGACTAGTAAAAATCTATCGGCCCCTTTTATTAAACAGAATTTAAGCCAGCTTCCGGCCATTATTGAGGGAACCAAAATAACCCTAGACTCTTTACCGCTATTGGTTGATTTTTTATCTTATGAAGAACAAACAATAATTTTATTATTACAAAATAATATGGAGCTTAGGCCGACCGGGGGCTTTATTGGTTCGCTGGCGGTAATGGATTTTTCTTCCGGTCAACTAATTGATTTTGCTGTTAAAGATGTTTACGAGGCCGATGGTCAGTTAAAAGGACAGGTTGAGCCTCCTCAAGATTTGAAAGAATATTTAGGCGAGGAAACCTGGTATTTAAGAGATGCTAATTGGTCGCCAGACTTTCCCACCACGGCTCGACAAATTTTGTGGTTTTGGGAAAAGCAATTAGATAAGAGGGCCGATGGGGTGGTAGCAATTAATCTCCAAGTAGCTAAGAAAGTTTTATCAGCTTTGGGTGAGGTTTATTTACCCGATTACCAAGAAACGATTAATGCCCAAAACCTGTTTGAACGAGCCGAATATCATTCTGAAGTTGGTTTTTTCCCCGGCTCAACCCAAAAGAAGGATTTTTTGGGCAGTTTAGCTTTTGAAATTTTAGAAACTCTCAAACGCCAAGATCAGCTCTCGGCCTCTTTACTAACCGCCTTCCAACAATCTCTCTTGGAAGAGGAGATAATGATGTATTTTGCTGATCCTAACTTAGAAAAACAAGTTATGGGTTTGGGCTTTGATGGTGGTATTAAGGAGGCGGTTTGTCAAAAAGAAAACTGCCTTTCTTCTTATTTGTGGCCAGTCGATACGAACGTTGGTGCTAACAAGGCCAATTTCTTTATTAAAAGAAGGCTAATTCAGCGCTTAGGGGTTGGTGATAGTCAAGTTGGTCATTCGTTAAGATTAACCTGGCAAAATACTGCCCAAACCGAAAGCTGGCCGGCGGGAACTTATAAAAATTATTGGCGGCTCTATGTTCCTTCTTCAGCGATTTTACAAGAAGTCTTTTTAGAAAATAATGCTGGCCAAAGGCAGGCGATTGATTTGGGAGTTCATCAGGAAATGGGCAAAAAAGTTTGGAGTCATCTTATTGAGGTGCCGATTAATTCTCAGATCACCCTAGAAGTAAACTACCAAATTAAAAATCAATTTGACGGGGATCGCAAACGACTGGTTTATTTGGTTCAAAAACAACCCGGTTCGGCTTGGGATGAGGACATTACTTTAATTTCTTATCCGACTAGTTGGCTGCCCTTAATAGTTTCTCCGGAGGGGGAGGTTTCTTCAGGGGCAATTACTTATCGAAATCTTCTTGATCGGGATCGTTTGTTTGAGTTTGAGTGGGGTGAACCTTAACCTTGTGTTTGGCGCAAGTAATTTCTAATTCCTAATTTTTAATTTGCTTTTTTTTGGGGTTTTTCCTTTTCGGAACTTTTTTCTTCTGGTTTTCCTTCAGATTCTTCTTCTTTACCCTCTTCGCTTTCTGCCCCATCCTCTTCTTCCGCTTCTTCGCCGATAACGGTAGGCTCTTCAACAGGAGCCGGTTCCTCTTCTTCTTCAGTTGGGGCTTCAAGTTTGGCCACTACTTCCTCCTTATCAGCCAAGATAGCTATTTCTTTATCAACTTCAAGATCAGTTACTCGAATGGCGTCGTTAATTTCTTTTAAAGAAGAGATGTCAGCCTCAAGATGATCGGGTAGTTTTTCAGGTAGAGCTTCAACCTCAACTTCTGACAAGGGTTGGATTAAAATTCCCTCTCCTTCTTCAGCCCCTGGGGCTTCCCCAACTAATTCAATTGGCACGGTTACTTGAGCTTTCTTGGTTAAATCAACTTGGCGGAAATCAACATGAAGGATTTTGTCAGTAACAGGATCAATTTGGATGTCGCCAACCAAAACCGGCTGAGTTGACTTGGTTTTGCCAATGGCCAAATCAATTAAACCGCTTTCTCCAGTTTTTTTAAAAATAGTTAAAAAATCTTGATAGTCAAGCTTGAGGGCTTGTGATTTAATATTCTGGCCATAAAGGTTGCCTGGTAAAAGGCCTTCATGTCGCAATGTCTTTACTTTGCGACCGGTAATGGTTCGTTTATCGACAGTCAGCTTAGGTCTTGCCATAACGAAAGTATTTTAACCAAAAAGAGCCAAGAAAGCAAATCCGACCCTTAGGGTCGAACAGCTTCGGACCTTTAGAAAAATAACGAGAGCTTGAAGATTTATTTCAAGATAGGTGAAAAACACGGCCATAGGCCGTGGATGAAACCGATACCGATAGCTTAACCCGCCACAGGCTGAGTGAACAGGGCGAAACGCGATGACCACGGGCAAAACCTGTGGGAATCTATTGGTTAATTGGAGTTTGAAAATTGGAAATTGTCATTATTTCTTTTTCTAGTCCTGGATCGATACTGTTGGCTTTTTCAAATGATTTTTGGGCCTCTTCTTTTCCTCGTTGAGCCTGAAAATAGCCCAAGTAAATCCAGCCGATTTTATAATAAGGGTATTCTTTTAAAAATTTTTGCCAATTGCTGATTAATATTTCTTGCCCCTCAGGAGAATTTTTACTCCAAGTTAAATAGTTTTTTTGCCAAAGAGCTTTTTCCTCTTTGCTTAAGAAATCTGGGTGGCCGATGGCCTCTAATTCTTTTTTGGCCGCTTTAAAATAGCCATTGGCAATAAGGATTTTTGTCATTTTCATCCGATTAGCAAAATTGTTCGGTTGAGCCAAGAAGTCTTTTTTTATTTTTTCGGCTTGATTAGTAGGAAGGGCAAGAGAAGTAATAAAGATTAGCCAAAAGATAGCCAAAATTAATGGTCGAATCAGCTTTGCGGCAATATTGCGGTAATTATGCGGTAATTGCTTCCAAGAGGAGAGCTTTTTTTTGAGCAGTTGACCTTTTTTTGCCAAAATTTTTTGCCAATTTTCTTTTTTATTTTTGAGGACCTTATTTATTGGGGAGAGAAAAGTTAGTCGTTTAGCCATAGTTTTAATTTTAACACTCTTTATTTATCCTCATTTTTAATGAGGGCTAAAAGGGGGCATTTTTTTACAAACTAACCCTATTTTTTGTATTCTTGATAACTTTTGGCGGCTTTAGGATTTTTTTCTGCTAAAGACTCGGCAACTTTGCTTTTGATTGTTTGGGTATCGATGATTTCTTCCAAGGCGACATTGTAAAGCCATTCTTCCACTTCTTGAGTGACCAGTTGGGACTGGTTATCGGTAGCTCCGGCTGCAAAGACGCTTTTTTTTAGTTTTTCTTTGTCAAACTCTTCAATCCGACCATCTTTTTTTTGAACCTTAACTTTTTTCATTTTTCTCACCTCCCTTTTTTTAAAATTTCTAATAATTTTTTATTTTAAAAAAAGACTAAGCCAACAATTTAATCATATAACAATTGGGTTTTATTTCTCCGTCATTCTGAGACCATCCTTCTCCGTCATCCTGAGGTCGCCTCAAGCGACCGAAGGATCTCATTCCCTGGTTGTCGTTCTCGAACGGGATTCTTCGGGAGTACCCTCAGAATGACGAGAAAAGAAAAAGTCACCCCAAAACAATTTAACAATTCAACAATCTAACAATTTAGCAATGTTTATTTTGTTTCTGGCCAGGGCGAAACTGCTAAGGGGGTTTTTTCTCCTAGCTGGTTAGTCCAGATTTCTTCAGTGACAAAAGGCATGAATGGATGAAGTAGTTTTAGGCTTTTTTTTAGAACGAAAAGCAAAACGGACAGGGCTTCTTGTTGACCATCGGGGTTATCTTTATTGTAGAGTCGGTCTTTGGCTTGTTCAATATAAATGTCACAAAATTCATGCCAGAAAAAGCTGTAAATATCTTCGGCCGCTTGGCCAAAACGATAATTGTCGATATGATCAGTAACGCTGTCAATAGTTTTTTCCAGCGATTTTAAAATTTTTTGATCGTCTTCATTTTGTAATTTGTAATTTGTAATTTGTAATTTGTTTGAATTTTGGATTTTGGATTTTGGGTTTTCCAGATTTATAAGAATAAATCTGGCCGCATTCCAAATTTTATTGGTGAAATTGCGCATACTAATTACTTTTTCTTCTGGCAGAGAAACATCAGCGCCGGGGGCGTTACCAAAAACTAGGGCCATTCTTAGGGCGTCGGCCCCGTTTTTAGCAATGGTTTCTGCTGGATCAAAACCAATACCTTTGGTTTTGGAAAATTTACGGCCTTTTTCGTCTCGGACCAGGCCGTGAAGATAAACGGTTTTAAAAGGAACTTCCCCGGTTAATTCTAGACACATCATAATTTCTCGGGCGACCCAAAAAAAGATAATGTCGTAACCGGTTTCTCGAATAGTGTTGGGATAAAAGTAGGTAAAATCAGTTGTTTTTTTGGGCCAACCCAAAGTGGCCATGGGCCAAAGAGAAGAGGAAAACCAAGTATCCAAAACAGCCGATTCTCCCCCAATTGGAATCGGGTGGCCCCACCACAATTGTCGGGAAATACACCAATCATGGATATTTTCCAACCAATGAAAATAGATTTTGGCAAAATGATCGGGAACGATTTTAATCTGGCCTTTTTTAACCGCTTGAATAGCTTTTTTGGCCAAGGGCTTGGCTTTGACAAACCACTGAAGGGAGACTTGTGGTTCGGTAACACTGCCACAGCGCTGGCAATGACCAACGGAGTGGGTAATGGTTTTAGTTTTAACTAACAGACCCTGTTTTTCCAGCTCTTCGACCACCTTCTTTCTAGCTTCTTGAGCGGCTAAACCCTGAAAAGACCCGGTAATTTTGGTTAGCCTGCCTTCTTTGTCGATGGCCGTTAGAGTTTCAAGGTGGTGGCGTTTACCGATTTTAAAATCCAGCTCATCATGGGCCGGGGTGATTTTTAGGGCCCCGGTGCCAAACTCTGGGTCAACCGCCTCATCGGTAATAACCGGAATCTGGCGCTTAGTCAAAGGAAGGGGAACTTTTTGGCCAACCAGGGATTTGTATTGCTTGTTTTCAGGGTGAATGGCCACGGCCACATCAGCAAACATGGTTTCCGGTCGGGTGGTAGCAATAGTAATCGGGCCGTATTTGAGGTAGTAAAGCTTACCCTTTTCCTCAAGGTGCTCATTTTCTAGATCAGAAAGAACTGTTTGGCAGTCAGGACACCAATTAACAATGGTTTCTCCTTGGTAAATTAAGTCTTTTCCTTTTAAGTGGTCAAAAGCCGCCTTTACTGCCTCAGAATATTCTTGGCTCATAGTGTAGGCTTCGCGCGACCAATCTAAAGAAAAGCCCAATAATTTTAACTGTTTTTTAATGTAAGCCCGAGACTGATCGGCAAACTGGTGGGCTTGTTTTAAGAATTCCTTTTTGCCTAAGTCAGATTTTGTTTTCCCCATCTTTCTAATTTGCTTACTAACTAAATATTCCACGGCGATTGAGGCGTGGTCAAAGCCGGGTAAAAACAAGGTGGGCACTCCTTTCATTCGATTAAAGCGGGTCATAATATCCTCGATTGTGTACATGGCGTGGCCGGCGTGAAGGCCGCCGGTGACATTAGGGGGAGGCAGGGTAATAACAAAGGGTTCTTTTTTTGGGTCAATCTTAGGAGTAAAACAATCGCCCGCCTCCCAAAGAGCGCTAATTTCTTTTTCGGTTTTTTCGGGTTGGTAGCGCTTATCCATAATAATTAACTATTATAGCAACAAATAGGCTGATTAAAAAAATTAGCCTATTTTTACCCGCCAGATCCCGGATTTGGAAAATGAGGGCTGTTAAAATTAACTTATGGAAAGTAAACGAAGAAGGTTGGGCTTCTTGGTTTTTGGGGCGGTGGTTTTGTTTTTGGTAATTTTGACTGTTTTGCTAAAATTAGAGAAGGGTACCAACATGAACAACGATAAAGAATTTTCAGTTCGTTTGCCAGCGGTGGCCGGGCAATTTTATCCTGAAGAAGAATCGGAAGCCAGGAGACAGGTGAAGACCCTTTTGGCTGAGGCTGACTCTACCTCCTCCTCTTCACCGCAAATTATCATTGTTCCCCATGCCGGCTGGCAATATTCTGGCTCTATCGCCGCTGAAAGTTTTAGTCTTCTTGATAAGGACGACTTTGAACGGGTAATTTTATTAGGCACCACCCATCAAGCGCTAACTGACAAAATTGTTTTAGATGATCATGATTTTTGGCAAACACCTTTGGGCCAGGTGCCGACAGATAAAGACTTAATCAGCAATTTAGTTGATCAGGAGACAATTGTTATTGATCGCCAGGCTCATCGGGATGATCATGTTTTAGAAGTGGAATTGCCTTTTTTACAAGCGACTTTATCTAATTTTAGTTTGGTGCCGATTTTAATCGGTCAGGTTAATGATTCTGATCTTTTGACTCTAGCCCAAAAATTAACCACAATTTTGGCCAATGACCCCAGAACCTTATTGGTAATTTCCTCCGATTTATCTCATTATCCCGATCAAGCCACGGCTAAAGCGGCTGATGTTAAAACCCTGGCGGCGATTGTCTCCGGCAATGGGGAAAAATTTGATCAAGCCCTGGTTTATTTGGCAAATCAATATCCAACTGTCGATACTTTTGCTTGTGGGGCCGAGGCGATTAGGGTGGGTTTATTGGTTGCCAACCAAATTGGTTTAAAGGAGGCCAAGATTTTGAAGCAGAGCGATTCGGGGGCGGTTTCGGGCCAAACAGAACAAGTGGTTGGTTATGGAGCAGTGGCTTTTTGGTTAAAACAAAACCTGGCCGAAATCAATCAAGAAGAAAAAGATCGTTTGCTTTCTTGGGCTAGAGAGGTTTTAACCAGTTATTTGACTACCGGCCAAGCTTCCTCCAAAAAAGCTCCTCGGGTTTCTTTAGAAACCAAAGGGGCTGTTTTTGTTACTCTCAAGAAAAATGGTCAACTTCGGGGTTGTCTTGGCGGTTTTGAAGCTAAAGAATCAGTCTGGCAGGCGGTGGCTAATATGACTATTGCCGCGGCCGCCAATGATCTCCGCTTTCCGCCCGTTACCAAAGATGAATTAGAAGAAATTACTATTGAAATTTCTCTTCTTTCTCCGCTTAAAAAAGTGATCTCTTGGGAAGAAGTTGAACTTGGCAAGCACGGCGTTTATTTAAAGCGGGACAGTCTGACCGGGACATTTCTTCCTCAAGTGGCCCAAGAAGGCGATTGGACCAAGGAAGGTTTTTTGGGAGAGATTTGTGCTCAAAAAATGGGGCTTAATAGAGACTGCTACCTAGATCCGAAAACGGAAATTTTTACTTATACCGTTGAATCGTTTACCGAATAACTTGATGACTAAAAACCCAACCACCTTGATTGTTTTTGGTATTACCGGTGATTTAGTTAAAACTAAATTACTAAAAGCTTTATTTAACTTGTTTCTCCAGGGGCAATTACCAAAAAAAGATTTTTTGGTTCTTGGTCTTTCTCGGCGTGATTGGAAAGATGATGACTTACGGGTTTATTTGGAGAAAATTATGATCAAAGAGGGTTTTCCCGAAAAAGCTTTTTGGAATGATTTTTTAGCCATTTTTTCTTATTTTAAGGCCGATTTTACTTGCCCCTCCTCATTTGTTGATTTAGCCAAATTGGTTAGAAAAATTGATCAGCAGGCAAGCGATTGCACTAATAAACTTTATTATTTGGCCACCTCCCCCCAGTTTTATCAGACAATTTTGACTGGCTTAAAAGAAAATAATTTGGTGGTTACTTGTGCTAACTCTTCTTGGACCAGGGTAGCCTTAGAAAAACCTTTTGGTCAGGATTTATCTACCGCCAAAAAACTAGATCAACTATTAGGCAGTCTTTTGGCCGAAGACCAGGTTTATCGGGTTGATCACTACTTGGCCAAAGAGAACTTGAGAAATATTTTGGCTTTAAGATTTGATAATACTTTTTTAACCCCAATTTGGAATAAGCAATTTATTGATAAAGTTGAGGTTAGGCTTTGGGAGAAGGAAAAAGTGGCCGATGGCAGGACGGCTTTTTATGACGGTTTAGGGGCCCTGCGGGATGTCGGTCAAAATCATTTATTGCAATTTTTGGCTCTTTTAACGATGGATCAACCCCAAGACTCTTCTTCAGGGGCAATCAGAAAAACCCGAGCAAAGGCTCTTAAAAATTTGGCGATTTTGTCTCCTGGTCAAGTAGAGAAAAAAACCGTTCGAGCCCAATACGTTGGTTATCAAGACCAGCCGGGAGTAAAGAAAAATTCTCCCACCGAAACCTATTTTAAAATTGGCACCGTTTTTTCTGATGGTAATTTAGCTGATGTTCCTTTAATTTTGGAGGCCGGCAAGGCGATGAAAAAAAACTTAGTTGAAGCCAAAATCTTTTTTAAACAACCGCTTAAATGTTTTCACCAAAACTCAACTTGCCAAAATATTTTGGTTTATCAGGCTAAACCCAAGGAAACAATTTTTTTGACGCTTTTAGTAAAGAAGCCGGGCCTTGCCGACCGCCTCTCAGAGGCCAGGATGAGCCTTGATTATCGGGCTAAGTTTGGTGGTAAAGATTTTGCCAGCGATTATGAAAAATTGCTATTGGATATTTTGGCAGGCGACCAAACTTTGTTTGTTAGCACCGATGAAGTGATGGCTCAGTGGCGTTTTGTCGAGCCGATTATTAAAGCTTGGCGCCAAGGAAAGCCGAAAATAACAGTTAAAAATGACAAAAAATATTAGCCTAATTTTATTCAAACATTACTCTTTTTAAATACGGTACCGTATTTAAATGCTAATAATACGGCCTTTTTTTAAAAAAGAATCAGAATAATAAAATACTTTACCGTATTTATTTATCAATGAGGGGAGGAAAAACAAAAAATGAAAAAAGCAAAACTTTTTAAAAAATTGGAGGATAATCGAGTTGGTTGTCAGGCTTGTTGGCGGTATTGTCAAATTGCTGATGGTCAAAGAGGGGCCTGTTCGGTTAGGGAAAACAGAAAAGGCCAGCTTTATTCTTTAGTTTATGGTTGGGCAGTTGGGTCAGCAATTGATCCGGTCGAGAAAAAGCCCCTGTTTCATTTTTTGCCCGGAAGTAAGGCCTTATCTTTTGGTACCTTGGGGTGTAACTTTGCCTGTCAGTTTTGCCAGAACTGGTCTCAGTCGCAAGGGTTAAAACAAGAAAAAGAACCACTACATTTAATTGAAGAATATTCTAGAAAATTATTGCCTAAGCAATTGGTTGATTCGGCCCGGGAAGAAAACTGTGCCGCAATTGCCTACACTTATAATGAACCGGCGGTTTTTGTTGACTATGCCCTGGAGACGATGAGGCTGGCTCGTCAAAGGGGCTTAAAAAATATTTTTGTTACCAACGGTTATCAATCACCGGAATCGTTTGAATTGACTAAAGATTATCTTGATGCAGTCAATGTTGATCTGAAAAGCTTTCGAGACGATTTTTATCAAAAAATCTGCGGTGGGGCAAAACTGGCTCCGGTTTTGGAAAATATTAAAAAATATCATCAGGCCGGAGTTTGGACGGAAGTAACAACTCTAATAATTCCCGGGGAAAATGATTCAGCCCAAGAGTTAACCCAAATAGCTAAGTTTATTAAGGGGATTTCACCCAATATTCCCTGGCACCTATCGGCTTTTCACCCCGATTATCAGATGATGGATAAGAAGCCAACTTCTCAAGAGAAACTATTTGAAGCCTATCAAATTGGCAGAGAGGCTGGTCTAAATTATGTATACTTAGGGAATATTGCCAGCACCAAACATGCCTCAACTTATTGTCCTGGCTGTAATCAGGAGTTAGTTAAAAGGGATGGTTATTCTTTGGTTAAGTCGAACTTAAAAGATGGCAAATGCTCAGATTGTGGTCAGGCAATTGCCGGTGTTTGGTGACACCTCGGGTATTTCACCTTAAAGGTGTAAGACCCGAGGTGGGGAAATAAATAGTTTTAAATATTTTAAATGGCGAAAAAGAAATTTAGATTATTGGCGGTTTTGTTGGTGCTTTTGGTTTTTTTGGTTCAGGCCGGGCCGCTTTGGAGTATTGACGTCGAGCCCTCACCGGCTGATCAGCCAGTGGAAGATCAGATACCAGAGGGTGTTGCTGATGAAGAAGAGCCAAAAGAGCCTGTTTTTGATAATTTGTCTCCAACGGTAACCGAGCCGGTTGAAGAGGTTATTTCTCCAACAATTACCGAAGAAGCCGGTGTTGAGCCTATTGAAATTTTAGTTGATGAAGAGGCAGAGGCAGAAGAAGAATTAGAACCGGAAATTTCGACCAAAGAAGAAATCGAATCAGAAAAAGGTCCGGTTAAAAAATCAAAATTAACCTATCTTTGGAATCAGGTTAAGGTTTTTTTGGGGGTAAGAAAAGCTTCTTTAGTGAAAGAAAGTTTCGGAGCCGATGACAAGGTTGGTATTAAGCTTCGCGACTATAAAGCGGAGGAGTTAGAAATTTTGGTTTTTGACTCCCAAGAGGAACCAGTGGCGGTGTTGATAGAAGAAGATGAAGAAGGGGTTAGTATTGCTCCGGCTGGTCGATTTCGCCCCGGCCGCCATAAAATTCAAGTTTTTGAAGAGGGGGAGCTTATTTTGGAGCGAGACTTTGTTTGGGGAGTGTTGGCGATTAATACCAATCGTTCTGTCTACACTCCCGGCCAAACCGCTAAATTGTCTTTGGCGGTTTTGGACGAGGCGGGCATGATGGTTTGCGGTGCCAAACTGGAGCTGGTGATTACCAACAAGGAAGAAAAAATCGAAGAGATTCTATCAACTGATAATGGAACAATTATCGTTAACCCGGAGTGTTTTGGGTGAAGAAGCCGAAGACCCAAGTGAAGAAACCAGTCTGATTTTCTATGAGGAAAGGCGGGTTTTGGGAGCCAAGCTAGATGAGAATGTTAGAAGAGACGCTGATCAAACCTTGGGTGAAAAAATTGCCGACCTTTTTGAAAAAATAGTTTTTAATATTATTTATTTTTGGTATCGAATTTTTCAAGGAATTTTTGCCGTTTTTGCTTACGGCCTCTAGGGCAGGAGTGACTATTTGGTTTAGTTAGTTTTTTTATCACCTCGGGCATTTCATACCCTACAGATCCCGGTACTCCAAGGCTAAATCGCCCTCTAGATCCCGGTACTGGAGGGTGGGTTAAATGGTGAGGCTTGATTGGGGGGTAATTTTTGACCAGGGAACAGGTTGATAATTAAAATAGGCGGCGGCGGCGATAATAGTGCCATTATCAGTACAATAACGAACCTCAGGGATAAAAAGATTAATATTTAATTTATTGGTTTCTTGTTGTAATTTTTTTCGCAATACTTGATTGGCGGTCACCCCGCCGCCCAAAAGCAGTGATTTAACCGGATTTTTCTTCGCCGCTTGAATACTCTTTTCCACCAAACAATCGGTAATGGCCTCTTGAATTTCCCAAGCAAAAAAGTTTTTCATTTCTTCGTTCAAAATGTTTTTTTGTTGAAGTTTTCGGTTTTGGTTAATAACAGCCGTTTTTAAGCCAGAGAAGGAAAATTCTAAATTTTCCTGATCAACCATTGGGCGAGGAAGTCTAAATGGGGGCTTATTTATCAACTTTTTTGAAGCGTTTTTGGCGCTTTGAGCAATAGCCGGTCCACCCGGATAGCCAAGACCCAAAACCCGGGCGCACTTGTCAAAACATTCTCCTGAAGCATCGTCTCTGGTGCCGCCGAGAAAGGAAAATCGATATTTTTTCCCCCTCTTTTTTACTAAAACTAATTCAGTGTGGCCGCCGGAGGCAATTAAAGCCAAGCCCGGCATTGGAGGAAACTGATCAGGGTTTTTACCCAGCCAATTGCCAAAAATATGGGCCTCTAGGTGATTAACCGGGACCAAGGGCTTGTTGGTAACTAAGCTTAGGGTTTTGGCAGTTTCTACTCCAACTAACAATGAGCCGATTAGGCCCGGGCCAAAAGTAACGGCTAGGGTATCAATTTTTTCCAAAGCCTTTTGCGGTTTGGTGTTAGGGCAAAATTTTATTAAAGCTTCTTCTAGAACCGGAATCATACAGGAGAGTTGCTCCCTGGCGGCCGATTCGGGGACAATGCCGCCGGTTTTTTGGTGGAGCTCTTCTGAGGAAGCGGTGGCCACTGATAGCACTCGATGACCATTCTCAACGATAGCCGCTGAGGTTTCATCGCAGGAAGTTTCAATACCAAGAATAATCATAGTCATAGTATCTAGGTAAATAATTTCTAATTTCTATTCAATTTTTATTGTCCAAATGTTTAAAACATTAAATCATTAGAAATTCAATAAGAATTAAAAATTAGAAATTGAAAATTTTCTATTCCCTTGTTCCCCGCAGGAACTTGGCTTGCCAGGGCTGGTAATAAGAGTAAAAGGTTTCTTTTTGTAAGATTTTACCATTGCGGGTTACTTCCCAGTCAAAAGCGGCCTTGGCTCCATAAGCAGCCCAATCGATTTGTTTGATTTCATCTTTTGGCAAGGAAGGATCATCAATATAAAGAGGTGGGGGTGGTGGGGTAACATCCCAAAGACGGAAATTTGATAGGCTGGTTTTGCGACCATCACCGGCACCATAAAAATCGATAACTAATCGCCATTCTTTGGGTAAAAATATGGTTTGGATTAAAATGTAGCTAGTCGTATCGTTTTTGAATTTTAGATCTGGGCTAGGAGCAAAGACAGTGGCATCAAGGCCTGGTTGAGATTCTTGTTCATAAACACCCACTCGATAAGCGTGAGGGTGTCTTTCTTCAATTGGCAGGCCGGCATTAAGAATAGTTCGAAATAGAGTGGTAGAAACCTGGCAAACACCGCCGCCAATACCAGGAACGGTTTGGCCATCTTTGATAATATAGCCGATTTGGTAGCCGGCTTGGGTGGAGACTTTTCCCAAAGCGTTGTTGAAGGAAAAAGTTTCTTCCGGGGCGACCAATTGGCCATTTAACTCTTCAGCGGCCACGCTAATATTATTGATTCGGGAGGTTGATGAGCCGCGGTAATAAGATTCGCCGTGGCCAATTTTTTCTTTGATGCCCAAAGAACCAGCATTTTCAGACCGAATTTCGGCCGGAACAACTTCGGCTGGCAAATTAAAACTAATTTCTCCGGGCTTGTCTTGGTTAATTAAGATTGATAAGTTTTCTTCGATTAGCTTGGTTAGAGCCTCTTCGGCTATTTTTCGGCCCGATAAAGAGGGCTCAACCATAACGAGCTCTTTTTCCTGGAATTGAAAACGAGCATTTTTAGGAGCGCGGTTTACTTGGTTGGCAAAATCGCCCACCCAGTTGGCAATGTTGTTTTTACTAGTGTCCGGGTTATAGTGGAGAAAAGTAACAAGATCAGTATCATTAATAGTAAAAATCTCTTCTTCTATTATTAAGGTGATTTTTTTTCCCGCCAAACTTTGGGCCTGTTTTTGCAAATTAGCGATAACTTCCTGGTCGGGGACGGGGTTAGTAGTCCGGGTTGGTATTAAAATAGGAGCCTGATTTAAGCGGATAATTTGACTAATAGTCAATTCCTTTAGTTTTCTTTGGTCAACCGAGGTTCCTTCTCGGCCAGGATTAACAAAAATTTTTGTTCCTTGGTAAAAAACTTGAGTTGGCCAGCCTGGCTTATCAACATTTTGAGCGATGAGATCAACTTGTTTGTTAATTATTTCTTGGTCGAAGTACCAATCGGGGATTAAGTTTACCCCTTCTTGCCAAGCCGTCAACTTTTTTTCTAGTCGATTAATGATTGTTCCCTTTCTGCCAACCTGATAGGCGCTAGTGATAGCCTGGTCAACATTAAAGTTTAAGTTAATGTCAACAACGGCCAATTCCCACTGCTGGTCTTCAAATTGAAAAATTAGGGTTTCGGGAATTTGCTCTTGAATTTTTTCTTTTAATTTTTCTTGAGCTTGTTGAGGAGTGAGATTGCCCAAAGGTATCCCTTGAACGTTAACGCCAGGGTAAATTCGGCCATTAAAAGCCAGTTCGTAAACAACGGGCACCATTGCCCCCAAGATAAACAAACTAATAATAACAATCCAGCTGATTTTTTTGACCATTTAAATTAAGAAACTATTAATGGCAATACTCTTCTTGCCTGTTAGTCTAATTGTATTATATGATAATAATAAGAAAAGTTTAAAACCTATGGTTGATGTCCAATCGTTATCTAATCGGCCGCCGCGTTCTTTTGGCACAGTATCTTCTCAAAAAGATCAAGCCAAGCCCCCTAAGCAACCATCGCCCTCCCCGGCAACGGTGGCCAATGTTGAGGATAAAAAGGAAACAACCATAGCCAAAAGCTTAAAGAAATCGGATTCGGGCGAAAATAAAGGGCCTTTTAGCTTTTGGAAAATTTTGTTAGTTGTTATTTTATTGCTTCTTTTGGGAGGAGGTTTTTATTGGTGGCAAAATAAAGATGGCACCGTTACGGCTGATCAAACCACTATTACCTATTGGGGCTTGTGGGAACCGGAATCAGTCATGACTGGTTTAATTGAAGAATTTGAAGAAAAAAATCCGAAAATTAAGATTAAATATGTTCAACAAAACGTTGTTGATTATCGCCAGCGTCTTCAATCGGCCTTGGCCTCTGGGTCAGGACCGGATATTTTCCGAGTTCATAATACCTGGCTGCCAATGTTTAAAAACGACTTGGCTCCAGTGCCGGCGGATCTAACTTTATCTTTGGAAACTAATTATTATCCAGTGGTAAGAGAATCTTTTTCCTCTGGGGGTAATTTTTACGGAATACCCCTAATGTTTGATACTTTGGCCCTTTTTTATAATAAAGATATTTTTACCCAGTATCAATTGTCGCCTCCTCAAGATTGGGACCAGTTTCGCCAAGTAGCCAACCAATTGACAATTCGTAATGATGAGGGGCGGATTTTACAAGCCGGGGCGGCGATAGGAGCAACTTCTAATGTTGATCATTGGAGTGATATTTTGGGCTTGATGATTGTTCAAAATGGCGCCCCAATTGCCGGGCCCTATGGCACCGACGCTCAACAGGCCTTAGATTTTTTTACTATTTTTACCAGACAAGATCAGGTTTGGGATGAGACCTTACCTAGCTCAACCCAAGCTTTTGCTGGAGGCAAATTGGCTCTTTATTTTGCTCCGTCTTGGCGGATTATTAATCTTAATGAACTTAATCCGGATCTTGATTTTGGTATTATTCCGGTGCCGCAATTGCCGGAAAGAGAGCCGGTTTCGTGGGCAACCTTTTGGGTAGAAGGGGTCTCGGTCCGCTCTGAGAAACAGGCGGCGGCTTGGCAGTTTTTAGAATTTTTATCAAAAGAAGAGTCTCTGGAGCGAGTTTTTAAAGCCGGATCGCAAGTTCATTATATTGGCCAATTGTATCCCCGGATTGATATGGCCGGTAAATTAAAACAAGACCCCCTTTTGGCTCCCTTTTTAGAGCAGGCTCCTTATGCTAAGAGTTGGTATTTGTCTTCTCGAACAGCCGATAGCGGCATAAATGACAATATTATTAAATATTTTGAAGATGCGGTTAATCGATCGTTGATGGGGGCTGACTCTGAGTTAGAAACTACGGTTACTCAAGGAGTGACTTCGGTTTTGTCTCGATACCAAGTTGCCAGGCCATGAAGCCTTTCTTTTTGTCTTCCCTAAATTTGCCAGAGGCAATTTTGGCGACCCTGCTTTATTCTGATTTATTTTCTTATCCCCTAAAAGATCAGGAAATTTGGTTTTGGCTGCCTAAAAAAGCTTCTTTTAAAACGGTGAAGAAGACTTTAGATCAATTAGTTAAGGAAGAGAAAATAAAATGTGAGAAGTCTTTTTATTTTCTTGGTTGTTCTCAAATTATTGCCCGGCGTCAGAAAAGAGAAAAAATTTCTCAAAAAAAGCTAATTTTGGCTAGAAGAATTAGTAAAAAACTGGCCTCTCTTCCCTGGGTGGGGCTGGTGGCAGTGAGTGGTAATTTGGCTCTTGGGGCGGCGGGAAAAGATGATGATATTGACCTGGCTATCATTACCCTGCCAGGGGCGCTTTTCCGGGGCCGGTTGGCTAGTGTTTTGTTGGCTGAGATTTTGGGTTTACGTCGTCGTCCCGGCCAAAAAATAGCCGCTGATAAAATTTGCCTTAATCTTTTTTTAGCTGCTGATAACTTGAAATTATCCCAACCAAGACAAGATTTTTATACTGCTCATGAAGCTTTGCAATTATTACCCGTGGCCGGAGATGATCATTTTTATCAGCAGTTCTTGCTTGACAATAACTGGCTGGCTAATTATTTACCTCAAGCTTATGGGCAGCGATTGAATAAAAAACCTTGGCCTAAAGACTTTGTTAGCCAAAGTCATAAAAAAAGAAGCGGTTTTTTAGAAAAATTAGCTAAGGTTGGTCAACAAACCTATTCCAAATGTCATCATCGTTTTTTAATAAAAGATAATTCCGAACAACTATTTTTTCATCCTCAAGATCAAAGAAAGATAGTTTTGGCCCGTTTTAAAAAACGTTGGCAAAAACTAATAACATCCTAGGATAGATCCTGGATCTATCAGAGTGGCCCTTGACAAGATCGGCCTTGATGATTAGAATAAAGGATAGTTATCACTTTAATAGTGATAATTTTTTTTGAAGTAACAAAGAATAAAGAAATTATGGCAACTAAAACGACTAAGTTACAACCTGCTTCCGGTTACATTTTAGTTTCTCCGGTAGAAGCCGAGAAAAAAACCGCTTCCGGGATTGTTTTGCCTGACTCTCACGAAGAAAAACCCCAAAAAGGTAAAGTTTTGGCCGTAGGTTCTGAGCAGATTACCGAATCAGGAGCCAAAATTAGTCCTCCCTGTAAAAAGGGCGATGTAGTGGTTTACAAAGAATGGGGCGGTAATGAGTATAAGGAAAATGACCAGGAATATTTATTTATCAAGTTTGAAGATATATTAGGAATCATTAAATAAAATCCGAAATTCGAAATCCGAAGTTCCAAACAAATTCGAAGTACTAAACATAAAATCAAACCCTAAACAATTTTTAGAATTTAGTATTTAGAAATTATTTGGAGCTTAAATATTAGAATTTAGAATTTAAATTATAAATTATGGCAAAAGAAATTGTTTTTGGATCAGAGGCGAGAGGTAAAATTCTAAAAGGAGCCGAGCTCCTTTCTAAAGCGGTAGTAACCACCCTGGGTCCTCGAGGTCGTAATGTCGCCATTGAAAAATCTTGGGGTTCGCCACAAGTGGTTCATGATGGCGTCACGGTTGCCAAAGAGGTGGAGTTGGAAGACAAGTTTGCCAATATGGGGGCCCAATTAGTTAAAGAGGCGGCCTCAAAAACTAACGATAATGCTGGTGACGGCACCACTACGGCTACCCTTTTGGCTTATTCCATTATTGCCGAAGGGATGAAAAATATTACTGCCGGAACCAATCCAATGATTTTGCGTCGAGGTTTAGAAAAGGGTTTGGCAGCTGTAGTTGAGGAACTTGAAAAGATTAAAAAAGAGGTTAAAGACAATTCTGATATTGAAAAGATTGCCACGATTTCGGCTGGTGATCCCGATATTGGTCAAAAAATTGCCGAAGCTCTAGACAAAGTTGGCTCAGATGGTATTGTTACTGTTGAAGAATCAAAGGGTTTGGAATTAGAAATTGAGTACAAAGAGGGAATGGAGTTTGATGAGGGTTATGTTTCTCCTTATTTTGTTAGTAATTCGGAGACTATGGAGGCCGAAATTGACGAGCCCTATATTATTATTACTGATCAGAAGATTTCGGCTATTTCTGATATTTTGCCTTCCCTGGAGCGAATTATTCAAACTTCTAAGAACATTGTTATTATTGCCGATGATTTAGACGGCGAAGCCTTGGCCACTTTGGTGGTTAACAAACTACGCGGGACCTTTAATATTTTGGCTGTTAAAGCGCCTGGTTTTGGTGATCGCAAAAAAGAAATGCTTTCGGATATTGCTATTTTAACCGGCGGAACAGTGGTTTCTGAGGAAACTGGTCGAAAGCTGGATTCAATTAACATTGAGGATTGCGGTCGGGCTGATAAGGTCTGGTCTGATAAAGAAAACACCAGAATTATTGGCGGCCAAGGCAAAGACACGGATATTGCCAAAAGAGTGGGTCAAATTCGCCAAGCGATTGAAGAGTCCGATTCTGATTTTGATAAAGAAAAACTTCAGGAAAGATTAGCAAAATTAGCCGGAGGAGTAGCTCAAATTAATGTCGGAGCCGCTACCGAAGTAGAATTGTCCGAGAAAAAAGAGCGAGTCAAAGACGCCGTGGAAGCGACCAAAGCGGCGGTTGAAGAAGGAGTAATCCCCGGTGGCGGTTCATCGTTAATTTTTGCTCGTCAGGTGCTAAACACCCTAAAAACCGATAATGAAGAAGAAGCGGTGGGAGTAGGAATTCTTTATTCGGCTCTAGATCAGCCGGCTCGCTGGCTAGCCAAAAACGCGGGAGCGGATGCTGGTTATGTCGTGGCCAAGACGGAGGAAAAATTAACCAAAAAGAAAGATCTAAAAGGTGATTATGGCTATGATGCCCTAACTGGTGAATTTGTTACGCTAACGAAAGCCGGGATTATTGATCCTTTGAAAGTAACTCGTTTAGCCCTGCAAAACGCCGTTTCAGTGGGAATTATGGCCCTGACTACTGAGGCAATGATTGTTGACAAGCCGGAAGAAAAAGATGAGAACCCTGGCCCTGGTGCTGGTGGCGCCATGGGCGGCATGGGTGGCGGTATGCCGGGAATGGGAATGTAAAAATAGTCGTTAGTGGTTAGTTTTCTTCTTTTCTACCCCCTTTATTTATCTATTTGTTTGTGGATGTATGGAAAGAGAGCATGTAACGACTAGTTATTTAGAACAAATTGGGGTGGAGATAAGGAAAATTGAGCAGTTGGCACTTCAAGGAGCGACACCTGGTTTTTCGTTGGCAATTATTACTCCGGAGAAATTTTCAATAACCTCATTCGGGTATTTATCCAATAGGAAACAAAGAAAAGTTGGGAATGATACAAAATACGATCTAGCTTCGATAACAAAACTGTTTACGGCAGGACAGATACTTAAGTTACATCAAGAGCAGAAGCTATCGATATATGATCGATGTTCTGATTATTTGGAAAACTTTGTGGGTTCAAATGTTAAGTTAATCGATTTGCTTACTCACCACGTGAATTTTGGTGTAGGCTTATCCTATTACCGAAATAAGTTCAAAAACAAATTCGGAGAAGAAATTATTAAAATTAAACCACCTAGAAATCCATCAGAGAGAGTGATTTATGCGAGCCTGTGTTTTTTATATTTAGGAAAAATTATTGAAGAGGTTGAAGAAGAGGACTTTGACTTAGTAATAAAAAGATTTGCCAATAGTTTGGGACTTTTTAATACCACAACAGGTGTTGATATCGGGAAAATAAAACATTTAGCGCCCCCAACAGAAATAATTGACGGAGTTTATATCCAAGGCGTAACTCATGATGAGTCGGCGCGTTTGCTCGGTGGTGTTGCGGGTAGTGCTGGTATATTTGCTACGGCTAGTGATCTTGCCTTGTTTGGGAAAGCTTGGCTAGACGGGAAAATTGTTGATCATAGTTTTCTTGAAAACGTTGTTTTTATGGATTATGACAAGAGTGGAGAAAGTCCTCAGGCTCTTGGTTGGTGGTTAAGAACCCCAATAGGAGGAGGGAAGAACAGACATACGAGATGCGTTTATAGTCATACAGGCTTTACAGGATCCTTTTTGGCAATTAACCCATCGAAAAGTTTAGTTTGTGCTTTTGTTTGTAACAGAACCCTTAATGGCAGAGACAACCAAAAACATAGAGAGATTTGGGATATTTTGATTGACTGGATATCTGACTAGCTTAAGTATTAAATAAGACTGAATGATCGGCAACTATTTTGAATTAGCTTGTTTAGTTTCTTAAGTAAATGTGATAAAATAGGGGTCAAATATCTTATTTTGGTGTTTGTTGAAAAAGACTTGTCGGCCAGTGCGTTTGAGTTTAATAAAAAGAGCAGTGTCGAATTGACAAGAGAAGAAAGGATTAAGCTGTTGAAGGCATGGGGGTTTTTAAGAATTAAGGAAGGAAGGATTATAGAAGGAACAGACACTCCTCTTGTGAGTAAGCTTGAAGGAAGACGCTGGAATGAGACTCCCCCGAGAGAAATAGTTGTGGCCCCTCTTTGGATTTGTAGAGTAAAAGTTACTAACGCCCTGTTTGAACGGTTTAACATTACGCATAAAAGATCGCTGTACTCATTGGAGGACAATATGCCGGTTGTAGATGTGACATATTGGGAAGCGTTAGACTTTTGTAGAAAAATGAATAGAAAGACGGGAATGGAGTTTAGGCTTCCCAAAGAGCCTGAGTGGACAAAGGCGGCTGCACCTTCAGGATGGTGGTTTGTTTACAAGAAGGGTATGAAACCGGAGATGACACGGGCCCACACTTTTAGTGATGGCCACGAGCATGGGGCTGTAGCTATTTTAGATCCTCGTTGGCCACCTAATTTTTTGGGTTTAGATCAAATGGGTCATAATGTAAGTGAATTTACTCAGGGTCATTATAGAATTAAAAACGGAAACTGGGGGGCAACCGATGATGGAATGTATTGTGTCGCAAGAGGGGGTAATTGGGGAGCTTGTCCCTATTCGGCTCGCGTTAATAGAAGAATGATAGTCGATGTGTTAGATAGAAATCCTAGGGTTGGTTTTAGATTGGCCCATGACGATATATGAGGTTTATTACCATAGACGCTATCGGTAACAAAAAGACGTTAAGGTCGTCCTTCTCGGTTAACGGTATAACGAGAAATAAAGCTCAGGGAATTTCCCGTTTGACAGTAAAGCCTTCCGCAAAAGGGGACATTAGGTTTAGGGTAAAAGAAAAAAAGGCTACTTATGAGATTGAAGTAACGCCCGCTTCTGCAGCTAATTCTAATGGCCTTCACACAACCATTTTAAGCAATAGTAGGGGCCAAAGGGTTTTAACAGTTGAGCATTTACTATCCTCCTTAAGTGGTATGGGGGTAGATTCGGCTTTAATAGAAGTAAGCAATGGTAATGATATTCCCATACTTGATCATTCTTCTTACGAATTTGCTTTCAATATTAAAAGAGTGGGACTAAAAGAAATTAGCGCAAAACGTAGTGCTGGAATAATAAAAAAGGATATATATTTTAGACACAAAGACTCTTTTGCCATATTGAGACCGTTTAATGGAAGGAAAATGTCGGTTTTAATACAGTACGACAACCCCGTTGGTGAAGACTTTTTTTCCTCAGTTATAGATGGAGAAAAATATATCGAGAATATTGCTTGGGCTAGATCTTTTATTAGGGCAGATTGTGATGAGGCAGTTTGGAAAAGATGTCGGGAGGAAGTTCCTTCTTTACCAGAAAACATAAAGGAAAGCCCAATACCTGTTTTCAAGGATGGCGATTGGATAGTTGATATAAAGAAATATAACGAACCAGTTAGGCATAAATTATTGGATTTGATAGGAGATTTAGCCTTCCTCGGGTATCCCCTACTGGGTCATGTAACAGTTGTTAGACCAGGGCATAATTTCAATAGGTTGTTGATGGCTCATTTATCAAAAATATCAAAATAGTCTGTTTTTTCAGGATTGATAAAAGGCTTTTTTTGGTTGTAAACTCCTTTTTAGCCTTGGATAGATCCGGGATCTCTTGAAGCTATAGGTTAGTAGATTTTGGGCAAAACGGTCAAGGGGTTGATTTTTTGGTTTTCGTTAATAACTTCTAAGTGCAAATGGGGGCCGGTAGAAAAACCGGTGCTCCCAACGGTGCCAATGACAGTTTCTTTAGTAACTTCTTGATCTTTTTCTACCAGAATTTCGTTTAAGTGGGCATAAACCGAATAAAATTCGGTGCTATGTTTAACAACTAGGTAGTTGCCTAAGCCAAAATTGTTGTAGTTGGCGACAAAGATCTTTCCGGCGGCAATGGGCTTTACTGGTGTCCCGATTGGGGCGGCTAAATCAATGGCCGGATGGAAAAGATGGAATCTTTGGCTCAAGGAAAAGGAGCCTTCAGGTAGGGGCAGTTGAGTGGAGGTTTCGGTATGAGTGGTGATATTGACAGGCTGATCAAGAATAGCTTGGGTATGGGCGGCCTGGACCGGTCGATTATTAAGCACCGGTAGGTTGTTTAATCCTCCTAGAGAAAGGCTTACTATTAGCAAACCAGCCAGAAAGCTAGCCTGGAATTTTTGGGTGACAATTCGGCCCATACGGCTTAATCGGCTGCCTTTACGGATGTTTTTGACCCGTAAAAAGCCGTTAATAAGGTTGGGGAAGACAGGATCAGAAGAATAATTTTTGCCTCGAAAAGTTGAGTTTATGAATTTAATCATAAAACGGGCTATTGGCCCGTGCACTAAAAAATCTACACGTAATGTGTAGATTAAGGGGAATTATAGTCTAAAGAGCCTATAATGTCAAGTTAATTTTAAACTCAAATTATTTTCCTTTTTAGCATCGGGATTTTGAGGTAAAGGATCAAGGTATAAGTCCCAGGCTAATTAGCTTGAGTGGTGAAGGTTAGGCAGTGAATACCCCCGCCAGCCTTAGTAAATTCATCAACATTAACTTGATGAACTTGATAGCCAAGTTGGGCCAGTTTACGGGCAAAAATTGGGGTCTTTTTTTGAATGATTACTTGATGGTCAGTGTTGAGGCTGTTAGTAGCCAAAAATTGAGCTTCTTTTTGAGGAAGATTAACAAGGTTGGGGAAAAGATGGTTTAGCTTTTTTCTTGAGGCGGGAGCAAAGGCTCTAGGGTAGTAAAAGGCAGTTTTAGGATTGAGGACAAATAAGCAAGTGTCAAGATGATAAAAGCGAGGGCTAATTAGCTTTAGACCGACAACTGGGGTTTTTAGTAATTTGGCAATTGCGGGTAGACTTTGAGGGCTGGTTCTAAAGCCGTGGCCAATTATGATTTTATTACCAACCTCTAGGGCGTCTCCACCCTCAAAGTAAAATCCTTTTGGCAGGTGAAGAGTTTGAAACCCCCTGTTTTTAAACCATTTTTGGTAAACTTTTGTTTCTGGCTGTCTTTGTTGATGGCGAAATCGAGCCAAAACAACCAGGTTATTTTTAACTAATCCCTGGTCGGCGGTAAAAACCATGTCTGGCAAGTCCGCTTTAGGGGAAATTGTTTCCACTTCAATTCCTAAGCTTTGACAAAGTGAGGCCAGTTTTGCCCATTGGGCCTTGGCTTGAGGTTGATTAACCGGATTATTTGTTTTCATCCAGGGGTTAATTTGATAACGGATTTGAAAATAATCCGGTGGGCAAAGGAGGACTTTTTTTATAATTTTAGCCATTTTTTAAAAAAAGCAAAAAAAAAGAGCCCTTCGGCTCTTTTATTAAGCGATAATAATGGTTACGAATTTAGTTATTTTTTTCATTTGCTCCTGAAGAAAAGGATAAAAAATTTTTCTTATTTTGTCAAGAAGATTTCTTTTTTGAAGAGTTGTTCAGGTGCTGGTAGACGCCAAGAGCGGCGATGGCTCCTTCGGCAACAGCAACAATGGCTTGTTGGCATTGTTTTTGCCAAGCATTGACATCGCCGGCGCAAAAAACTCCGGGAATATTAGTGGCCATGAGATTATCGGTAATGACGAAATTATCAGAATCGGTCTTTAGGCCGATTTTTTTGGCCAAATCAACAACGGGAGCGCCGCCAATTTCGATAAAAACCCCATCGGTGTCTATTTTTTTTTGATCTTGGTAGGGGCGATCAAGTTTGACTGTGGTAACTTTTTGGCCGTTTCCCTCAATGGCGGTCAAGTTAGTATGATAAATAATGCTAATATTACTAGTTTTTTTAGCCTCGGTTACCCAAGTCGGTTCAGCCCTAAGATTTCCTTTACGGTAAACAAGATAGACTTTCTTGGCAAAACGAGCCAAATGAAGGGCGCCAGAGCAAGCGGAATTAGCTCCCCCCACGACAACCACCTTTTTATCCTTATAAAAAGCGGCATCACAGGTGGCGCAATAAGATACTCCTTTGCCCAGATATTCTTTTTCTCCGGGGACGTTTAGTTTCCTTCTTTTGGTTCCGGTGGCGATAATAATGGCTTTGGCTTGATATTGATTTTTATTGCCGGCAGTTAAAACTAAGAAACCGTTGACTTTTTCTAAATCAACCACTTCTTGGTTAATTATTTTTCCCCCCAACCCCTGAGCGTGGTTTAGGAATTTTTGGGCCAATTCACCACCGGGAATAGAAGGAAAGCCGGGGTAGTTTTCTACTTTGTGGGCCCAAGCAATAGTTCCACCCAAATTTTGCCCCAATACTAAATGGTTGATATTGTAGCGGCTGGCATAAATTGAAGCCGATAAACCGGCCGGCCCAGCCCCAATAATAATCAGGTCGTATTTTTCCATTGTCAATATCATAACATGAACTTCTTCTATCAGTTGTTTTTTTCCAGTAAAAAATAGCTGATAAGTAAAGCGATCGATAAAAGTATTAAAAAAATAATTGACCAGGTAAGAAGACGAAGAATTTTCAAAAGAGGCAAAAGACAAATAAGACCGGCTAGGGCAAGAGAGAAAGTCAAGTTTTGACCAAGAGCCTTGGTGGTCAAAAAAAGGCTAGCAAAAATTAATCCCAAACCAATGGTAATTTGCCACCAGGATTGTGGTGGCACGGTAAAGAAAAACCCGATTGTCGATAACCAAGCTAAGACTGGCATTAACCATGATTGTTTAATCGGGTTTTTTAATTTTTGCCCTAGGGCGAAGAATTTTTTGGATCGTCGGCCAGATCGTCTGATTTTTTTGATCATTTAAATTAGTTTATCATTATGCTAAGGTTTGTGATTGGCGATTGTTAGGCCTTTATCTTATAATGATCTTATGACACTTTACTTCTTAATTGGAGGCTTATTTTTGGCGCTTATGGTTTTGGGTTATTTTTTGGTTCGGAAATTAAATCAACTGGAGACGGTGGCCAAAGAGGATGAATCATTGACAGAATGGCTTAAATCAATGCAGCAGTCGCTTGACAAAACCAATGAAAACCTCAACCAGGCGATGCGAGAGTCCAACAAAACAGTGGCCGAATCTTTACAAAAAAGCACTCAAAGCATGAATGAGCGTCTGGATAAAGCGGCTGAGTTTATTGCTGGTGTCAAAAAAGAAGTTGGCCAAATGGCCGAGATTGGTCGAGGCATGAAGGACATTCAAGAATTTTTGCGTTCCCCCAAATTACGCGGCAATATTGGTGAAATGGTTTTAAAGGAACTTTTGGCCCAAATGCTGCCCAAAAAGACTTTTAATTTACAATATTCTTTTAAGTCTGGCGAGACAGTTGATGCGGCAATTCAAACTGAAGCCGGTTTGGTTCCAATTGATTCTAAGTTTCCGATGGAAAATTTTCGTAAAATGATGGAAGCCGAAACTGATAAAGAAAAAAAATCCGCTCAAAAAGTGTTTATTAATGATGTCAGAAAACACATTCGCAGCATTGCCAGTAAATATATTCTTCCTGATGAAGGTACGATTGACTACGCCCTAATGTACGTCCCTTCTGAGGCGGTTTATTATGAAATAGTCAATGATCCTGATCTCTTTGATTATGCTAGTGAAAAGCGAATTTTGCCGGTTTCTCCAACGACTTTTTATGCTTACATGAAGGCGATTTTGGCTAGTTTTGAGGGGCAAAAAGTTGAGGAGCGGGCTAAACAAATTCTGGCGGCCCTAAGTTCAATTAGCAAAGATTATGAAAAAATTGCTGATAATTTAGCTACCCTGTCTCGCCACTTAACCAATGCCCATAACCAAATGAACAATGTTAACACCAGCTTCAGCTTATTGGGCCAAAAGCTAACCGGAGTTAGACAACTAGAGGAGGAGGCCAAATCTTCTGATAAAGAAAGCCTCGAAGATTAAAATTAAAAAAAATCCCTTTCTGGTTAAAATTTTTAAAACAATGATTAGAGTAATTTTATTAGGCCTTATTCAAGGCATAACCGAGTTTTTACCGATTTCTTCTTCAGGACATTTAGCGCTTTTTCATCATTTATTAGGTGATTATCCGCTTCTGGCTCTTGATGTTTTGGCTCATCTTGGCACTCTATTAGCCATCATTTATTTTTTTTGGCCTAAATTGGCCCTTTTGGTAAATGGTTTATTGGGCAGAATGAGTAAAAAAGAAAACCAAAGGCAAAAAAAATTATTTTTTCAGTTGATTTTTTCTAGTTTACCGATATTTTTTGTCGGTTTGATTTTTGGTCAGAAAATTGTCTTAATTTTTGCTAAGCCTAAGTTTTTGGCAATTGGCTTTTGGGTGACGGCCTTACTATTAATTTTGGGTCGATTTTATCATCGGCCAATCAAAAAAGATCGATTTTTACTGGTGGGTCTTTGTCAGGCCTTGGCGATTATTCCCGGTATTTCTCGATCAGCCTCGACTATTACTTCAAATCGAGTTTTTGGGGCCGGCAGAGAAGAGGCTTTCGAATTTTCTTTTTTATTGGGCTTGATTGCCATTGCCGGGGCGGTTGTTTACGAAATTCCTCGAATTTACCATTTTAATAGTTGGCAGATTAAGGAGGGGTTGGTCGTGATCTTGGTTTCTTCTTTATCGGGTCTGGCGGCCCTAAAAATTCTTCATCGACTATTTTTAGACAACAAAATGTGGTACTTATCTTTTTATTGCTTTTTTTTGGGATTAGCCGTCCTTTTTCTTCTTTAATCTTTTTTTTCTAATTTTCTTGTTACTGTTCTTTTTATCAGGAAAATACGGTACCGTATTTATCAGGAAAAGAAATAATTTTAAAAAAAGGGCGACGTTTAGGCTTTTAAATACTTTACCGTATTTTGAAATAAATTTGTTTGGCCTTCTTGTTATAATTTAAATTGTGGCAGATAAAGAAACTAAGAAACTAAACTCGGCCCAAAAAGCGGCGGTAGAACACTTGTCCTCTCCGTTATTAATTGTCGCCGGGGCGGGGACGGGGAAAACCACCGTTATTACCGAAAAAATTAAGTATTTGGTGGCCGAAGGTTTAGCCAAAACCGAAGAAATTTTGGCCCTAACTTTTACCGAAAAAGCGGCCTTTGAGATGGAAGAACGGGTTGATGTAGCCCTTCCTTATGGTTATACCGATGCCTGGATTATGACTTTCCATTCTTTTTGTGATCGACTCTTAAAAGACGAGGCGGTAGCCATTGGCCTAGATCCGGGCTTTTCTTTAATGACCCAATCAGAGACAATTCAATTTTTGACCGATCATTTATTTGATTTGGATTTAGACTATTTTCGCCCTTTAGGTAACCCCAATAAGTTTGTTGGTGGTCTTTTAAATCATTTTTCTCGCTTGCAGGATGAAGACATTAGCCCCAAACAATATCTTTCTTGGGCCAAACAATTCAAAGATAACAACACCAAATTAAAAGAAAAAGAAATCAAAATAGAAAGTGAAAAATATTTAGAGTTAGCCAAGGCTTACCAGACTTATGAAGGATTAAAACAACAGGAGGGCCTGTTTGATTTTGGTGATCTTATTACTCAAACACTAAGATTGTTTCGAAAGCGGCCTAACGTTTTGGCTAATTATCAAAAAAAGTTCAAATTCTTTTTGGTTGATGAATTTCAAGATACTAATATTGCCCAGTATCAACTGATTAAGCTCTTGGCTCCACCAGAGAAAAATCCGTTGCTTTCGGTAGTGGCTGATGATTCTCAGTCAATTTATCGATTTCGGGGGGCGGCCGTTTCCAATGTCTTACAGTTCATGGCTGATTATAAAAAAGCCAAATCGATTGTTTTAATTAAAAATTATCGTTCAACTCAGAATATTTTAGATTCGGCCTATCAGCTAATTCAACATAATAATCCAGACACTCTGGAGTCAAAGCTAGGAATTGATAAAAATTTGCGAAGCGTTAATGGTTTGGGAGAAAAACCAGAGTTTATCTATACCCCCAAAGTTAATTTTGAAGCCGAGGAAGTCGTTAAAACAATCAAAAGCCTAAAGGAAAAAGATAAAAAATTATCTTGGTCAGATTTTGCCATTTTGGTTCGGGCCAATAATCACGCTGGTCCTTTTATTAAGGCGTTGTCTTGGGCGGGTGTTCCCTATCAGTTTTTAGGTCCTGGCCAATTGTTTCGGCAGGAAGAGATTAAAAACCTAATTGCCTATTTGTTTTTTTTGACTGATCCGGAGGATGATACTTCTTGTTATCGAGTTTTGGCCCATCGGCCAGTTAATTTATCTGGTCAAGACTTGGCTCTCTTGAGCAGTTTGGCCAAAAAGGCCAATATTTCTTTGTTTGGGGCGGTTAAGTTAGTTTTAGGCTCCGAAAAAGAAGAAGTTGATCAAAGCAAGCTGCCTTCACTTTCGGCCGCCAGCCAGAAAAAATTAAAGAAATTTATTAAGATGGCTAATCGTCATTGGAAATTGGCTAAAGAAAAAAGTGCCGGGCAAGTTCTTTATTATTTTTTAGAAGATTCTGGTTTATTGGAAAGGTTGACCAAGGCCAATTCTGTCCAAGAGGAAAAACAAGTGGCCAACATTTCTAAATTTTTTGATCGTCTCTCGGCTTATGAAATGAACCATGAGGAGGCCGGCCTTCGCTCGGTGGTTAATTGGTTAAAGCTGGCTCTTGATTTAGGAGAGTCGCCTTCGGTGAATAATGATGATTGGTTATTGGAAGATAAAGTTAATATTCTTACCCTTCATTCAGCTAAGGGCTTAGAATTTGGAGTAGTTTTTTTAGTTAATTTAGTTTCTGGTCGTTTTCCTACCTATAATCGTCGGGAGCAAATTCCTCTTCCGGAAGAATTAGTCAAGGAAATTTTGCCTCAGGGGGATTACCATCAGCAAGAAGAGCGACGGCTTTTTTATGTTGGCATGACCAGGGCCAAGAAAAAACTATTTTTGACTGCCTCAAAGTTTTATGGTGAAGGAAAGCGGCCCTTGAAAATTTCCCCCTTTGCTTATGAGTCTTTGGGAGAAGAAGCGGTTAAGAAGCAGCCTTCAAAAAAAACCAGCCAGCTGTCTTTATTAAGATTCAAGCCCGCCAAACCTCCAAAAGAAGAGGCTCGTGTTACTAAGCAGCCAATTGATCATTTTTCTTTTTCTCAAATTACCGCCTTTGAGCATTGTCCGGCCCAATATCGATATCAATATTTACAAAAAATTCCCACTGCTCCTAGTGGCGCCCAAAATTTTGGTATTGCTATTCACCAGACCCTGCATCAATTTTTCAAAACGGCCAAAGAAAAAGAGGTGGCCCTGGCTGATTTACTGGCCCTATATCAAGACAATTGGTTGTCTTTTGGCTATTCTTCTCGTCTTCATGAAAAAAGACTTTTTAAGGAAGGAAAGAAGATACTCTCAAGTTTTTATCAAGAGGACTTTGATTCCCAAAACCTACCTCTCTTTTTGGAAAAGAAGTTTAATTTTTTCTTAACCGACAAGATTAAAATAACCGGTGTTTTTGATCGAATTGATAAAAAAGACGGGACTTGGGAGATTGTTGATTATAAAACGGGTCAGGTAATGGAGCAGAAAAAAGCCGATAAAAGCTTGCAAATGAATATTTATCTTTTGGCCGCTGTTGATCGGGGTATCTTAGGGGCCGACCCCAAAGACCTAACGGGAATTTTTTATTTTTTGAAAACCGGCCAAAAGGTTTCGGTAAGAAAAACTAAACAAGAACTGGCCCAGGCGAAGAAAGATTTAGTAGAGACAATTGAAAAAATTAATCAAAGTGATTTTGCTCCTAAGCCGGGATTTTGGTGTGATTTTTGTCCCTTCAGGATGGTTTGTGATGAGTGGAAATAAGGACAAATTTTTTTAAAACTTCTCAAAAAGAGGGTTTGGGTTTTTGTGTTTTATTTTGATATAGAAGTTGGCGGTTGACATGATGGGGGCAATTAGTTTTTAATGGTTAATACCAAAAACCCCAAGATCAGCTCCCAACTAAAAAAGCAGGGCTGACAAGAGGTAGCCTGCCCCGGCAAAATAGGCCTTTTTTCAGGTCGCTTGTTCTTTATTTATTTTTTTGAAGAGGGTTTTTTAAGGTGTTATTGATGGCCAGAAAAGCAATAAAATCAAAAATTGCCAAGATAAAAAAAAGAAACGGTCGAGTAGTTGCCTTTAGTCCAAGTAAAATTGCCCGGGCGATTAAGTCTGCTTTTAAAGCCGCTGGTAAAGATGATGCCAAAGAGGTTCGTCGATTAACCAAAGAGGTGGTTTCAGAACTAGAAAAGCGCTTTAATTCTTCGATTGTTCCCGAAGTTGAACAAGTTCAGGATATTGTCGAGCAAACCTTGCTTAAACATTCCCACGACGAGGTTCATAACGCCTATACCCTTTATCGTCAACTTCACCATAAATTAAGAAGTGTTAGTAGTTTGGTGGATGCTGATGAGCTAACGGAAAAATATTTAAATCAAGGTGATTGGCGAGTGAAGGAAAATGCCAACATGACCTATTCTTTGCAGGGCTTAAATAACCATGTGGCTAGCATTATTTCGGCTAACTTTTGGCTTAATAAAATTTATTCTCGGGAAATAAGAAAAGCTCATCGCCAGGGTGATCTTCATATTCATGACCTGTCTTCTCTTTCGGCTTATTGTACCGGTTGGGATTTAAAAGATTTTTTGGCTAAGGGTTTTGGTGGTGTTTCCGGTAAGGTTAATAGCGCCCCCCCCAAGCATTTTTCTTCCGCCTTGGGCCAAATTGTTAATTTTATGTATACCATTCAGGGGGAAGTGGCCGGGGCGGTAGCCATTTCCAATTTTGATACTTACCTGGCCCCGTTTGTTCGCTATGATGGTCTGACTTATAAGCAGACTAAGCAAGCCCTTCAGGAATTTGTTTTTAATATGAACGTTCCTACTCGGGTCGGATTTCAAACCCCTTTTTCTAATATTTCCCTAGATATTCACCCAACCAAGATGGTGGGAGAAGAGACGGTTATTATCGGCGGAAAGCCAACGAAAGACAAGTATAAGGATTTCCAAAAAGAGATGGACATGATCAATCGGGCTTTTGCCGAAAATATGATGGAAGGTGATGCTCAAGGCCGAGTCTTTACTTTCCCAATCCCCACCTATTCAATTACCAAAGATTTTGATTGGGATAATAAAAACTTAGAGCCGGTTTGGGAGATGACTAGAAAATACGGTATTCCTTACTTTTCTAATTTTGTTAATTCTGATATGGACCCAGATGATGCCCGGAGTATGTGCTGCCGACTTCGTTTGGATAATCGGGAATTGCGCCGAAGAGGTGGTCTTTTTTCTGCTAACCCCTTAACTGGCTCTTTGGGGGTGGTAACCATTAATTTACCTCGAATTGGTTATTTGGCTAAGACTAATTCCAAGACACCAGGGTTTGCTAAAAGAAAGTTTTTTACTCTTCTTGGGCACTTAATGGATTTGGCTAAAGATTCTTTGATGATCAAAAGAGAAACCGTAGAAGAATTTACCGAAAAAGGGCTTTACCCCTATTGTCGTCATTATTTACAAGACATAAAAAAGCGCAACAAAGTTTATTGGCGCAACCATTTTAATACGATCGGCTTAAACGGTATGAATGAAGCGATGGTTAATTTTTTAGGTAAAAATATTGCCGATCCCGAAGGACAAGCCTTTGCTCTTGAGATAATGGATTATATGAGAGGAAAACTATTGGCTTATCAACAAGAAACAGGCGAAATGTTTAATTTGGAAGCTACCCCCGCCGAGAGTACTGCCTATCGTTTTGCTCGCCTTGATAAAGAACAATTTCCTAAAATAATTTGTGCTAACGAAAAGAATTATCAGGAAAATGGCGCCTCCCCTTATTACACCAATTCTTCACATTTACCAGTTGATTATACGACGGATATTTTTGAAGCTCTAGACTTGCAAGATAAGTTGCAGTGTAAGTATACGGGCGGTTGTATCGAAGAAGGCAATAAAGTTTTAACCGATAAGGGGTTGATGCCCATAGAGGAGATTGTAGAGAAATTTAATAAACTGCGCCCTTTGCGGGTGGTAAGTTATCATTCCGGGAAAGAGGTTTCGGAGTGGGACGAAGTGTTGGAGGCGGTTGAAATTGACGTTGAGCGCAAGAGGAAAGTAAGAATAGAAGGAGAGCGAGGTCTTGATATTGTTACTTCTGATTGGCATCCATTTTTTGTCATGAAAAAAAGACGGGTTGCTAAAAAATGTCCGATTTGTGATCAGCCGGTTATAAATGTTAAAGCTTTTGCCGCCCATTTGCGTTATCATCCTGATTGTCGAAAAAAATACCACCAGTTATCCAAGTATCAGGTAGTTACTAGGCGGGCCGATGAACTTAAAAAAGGAGACTATATTTTACAAAATAATAATAATATTTTACCGAATAAGGGAGAGCTAGAAAATCAATTGATGTGGTTAATTGGTTTTTATATTGGCGATGGTTGTCTGTCAGAATTTATTGACAATCGGGGCGGTAATAAGCTTAAAAAATATAAACTGAGGTTTTTTAGTGAACATCAAGAGGCGATGAATAAAGTTGCCCAAGTTTTAAATGACAATTTTGGCTGTATGGTTAATGTTATAAAAAATGACAAAAGATCCGATCGGTTGCTGGAGGTTAGTACCTCAAAGAAAGAGGCGGTAGATTTTTTTCTAAAAAAGGGTTTTTTGCCGGGCAGCAAGGTTTATAGTGTTGGGGTGCCCAAGAAAGTAAAAGATGTAATTGGCAACGATAATGTTTTTTCATTTTTATCGGGATTAATGGATAGTGACGGACATTTGTCCAGGCGGGACAGGAGTTTTGAATATTATACGGTTTCCCCTAAATTAGCTGACGACTTATTAGAAATATTTACTCTGGCCGGGATATTAATTAGCAAGAGCGAAAAACCGACCAAGAGAAAAAATGAAAAAAACATCTGGCGATTGAAAATTCCGGCTTATGAGATGACGAGAATAAGCGATAGATTAACAAATACTTTTAATTCCTCAAGAATAAATAATCAACTGTCACGACGAATCAAAAGACAACTACCGGTGGTGCGGGTTAAGAGAACAACCAAGCTGAAGCCCAAAGAAAACAAATTGTTCTATGACTTGATGACCAAGAAAAACCATAATTATTTGGCTGGCAAGGACTGTCTGGTGTTTGTTCATAATACAGTTTTACATGGTTTTTTAGGAGAAAGCCTGCCGGATACCGAAAGCGTTAAGAACTTAATAAAAAAAGTTTCTCAAAATTATAAGCTTCCCTATTTTTCGATTACGCCTACTTTTTCGATTTGTCCAATTCATGGCTACCTTAAGGGTGAATGGCAATTTTGTCCTAAGTGCGATGAAGAAATAGGGTACCAGGAAAAGTAAACACTTTTCCTGGAAATTCCAAATACTCTAAATTCCAAAAGAAATTTTAAAATTTAAAAATTAATTTTGAGCTTAGGGCTTTGAATTTAAAAGGTGGGCCCCACCCAATTTTCGCAGTCGCCTTTTTAATACTATTCGTATATGGCTCTTGTCGCAATCGTTGGTGGGCTTTATAAAAAATTATTTTTAACAATTATAAATTTTTTATAAAGGGGGTGAAAAATGAACAAAAAAGCAAAAAAATCTGCCAAAAAAGTAACAAACGCCGATCGCACTCCTTGCGAAGTTTATTCTCGTGTTGTCGGTTATTTACGTCCGGTTAATCAATGGAATAACGGCAAGTCTTCCGAATACAGTGATAGAAAAGAATATAAGGTTTGAGATTAAATTAAAAACGGTCGACTTAAAATGTTATTAGGAGGATTAGAAAAAACCACTTTGGTTGATTATCCTGGCAAGGTTGCTTGTACAGTTTTTACGGTTGGTTGCAATTTTGCTTGCCCTTTTTGTCACAACAAAGACATTCTTTCCCGTGAGGCGTTTGAAAAATCTGATTATAAGCAGGTAAAAGAAGAGGATTTTTTTAATTTTTTATCTTCTCGTCAAAAAATTTTGGATGGGGTTTGTATTACTGGGGGCGAACCAACCTTGCAGAAAGATCTTGTTGGGTTTTGTCAAAAGATAAAAGATCGAGGCCTGGCTCTTAAGTTAGACACCAATGGCAGCCGGCCCGAAATAGTTAAGAAATTGATAACGGCAGGTGTGGTTGATTATTTTGCTCTAGATTATAAAATTAGCTGGTCAAGATACGCCGAAGCAGTTGGAGTGAAATTTCCGTCAGAAAAGGTTCAGGAGAGTTTTAAACTAGTGCTAGATTGGTTTTTAACCGGTAGCGGCCAATATGATTTTAGGACAACGGTGGTTCCTAGTCTTCACAATGAAAAAGAGTTGTTAATAATGGCCAATCAGCTTAAGGCTTTTTTTGTTGAGCAAGAGATTGAAGAAAAAGACCGTTTTTGGGCGTTGCAAAGTTTTCGCCCCCAAAATTGTCTTGACAATAAGTTCAGCAAACTAACCCCCTTTTCCTATAATCAAGAAGAAAAATTTTTAAAGACCGTTCAGGAAATTTTGCCCCAAACTATTTGGCGAGGACGGGAGTAATCTTGTATACTAATAGCTAATATGTCAGCGGCCAAAAAAGAACGACTAGCTCCTCTTGATCAATATCCGATTATAGAAATAAAACCCTCGGGTATTCCTCCGGAAATGGCCGGTCACATTGAAGAAGTAAAAAAAGCTGAGCATGATTTAATTCAGCCGATTCAAGACGACCAAACCGGCCAGACCTTAGTAACCTCTTCTAAGGCTCAAGACCCTAAGGTTGTTTTGCCCTTAAGCCTAGAAGAATATGAACAGGGCTTAAGAACTAAAATAGAAGATTCTTGGCGTTGGTTGGCCGAATGGTCGAAAAGATTGGTTAAAATTTTTGGCGCCCAAGTTGGCTTTAAGGAGCAGTCATGACGATTTATAATTTAAATGATTTATTTTATTTTCTAGCCCGTTCTATTATCTTGTTGGTAGTGGGTTTTTTTTGTCTTGCCCTTTTGGGTTTTTTGTTTTATTTTTTGTTTTTGCTTTGGCGGGAAAGAAATCGGGAAAAACACTCTCTTGATTTGGTCTTACTGCAAGTAATTTTGCCTCGAGATAATGAAATTAAAATTGACGCCGCCGAACAACTGTTTACTAACCTACATTCTTTAAAAGCTGGCGGTAAATTTTCTTTTTTAAAGCCGAAATTTTTCTTTAGTGCCGAAATTGTCGGTACTCCGGACAGCATTCGTTTTTATTTTGCCATTCCTCAGGGAAAAGTTAATCTTTTAGAGAGACAAATTTATGGTCTTTATCCGAATGCGGTAATTAAACGGATTGATGAGTATAATATTTTCTCCCAAAAAGGCAAAGTCGTTTATAAAACCTTCGAATTCAAAAACTCACCCTTTTATCCAATTAAAACCTATCAGGATTTTTCGGTTGATCCGCTTTCTTCTTTAACCTCAACCTTATCTAAATTAGCTGAAGGTGAAGGAGTGGCTATCCAAATTTTAATATCGCCAGCAGGAAATAAGTGGCAAAAAATTGGTAAGTCGTTTTTATCTTCGACCAAAAAGAAAGAGGCTGACCCTGAAGAGGCCGAGTTTAAGATGGATAGTAAGACTTTGGAAAAAATAGAAGAAAAGTGTGCTAAGCCCGGTTTTGAGGTGGAATTGCGGGTAGTGGTTTGTTCTAAAACTACCGATCAAGCCAAGGCGCATTTGTCATCAATCAAAAGCGCTCTTTCTCAATTTAATTCTGACCAAAATGGCTTGAGCAGTAAAAAAGTTTGGTGGAAGCGAGCTTTTATGATTAATTTTATTTATCGATATTGGCCGCTTTGGCCATGGAATAGAAAAAAGATTATTCTTAATTCAGCCGAATTGGCGACGATATTTCATCTTCCTAACAAGACTGTTGAAACGCCCAATATTGCTTGGCTTAATGCCAAACGAGCCCCAGTGCCGTCGGAAGTGCCCAAAACCGGTCTTTATTTAGGCAAAAGCGTTCATCGGGGCGAAGTCCGCCCGGTTTGTTTATCTGATGACGATCGTCGTCGCCATCTTTATATTATTGGTAAAACTGGCACCGGCAAGTCCGAGCTATTAAAACAGATGATTGTCCAGGATATTGAAGAAGGCAAAGGAGTTTGCTTTATTGATCCCCACGATACGATTGAGAAAATTCTGCCTAGAATTCCTGCCGATCGGGCCGAAGATGTAATTTATTTTGACCCTTCCGATACTGCTCGCCCCATGGGTCTTAATTTACTGGAGGCTTATACTGAGGAGCAAAAAAACTTTGTTGTTTCTTCAATTATTAATTTGATGTACAAGCTTTATGATCCTTATAAAACTGGTATTATTGGTCCCCGTTTTGAGCATGCTATTAGGAATGCGATGTTAACGGTAATGTCGGAACCGGGAGCGACTTTTGTTGAGGTGGTTCGGGTCCTAACCGATGTTTCCTATGTTCAAGAGTTGCTGCCTAAAATTAAGGACCCAATGGTTAAACGTTATTGGACCGATCAGATTGCTCAAACATCAGACTTTCATAAAAGCGAAGTTTTGGATTATATTGTTTCCAAATTTGGCCGTTTTGTTACTGATAGTATGATGCGCAACATTATCGGTCAATCTCAATCATCTTTTGATTTTAGAAAAGTAATGGATGAGGGGAAAATTCTTTTAATTAATTTGGCTAAAGGCAAGATTGGCGAAGAAAACTCAAGCTTTTTGGGTTTGGTTTTGGTACCCAAGATTTTAATTGCCGCCATGAGCCGACAGGATATTCCCGAAGAGAAAAGGCGCGATTTTTATCTTTATGTTGATGAGTTCCAGAATTTTGCTACTCCAGACTTTGCCCAGATTTTATCCGAAGCCAGAAAATATCATCTTAATTTGGCAGTGGCCAATCAGTTTATTGGTCAAATGGAGGAAGAAGTTAAAAACGCTGTTTTTGGCAATGTGGGGAGCTTGATTTCTTTTCGGGTGGGGGTAGCCGATGCCTCCTACCTTCAACATGAGTTCCAGCCCGATTTTTCTGAAAACGATCTTCTTAATATCGAGAGGTTTAACGCTTATGTTAAAACAATTGTTAATAACGAACCGGTGCCGCCATTCTCTCTTGATTTGACTAAGGATATGACTAAAGAGAAGGTTTTAGAGAAACCGGAGCTGGCTAAGAATATTATTGAGCTGTCTCGACTAAAGTATGGCAAGGACAAAGCGGTAATTGAGGCGCAGATTACCCGACGAGCTAAATTATAATCCCCTTTTTCGGGTATAATATGGGGAAAGCCAGTCTTTTGGGTCAGTAGCTCAGTTGGTAAGAGCGCGATTCTTATAAAATCGAGGTTCGGTGGTTCGAATCCACCCTGACCCACTGGGGGTATTGTGTTCGTTTCGTCCTTACCATCCTCCATTGGTTTATTTACTTTGGACAATTCAGTTGTTTGTTTTTGGTGATATGAAAATTGTTTCTTGGAACATCAATGGCCTAAGGGCAGTTTATCGAAAAAACTTTCTTGCTAGCTTAAAAAAGATTGACCCCGATATTATCGGCCTTCAAGAAATTAAAGCCAAAAGAGAGCAATTGCCGACTGATCTTCTTGAGGTTGCCGGTTATCAATTAATTCTAAATCCGGCCCAAAGGCCCGGCTATAGCGGGATGGCTATTTATTCTAAAAAAAGGCCCAATTCAATAAGCAAATTTTTAGGTTTTAATCGTTTTGATAATGAGGGCCGATTAATAGAATTAGAATTTGCCGACTTTAATATAATGAATTTATATTTACCTAACGGCGGCCGGCAAAAACAGGACATGGTTTATAAACTTAAAACTTACGATAAACTTTTTGATTATATTAAAAATAAAAAAAGGCTGATTTTGATTGGTGATTTTAACATTGCCCATAAAGCGATTGATTTGGCTAGGCCGCAAGAAAACAAAAACAATACCGGTTTCACTCCGGAAGAAAGGAAAAAAATTGACCAACTTTTGGATTTGGGTTTTGTGGATACTTTTAGAATGTTTAATAAAGAGGGAAACAATTATTCTTTTTGGGCTTATTTTGCCAGGGCTAGAGAAAGAAATATCGGTTGGCGGATAGATTATTGTTTTGTCAGCCAAGACTTAAAAAAAGAGGTTAAGAAGGCTTTTATTTTACCCAAAATTTTGGGTTCTGATCATTGCCCGGTAGGGATATCTTTAGAGCTCTTTTAGCTTAACGTTGTCAGTTTCTTTTTCTTCGACTAGTTCTAGGTATTTTTCGGTTGAGGAGACTCGTTTGTGGCCGATAATTTGGGAGACAACATTTAAAGGAACGCCGGCCTTTAATTGCTGGACGACAAAAGTGTCCCGCAAATTATTAACATAAACATCGGTAATTTCGGCGATTTTAAAATAGCGGTTAATGCTGTTTCTAATGTTTCTTACTAACAAAGGGTTGCCGTTTTTGGTAATAAACAAGTTATTTGATTTTCTAGTTTTGGGTCGTTCCTCCAAATAGTCCTCAATCGCTCTTTTGGCGGCCTTGTTAAGAGGGATTACTCGTCCATCGTGAGACTCGTAAGGGCGGATGATGATTTTGTCTTCTTGGATATCGGCTATTTCCAAATTGGCCACTTCCGAAATTCGTAAACCGGCCTGAAGCATCAGCTCGATAATGGCATAACTTCGGGAGTCGTCTCGGCAGACATCTCTTAGGGCTCGGTATTCTAGAGGAGAAAGAATTCGGGGCAGTTTTTGTTTAATTTTTGGGTGGGCAATATCGTCGGCCGGGTCTTTTTTAATAACGGCAGAATTAGTTAAGAAGCGGAAGAAAGATTTAATTGAGTTTAGTTTGCGGGAAACGGTTTTGTTGGTGTATTTTTTTTCTTCTAAAAGATGGTTTTTAAAGGCTTTAATGTGGTCGGCCTTGACCTGATCGATTTCGGTAATTTTTTGGGGCCTGATAAAGTCCGCCAACTGCTTAAGGTCGTTTTCGTATGCTATGATAGTGTTGCTGGAGCGATTTTCGTTTTTTAGGTGGGTTAAAAATTTGTCTATGGCCCCGTCAAAAGAAGTAAGATTGCTGTTCATTTTTTAGTAAGATTTAATTTTTTTCTTGGCTTTTTCTTGGCTTTTTTCTTGACAAAATAAGAAAATTTTTCAAGCGAAGAGGTTTTAGCTCAAGTATGGCTTATAATAACACTGGATCGGCCCATATGTCAACCATAAAGAAGACCTTTAAGATTCTACTATTGATATTTTTAATTTTTGTTATTATTTCTTTGGGCACTAATACTGTCAATCTTATTAGTCGCGGCTTGGTGGTTAGAAAAGAACACCAAGAACTAGAGGCCTTACAAGAAAAAAACGAACAGCTTAGGGCCCACCTTGATTATATTAAAACCGATGAATTCTTGGAGCAAGAAGCGCGTAATAGTTTGGGATTGACAAAAGAAGAAACAATTTTAATCTTACCTCAAGATATTCTCTGGCAAAATGAGGCTGATAATCAGGAAATTGGTCAAATTCCTAATTGGCGCCAGTGGTGGGAATTATTTTTTTAAAAAGTGGCAGGGGTCGGAGTTGAACCGACGACCTGACGGTTATGATTCGCCTGCTCTAACCACCTGAGCTACCCTGCCAGGTTAGTCCTTGGTCTTTAGTCGTTAGTCTTTAGTTTTTGATTTTTAGATAAAGAATTTATTAAAGCTTGGAGAGATCTACCAAGATTGTCACAGTTTTTTAAAATTTGTTTCGGTTTTAGTTGATAAATTTTTTGGGTAAGCTTTAATCCGGTTATTGTTTCAAAAAGAGACTTTTTAGATAAATAAAGATATCTTACTAATTCTTTATCGCTTTTATCCCCCGTTCCTTCGGCAATGTTTAAAGCAATAGAAACACTTGCTCTTCTTATTTGGTCTCTTAGGCCATAAGTTTCCTCTTTGGGTAGCTGTTTTGTGAATTTGTAAATTTCAACTACCAAATCCATCGCCGATTGCCAAACCCTTAACTTCTCAAATTTGTACACTTTAAAAAAAGAAGAAAAGTATTAAATTCTAACGACCACGACCAATGACCAATGACTAAAGACTAACGACCAATGTTGCGGGGTCAGGAGTTGAAGACGACACGCTCCTTTTTCTTTCCTCGCTGGTTGGTGTAATAACACCACGACTGTTAGTTAAGGTGCCGCGTTAATTTAGGAATCCTTTATCAGGTTCACCACCTGAGCCCCTAAGCCTTAAATAGGCCTTAATTATTTACTTTTCAAATTGCCAACGACCAATGACTAACGACTAAAGACTAGTGTTGCGGGGTCAGGAGTTGAACCTGATCTGTGAGATTATGAGCCTCACGTGCCACCGTACACTACCCCGCACGTCAAAAAATATTATAGCATAAAGGGCGGCTATTAAAAGAAAATCCGACCCTTAGGGTCCAAAACCAAACCGACCCTTAGGGTCAAATAGCTTCGGACCTTTAGAAATGGGGTATTTACTAGATATTTTAAGAAAAGAAACTCTACTTTATTGGTGGCTGATTTGATACAATATGTCCATGGCTAAAAAAGAGAAAAAAAAGACCCCGATTTCAAAATTTTCTCAAAAAAAATTTAAAAAGGTGGAGATAAAAATTAATCTTAAGAAGATTTTTACTTGGATATTAGCTATATTTTTAATTTTTTGGCTTTTGGGAGCTTTGGCGAGCTTTACTGTTTCACCGGAAGAAATTCCTTTTTCTCAGGCTCTGTCTGATATTAAGAATGAAAAAGTTGAAGAAGCGGAAATTTCCGGCAACCAAATTAGTCTTTATTATCAGGATGAGTCTTTGGTAACAACCAGAAAAGAATCAGGCGAAAGCTTGGTTAGTATTTTACAGCAAGAAGGAGTTGATCCTTCAAGCCTGGAGATTAAGGTAAAAGACGAAACCCTTTCTCAGGTTTGGATTGATGTTCTTCTTACTATTGTTCCCCTGGTTTTGATTGGCGGCTTTTTTTACTACACCTTTAAACAGGCTAAAGGAGCGCAAAATTCAATTTTTTCTTTTGGGAAGTCGAAAGCAAAACAGTTTTTTAAAGGTAAGCAGGATGCCACTTTTGGTGATGTGGCTGGTGTTGATGAGGCTAAAAGAGAACTAGAAGAAGTAGTTGATTTTTTAAAAAATCCGGCCAAATATCGGCGCCTGGGAGCCAGAACCCCCAAGGGGGTTCTTTTAGTTGGGCCGCCAGGAACAGGAAAGACCCTGTTGGCCCGGGCGGTAGCCGGAGAAGCCAGTGTTCCTTTTTATTCTATGGCCGGTTCAGAATTTATGGAAATGCTGGTTGGAGTTGGTTCGGCCAGAATGCGTGATTTGTTTGAAACGGCCAAGAAAAACGCCCCCGCCATTATTTTTATTGACGAAATTGAAAGCATTGGTCGGTCCCGATCCCGCACCGTCAGTAGTGGCCATGACGAAAGGGAACAAACTCTAAATCAGATGTTGGTGGAGATGGACGGCTTTTCGCCTAATGATAATGTGATTGTCATTGGGGCTTCCAATCGGCCCGATCTTTTAGATTCGGCTCTACTTCGTCCGGGTCGTTTTGATCGGCGAGTGGTTTTGGATATGCCTGATATTCAGGGTCGGGGAGCAATTTTGAAAATTCATGCTCAAGGCAAACCATTTGCCAAATCGGTTGATTGGGATAGAATCGCCAAACAAACGGTGGGTTTTTCTGGTGCTGATCTGGAAAACATGCTCAACGAAGCGGCGATTTTAGCGGCTAGAGGGAATAAAAAATCAATCGAAATGGAGGATTTGCAAGAGGCGGCCACCAAAGTTAAATTGGGTCCGCAAAGAAAAAGATTACAGAGTAAAAAAGAACGCGAAATTGCTGCTTATCACGAGTCGGGCCATGCCTTAATTGCTCATCTTTTGCCCAATGTTGATCCGATTGGTCGGGTCTCAATTGTAGCCCGAGGCCTTACTTTGGGCCATACGATGATTTCGCCGGTTCAAGATCGGACCCAAGAAACAAAAAGTCGATTAATGGAAAGACTATCGGTCTTGTTAGGGGGACGAGCGGCTGAAGAGTTAATTTTTTCAGAAATGACTACTGGGGCCGCTGATGATATTAAAAAAGCCAATCAATTGGCGCGGAAAATGGTGGTTGATTTTGGTATGGGTTCTTTGGGTCCGGTTACTTGGGATAGCCAAGGCGAAGAAGGTGAATGGTCAATAATTGATCCTGTTTCGGCCAAAATGAAAGCCAGAATTGATAAAGAAATAGAGACAATTATTAATCGGGCTTATCAGCAAGCCAAAAAATTATTAAAAGGAGACAAGCAAGTTTTGGCAAAATTAGCCAAAGAATTATTAGCCAAAGAAACTCTTGATCAAACTGAATTTGAAAAGGTGGTTGGCAAAAAGAAAAACGCCAATGAATAAAAAGTTTATTATTGTTGACGGCCACGCCGTTTTGCATCGAGCCTTTCATGCCCTGCCCGCTTTAACTTCTCCTGATGGTCAGCCGACAGGAGCGGTTTATGGGTTTTTTAAAATGATTTTTCGTCTTTGGGACAATTTTTCTCCGGAATATTTTTTAGTGGCCCTTGATGCTCCGGGACCCAACTTTCGTCATGAAAAATTTGTTGGTTACCAGGCCAAACGACCAAAAGCTGATAAGAAATTGGTTGATCAAATTGTTCTAGTGGGGGAAATTCTCAATCGGGCCAAAATTGCCAACAAGCAAAAAGAGGGTTTTGAAGCTGATGATGTTATCGGCACGGTTGCCAAAAAGGTAAGCAAGAAATTGCCGGTTTTAATTGTTACCGGTGACAAAGATTTAATGCAATTGGTTAATGATCGGGTTAGTTTGTTTTTACCTAAGAATGGTCTATCCACTGGTCAAATTGTTGGCCCACCTCAGGTAAAGAAAGATTTAGACGTTAGGCCTGATCAAGTGGTTGATTATAAGGGGTTGGTGGGTGATAATTCCGACAATTATCCCGGCGCTCTGGGCATTGGTCCTAAAACCGGGGTCAAGTTGTTAAACCGTTTCGGGACGATAAAAGCAATTTATGATGATCTTAATAAAGTTGATTCACCAGCAGTAAGAAAAAAATTGGTTGATTATAAAGATGATGTTTTCTTATCGGCCGATTTGGCCAAAATTGATTGTCAGGTACCGATTAAAATTAATTTAGGAGAATACCGGCTTGATAGGGTTGATACCGAACAACTAAAGCTGGTTTTTTCTTTTTTGGGTTTTCGTTCTCTCCTGGCCGATTTAGAAAAAAAAGACCAGCAAATGAATTTATTTTAAAAAGATGGTAAAAGTTGCCCTAGTTCATGATTATTTAAAAGAGTTTGGTGGCGCCGAGAGAGTCTTGCGGGCCCTATGTGATATTTTTCCTCAGGCTCCAATCTATACGGCTTTTGCCAATCAAGATTCTTTGGCGGCTCGATCTTTTGCCGATCGGGAAATTATTGAGAGCTCCTGGGCCAGCTTAATCAAGAAAAAAAACCTTTATAGTCCATTGCGCTTTCTTGTTCCCCAAATTTGGAAAAGCCTGGACTTGTCCGCTTATGATTTGGTGATCACCTCTTGTTCTGGTTATTTTGCTCGAGGTTTTCGAGTTGGGCCGACGACCAAGATTGTTGCTTATTGTCATACTCCGCCCAGGTTTTTGTATGGCTATCAGACTAGTCGAGATTGGCAAAAATATTGGCCGGTTCGGGTTTATGGTTTGGTTGTTAATCACTTTTTGCGCCAGTTTGATTATCGATCAGCCCAAAAAGTTGATCATTGGCTGGTTAATTCCAATAACGTGGGCAAGCGGGTGAAAAAATTTTATCGGGCCAAATCGAAGGTTATTTATCCACCAGTGGCCGTTGACCGCTTTATCAAAGCAAGCCAAAAAAATAAAAAAGAAGACTATTTTTTAATTGTTTCTCGTTTGGTTGGAGCTAAGGGCTTGGAAGAAGCGATTATTGCCGCCAAAAATTTAGGCTTTAATTTAAAAATTATTGGTGGCACGGCCGGATATGAAACTGTTAAAAAGAAGTTGGAAAAAATTGGCCAGGGAAGAGTCGAGTTTTTGGGTCGAGTTTCTGATGAAGATTTGGCTGATTTTTATGCTAGGGCCAAGGGTTTTTTGGCCTTAGCCCAAGATGAAGATTTTGGTATTACGGTTGTTGAGGCTCAAGCTGCCGGAACGCCGGTAATTGCCTTCAACGGTGGTGGGTTTAGAGAGTCAATCAAAGACGGCAAAACCGGAATTTTAATTAATAGCACTCAGGTTTCGGCTATTAGTCAGGCAATAAAGCGATTTAATAAAATAAAGTGGGACAAAAGAGTTCTTCAGTCTTGGGCTAAAAACTTTAGCGAAGACCGGTTTAAGAAAGAGATTAAAGAATTTCTTTTTAAAATAAATTCTTTAAAATTACCAATTTCCAATTGACCCAATTTTCAAATTTTTAAAAATTTTTAACTTTTAATTATTAATTTTTAATTGTCATTGTGCCGGAATTACCAGAGGTAGAAACAGTCAAAAGAAAATTAGAAAAAAAGATTATCGGTCGCCAAATTACCAAAGTAAAGGTTTTGGAAGAAAAGCAGTTTTTAGGTGATCCGAAAGCAATTATTGGCCAAAAAATAAAAAGCCTTTGGCGGCGAGCCAAAATACTGGCTATTGATATCGATAGCCTTTCTTTATTGATCCACCTTAAAATGACGGGTCAAATTATTTATCTTTCCGATGGAAAAGAACTAGTTAGTGTTGGTCATCCCTTGCCGTTTTCGGCTAATCAGCTGCCCAATAAAACTACCCGAGTAATTATTGATTTAGACGATGGGGGAAAACTATTTTTTAACGATTTAAGGAAATTTGGCTGGTTAAAATTATTAAATCAAAAAGAAGTAAGAAAAGAGCTATCAAAATTTGGTCCGGAGCCGTTAAAGAAAGCCTTTACTAAAAAATATTTGGTTAATAAATTAGGTCAAACTAAGCGGGCGATAAAAACGGTTCTTTTGGACCAGAAGGTGGTAGCCGGGATTGGCAATATTTATGCTAGTGAGGCTTTATTTAGGGCCGGGATTGACCCCCGTCGTCAAGCCAGTTCCTTGTCTGATCAGGAAATTACCAAGCTATATCAGGCGATAAGAAAAATTTTATCAAAAGCGATTGATTATGGTGGGACTAGCGCCGCCGATCAAGCTTATATTCAACCGGATGCCTCACCTGGTCGGTATCAAGAAAGGCTCAGGGTGTATCAAAGAGATGGTCAGAAATGTTATCGTTGTGGAGGAATAATAAAAAGATTCAAGCAGGGTGGCCGGAGTACTTTTTGGTGTCCAGACTGCCAAAGATCAGTTGACAATTGACAGTCCAAAGTTAAAAATAAAAAACTCAGTTTTCGTCATTCTGAGAGTACTCTCGAAGAATCTCGACCGAGAAGGTAATTAAGAATAAGATCCTTCGCCGAAGGCTCATAATGACGGAGGAAAAACATTAAATCATTAAAAATTGAAAATTTATTGGTTAATTGGAAATTGTAAATTGAAAATTAATTAGGATGTTTTTAAAAGAATTATCTTTAACCGATTTTCGCAATTATAAAGAGGAAAAGAATTTTTCTTTTTCTGATGGTATTAATTTGATTTTGGGTCCTAATGCCTCTGGAAAAACCAATCTCTTGGAGGCGGTGGTCCTTCTTTCTGCCGGTAAAAGCTTTCGAGCTAGCAAGGTTGCTCAAATGATTAATTATCAGTCGCCAGTGGCTCATATTAAGGCCCTAGTTAGTCAAGATCAGGGCGAAAAAAAACTGGCTTCAGTATTATCTCGAGGCGAAATTAATGGTAAAAAAACTCCTTTAAGACAATTTTCTGTTGATGGTAATAAAAAAAGCCAAAGCAAATTTATTGGCAATTTATTAACAGTTCTTTTTTCCCCCCAGGATTTGGATATTGTTACTGACTCGCCTTCTTTTAGAAGGCGGTTTTTAAATGATGTTTTGGACCAGGCTGATCAAGACTATTATCGGTCCAGACGTTCTTATCTGAAGGGCTTGCGTTCTCGAAACAAGGTTTTGGAACAAATTAGAAATGGTCAAACCAAGGTCAAAGCCTTGTTTTTTTGGGATCGCCTTTTAATAGAAAACGGCCAAGAAATTAATCAAAAAAGAAACGCCCTAATAGAATTTATTAATCAACAAGAGTCGGCGGCCGGTTACAAATTAGGTTATCAGCCCAGTCTTGTCTCTCCTAAAAAATTATCCGAAAAACAATCAGCCGAAATTGCCGCTGGCCAAACTCTTTTTGGCCCCCACCGAGATGATTTTTTAGTTTTTGCCGGTGATCGGGATTTGGCTATTTTTGGCAGTCGGGGAGAACAACGATTAAGTGTCCTCTGGTTAAAATTAGCCCAATTAAGATTTTTGGAAGAGGCGACTAAAAAACGGCCGGTTTTATTGTTGGATGATATTTTTTCTGAGCTTGATCAAGAACACAAGAGGCTGGTAGTAGCTAGTTTCATTAATCACCAAACGCTGGTAACTTCAGCAGAGGATATTAATCTTGATTATCAGGCCAAGATAATTTCTTTAGAAAAATGATTTCTTTTTATTCAAAGTCGATTTTTGCCTTCTTTAATTTAGTGTATTGATGGTCTTCGCCTAAAATTAAGTTGACTAAAGAAGGGTAATGACGGTTTTCTTTAGTAAAATATAGGGCTAATTTTTTTTGTCTGCCTAATTTTTGGGCAATATCAAAGTGTTTTTTTAAATATTGAGCTAGTTTTTGGCTGGCGATTGCCCCTTGAGTAATAATTTTTGTTTTGGGTAAAAGAGTTTGTATTTGGTTAGCAATTAGATTGTAGTGGGTACAGCCCAGAACCAGGAGATCAATTTCCTTTTTTTGTAAAGGACCAAGACAGGAGCGAAGGGTTTTTCTTAGTTTTTTAGAATAGAAGGAGCCTTTTTCAATCTCTTTTACCAAGCCGGGACAATCTTGCTGGTAAAATTTAATTGTTTTGCCTTGATTTATTTTGGCCAAATCTCGATTAAAAATATTGGAGCCAATGGTATTAGTGGTGCCGATAAGACCAATTTTTTTGCCTTTTTGACTAAGGAGAAACTCTGTTGTTGGCCTAACAATTCCCAAAACCTTAACTTGATTGGCAAATTCTTTTTGGATTTTAGGTAAAGAGGTGGCGGTAATAGTATTACAAGCAAAAATTACTAAAGGGCATTCTTTTTCGATAAAAAAAGGGATAATTTTTCTGGCCCAATTGGTAATTTTTTCCGGGTTTTGATTGCCATAGGGGACATGAAGATTATCGCCAAGATAAAGATATTTGTATTGGGGAAGGTTTTCTCTAAAAGCTTTTAAAATTGACAAACCCCCTAAGCCAGAATCAAAAACGCCGATTTTCATTTTGGTTTAAAAAACACGGGGTTTTTCCCGTGTTGGCTAATTTTACCACGCCTTCTTTGGCATTTTTTCTAAAGAGGTTAAAGACGGGTTTTCAGTTTTAGAAATTGGCGGCGAAGATAATAGCTTGTTTGATAGAGTTGATATAGGCCAGGGCGAATGACCAAATCATAAGCACCAACGAGCTTGATAATCTCAGGGCTATAACCGGCCTTAAAACGATGAAAGCCATACCAGGGGTCCGTCTTTTTAGGATTTGGTCCTGGTGTTCCCCAAAGGTCAAATTGCCGACAGCCATTTTTTTTACCAAACAAAATGGCCTCCCACATTAATAAATTTGAAGGCATAACCTGGCGATTTTTTCTGGAAGAGGCCCCATAAGGATAATAAAGGCCGTCTTTAAACTTGAAAAGAATCCAAGTGGCCAAAGTTTCTTTTTGAAATTCGGCTCGAAAGAGGTGGGCAATGCCGGCTTGACTCATGGTTTGCCACATTTTTTCATGATACTGGTAATTATGAGCATAAAATCCTTGCCTGGCGGTAGTTTTTTTGGTTAATTGCCAATAGATCCTAAAAGCCGCTGGGGAATTATCTTCGATTATTTTTACCCCCTTTCTTTTGGCCAAGCGAATATTATAGCGAGTTTTGGAATTAAAGCCAGCCAAAAGCTGATCTTTGCTTTGGGTTAAATCAACAATCATGGTGTATTGAGAGAAAATTTCTTTACCTCTTTTTAAACCCCACCCAATCAATTTTTTTTCTCTTTCTTGATTAGCCAAAAGATGAGGCTCAATTTTAATAAACAAAGCCTTTCTTTTTTGGCCAAGTAAAGTAAGATGATCGATTAAATTTTGATTAATAAAGTTAACTTTAGGGCAATGGCCGATGGTGAATGGCAGTAGGGGCAGTTGATAAAAAAAGACTTCCCCAGCCGATTTTTCAATTATAAAGCGGTCAACCTGGGCGCCCATTTTTTGCCGAAATTGACCCCAAGCCCAAGATTGGATGGGATGAGTAACCAGCGAGTCGTATTTTTTTTGTTCGGGGTTGGTGTTTATATTAGCCTTCATTAGTTGTTATAATAACTTACTGATAAAACAAATTCAAAGAGCAGCTATATAATAATGAATTGTTTTTCAAGATGATTAAAATTCACCTTTTTATTTCCGGTCGGGTGCAAGGGGTTGGTTTTCGTTTTTTTACTCGCCAGAAAGCTCAAAAACTAGATTTGTCTGGTTGGGTAAGAAATCGGACGGATGGTCGAGTGGAAATTAAGGCGATTGGCCCAAAAGAGAAAATAACTCAGTTTCTTGATTGGCTTCATCAGGATTCATATTCATATATTTAATTATATTTTGATATATTTATATGGTTATTGTAAAATTTAATTATTTTTTGAAGATTTTAACATTAGACATCATTAAATATGGTTTTTAAATGGGAGAAATCATTTGAATAATTTTTTAAAAATTGTCGAAAGCATTTGTTTAGAAAACAAAGGAAAAAAGGTTGCTATTTTTGTAGACATGGATGGAGTAATTGCTGATTATCGCTTTGGAGAAGGGTCTAGTATTAAAAAAAATGCGAAGGATGTTTATATAAATAAAAGAGCTATTAATACAACAATAGATTTGTTTCGTAAAATTAGCAATCTTAATATTGTTTCATTGTATGTATTAAGCTCATGTTTATTTTTGCAACAGGAGGATGAAAAGAACGCCTGGTTGGATAAAAATGCCCGTTTTTTTAAAAAGAGAAATAGAAAATTTGCCGTTGTTGGAAATTTTGAAGCAAGAAAAGAAAGAAAAATAGAACTAATAAGCAAAACGGTTTTATCTGATAATATTGATATTATAATTATGGTCGATGATACACATGAAATTTTATTTAAGGCCATTAATAAATTTGGCAATAAATTACAACCTTTTCATGTTATAAGCCTTATTGATTAAAGTGTTTTGGTATGGAAAATTATGACGTAATTTTGGACTGCTACACGGATGAGCCCTCTAGATTAGGCGCACCTCCTTATCTTGGTGTCCATGCTAGATATTTGGCCGGAACATTAGAGAGCGCTGGTAGAAAATATTATTATCTTACAATTGATGATTTGAGAGTTGCTAATGGTGAAAAAAATACTTTTAAGAAAAGTTTTAATAAAAGAATTTTAAATCCTTCAAAAAACACAAACGAATCGATTAATATTTTAGAAAAGTGTGAAAATATTTATGTCGTAATGGGCTGCTTTGTTAAGTATGAATATGTTTCTCTTGAGCCACCAACTTTTAGAGAGGTTGAAGATTTGTTAAGAAGATTTGGTAATAAAAATAAGGTTTTGTTTTATGCGCTTGGTGGATCAACACTTTCTAAAAGACATATAAACAAAGTTATTCCGAGAAATTTATTTTCTGATATTGTTTTTGGAAATATATATAATTATTTTTTAAATAAAAAACTCAATAGTTTTTCTCCAAATTATGATCGGCTTAAAAAAATTGCTTTGAGCTCGGCAGGATTACTAAAGCAGACCAGTAGGCCCCATATAATAGAAATTGAGACTGCTATTGGTTGTAACAGGAAGCCTGGCTGCTCTTTTTGTATTGAAAATTTGCGTGATCTTCCCTTGCAATTTAGAGATCCAGAAGACATTACTGAAGAAGTTATTGCTCTTTATAGCGCTGGAGCAAGGTATTTTCGTTTAGGCAGACAACCTAATTTTTATTCTTATTTTAATACCGACCCCAAGAGGGTCGAATTTTTATTGAAAGGCATAAGAGAAAAATGTCCAAAAATAAAAACATTACATATTGATAATGTAAGCCCACATAATGTTGTTAGTGAAGAAGGAGAAGAAATAACAAAATTAATTGTTAAATATTGTACTTCCGGAAACATAGCTCCTTTTGGAGTTGAGTCGTTTGATAAAAAAGTAAGAAAAATTTGTAATCTTAATGGTAGCGTTGACGATATTCACAATTCAATTTCTATTCTTAATCGTTATGGCTCTGAGAGAGGAGAAGACGGCATGCCTTTATTTTTACCGGGCATCAATATAATTTATGGTTTACCAGGGCAATCTGAAAAAACCTTATCTATTAATTTGGAAAATTTTAAAAAAATATTAGATGATGAAATGCTAATAAGAAGAGTTTTTGTAAGAAAATTAACTTCTCCTTTTGGCGAGCAGTTTGATATCTATTCTCGACACCAAGAAGATGAATATCAGAATTGGGTTAAAACAATTGAAGAGAATTTTATAATTCCAATGCTCGAAAAAGTTTATCCGGTTGGAACAGAAATAAAAGGTTTACGAATGGAGATGTATAAAAATGGCAACTCAATTTTGAGGAAGCTTGGAACTTGTCCCGTAAGAGTAGTGATCAATAATAGAAAATTAATACTTGATAATTTTTATAACGTAAAAGTCATAAAACAATTGAAGAATAGGACTATAGAGGGAGAATTAATATGAAAAGAATTGGGACTTTGATTCCGGCGACCAATTATACCGTTGAAGAAGAAATTGCTGCTCTTTATGAAAACAAAGTAATAAATTGCAACCAAATATCTTTTCATGTAAGCAGAATTGGTTTTAAAACAAGATACTCTGAAGATAAAACAAAGTTTTTATCTGAATTGGCTAATAATTATGAAAATGCCTTATCTCTTTTAAAAACCTTAAAGATTGATGACCATGCGTTTTTCTGCACTTCTTCTGCGATTCTTAACAAGAAGAAATTTCAAGGAAAAAAAATTATCGAAACTGGGTCAGCTCTAATAGAGGCATGTAGGTATTTATTTGTTAAAAAATGCTTGCTAATTACACCATATGACAATGAGGTTGGTAAAAAAGTAAAAAATGCTTTAGAAAATAACGGTGTTTTAGTGAAAAAAGATATTCACTTGCATCTTGAACATTCTATAGATTATATAAATTTTGGGCATCATGATTTGGAGAGTTTAATACTTAAGGAATATTGTGATAGTTTTGGTAATATTGTTGTTTCGTGTACCAACTTGCCAACGATTCATTGTATTAAAAAAGTCGAATCAATAACAAGTTCCAATATGATATCTAGCAACCAAGCTATGTTCTGGAAAATTTTTTTAAATAACTCGATAAAATTTAATACAAATTATATGGGAAAGCTATTTTTATGAGTAGAGTAGTTGACTTAAATAAAGATTTTTTCAAGATTATTGATATATGTAGTAGTCAGAACATAGTAAAAGAAAATGTAATTAAAAACCATGATGACAATTTATGGTGGCCAAGAAAAGTAAAGGATTATAGAAAAAGGTTGATTATTGCAGGTCTATCTACTCGTATTTCTTATAACATGATTAAAACCTATATGGTGGTAGTTGATAATCTGGATGAGCACGAATACGAGGAGTTATGTGCCATGAGCGATGAAGAACTTATTAAAATTATAGGGAAACTGGGGCTTCAAAAAGCAAGATTAAGATTTTCGAGATCTATGTTTGCTTTTATTAAAAAAAAATCTAAATTCTTAAAAGAGTTTTCTAATAATGAGCTGATCGAATTAATAAAAAAAGAAGTAAGCGGTGCCTCCTATAAAGTGGCTCAATGTTGTGTTTTATATTACAGAGGTTATCATTGTGGAGTTGTGCCTGTTGATAGTGGCATGAAGGACATGCTTTTGCCTTGTTTAGGTGTTAATTTGCCGAAAGGGTCAAGGGGAAACGAAAAGGGAAGAAAAATCTTGGAGTCTTGTGTAAAATCTAATCCAGAATTAAGGAGCCTAGTGTTTAAAAACGAATATGATAAAAAGATAGAAATGCACTATCCTCTTTTTTGGTGGACGCATTTAGTTTTGATATATTACAAAAGATTTTTTTATAATAAACACTGTTCAAAAAATTGCCCTCTAAAAAAAGAGTTTATTATTAAGGGTGTTTGCGAAAACGACAAATGATAATTGTTGAAGGAATAGATGGTACTGGAAAAACTACATTAGTTAAAAAATTAGAATTAAATGGGTTTTATAAATTTCATTTTGATTATGACAAAAAAACACAAGACTTATATGAAAAATACTTAAATATTTTGTCTTTGGAGAATATTGAAAAATATGTTTTTGACAGGTCTTTTATAAGCGAGGTTGTTTATGGGCCTGTGTTTAGGGGAAGAAGCAGGCTGAGTGATGGTCAGCTTATTTCTTTGGCTAAAAAATATAGCGGAAAAAACTGTATTTTAATATACCTTAAAGCATCTAAGGAAACTTTGTTGAAAAGGCAGCTTGATGATAATAAGGACTATTTTAATATTAAAAATTTTTATAAAGACCTTGATAAATTTTATGAAAAAGCAATAGGATTGCTCAAAAAACACATTAATACTTTTTCTATTAATACTGATTCTAAAAATGAAAACGAAGTTTTTAAGAGTGTTTTAGAAGTAATAAATAAAAGTGAATAAAGATTTTAATATTTTATACATTGGCAACATATCAAAAGATTGTGTAATTTGTAAGGATGGCCAAAAAAGGAAGATTTGGGGCGGGAGTGCCTTATACTCTGCCTTAGCAAGCAGATATTTTTCTAATTTAAGTATTAGTGTTTTTAGCACAATAGGTGTTGATTTTCCCAAAAGTATTTTTAAAGAAAATAATATTACTTTTCTTGGGAAAGAGAGCAAGTGTAAATCAAATTCTTTTTTAATTAATGAAAATAAAGGTAGTTGTTTATTGGCGGGTAAAAAATATTTAAAATTTGGAAAACTTAATAATGGGTTTTTTTGCGATCACTTGCACATATCTTTTAGGGAGGGTATTCCAGTTGAAGATTTTTTGAGTAGTAAAAATCTATTTTTTAAAAACTTATCCGTTGATGTTATGTTGCATAGTGTTGAGAAAAACAAATATTTGTTAAAAAAATACAAAAACTTGATAAATTTTGTATTTTGCAATAAAGCCGAGTATTCTCTTATTAAGAATTTTATTCCCAATAAGGCAATTGTTTTTGTTACTAATGAGGATAGGCCAGTAAGACAGATAATTAACAAAAGAATAGTTAAGAAATACGAAATTCCTAAATTGAGCAAAAGAAAAATAAAATCTACTACAGGAGCGGGTGATAGTTTTATTGGTGGTTTTCTGGCCAGCTATTACAGTAATACTGACCTTGATAGTTCTGCCATAGATGCTATTAGTGTTTCTTCTTTGTCTGTTTCTTTCTGTGGGAACTTAGATCTTTTAAAGTCAAATAAAATTTTGCAGTTGTGATAATATTAAGTTAGTATGGACCTCAAAAAACTTCAAAAAGACATCTGGGAAAACAAGCTTAAAAAAGGATTTAACACGACCGATGTGAATATGGAATTTTGTTTTACATATGGAGAATTGGCTGAGGCTTTTGATGCTTATAGAAAAAAGAAGGATGACTTAGGGGAAGAGTTGGCTGATGTGGTGATTTATTTACTTGGACTATCTGAGATGCTTGGAATTGATTTGGAAGAAGAGATGTTAAAAAAAGTAGAGAAAAACTCTAAGAGAAAATATAAGGAAATTAATGGAGTGAGAACTAGGACTGGTGATTAAGTTTCACCTTTTTATTTCCGGTCGGGTGCAAGGGGTTGGTTTTCGTTTTTTTACTCGCCAGAAAGCTCAAAAACTAGATTTGTCTGGTTGGGTAAGAAATCGGACGGATGGTCGAGTGGAAATTAAGGCGATTGGCCCAAAAGATAAGATAGAGGATTTTTTGGCTTGGCTAAACCAAGGCTCGCCCTTGGCCAGAGTGGACGATATTGAAATAATTGATCGGAAAAAAATTAACAAGAATTTTTTCTCCGGTTTTGAAATTAAAGCCACGAAGTAGTTTCTTGATTAATTATTTCTTCGGGAATATCGGCCAAAAACCTTGATGGTCCATTAGTTTGATTTCGGCCAAAGATTAATCTAGAAGAAGCATAAGTTAAGAATAATTTTCTTTTGGCTCGAGTAATGCCAACATAAGCCAGCCTCCGCTCTTCTTCTAAGGCCTCTTTTTCAAATAAGGACCGAGAGTGAGGCAATAAACCCTCTTCAAATCCAGCTAGAAAAACTATCCCAAACTCTGTTCCCTTGGCGGCGTGAAGGGTCATTAGAGTAACCTTTTCTGATTCTGTTTCTTTTTCTTTTATTTTTCCTTGAGGGAAATATTCTTGTTCCATTAGAGCAATATTTTCTAAAAATTTATTTAAATCAGGGAATTCAAGGGCAACGCTTTTTAACTCTTCAATATTTTCTAGTCGGCCCAAGTCTTCTTCGTTTTCGACTTTAAAGCGGGATAAATAGTTAGTTTTAGATAAAACCAAATTAATAATTTCGCTTGTTTTTAATTTTTGATTAGCTTCGTCTTTAGTTAAGGTTTTGATAGCTGCCGAAATTCTTTTGCCGATTTTCTCGACCCTTCTTTTTGAAGCTAAGTCTTTAGGGTTGGCAATAATTTTTAAAAAAGCCAAAACATCTTTGATTTCTTTACGCTCATAAAAGCGAAAACCGCCGACCAGATGATACGGTATATTATAATGAAGTAGTGCTTCTTCCAGACTTCGAGATTGAGCGTTGGTCCGATAAAGAACAGCGCATTCGTTTAAAGACCCCCCCCTTTTTTTTAGTTCTGAAATTTTTTTTGTGATAAAACGAGCCTCGTCTTGGGCGCTTTGGGCTTGATAAAGGTCAACCTTTTCTCCTTGGTTATTCTTGGTCCAAAGATCAAGAATCGGATGGGATCGATTTTGAATAATAACGTGATAAGCAGCATCAAGAATGTTTTGAGTAGAGCGATAATTTTGTTCTAGGTTAATAGTTTTAATTTGGGGAAAATCTTTTGATAAGCGATTGATATTGCGATAATCGGCCCCCCGCCAACTATAAATAGACTGCGAAGCATCGGCGACCACACAAAGATTATGATGTTTTTGGGCCAAAATTTTGGTTAATCGATATTGGGCTCGATTGGTATCTTGGTATTCATCAACAAAAAGATAACGGTATTTTTGTTGATATTTTTCTAAAATTTTTGGTGCCTGATCGAAGAGGCTAACTGTTTTTACCAATAGGTCGTCAAAATCAAGAGCGCCTGATAGACGAAGCTCTTTCTGATAGCCTAAATAAATTTCGGCTATTAGTTCCTGAAACGATCCTTGGGCAAAACGAGCATAGTCAAGCGGTCCGATAAGCTCACTTTTGGCACTAGAGATGTTATTAATAATGGTGCTAGGGGAATATTTTTTACTGCTCTTGTCCTTGGTTAATTTTTTAATAGTGGATAGTTGGTCGTTTCTATCCCAAATAACATAATTGGTCGGTATGCCAATGGCTTGGCCCTCAATTCGCAGTGTTCGAGCACAGAAAGCGTGGAAAGTGCCGGCCCAGGGAAGAGTTGGCGATGAGGAGAGCAATCCTTCTAGTCTTTTTCTCATTTCTTGGGCGGCTTTGTTGGTGAATGTAATACAAAGAATTTCGTCCGGATTGGCCAGTTTTTGTTCAATTAAGTAGGCGGTTCGGTAAGTAATTACTCTGGTTTTGCCTGAACCGGCGCCAGCCAAAACCAACAATGGCCCCTGGCTAAAGCAAACGGCTTTTTTTTGTTGAGGGTTTAGAGAATCGAGTAAAGACATAAAATAGTTTTAATTTTTTAAATTAAAAATAAATTTCAAATATCAACCTGCCTGCCGGTAGGCAGGATTCCAAACTACAAACAAATTACAAGTTTTTAAATCCCAAACTTAATTTAAATTATTATTTATTTCTTAAACCTCTTTGAAAAAGACTGGACTAGCGAACTTACAGTTCGCGCCAGCCCATAGCGCTACTATTTCCCTACTTCAAAGACTACTGTTTCCCCGGCTCTAAAGACAGGCTTTCCCAGAAGGCTTAGGCGATCAAAATCGGCGTTAGGATATTTTTCTTGTTCTAGTTTACCAAAGAAAACATAATCGACCGAATATTGGTTTAGAATATCTTGGGTCAGTCTTATGTCAGTTTCTTGATAGACCTGCTTAACTTGGCTAGCCCTTTTGGCCGGTAAATCATAACCTCCCCGCCAAAGCCATTCATGAACGATCCAGCCCTGAATAGTGGGCCGGCCGGTAAAGGTGGACACTCGGCCATAATCAGTATAGCTGTCTCCGGCGGCCTCCAAAATGACTGCTTCTTGGGGGAGATTTTTTTCAATCCAGACAATTGCTTGATAATCTTCTGGGTAGCGTTGAGCCAAAAAGTTTTGTCCTGATAGGCCTTGAAAATTTTTAAGACTGATTTTACCGTAAAAACCTGAAATAGAGTAAGCCGGATAAATTAATACCCCAGAAATTAAAACAAAACTAATTGTTAAGAAAATAATTTTGATTGGTGTTTTTAATTGTTGGCTGATGCGAATAAGACTATAGCCGGAGACAATCGTTAACATTAAATAGGCCTGAAAAGTGAATTTGAACATGGTGTTAGCCCGGTAAAAATCCGCTCCGTAAATATCTTTGATATAAATTATTTCCGGCAAAATGATTAAAATTAGGGCAGTTAAGGTTAGGCTAAGAATGAAAAGGTCAGCGTTTTTAGTTTGGGGAAAAAGCTTTAGAAAAACAAGAAAACTTATTGCCCAAAACATAAAAGCTCCCCAAAGAATAATAAGCTGAAAAATGGGAGTTTGACTATGCACCAGGCCAACGCCTTCGGCCATGGAGTCAAAGTTAAGATTAAAAGGCAGGGAGGTTAGAAAAAATAGGCCGATAACAACCAGGAGGGGTGGAATAATTGATAGGATAGAAAAGAAAGTTTTTTTTCCTTGCCAAGTCTTTTCTTTGGCTAGTTTTTTAACTAATAAAACCAGCCCCAAGAGCAAAAGATAAATTGGCAAATCCCAGGCATTAGTCATATAGGCAAGCCCTAAAAGAAAACCCAAAAAAACAAATTTTGTCCAAGCGGTTTTCTTTTCTTGAAAAATCGACCAGGCCAGGCCAATAAACAAAATTACTAATGGTAGTCCGGAAACATGACCATGCAGGTCGGCGACAATAAAAGAATAGGCAGGAAATTCGTGAATAGTTTTGTCATTGGTGGGAGGATCGTAGCCGATATAGCGGGTGGCATTGGGATACCAATAATTTTGGAAACCGTCTTTTAAAAGATGATAGGGGGTGTGAAAATTACTACCCAGGCCAATAATTAGGGCGCCAATAAGGGCGGCAAAAATAATCGTCTTTTTATTTTTGGTTATCTTGGCAAGAAGATTGGCAATTAGAGAAAAAACTCCGGTGGTAGTTAGGGCAAAAAGGGTGGCGATCATTAAATTATAGGTAATATCAGCCGTTAAGCCGGATAATTTAGTTAAAAGGGCGGCGATAAAATGACCATAATAATAATAATTAATAGTTTGGCCAGCAAACCACATATCGGTCGGGGGCAAGAAACGGCTGTTAACTAAGCTTTTCATAAAGCCAAAGTCCATAAATTTTTCTAAACCGGCGATGTCGGGCCTTAGGCTGCGGATATAAGACCAGGAAAGCAGGGCCAGTAAGAAAAACCCCTCTTCGAAAATAATGGTTTTAATGAGTTTTTTATCTAAAAAGGCTTTTTTTTGGCCCAAAAAAATATTAATCGCCATTGCCGAAACCAAGAGAAACAGGATCCCAATTTGGCTAAAGGGTAGAATTTTTAAGTGGGCCAGCAAAAACATTGGCCAGGAAAGAAGAGCAATGGCGATGGTTTTGGAGAGCAAATAGCCCTGGTCAAAGAAATTTTTAAATAATTTTTGGCTGATCGGCAAAAAAATTAATCCTAAAGCAAAGAGCAAAAACCACCAGTAAAAAGTAATTAAAAAATCATTAATCATGGATTTTATTTTAATTGATCGGGTCAACAAGATAAAGGGGCCAAAATGATTATCGATTAGTTGACTTATAGTTATTTTAATAGTAAGATTGGGCCAACCCTGATCCAAAACTATTTACTCAGCAAGAATTATTTATGAGAGATAGTGAAAAAGAACCTAAAATTTCTAGACGGGAATTTCTGCGTTTATCTGGAGGGGTGGCGGGCGGTTTATTTTTGGACCAAATTTCTCCTAATTGGCCTGAACCCCAGATAAAAAAAGACTCTCCTATTGAAAAAGAAGCGCCAGTCAGGGTTTATCGGCCTGTTTTTTGGGGAAATCGCCAGCGTCCGGAAATGGCTCTAACCTTTGACGACGGCTTTTGTTGTCAATCAGTGGCTACCAGCTTAGAAGTTTTGCGGGCCAATGAAATTAAAAGCAGCTTTTTTGTTATTGGCCGGCAGTTAGAAGCCTATCCTGATCTTTGGCAGCAGGCGGCCATTGATGGCCATGAGATTTGCAACCACACCTATAGCCATACTTATTTAACCTCTCTTTCTTCGGAACAAATTAAGAAAGAAATTTTTCGTTGGGAGGAAGCAGCAAAAGAAGTCTTGGGCCAGGATTATCTTGAGAAAGTTAAACAAAAACACCCCTATATTCGTTTTCCCGGAGGGGCTGGTCATAAAGACGAACAGGTTTTGGCTGCCGTGGCCGAAGCCGGTTACCGCCCGATTGCTTGGTCGGCCGATACTTATTATGCCATTTTAAGACACTACGATCTTAAGGTCGATCCGGTTTTACCCATTGCCCAAGAGGTAGCCGATCATGTTGTTGGTGCTTCCCAAAGGGGCTCAATTTTTCTTCTTCACTGGAATGTTTGGGATGTTACTAGGTTGGAAGAAATAATTGAGGGAATCGAAGGGGAGGGCTTGCAGATAACAACGGTTTCCCAAGTATTATGGGAAGAATCCGAATCGGAAGAAGAAATTAAACCGGAAGGAGAGACCAAACCGGAAGAAGAACCTGATCAAGGCGGAATAGAAGAAGGGTCGGGTTGATTATTGACAGACTGGCCAATTATGCTGTATATATAGCCCATAAGTAAACATAAAAATAGTATCTGCCCCTCTTGAGAGAGGGGGGTTTACTAAAATGACAATAGAAAGAAAACCTTTCAAATATAAGCTTCCGGAACAAACACCACTTACTGAAACAGAACGGAAGGAGAGTGAAATGCGACTGGCTTTCTCCGGAAGGGCAGAAGAAATTCTTAGGCAAGAAAGTCGATTTATTAAAAAATCTGGAAATTTAAGAGTAGGTTTGGAGGTTGAATATTCAGTCCTTTCCGAAGAGTTTTTTCAAGCGACAGAGCTATGTCGAAACCAAATAGTTAAATCTAACCCAGATTTTGCTGATGTTGAATTGGGTGCTGCGCAGTTGGAGTGGTTAACAGCTCCATTGTATCTCAACCAAGAGGGACTTAATGCTTTAGGGGACATTTTTATCGACAACGAGGAAAAAATCAAGGAAAGCGCACGAGAACAGAATGTATATCTATTGCGCACAGGTTCTAATCCATTTGTATTAATACCGGAGATTAAAAGAACCCATAAAGCAAAATATCAGCAAGTGCCTGATTACCATAATAATAATAAACGATGGGGGTTAAATACAAAAATAGGTGTTGACGAGAATAGTGTCGTTGACGTAAGAGATGCAGCAATAACCGCTTTAATGAATTCTGTTCAGTGTAATTTAGAAGCCTCTAGTTTTGAAGATGCGATTGACAAAGCAAACAGATCTTTTGCAATTGGACCAATGGCATTTGCAATAGCAGGGAATGCTAGGTTTTTAGAAGAAAAGGATACTAGAATAGTCGATATAAGAATGATTGCCTGGGAAAAAAGTCATGATACTCGATCAGCGCTAGAAACAGAACAAGGAAGGATCACAAGAATAGGTCTTCCGGGCTTATACTATAAAAATTTAAGAGATTACTTCCAAAGAGTTTCCTGTTATCCGTTCATACTCCACGATCCTGAACATGCTTTCCAAATTGGTATAGGTTTAAATTGGCGAGACATACGGATTAAATTTATCGAAGATTCCCTCGTGGTAGAATTCCGCCCTGTTTCTACTCAACCAACAGTTAGAGAAAATATTGCAATAATGCTCTTTTATTTAGGGAGACTTCAGTGGTCAAGCTATCACAAAGAACCATTGTTAGATTTGAGAATGGTGGAACAAAATCGGGATCAAGCGATGCATTTCGGTTTAGACAGTAAACTTTGGACGCACAAAGATAGAAAAACCAAGCATTTACCAGCAGAGATTGCATTAAACCTTGAATTAAAAAGAGCGGCTAATGGATTAAAACTATTTGGATTCTCTAATAAGGAAATAAGTTACTATTTTGATGTTTTACATGAGCGTCTAGTTAAAAGGGAAACTCCTTCAGATAGATTAGCGAGGCAATTTTATAGTTATAATTCTCTTGGTTATTCAAAAAAAGAATCACTCATTCTTGCGTTCAATGAAAATGGGAGTCTTATTTAAAAATAAACATGACTTCTTGTGAGATTATTGAAGCTAAACCACTACTCTTGGGAATTAAACTCGAGCGCTCTTTTCCTTTAGGCTTTGGTAGTCTAGAGCATCTCCCTCGAGTGCTTTATGCCATTTCTGCTTTGGATAAAAGAGGGGTTGTATCTGGAATAGGAGAAGCAAGTATTGATTTCCCATTTTCGACATACGATGCCTGGGACATTTTTTGGGCTCTTTCTCAGTTGGATTTAACAGGCAGAAATCTTGAAGATAGAGAAACTATTCTCCGAGATTCAAGAATAAGAAAGGATTTGCTTGGACAATTTCCTGCGGCATTTACTGCTTTGAACATGGCCCTAGATGATGTTTGGGGCAAGTTCAGGGGAAAATCAGTGCTTGATATGTATGGACAAAGAAGAAAAGGAGGTCACGCTCTTGCGAGTATAGCTTTTCAAAACGAAACCTCTTTGCTAGTTGAAGAAATTGAAGATAAATTGCGTCATGGTTTTATTCCCAAACCTAAGGTCGGTAAAGGCAAGGGTGAAGATTTAGACACAATTAAAACAGTTGCTTTGTTGTCTAAAGAAAGGAATATTCCATTTGTTCTTGATTTTAATGCACAAAATAAGCCTGAAGAATTTAGAGAACTGATAAGAGGTTTGAAAAATATGGGGACTGACCTTTCCCTCCTTATCTTTATAGAACAACCTACAAATGAGGAAAGTGGTATAGAGGGACTTGTCTATGCCCAAAATTCACTTAGAGATTATGGCTATAATACACCAGTAGTAGCGGACGAATCATTTGTTACGCTTACCAACGCTATTGAGTGTGCTAAAGCCGGTATTTTTTTAAACTTTAAATTACATAAGATTGGAGGCCTTTATTATGCCCATGAAATCGAAAGTGCCATTCTATCATCTTCCAAATTAAATTTGGAGAATATGGTAGGCGGCACCTTTCCCACCGCCATAGGAAGGGTATACGATCAACATGCAGCTGCTACCCTAAGAACGACAACCTTACCAGGTGATGGATGGGAACCATCGACTGATTGGTTTCAGGATGAAAAACACTTAATTGAGGAAGGGTTTTGTTTTGATCAAGACACAAATACTTTTATGCCAACCAAGGGTAATGGATTGGGTATCCATCCAAACTGGTCGAAGATAGATAATTATGTTATTGATCATCCAAGAGAAGAATATACGAGTATTCGCAAGGGGAAAAGTGGTAAAATACTAAAGATCGACTTAAAACCAGGGCAAACTTACCCCGAAAAGTATGAGGAAAGGACTGGTAGAAAACCAGATTGGAATTTATGATAGAAAGACCAAAGATACTTGTTACCGAACACGCAGAAGGAAGAGTAGAAGGAATTCCTGAGTTGCTTTGTCAAAACGGGGCTGAGGTAACTGTAGTAAAGAATTATTTAGGAGAATCTTTGCCTCCAGTTTCAAAATTTGATGGTATTATTTCGGGCGGTGGTCCGATGGGGGTTTATGAAATTTATGACAATAAATATGAATTTCTTGCAAAGGAAAAAGATTTTTTGGCGGAGGCGGTTATAAAAGGAAAAACGGTTTTAGGAATTTGTTTGGGTCATCAGCTATTAGTAAGTGCCTTGGGTGGTGAGGTAGGAATGTCATTGGAAACTGCAGAATTCGGTTGGTCTAAGATTGTTTTAACACAAGAGGGGATAAAAGACCCTCTTTTCAAGGATATGCCCACTAATTTTATGTCCTTTGAATATCACAAAGACCAAGTATTTTCGTTGCCGGTAACTGCGGTTAACTTAGCTACTTCATCTCTATGCCAAGTTCAGGCTTTTAGATATTCTCATCAGCCTGTTTGGGGAGTGCAATTTCACCCGGAAGTATCTCCCGAAAAGGCTGAAAAAATATTGACAGCAAGAAGAGGAGTTGTCGAAAGTAGCGGTTTGGATGTATTTTTAGTTATAAGGCAAGGCTATTATGCTAATCAGGAACCCAGAAAACAAATTTTCGTAAATTTTATAAATGTGTTGAAAGCGTGATAAAATAAAGACCTTATGAAAGAACAGGGGAAATTTATGGAAACTAAAGATCCGATAACTGTATTTAGAAATTTAGTCCAAAACGAATCATTAATTGAGGTTCATCCCTCACTTGAAGGAATTAATCCCAAGTCTTTAACAAGAAAAGGGTCTATATATTACGGTACTGGTCTCTGCACCGCAAGGGAATTGTCTGACGCTTTGCCGTTTGATATTTTAGGAATGGTGCTGGTTGCGGAAAAGCTAAGGAGGGGTATGGGGATGAAGAAAATCTATCATCATATTGCCGACACCCATGCAAAAAGCAACAATCTTTTTAAAGATGAAGATGTAGATCGTCAGGCAAATATCGCAAGAGAAACACTTGGGAAAATGGCACAAAATTTGGGATTAGAAAATTTCGAAATCTTGCTTGCATCGGAATTTGACCAAACTCCTGAATATAGAGAAATTTATAAAGGAATTGATACAGACAAGCATGACTATGTTAGAAGAGAAGTCAGTGATATGGAATGGTATAACAGACATAAAAATGTAGTTGTTAAGTTGGGATGGATTATTCAAGCAACAGAAACCGATTTGGGTTTTGACGAGAGAGTTTTTGATAGAGAGTATAAGGAAACAATAGGGGGAGATTTGTCCTTTATCTATCTTGAACCAGGAAGGACTTTTGATAAATCAAGACCAAAGGCTTCTCCATACATTCATATTCCCGGCGAAACGAGAATATTATTAAAAGCGCATGAGAGTGTAAAAGCAAAAGTTGCAGAAGCCGAAAAAAGACTTGGAGATAAATATTTGGGCGGATCAAGACGGCATCTAACTAATATTGTAAGGCTTTATGAAAAATTATTTGGTTCACTTGGAGATATTCTTTTTGAAGATAAAATCCAGACTATTATTGACAATGTTACGAAATAAGGAGGTGATTAAGGGTGGCAGTTGAACAAGGACCAAAACAACTAACCCCCCAACAGGAATTAGCAACAAACGCAACAAAGTTAGTTTGTGCTAAAGCCCAAGGCGATAAAGATAGCCAGGTAGAAGCAATAAAAGCGATCGCTGGTATCTTATCTGAAAATCCAGGCTTAATAGACGAATTTGCTGAAACACAGAAGACATAGTTTAATCTTTAAATAGCGCTTATCATATTTAGAAGGCTTTTTAGGATTAAATTATTGGTAAAATATTAGACTATTTTTAGTTTTTATATACAATTCTAGAATGTCATTACGAAAAAAAATGACAAGAGAAAGATTAACCCAATGGCCAGAAGAAATGAAACCTAGCGAAAAGTCATTGTTGGAAAAAGAAGCCCTCATGAGAGGGGTTGCGGGGATAATAACACCGGAAGGTTTAAAAGAAAGATTGGCGGAAGGAAAACCTCTTAGAGTTAAATATGGGATTGATCCAACCATGCGGTCTGCTCACATTGGGCATGCAGTTCCCATAAGAAAACTGAGGCAGTTTCAAGAGCTTGGGCATATAGCTGTTTTTGTTATCGGAGATTATACAGCGAGAATTGGGGATCCGACAGGAAGAAGCAAAGTGAGGAAACAACTCAACGCGAAAGACATCGAAAAGAATGTTGACGGATATTTAGATCAAGCGTATAGAATACTTGATGAAAACAAAACAGAAATCCATCTTCAATCAGAATGGTATGGAGATTTCACTCTAGAACAATTGGTTAGATTAATGTCTAAAGCTACGTATGCTCGGATAATGGCCCACGAAACTTTTGCAAGAAGAGTCCAAGAAGGAAAAGCTTTAGGGTTTCATGAAATGCTTTATCCATTGTTACAAGCTTATGATTCAGTGGCAGTAGAAGCTGATATAGAGCTTGGAGGAGTAGATCAACGCTTTAATTTTGTCCTTACAAGAAACATACAAAGAGCTCATGGCCAACAACCAGAAGAAGTTATTCTATCAAGATATCTTCCAGGAATAGATGGACAAGAAAAAATGAGCAAGAGCCTGGGCAACACAATCGATCTATTAGATTCTGCAGAAAAGATGTATTTTAAAACGATGTCAATAGCAGATGATTTAATGCCTGTTTACTTTGAATTAGCAACGGATTTGCCGCTTGATGAAATAAAAAGACTTCTTACTGAATGGAAAAATGAAAACATTCACCCTCTCGATTTAAAAAAACAATTAGCTAGGAGTATTGCTTCTCTTTATTATTCAGAGGGAGATGTAAAAACTGCAGAAAAAAAATTTGAGCTTCAGGTTCAACGAAAAGAAGTGCCAGAGGATGTTCTTGTTTTTAATGTCTCAAAAACTTCGTTCGATTTGGCAGACATTTTAGTTGCGAACGGTGTTACTTCAAGCAAGGGAGAAGTAAAAAGGTTAATTGCCCAAAAGGGTATCAAAGTAGATGAAAAAATCATAGACGATCCTCATATAAATATTTCAGGTCAAGAAATCATAGTGAGGGTTGGTAAAAAACGATTGGTGAAAATTCGTCTCACAGAATGAATTCTAAAAAAAAAGGATGGGAGATCTAAGAAAAGCTTATCTATTTTTTGCTATTTGTATAATATTATGGGGGTCTGTTGCGGCTGTTGTTAAATCATCGCTTTAAAACATTTCAATAATCGAATTTGTCTTTTATTTAATTTTGTTCGCTTCGTTATTCTTATTTACAATAATATATTTCTAGAAAAAATTATTTTTGTTTAAAACATATACAAAATTTAATTATTTAAAAATGTGGTTGTTTGGTTTAGCCTAATTTTAGAAAGAATAATACTGAATAGGATTCCCAAAACAGTCTACAGTTAATTCTCCTCGCCTAATTAAAAGCAAAATTTTATGAATGAGAGAAAGGAACAACAACTAGAGGAAAGAGGGCTTTTTTTGCATGGCTTTAAAATCGCAGTTGAGAATACAAGTGGGGATTCTTCTCTTCTTTGCGCTTTTCTGGGGCCATACGGTACTTATACTGAACAGGCTGCTTTTGAACTCTTGCAAAATCAGGTCAATCTGCAACCCTTAACTAGTATTACCGAGATCCTTCGTTGCGTTGATAATGGCGGGTCTGATATAGGCTTAGTGCCTATTGAAAACTCAACTGAGGGAAATGTGATGGAGACGATTAGGGGAGTAATTCGCTCCAATCTTATGATATTAGGAGAAAAAATCTTACCAATTCATCATGTTCTTTTTGGCGATAAGATGGCATTGTCAAAAGCTATTGTTCGCTCTCATCCTCAAGCAATTGGCCAATGTACTAACTGGTTGGAACAAAATTTACCCGGTGCAAAGATTATAGCTCATAATAGTACTGCTGAAGCAGTACAAGTTGCCGCAAAACGAGAAGAATTGGCAATTGGAAGCTCTGTTGCAGGGAAATTATACGATATTCCAATATTAAAGGAGGGAATCGAAGATTTTCAAGGGAATACAACTCGCTTTTGGTTGTTGGGAAGGGGAAAAGCTAATCCAACAGGTAAAGATCGTACAACTATTTTATTTTCTCTGAGAAACAGAATAGGATTATTAAGGAACTCATTGGCAATTTTTGCAGATCGACGTATTAACATTACTAAAATTGATTCTTTTCCCATTGGCGCTTTGGACGAATATTATTTTTTACTATCCCTGGATGGACATAAGAACGAGCCATTTATTGCTGAAGCATTAGAAGAATTTAGAAAAACTTGCTTGAGAGTTCGAGTTTTAGGATCATATCATAAAGCTCCTATACCTCAGAAATTTTTTGAACCTAATGCAATTATAAATGGTTGGATTATACCCAATGATACGATTTGACTATCCAACCCTAAGGGTCGGGTTGGGGGGCGTGATATTCTTTTCCAAGAAATTTTTGATTGACCCCACATTTACTATAGGGTCTTGGCTGTTGGAGAGGAAGACTTGACAAAGCCGGGATTAAAGTTTATTATAGCAAAGTAGTTGTTCTTGTTATAGGCTCTTTTGATATTTTAATCAAAATTTTATGGCTAACAGGAAAGAGAATCAGCCGGTTAAAGAAAAAAAAGGCTTTACTCGAAGGCAGTTTTTGAAAGGCGCCTTAGCCTTGGGAGCTAGCGCTCTGGTTGGTTCTGGTTGTCAGCCAGAAACCCCTTCTTCTCAACCGGAAAAAAGCCCCACCGATCAACCCAGCAAAACCCCTACTAAAGAAGTCTCGCCTACCTCATTACCCACAGCTACCGAAGAACCCACCGGCATTCCTACTCCGGAAGCAACGCCAACCCCGGAGGCCAAATTGCTGGAGGGCATTGATATTGATCGAGAATATCTGCAAAATGCTTTTACCGGTATCGGCGGGGGAGAAACAATTGACAATGGAGGGAAAGAGGTCTCCTTTGTCCAGTTTGGCCAAGACTATGTTAGACGATCTTGGGGTGAGGAAATTGATTTTGCCTCTTTGCCAGAAGATTCGGTTGCTTCGCTAAAATATTTAGTTTCTTTAGCTTCTTATCAGGGCCGGCTTGGTTTCTTTTGCCCGGGCAAGGAAGGAGAAACAATTGCCTTCCCTGGCTTAGTTAAAGACAAAGAAGGCCAGGAAAAACCCCTGACTCTATTAAGATTGGAGCTTGAAAATTTACCCTCAAAAGATCCTTCTGGAGAAGATTATTCAGAGTGGACTTTTCCTCAAGGGTTAGAGCTTTTAAGAGACACTCAAATGACTGTTTTGGGCTATCTCGAGCAAGATAGAGAAGGCAAGCTGGTTATTGACCAGGGAAAAGAAGGCTCAGAGCTGGTTTATGCTTTAACAGCTTTCACCGATTATAATCGGGCCGATGAAGATAGCGGCGCTCCCCGCCACTATTTGGCCCTTCTTCCTACTCACTTCCCGGCTGATCCGGACAACAAACAAGCCCTAACATTAGCCAACCTCTTGGAGGGCAATGGTTATGATTATGATCCTGCCCAAAGAGCCGTTTCTTTTATTGATCCGGCCACTGATCAAAAAACAATTTGGCAGTTAAATAAGCTTGTTGGTCAGGATTTGTCTTCTGATCTTTACCGAGCGGCTGGTTTAACCTTTGTTGACCAGCTTGATGGGGAGCAGATTAACAACCCGATCTTACCCTATCCCCAAGGAGTCCAAGATAGATACCAGCTGGAAAGAGAGGACAATCAATTTATCTTTACCGGCCAAAACGAGGAAGGCGAAGAAATTACCCTCAAAGCTACCTACCAGGCCGATCAGGAGGCGTGGAGGTGGGAGGAGATGGGAGTTGTCAATATGGTTGGGGTGGTAGAAAAAGATGGTGAAGAATTCCAGGTGGTGGAGATTGACGGCCGACAGGAAGAAGTTTTAAAGATTGAGGGTTTATCCTTGAGGTGGAATGAGGAAGAGGAGCGCTTTGAATATTTTGATGTTGACGAAAAAAGAGTGGCCTATTGGATTGGGCCCGAAGAAGGCCAAAGGCAGGGCCGATTGGAAATTACCCCCCCCACCAACAGGGAAGGTTTAAGATATTTGGATTTTGAAAAACACTTGGGGCTTTTCAAGCCCCTGTCGGCCCAGGAAAGCAACGAGATTTTTTACCAACAATGGAATAAAGACCAAGAGATTAGGATCCCCTTTCCTCTAGACATTCGCCAAGGGGGGGTAGTGGAAGAGAAAAAAGTGGTTAATTATTTGTTATGTTTTAAAAATCTAGAAAACGACACCATTGTTTTCTCTCCAATGGCAATAAACGTTTCTAAAGGAACTTATGGAAAAGATAGGGCCTGGAATGCTACTTTTAAAATTGATGGTAATGGTTTAGTGGATTTTACTTTTCCGCCTCAGGGAGAATTTTTAGCCTCCGGCTATGTTGGCGCCGGTGACCCGATTATTCGCCTAGCCGGAGATTATTACCCTGAGTATTTTTCTTTAGGGTTATATAAAGATTATCAATTTGATATTTCTGACGTAAGAAAAGGAAGGGGTATAGATTTTGGCAATTTGGTTAAAGATTATTTAGGCCGGGTCACTTATTTATCTGGCCGATAACTTTTTCTTCGGACTTTTTTAAAGTCTTTTTTTGAGTTTGGCTTTGAAAGAAAATTAGCTCTTCTTGACTAGTTGGCGTTTTTTCTTGTATTATCAGGTTATAGTGGGCTTTTTAAAGAAACAAAAAACTTTGTTTATTGTCTTGGGTGGTTTGGTTTTATTAAATTTTATTATTTTTGGCTACTTTTTTTGGCAAAAAGACGAAGGACTATTAGAAAATCAAGTACAAGATAAAAAAGACGATTCTTTAGAACAATCTTTATCCCCGAACGCTCCGGCCAACATGGTTTCAGTTTTGGAAGAAGCTGGTTTTTCTTCGCCGGTAGAAAAAGGATTTTTAGAGACGGGTAAATTAGACAAAAAAACCAGCCAGGTTATTTCTTTCTTTTTACCTCAAGGGGAGCCAATTAGAGCCGTTTTTTCTGGAGAAATAAAGAAGGTTTCTTTAGATAAACAACCCCTTGCCGGTGATTTGCCTTTTCAGGAGATCCGCCTAGAAAGAGAAGATGGCAAATTTTGGTCAAGCTATGTTTTGACCGGGGAAGTTTTAGTTGAGGAAGGAGACCGGGTTTTGGCCGGGGATGTTTTGGCCCTAGCCGGAGAGGGAGGGGTGAGTTATCGGGGCGGGGCCAACCTTTCTCTTTGGCTTTATGATAAAAACAATCAAATGGTTATTCTTTCCCAAGAAATTTTTGACTAAAAACCCTTTTTTAGTATTTATTACATTTTAAAAAAATTAAAATTTATGAGTAAAAATAAAATATTTTTGGTTTTTTTCTTTCTTTTGTTTTTGGGGGCCTTTGTTGGTAGGGTGAGGGCGGCCTCTTGTCCGGTGGATTGTGCCTCTTTTGAGATGATAAGTTGTGTCACACAATACCCAGTGGCAGATTGCCAAAGTTGTTATACCGAGTGCTGGCCGGGTTGTCCTTATGAGGAACCAACTAGTGTTAATATGAGCGGGTGCGAAGCCGATTTAGGACCGCCGAACAATACTTGTACTGGCGGTTCTGGGGGAAGTAGTGAGTGCGGTTGGTTAAATCCTTGGCACTATTGTCGGGCTACTGATTGCACAGTACAGGCTCGGTCAGAACGGCCCGGAGAGTGTGATTATAATTATGAATATGGCTATATTGACTGTAGTGCTCAGGATAGCTGTTTGAGCGGTCCGTATCTTTCTGCTGGCCAGTGTTCTGATACGGGTTGCACCATCGGTGGACAGTATAAAACTTGCTGTGAAGAAAGTGGTGGTAATTTTACGGGTAATTTGGGGGGGGATTGCGAGGGGGGTAATTTTGATGGTAGTTGCCCGTCTGGGTCTGGCGCGGTAATTTGTGGTGTTAGTGCGGATGTTTGTGCCAGTGTTTCTGGTTATGCTTGCACTACCGCCCCTTGCGGCGAATCAGCTTGTCAGGCGGTAGCTTCTTCTTCGCCTGAACCAACCACCCAACCCCAGCCCGGTGATCCCACTTCTACTCCCCTGCCGACGCCTTCTAATTCTTTTTGTAAAGTAGGCGGCCTAGATGCTGCGGTAGAGTGTTGTGACGCCTGGCTTGAGCTTAATGTTCCTCGAGAAGCGACCATTGGTGATGAAGTTTATATTGATATTTATCAACATCCGGCTTGGAGCAACACCTCTTGTGTTTACAATGAATTAGGTAACGATGGTAATGCTTATCCTCATGAAAATACCTTAATTGCTTATGGCGGTGAGGGGGCGGCTGATTATTTTGCCGAGTGGGATTGGATTTGTGGTTTTGAAAATGATGGTGAATGCGATCGTGATGACTATGGAAGTCCAAATGCGATTTATTCTCTTAATAAATATAGTAGTGGTGATATTATTTTTCAAAGGTATCCCAACCCTTATCCTGTGGCTACTTATCGACCTCATTGGGTTTATACTAGCAACCCCATTGGTCATAACTGGTATGAGACAAAGGTCTGGCAGATAAGGATTAATTGGGACACAACAGGTTTACCGGCTGGAACTTATCATTTTGATAATAGCGGGCCATATACTAACTTACAACTTGGAGCCCATGACAATAATTGTCCTTGGGGCGCCTGTTGTCAGAATCTAAAAGCTGGCTTTGGTAGTGGATATTCAAGAGAGGGGGTTATGCATCAAATATTTGGGGGAGAAGTTACTGATGATGGCCGGACAATTGGCGACACTATTTATCCTAATAGAATGATTAGGCTAAACGATCCGGAAGTTTGTGAGGATTCTGCCCCTTCTGCTCCGAATCTTTCCCAGCCTCCCAATGGGGCCCAAATTCGTTCCGATGAGGTTTCCTTAACCTGGACCCATGACGGAGCGTGGGGAGAAAATTGCGCTGGTAATAATAACAGCTTCGAGGTTTTTGTTAACGAAGTTCCTTCCGGCACACCGGAGTTTTCTGCCTTGGGTAGTTACCAGACGGTTGATGAGAACACGAGCAGCGTTGGCTTGGACGTTAGTTATGATACCCGCTATTGTTGGGGGGTGCGGGCCGACAATGGCGCTCTAACGGCCGATTCCGAAGTTTGGTGCTTTGAAACTCTGTCTCCGGTTGGCTGGTTCCAGGGCCAATCGGGCAATGTATATGGCCATAATGGTGTTTCTTCTTTGGTTTCTAGCAGTGTTTCCGATTGGGCCAGATATTTTTCCCTTGATTCTGGTGATTTTGGTTCCTCTGCTATTATTGCTTCCCCGCAAGGAACCGCTAAGGAATTTGGTGACGCCCTAGCGGCGACAAAATCTAATCCTGATAATGATGATTGGTTGGTTGAGGCTGATCTTTCCCGTTTGGCCGATCGTTACACTTATAATTATTTTGCTTCTCTTTTGGATCTAAACCAGGCCAACGAAGAGATTGTTTGGGTTGAAGGCGGTGAGGGGGATGCAGTTGTTAATGCCATTAATGGTAATCCCAGTAAGGAGGTTTTTGTTTATCAGGAGCCGGGTGGTGACGGAACCTTATTATTTACTGATTCGGCTGATTTTTCGGGGCGAAAAGTAATTGTTCTCTTTGATGGCGATGTTGAGGTTAGTTTGGAAGATGGTGAACAATTGGCTCCGGCTGACTTTTTTGCCTTAATTGCTTCAGGCAGTATTAACTTCACCGGTAACACTGGTGACACCTCCGGTGTTTACATTGGTACCGCTTCGGCCTTGGGTGTTTTTGTTGCCGGTGATCAGATAACCACTAGCGTTTCTTCTAGTCGCTTTATTGGCCGGGGGATTTTCTTTGCTCGTAATGGTTTCTCTTTAGGCCGGGATTTGGGCTCGAATAATGAAACTTTATCAGCGGAATTTTTCCGTTTTGACCCGAAATACTTTTTTACTGCTCCAAAAGTTTTTCGTTACAGTCCCCAAATTTGGCAGGAACTGGCCCCGTAAAAATAGTATTTAGTATCTAGTATTTAGTATTTAGCCTATTTATCCGGCTCCTTCTAAAGGTCCGAAGCTATCCGACCCTTAGGGTTAAACAGCTTCGGACCTTTAGAAAAACAAGCAAACAGGCAGAGACGGGAAACCTAAGCTGCCCTAAGGGTTGGGTTGGCTCTTTTATTTTAAGAAAGGCGAAAACCGTGGGTTATACCCATGGATAAAGCCGATATCAATAGTTCACTCGCCTAAAGACGAGTGCTCAGGGCGAAACACAAGAACCACGGGCTTTGCCCGTGGGCATCTATTTTTAGGTATGAATTTTAAGGAAAAAACAAGGTCTAAAAACTTGTTATAATCTAAGAAAGATTTTTGAATAATGACCCAAAGAAAAAGAATAAAAATTGGTTTTGATTTGGATGGGGTGATTATTGGCCGGCCCCCCTTGGTACCAAAGAAGTTTTTAGAGAGGCTTTTTCGCGGTGGAAAAGAGGGGTTGGTTTATCGCTTTCCTACTAGCAAATTTCAGCAACGCTTGAGAAAGCTGTCTCATCATTATTTTTTTCGGCCGCCGATAAAAGAAAATTTGGCATTTTTAAGAAAAATGGTCAAACATCCAGACGTTGAGGTTTATTTAATTTCCGGCCGTTATGGTTTTTTGAAAAAAGAAACCCAAAAATGGCTTAATAGATGGAGAATAAACAATGGCATTGGTGGTATTTTCCTTAATGAAGAAAATTTGCCTCCTCATCTTTTTAAAGAAAAGATTATTAAAAAGCTTAATTTAGATATTTATTTGGAGGATGATGAGCAGATTGTTTCTTTTTTGAAAGAGAACCTTCCCCAAACAAAGTTTTATTGGGTTGACGATGAAAATTTTAATCTCTTTAACCTACTTTGAGCCCAATATTTCCGGGGTAACAATTTATGCTAAAAGGTTAGCCCAAGGCTTGTTAGCCCGAGGCCATCAAGTTACGATTTTAACTTCTCGGCACCAACCAGATTTGCCTAAGAGAGAAAAAAAAGCCGGTTTAACAATTATTCGGGACTGGGTAGCTTTTTGTTTGGGCAAGGGAGTAATAATGCCCCTTTTTCCCTTTTCTTCTTATCGACTAGTAAAAGAAGCCGATGTAGTCAATTGCCACTTGCCTCAATTTGAGGCAATTTTTTTAGCCTTTTGGGCCAAAATTTTAAAAAAAAGGCTAATTTTGACTCATCATACTGATCTTTCCGGCTGGCCGGGATTTTTTAATCGTCTGTCGGAAGGGGTGGTTAACCTGTCGCAGATTATAACGGCCAGTCTGGCCGATAAAATCGTGGTTTATACCAAAGACTATGCTAATCATTCTCGGTTTTTAATTCGTTTTGGCAAAAAACTAGTTTTTGCTTATCCGCCGATAGTCGTTGCCAAGCCTGATAAGGCTTATAAAAAAGAATTGTCTCAAAAGTTGTCGGGAGTAAAATATCGGATCGGTTTTTCGGGTAGAATTGCCCGCCAAAAGGGTTTGCCGATCTTGCTAAAGGCGATTCCCATTTTAAAAAAAGAGCTGGCCTCTTTTAAGATTATTTTAGCCGGTCCAAAGAAAATTATTGGCGAAGATTTTGCCCAAGAAATTGCCCCAGAAATTAAAAAATATTCCGAAAATATTCTTTTTTTAGGCCCTCTTGACCAAAAACAATTGGCCGCTTTTTATCAAGTCATTGACCTTTTGGTTTTGCCAAGCGATGATACTCTGGAATCTTTTGGTATTGTTCAAGTTGAGGCGATGCTTTTTGGTAGGCCGGTAGTGGCGGCTAATTTACCTGGAGTAAGAGAGCCGGTTGAAAAAACCGGTTTTGGCAAGACTTTCTTGGTGGGCGATTCTTCCGATTTAGCTAAAAAAATTGTTAGCCTTTTAAGTGGTCCTAAAACAGCCGTTGATAAAAGCAAGGCTGAAGAGATTTTTTCTTATCAAAAAACTATTGACTGCTATGATTGGCTTTTTGATAAATAATAACTTGAGGGTGGTCGTAAACAGTAAAAGATTCATCCGCCCCCTGGTCATTAAAACAAAACCAGTCCAGGCCGGGAGGAAAACAGGGCAAAGAGGTAAACTCGGCCACTTTTTTAAATTGCAGTTTATCTCGAAACAAATCTTGATAGAATTTGGTTGTTTTGGGATATCGCTTGGGGTTTTTGGGAATACTGCCCCAAAGACGATTAGAAGACAAGATTAAATAGTCGATTTTTTCCAGCTGGTGATTTATTTTCTGCCATTTTTCCGGGCTTTCTGGATCATAAAGAGAAAGAGTTTCGATTTGGTAAGGCTGACTCTGCCAGCTTTTGCTCTCGACCGATAAGGGCAAACAGTCATCCCAGTGCTCACAAGATAAAGTTGAGCCGGGGCTAATGTGATCATAAATCCAGCTTGAGGCTTGGAGGCGGGAATGGGGGCGAAGATAAATACTGATAAAACTTAAGGGCCAAACAAAGGCTAACCCAGCCAAAACCCAAACTATTTTAGAACCAAATTGGCCATTATTATTTATAATTTTTCTTATCCCCCAGGCGCCAATAATTGACCAAAAGGGATAAATAGGCAGAAGATAGCGCATTGGTTTAACAAACTGGCAAGCTTGGTAAAAGAAAAGAGCCAGGGGCCAAAAATAAAGACAATAATAGATTATCTCTTGGGAAAATATTTTTTTCTTCTTAAGATAAAGAGGGAAAAAGAATAGGCTGGTAATTATAATAACGAATAGCGGTATCCCTAGGCCCCAAAGGGTCAAGTTTTTTAAAGAATAAAGAATCGGCCGGGTGTTTAGCCACTGGACAGAGGGAGGATAGAGAGAATCGGGTCGGCTAAAATTTTTAAGTGAGGCAAGATTAGCCAAGAATTTTTGATTAGGGGTGAAAAGGCCGGTAAAAGCATAGGGTTGGAAAAGGCGCCAGGTAATAAAAAAAGCCAAAAGAGCAATTACCAGTTTAGATAAAAATCTTTTTTTATTTTGGAAAAAAACTACGGCGGCTAAGACGGGGCCAAAAAATAGGGCGGTAATTTTGCAGGCGGCTGCCATTCCCCAAAAAACTGCCGACAAGATTAAAGGGCCAACTTTCTCCTTTTGGCTAAAAAGCACCAGCCAATAAAAAGCGACTAGTAAAAAAAAGTTTAAAAAGACATCCGTGGTGTAAAAATGAGCCAGTTGCATAGGTAAAACGCTAATAGCGTAGAAAAGACCGGCCCAAAGACCGATCGATTTTTTGGGGAAAAGTTTTTGGCCGATAAGGATGACCAAAACCACAGAAGCAAGATCAAAAGTGGCCGACAAAGATCGACCTAACAGAAGAAGGTCTTGATAGCCGCTTATGCCAAAAATATTGGCCAATTTTTTAAGCAAAAAAATCGGCAAAGTGCCATAAACAAAAAAATCGTAACCCCTATTATGAGGATTAAGAGGAGAAAGATTGGTGTTAAAAAAACTAGACCAGCTTTGGGGCCAATCAAGGTTGTTGGTTACCATCATTAAGAACCTTTCGTCGGGATGAAGCATTTGGCCTTGGTCCCAATTTAAACCCAAAAACCGAAAAAAACCGGCTAACAAAATAATGATTAAGAAAAAAAGAAGTTTTTTTTTGTTAGTCATTTAGTTGATTATTAATTTTATTTAATAGGTTAAAATGTGACAATATTCCTCTGTTGATAGGGGTTTATTTTTTTGATACAGCCTAATGGTGGGATGATCAAAGACAGTCCAGGTCTCCTCAGCCCTGGTTTCGCTTTTTTGATAATAAAGATTAGCTAAAGGATAACGACTAGTAGGAGAAAAGGTTTTTACTAAAGAGAAACCTAATTGGTTGGAAAAAAGCTTTTGGTAGTAGTCGGCAATATTGGGAAATTGGTTCTCTTGGTGGTTGGCAAAAACTCTTCGGCTGGGAACAAGAATATAATCAGCCCCTTCAAGATGTTGACAAAGGAGTTTTAAATTTTGCCCCTCTTCTAGTTGATAAAAATCAAAGTTAATGACTTGATGGTTAGTATTAATGGGAAGATTAATAACGTTGCCTGATTCGGATAAGATAAGTGAATTTTTAGGTAGATTTTCTTTAGCCCAAGAGGAAAATTGCCAGCGAATATTGGGTTGATTATAAACTAAGTCGAAGAAAAAAAGTCCCGGCAAGCAAGAAACTATTAGTACAATATATTGTAGTGGCTTAGATATTTTATTAATTGCTTTAGCAAACAGTAGTGGAAAAACAGGGACGATCGGTACCATAAAACGAGTCCACTTAACAAATAACTGTCCCTGATAAAGAAAGAAAATCAAACTTGGTAAAAGAATAATCAACCAGAGAGGAGCCTTCTTTTTTTCTTTCACTAATCTAACTATTCCCAATAAGTAAATAATAAAAACCGGCCAGCCCAGCAAAAAGGGCAAGACCCTTTTGGCCTGAAACCAAAAAGGGATAGTGTTTAGGAATTGTCGAGTATAAAAAGGAATAACTTCCCCTTTGGCAACAGTAATTTCATACTTTAGGGTGGTTAGAGTTTGGGAAAAGTTAATGATTAAAAAAGGAGAAAAGATCAGCCAAGTGATAACGGCAAGAAGACCGCCAGCAAAAAGATTTTTAGCTAAAGCCCCTATCGGCCTTTTTTTGTTTTTACCGGCCAGAGCGCTGGCAGTAAGCGGCAAGAGGAAAAAGGCAGCGGCTGATATTTTAGTAGCTAGTCCTAGCCCTAAAAATAAACCGGTGAACAAGAAGTTTTTGCGATTTTTTTCTTGGTAAATCTTTAAAGAAAAATAAGCAGTTGCCAAATAGAAAAGGGCCAAATAAGACTCGGTGGTACCGAAGTGGCTGGCTTGAATTAAACCGGGCAAAAAGGCGGTAACCAAAGCGGCCACTATCCCTGATTGGGTATTAATTAGTTTTTTTCCCAATAGGTAAACCAAAAAAACAGTGGTTACTCCGGCTATTGCTGACCAAAAGCGGAGGAAAAATATGGCCTCCGAAAAGTCCAGCTGGTTTTGCTGGTGAATAAAAGAAAACAGGTTATTGGTTCGAGCCGAAAAAAGGGTCAAAAAAAGCGGTAACTGACCATAAGCATAAAAATCGGGTTGACCATTTTTTTCTAGGGAAAGAACGGCTTGGGCCATATTATTTTCGTCAGGATGAAAATAGTGGCCTCCTCCCCAATCAAGACCAGCAAAGCGAAAGAAAATTGCCAAAGCTAAAATAATAATTAGGAAAAAGACTTTTTTCCTAGAAGACATAAATGATGGCAAAAATAGTGGCTCCCCAACTCAAAATAGAAAGAAATAGGTAAGGATCTTTGATGGTTTTTTCCGGTGCTTCCCCTTCTTGAACCAAGAAGACCAGTTGAGCGTAGCGCATTAGGCCGATGATGACAAAGGGGACAGAGAGCATTAGCCATTTTCGGTCAACAGTTTTAGGATAATTGGCCAATAAAAAACTTAAAAGCTTACCACTAAAGTCTGGTGGTGAGGCGGTAAAGGTAAAAAGGGCATAAGAAATTAGAGTGGCGGTGCCAAAAATAGATAAATAAGAATTTAGCAATTCCTGGCGATATTGTTTTAGAGCTGGTCTGGTTTCTTGGCCCTCTTTTAATAATTCCGACCTTCTTTTACCACTGGCAATGAATAAAGACAAGAAAATTACTGAAAAGATTAACCAGATGGGGATATGGAATCCGGTTAGTGTTTCCCCGGCCAAGGTGCGCAAAACAAAGGAAGTGGCAATAGCCAAGATATCTAAGGGGGGGTGTTTTTTTAGAAAAAAGGAGTAGACAAGATGAAGAAGAGAAAAAACTAAAGAAATAAAAAAGAAATTTTTATTGATTAAAAAGGCTCCCGCTAAACCAAAAATAAAAAGAGAAATTGAAATTTGAAAAGCGGTGTTTATTGGCAATTTACCGGAGGCAATGGGCCGCTTTTTTTTCACTGGATGAAGCCGATCATGGGCAATATCAGCGATATCATTTAGCAAGTATGAGGCTGAAGAAAGAAGAGAAAAAATTACGAAACCGGCGGTGGTGATTAGAAAATAGTTTTCGTCAAAAAGATGACCAGTAAAAAGAATCGCCGAATAAATAGCTAAATTTTTAATCCACTGATAGGGCCTTAGGGAGGTGATTACGGCCTTAAGGTTGTTCATTTAGCCTTATTCTAAACTAATTAACTATCCAAAAGCAACTGTTTTCAAGAATTGATCAGCTAGAAAAATGGCATAATTAACCCCCCTGTCCCAAGGGTAAATTTGGGCCATATTAACCAGATAGGTATTGGGCCATTTAGTTTTAAAGGCGGGGCGTTTTTTTTGGTAGCCCGGCTCGACGATCGGTTGGGCCCAGCGGTATTTAGTTATTTTTGCTTGAAAATTTTTTTCTTCAAAGCGGGGGTTAATTTTTTTAATAAAAGGAGCAAATCGGGCCAAAATTTCCTGAGGTGAAGCGGCCAATAAGGGATCGTCTTGCTGGTAGTAGCCACCGATATAGGTCGGGTAAAGATTATGGTAATTTTTTTTATCAACTAATCCAGCCTGGTTGACAACGGCCACAAAAGGAAAGGAGGCATCGGCAATGCTAAGCCAGTAAAGATTGTTATTAAGAATAGGTTCTTTTCCAGATAGAACTAAGTTAAGGCTGGCTAAATAGTCAATGTTATCGGCCCTTTTTTGCTTGATAATTTGGTTGAAGACGGCTTTGGGAGTGGTGAAAATAATCTGGTCAAAATTTTCCAGCTGCTTTATTTGGCTTATTTTATTTTTTGTTTTAATTTGCCCGCCTTGATTAATTATTTCTTGGGCTAATTTTTGGTTTAGGGTAATAAATCCTCCCTTAGGATAGCCAAGATGGGCTGATCTTTTTTTGATTCTGGCCCAAAGCCAAATGGCCGATATTTGCTCGCTTTTGGGACCAAACTTGCCCCTCATTAACGGTTCCCAAACCACTTGATAGGCTTTTTTACCGCCAAGAGGCAAAAAAATTTTTTTTGTTTTTTGATCGGGGATTAGGTGATAATTAGGAATTAATTTTGCCAAGGCGATGGTTGTCCCAAAGCGTAGTTTATTAATAAGACCAAGGTTGGGAAAAGCAATTAAATCAGCGGGGGAAGAAAAGCGGCTAATTTTTCCGTTATGCCAAATGGCGCTGGTTGGTTTACTAAAAGAGTATGGTAAGGAAAGCTCTTTTAGGAGGCTGATTAAATTTTTATCGGAGGGAAAAAAGTGGTGGTAGAAATTATCAACGGCCCAACCGTTATTGCCTAGAGAAAAACTCGATAACAGTCCGCCGAGGGCTTTTTTTTTCTCAAAGATAGTTACTTTGTTTTTGGCGCCTAATCGGTAGCCAAGATATAAACCGGTAATACCGCCGCCGACAATAGCGATTTTTTTCTTGGTCATTGTTAAAAGTGGTTAAAAGACGAAAAAGAAGCCTAGAGCAGCCAGGGTTAACCCGCCCAAAATTACTCCCAAAGTAGGCAAGATACTGCCAGCTTCCGGTAGGGTTGTTGGGGGTGGACTGGTAGGAGTAGTCTGAGCAACGGTGGCTGGTTTTTGGGTGGGCTCATCTTGGCCAGGGGTAGTAGTGGCTTCTGGTTGAGAAGTGGGAGTAGGAGTTACTGTTGGGGAAGGAGTAGCGGTAGCGGTTGGAGTCGGAGTAGCGGTGGGGGTGGGAGTGGCGGTTGGTTCCCCCGGGCAGGTGCAATCTTCCTCTT